>ERZ891134.2685-NODE-2685-length-10059-cov-6.688525_pt1 | contig 10059 bp, 7 predicted proteins | sample MGYA00520888_ERZ891134 | MGnify/ENA primary metagenome ERZ891134 (study PRJEB32303, sample SAMEA104408692) | aquatic metagenome | biome: Brackish water; feature: Coastal; material: water | place: Baltic Sea | collected 2014-10-23 | depth 10 m ... | reverse complement strand
CTCGTTTAGTACGTGCGCGTATTGCGTTAAAGCAAACAGAGCGGGAGCTGATGGATACTACTTTGCAAGCACCCTTTAGTGGTACACTTAGCGAGACTAATGTAGTGAAGGGACGTCTTGTGTCCGCCAATGAAAAACTGGCAGTCCTTATTGATCCAAACGCTCTGGAGGTGTCTTTTCGAGTTTCAACCGCGCAATATGCGCGATTGTTAAATGTCTCGGGAGCAATAATATCTGCGCCAATAATTGCAAAGTCAGATGTCTTCGGCATTGATTTGAGTGCAAAGGGCACAATCAGCAGAGCAAGTGCTGCAGTTGGGGAGGGGCAGACTGGAAGGCTGGTCTTTGCGCGCTTGGGTCAATCTTTAGGATTTAAACCAGGAGACTTTGTTACCGTTAATGTACAGGAACCCCCCTTGGATGACGTCGTGCGACTACCTGCTTCTGCAATTGACTCTTCTAATACCGTTTTGGTGATAGATGAGGAAAATCGATTAGAGTCAGTGTCGGTTGAATTGGTGCGTCGACAAGGCGACGACGTCCTAGTGCGGGCTGAGGGCTTATCTGGCCGTGACGTTGTGGAAGCTAGATCACCTTTGCTGGGTGTTGGCGTCTTGGTACGGCCGTTACTAATTAATGATGCCAGCATACGGGCTGAACCAGAGATGCTTGAACTGAGTGCAGAGCGTCGCGCCAGTTTGATTGCTTTTGTGGAAAAGAACCAAAATATGCCTGACGAAGCCAAAGCACGCACCTTGGTTAACCTAAGGCAAACCTATGTACCTGCGGAAATGGTTGCCCGACTTGAAAGTCGGATGGGAGGCTAAATTCAATGCGCCAAATCCCTACAGCTGCTGGCGGTATACTGAGTTATTTTGTTCGTCATCGAACCGTTGCTAACTTACTCTTGTTGTTGCTCTTAGTTGCTGGTTTTGCTTCGATTCCAAATATGCGAGCACAATTTTTCCCGGATGTGATTATTGATAATGTCTTGGTTACAGTTCCTTGGGATGGTGCCGGCGCAGAGGATGTGGACGCGGGTATTGTCCAGATAATCGAGCCGGGTTTGCTTGCTGTGGAAGGAGTAAAGTCATCATCTTCACTGTCTAGTGAGGGTGCGGCGCGGATTACGCTGGAGTTTGAACCAGGTTGGGACATGGGTCGTGCTACAGATGATGTCCAAACAGCGATTGATCAGCTTTCCAGCCTGCCGGATGAAGCAGATGAGCCCGTTGTACGGCGCGGGGCATGGCGTGATCGCGTGACTGATGTAATTATAACGGGCCCAGTTGGACCAGAACAATTGGGTCTGTTTGCAGATGAATTCGTTGTGCGTTTGTTTGCTAGGGGTGTGACACGTACGACCATTCAAGGGGTAGCGGCGCCACAAACGCTGGTAGAAGTTCCTTCGTTAGGTTTAATAGCAAATGACGTTACAATGGCGGAAATTGCGGCAGCAATTAAAGCTGAAGTCGATGCCAAACCAGCTGGTGATGTGACTGGGGCTAATGCCAGAGTAAGAACTGGTACTGAAAAACGTAGCCCTGTAGAAATTAGCAACATTGTTTTGCGCAATAACCTGGATGGTTCAAAATTGCGTATTGGGGATGTAGCAACTGTATTAGTACTGGGCAGTAATCGAAATCGTAGCTATTTTGTGCGCGACGATCCCGCAGTATCGATCCGTGTGGATCGATCTAATCAAGGTGACGCACTTGCCATTCAGGATGTTGTTGAAGAAATCGCAGCAGATTTTGAAGCGACTTTGCCACCAACTGTGTCACTGGAACTTATCCGAACTCGCGCGGAGGCAATATCTGGTCGATTAAATATCTTAATAAATAATGGCTTATTAGGGCTTGGTTTAGTTTTAATCTTATTGTTTCTTTTTCTAAATGCACGCACCGCATTTTGGGTCGCTGCTGGTATTCCAGTCGCCATGTCTGCGGCCATTGCTTTGATGTATGCAGGTGATCTCACAATAAACATGGTCTCATTATTCGGTTTAATAATTACTTTGGGAATTGTTGTCGATGATGCAATCGTTGTCGGTGAGCACGCTGATTTCCGTTATCGAACGTTAGGGGAACCCCCCATGGCTGCTGCGGAAAACGCAGCACGTCGGATGGCGTTACCAGTCTTTGCCGCGATGGTTACCACTGTTATTGCCTTTTTTGGGCTTATGGCGGTGGGAGGCCGGTTTGGAAGTTTAATCCGTGATATTCCAATAACGGTAATATTTGTATTGATTGCCTCGTTAATTGAATGCTTTCTGATTTTACCTCATCATATGGGTCACGCATTGATAGCTGTCGGTAAGGCTAAGTACAGTAGCTTTAAACTTGGTATTGCAGCAGTGAGCCTGCTAATTCTAAGTGCTCTTTTTTCAGGAGCATTATTCTTTGTCTTCTGGCCAAGAGTTTTTTTATCCTGGATTGAAGCGCTGCCGTATCTAGCATTAGGGCCAACAATATGTGTCTCTATTTTTCTGATTAGCTCACGCAATCGAAAGGCTGAGTGGCTAGCTCACATGGGGACCAAAGGTCTTGATACTCCTTCGGCTATAGTCAACTTAGGTTTTGAGTGGATGCGAAACCATTTGTTTCGACCTTTCATGACCGCTGTCATTATGTGCCGTTATGTTGTTTTGGCAGCAGTTTGCGTTGTATTGGCAAGTCAAATTGCTTTGCTCATCCAAGGTGACGTAAAATGGCGGTTTTTCAACGCACCGGAGAGGGGGTCTGTCACTGGAAATTTCGCTATGGTTGAGGGTGCAACACGGGCTGATACCCTTGCCATGATGCGTGAAATGCAGCGTGCGACGGAAAACCTATCTTTAGAATACGAAAAGAAACATGGACGCAATCCAATTGACTACGTAATTTCAGAAATTGGAGGTAATTCAGGACGTGGACTTTCTGGAGCTGATAGTAAAAACAAAGATCTTCTAGGTGGGATTTCTATTGAACTGATCGATGCGGATTTACGACCATACTCATCTTTTGCTTTTGTAGCAGATTTGCAAGATGCAGTTGTTCATCATCCTTTAGTCGAAACTGTGAATTTTCGTGGATGGCGATCTGGTCCTGGCGGTGACGCTTTAGATGTAGAATTTTTTGGCGCAGATACTAATACGCTTAAGGAAGCATCGGAAGACCTCAAACGTGCTTTGCTGCAATTTCCTGAAGTGAGTGCAGTCGAAGATAACCTCGCATATGATAAAGAGGAGTTAATCCTTGATCTGACTGCTCAGGGACAAGCCATGGGCTTTAATATAGATCAATTGGGCCGAATTCTAAGGAACCGATTAAATGGAATTGAGGCAGCCACCTATCCAGCCCAATCGCGAAGTGCAGAAATCCGTGTTGCTCTGCCTGTTGGTGAATTAACCGCTGATTTTTTAGAACGCACTCAAATGCGGACGCCAGCTGGTATTTATGTACCTCTTGCTGATATCGTTAGCGTAGAACGTCGTACCGGGTTTTCTACTGTGAGAAGAGAAAACGGCGTTCGGCTGGTCAATGTAAGTGGTGATATTTCAGAAGATGACGCGGTTCGAGCAACTGAGATTAATGAGGCACTTGCAAGAGATATACTCCCCAACATCGCAATTGAGCGTCAGGTAGAATATTTTCAGTCGGGCTTGAGCGAGGATGAAAATGAATTCCTTAGTGATGCCTTAAATGGTTTGCTGCTTGTTCTCCTGGGAATTTACATTGTGTTAGCCTGGGTTTTTTCAAGTTGGGCAAGACCAATTGTTGTAATGGCGATCATCCCGTTCGGGCTGGTGGGTACAATTTACGGGCACGCGCTCTGGAACGTTCCACTGAGTATGTTCACAGTAGTTGGGCTGCTAGGTATGACGGGTATTATCATCAATGATTCCATAGTGTTGGTTACCACAATTGACGGTTACGCAAAGGTTCGGGGTTTGGTTCCCTCAATCATTGATGGTGCTTCTGATCGCCTGCGGCCTGTCATGCTGACTACAATGACCACTGTATTAGGAATGGCACCACTTCTTTATGAGCAATCTCAACAAGCGCAATTTCTTAAACCTACGGTAATTACGTTAGTTTATGGTTTAGGTTTTGGTTTGTTGCTAGTCTTATTGATTGTACCTGCTTTAATTGCTGTGCAACACGATGTGGCCCGGCAGATAGCAGCAATGCGGCGTGGCGTTTTTGCATCGAATGTGTACGTGCGTTGGGGATTTTCCAGCCTGTGGATAATTGTTTTATTTTGGTTTTTAGCCACGTTGGGTTTTACTATTATTGTCGGTGAAATTCCGGCTTTGATCGTTAATTTTTTGCCGATAGTGTCCACGTTTTCACCAATATCTGCCGCCTTACTGTTGTTTTCCGCCGGTGTCATAATCATTGCTGTTGTGGCCTATTTGTTTGCTGCGATAGGCTGGCAAATTATAAGGCTTCGTGCATCATAATGTTTAGAGTATAACTGTGATTTGTCTTTAATTCTTTAAAAGCCAAATAAACTAACTCGCGACACAGCCTTGAATATCAACAGCATAATTTTTGCCAATTATTGTGATTCTCACACTAGAGCGGTCGATTGCAAAAGAGCCTTTGTTGACGTGTATCATTTCACTTACCGCAGTGAGGATGTCATCTTTGCGATTAGTATGTGCTTCGCTAACCCAAAGCTCTTTTGTATTGGTTTCAATTATAACAATTTCTCTTCCCCCAGTATGTGGCAGTTTAATTGTAGCATTTATCTCCATTCCATTCTCTGTTGGACGTAATTTACATATGGCTGTTTGCACGCCGGCCTCCTCTCTGGTGTATGGGCCGTCAGCCAAAGCAGCTACAATTGCAGGAGTTGGTTTGGTATCCGGAGCATTCAGCAAAGTGTCAATCTTGATCTCGTATGGAATACACACTTCTGAACACAAACCTAATGACATTGTTGCCCGCAGTCTAATGGGTTTGTCTATCTTGGATGGTGTCAAATACATTGGAATAACAACTTTGTTTTTATAACCAATGGATTGAACGCCATCGTCAAAAAAGACTTTTGGTGTGGGCCATTTTATGGAAACTTGTGCGAGATTTTCCGCCTGACTCCAGTCAAAATGTGGTGGAATGCCGGAACTTCCTGGCGCACGCCAGTATGTTTTCCATCCAGGTTCTAGCGTTAATTGTACAGCAGAAATGCGACGCCCGTCTGACACATCCCATCCTTGAATAATATCTGCATAAATAGGTGCCTGAAATGTATCCTGAGCCAGAGCAAATGGCATGAAGGCTACAATGTGAGTAAGCCCGAGGAGCAGAATGGAAATATTACGTTTTAACATGTAACCTACATGAACGCCTAAGCTTGAAAATCCAAGTCACGATATAGATACATTGTGATAATTTATGCCTTGATTGAAGCAATACTGGCCCTTGCTCCGTTTGGCGGGGGGCACCTTGGTGGAAATTTAAGGATATGAGATATTAAATGCCTAACGGAATTCTGCTTAATCTCAACGGTACACTACTTGTAGCTATGCCAGGGTTGAATGACCGGCGCTTTGAAAGTGCCGTAGTCTTTCTTTGTGCGCACTCCAAAAAAGGTGTGATGGGTTTGATTATTAACAAGCCTATTCCAAACATGTTTCTTGGTGAACTATTTAGTCAATCTGGTCTTCACGTTGATGATGTTGATCTAGCTGAGCGGGTTTATTTTGGTGGACCAGTGGAAAAAGCATGTGGCTTTGTCCTGCACTCGCCAGATTATGAGTCTGATGTAGAAACATTAAAAGTATCTGATAAATTTGGAATGACTACGACTAAAAAAAGTTTATTTTTAAGGCAATAGTGAAAGGGCAAGGGCCTAAGAGTGCGCGAATACTGCTCGGATATGCAGGTTGGGGACCTGGTCAACTTGAGAGTGAGATATCGCGGAACGGTTGGCTTACTGTAACAGCTATACCTGATTTGGTTTTTAATACGGACTATAATTCAAAGTGGTATATGAGCGTAAAGTCACTCGGAATCAATCCATTATGTTTGTCGGGAGCGTCTGGTCTTGCTTGAACTACCGTAGCGCAGCAGCTCGTTTTAAGCGATCATTTATGGCATGGCCAAGTCCAAATTCTGGCACAGGAGCGACAGCAATTGGGCGTCTTAGTTTGTCAAGATGGTGCAAATGACCAAAGAGGTTGGCAGCAGCTTCAATGAGATTTCCTGCTATTGATAAATTAAGATCTGATTCCATAGGGCCAAACCCCAGCATCACTTCCTCTGGGGAAGTATTAACAGCATTAATTCTGACTGTTGCCCAAGGTGCATAGTGGGAAGTCAATTGGCCTGGTGCTGTAATGGTTTTGCCCGCCGGCGTTAAACTGCCGATTAGTTTTTCTATACTTTCAACGGGTAATCCGCCAGGCCGCAATAAAGCAGTTGGAGCCCCGCCAATGATTGTGGATTCTAGGCCTACTTCACATGGTCCGCCATCTATTACTGCGGCTACTTTGCCTGAAAGGCTGCCTATGACGTGTGCTGCAGTTGTTGGACTAATTTGCCCTGAGATATTGGCGGACGGTGCTGCGATCGGTCCACCATATTTTCTTAACAAGTCTCGAGCTACTGGGTGTGCGGGAACTCGTAGTGCAACACTATTTAGACCCGCGGATACTAACGGTGCTATATTATGACCAGAGCGTAAGGGTAGGACTAAAGTCAGTGGGCCGGGCCAGAAAGCTTTAGCTAATTGAAGTTCCGCTTGATTGAAAACTGCAATTTTTTTGGCAGCATTTAGGTCGGTAACATGTACGATGAGCGGATTAAAATTAGGGCGTCCTTTAGCCGCAAACACGTGTGCAACTGCGACATTGTTTGTTGCATCTGCTCCAAGACCATAAACAGTCTCTGTTGGAAAAGCGACCAATCTACCATTTGCTAAAAAATTAGTGGCGGTGATCAAGTCGTTGTCGTTTGAAGCTAAAATTTCAGTATGCAGCTGGTCCATGTTAACCTTTTTATGCTTGACGTGACGCGGCGTTTAAGTTGCGCTAGCCTATTCTGCGCTGCACTTATAGCATCTCAAAAGTACAGGCACCACTAGCGTGCATGTTTAGGTTTGGATTTGGAGATTACCTCATGTCTTATCGCGCCCCAATTGATGAATATAAATTTATATTCGACCATATTGTCGGAATAGATCAAGTTGTCGGTACTGAAAGATTTTCCGATGCGACAAAGGACGTAAGTTCTGCGATCTTATCAGAAGCAGGTAAACTCTGCGAAGAAGTTATGGCACCATTGCAACGCACTGGTGATTTATACCCTGCGACCCTTGAGAACGGTAGCGTCAGAACATCACCAGGCTATTCTGATGCTTTTAAGGCAATTGCAACTGGCGGATGGATTGGTATGGCAGCCGACCCTAGGTATGGTGGGATGGGACTGCCTATGTCTTTAACTACCTGTGTGAACGAAATGATGAGTGGGGCATGTTTGTCTCTGCAACTTGCGCCATTGATGAGCCAGGGTCAGATTGAGGCGCTAGACTATCATGCGAGTGAAACGATCAAGGCATTGTATTTGCCTAAGCTGATATCCGGTGAATGGTCTGGAACAATGAATTTGACAGAGCCTCAAGCTGGGTCGGATGTAGGGGCGTTAACTTCAAAAGCTGAAGATAACGGCGATGGAACTTTTAGTATTACAGGGCAGAAAATTTATATTTCATGGGGCGATAATGATTTTACTGACAATGTTTGCCATCTGGTATTAGCGCGTTTACCTGGTGCCCCTTCTGGGACCAAGGGTATAAGCTTATTTTTGGTTCCTCGAAATTTGCCGGATAAATTTGGGAATGCTGGAGTGGCAAATAAGCTCAAAGTTGTAAGCCTTGAACGTAAAATGGGTCTTCACGGTTCGCCCACTTGTGTGATGCAATATAATGGCGCGAAAGGTTGGATTATTGGTGCTGAAGGTGGCGGAATGGCTGCAATGTTTACTATGATGAACAACGCCAGATTAGGTGTGGGTGCCCAGGGCGTTGGCGCCGCTGAAGGTGCTTATCAGCATGCTCTGGCGTATGCGTTGAACCGTAAACAAGGTAAGACCTTTGGGCCGACGGGTACAATAGTTGATCATGCAGACGTCCGCCGTATGTTGTTGAGTATGAAAGCGGATATTTTTGTCTCGCGTTCGATTGCATTATTGTGTGCTAAATCAATTGATATGACGACTGCTACAGGTGATAAAGATTGGAAAGCACGAGCTGCATTCTTAACACCAATCGCCAAGGCATTTGGTACTGAAATAGGTATTGATGTCGCAAATCAAGGTGTACAGGTACATGGTGGTATGGGTTTTATTGAAGAAACTGGCGCAACGCAATTTTTTCGAGACGTGCGCGTTACCGCTATTTATGAGGGAACAACAGGTATTCAAGCCATGGATCTTGTCGCTCGTAAAATGATGGATGGTGGTGAAGTTGCAGGACAATTACTAGATGAAATAGAAAAAAATACGGAGTTTGCGCGGGAAGATTTTCCTGACATGGCTGAAGCTGTATGGCAAGCTACTGGAACCTTACGTGAAGTGACTGAGTGGCTCATTATACAGCCAGATTTGCAATGCAGGTTTGCTGGGGCTGTGCCGTATCTCAAGGCTTTTGCGCGGGTTCTTGGTGGACATTTCCATTTGATGGCAGCAATGGCTGACCAAACTGGTCCGCGACAAAAATTGGCGCGCTTTTACGTTCAACGGCTCTTGCCAGAGCACATTGGCCTTTTGGCTCATGCCAAGGCAGGAGCTGACGATCTTTTTGCTATGAGCGCTGACGAGCTTGCTACATGATCCTTTGGATAGTTACCTTTCCAAAATTTAGTCTGGTTTTCAACGTTTTGAATACAGGAGTGACAGCATAATGGAAGAGCAGACTAAGCTGCATTTTCCGTGGGCTGAAGGTCCTGTGCACGGCAAGTGTATTCAGGTTGCAAAAGGTGTTTTGTGGTTTCGCTTGCCCTTGCCGATGCGATTAGACCACGTGAATATCTATGTGCTTGATGATGAAGATGGTTGGACAGTTATTGATACCGGGTTCGATACTAAGAAAACTCGAGCTATTTGGTTAAGTATGATTGGTGGGCCGTTAGCTGGAAAACCTATACGTCGTGTCGTGTTAACTCATCATCATCCGGATCATGTGGGTTTAGCAGGTTGGCTGCAGAGTGAATTTGGCGCAGAGTTGCTGACCACACGCACTGCTTGGCTTTTTGCTCGAATGCTTACATTAGACATTCAAGAAGTCCCGGTTGCGGAAACATTGGCATTCTGGCGTAGCGCGGGTATGCAAACTGATATTTTTGACAAACGAGCGATTGAACGGCCGTTTAATTTTGGTGATGTTGTTGCACCAATGCCTTTGGGTTTTACTCGCCTTCAGCAAGGGCAGACCATTAATATGGGTGGTCGCACTTGGGATATACACATAGGTAATGGTCATGCTCCGGAACACGCTACATTTTGGAGCCGTGATGATGGGTTGGTAATCTCGGGTGATCAGATTTTGTCTTCAATTAGCCCTAATATTGGTGTTTATGCAACAGAGCCAATGGCAGACCCAATTCGGGATTGGCTTGAGGCGTGTGAACGCTTCAGCTTGCTAGCACGCGCAGACCAACTTGTTCTAGGGGGACACAAACTTCCTTTTATTGGATTACCTAGACGTATGGGGCAATTGATCGACAATCACCATGGAGCTTTACGAAGGCTTATTGAGTATATTGAGTCACCCAAAGCCGCATCAGAATGCTTTACGCCTCTTTTCAAGCGAAGTATTGACGATTCTGAATACGGTTTGGCGTTGGTCGAATCAGTCGCACATCTGTCACACCTTTATCAGACGGGAGTAGCAACTCGCACGCGTCGTCATGATGATGCTTGGGTTTACCAGCGTAAATAATAAATTATGTCTTGATCACTTAAAACAACGTAACAGCAATTGATGAGAATGGATATTTGCATGACCGTTTAGGTTTAAAGCTTTTCTCGATATCGGCACGCATTATGACTTTTTGTCGTTGCACCAAAGGTCAGT
>ERZ891134.2683-NODE-2683-length-10063-cov-4.743705_pt1 | contig 10063 bp, 6 predicted proteins | sample MGYA00520888_ERZ891134 | MGnify/ENA primary metagenome ERZ891134 (study PRJEB32303, sample SAMEA104408692) | aquatic metagenome | biome: Brackish water; feature: Coastal; material: water | place: Baltic Sea | collected 2014-10-23 | depth 10 m ... | reverse complement strand
CTGGGCGCTCCAGTAAGTATACAAGTGCCCGCCTCCTGAACATTGTCTAAAGGAATGCAACGTATCGTACCTTTTGTCATCTCTTTTATTTTGGCTTCCGTTTCTCCAGTTCCATCCCAATGTGCGTAAGCAAACCCTTGCTTGTTCTCTAATACGTCAACAAACTCTTCCCAAGAATTCACGGTATAGGTGCGGTTTTCTAGGAAACTTTTGGCTTTATTATACAATGAATTTTGTATGTCTTCCAACATTTCCTGAATGCGTGTTTCAAGTCCATCCATAGATACCACTTCCTTGGTTTTCAAATCACGACGCGCCAATTCGATGCTGTTCTGAGCCAAATCACGAGGACCCAAGGCCAAACGAACAGGAATGCCTTTTTGCTCCCACTCCGCAAACTTATAACCGGGTTTATGGGTATCGCGATCGTCTACTTTTACCTTCAAGCCAACGGCTTTTAAAGAAGCCGCTATTTCATCTATTTTTTCAATTACTGCAATTCTTTCCTCGTCTTTACGATAAATAGGCACTAAAACAACATGAATCGGAGCTAATTTCGGAGGAATCACCAAACCCTCGTCATCGCTGTGAACCATGATTAAGGCCCCCATCAAACGGGTAGAAACGCCCCAACTCGTAGCCCAAACCGATTCGATTTTACCCTCTTTGTTTTGAAACGTAACATCAAACGCTTTAGCAAAATTCTGGCCTAAAAAGTGACTGGTTCCCATTTGAAGAGCCTTACCGTCTTGCATCATACCTTCGATACAATAGGTTTCTACGGCACCCGCAAAACGTTCGTTTTCGGTTTTCACACCCTTAATAACTGGAATAGCCATGTATTCTTCCGAAAAGGTGGCATATACATCCAGCATTTTAGTGGCCTCTTCTAGAGCTTCAGCCTGCGTAGCATGAGCCGTATGACCTTCTTGCCATAAAAATTCTGCCGTTCTCAAAAACAAACGGGTACGCATTTCCCAACGAACCACATTCGCCCACTGATTGATCAGAATAGGCAAATCGCGATAACTCTGAATCCAATTCTTGTAGGTATTCCAAATAATCGCCTCTGAGGTAGGACGAACCACTAATTCTTCTGTTAGCTTAGAATCAGGATCTGCCATTAAACTACCCGGTTTATCCGGATCGGCTTTCAAGCGATAATGAGTTACAACCGCACATTCTTTGGCAAAACCTTCGGCATTTTTCTCTTCCTTTTCAAAAAGAGATTTGGGTACAAACAAAGGAAAATAAGCATTAGAATGGCCTGTATCTTTGAACATTTTATCTAAAACGCTCTGCATGTTTTCCCAAATGGCATAGCCATGGGGCTTGATAACCATACACCCTTTTACCGCACTGTGTTCCGCCAAATCAGCATTGTAAACCAACTGATTATACCATTCACTGTAATTTTCTTCTCTTGTAACCTTTTCGAAAGCCATAATTGTGAAACAAAATTACTCCAAATCTTCGGCTTTGTTTATATAAATGCGACCTAAAGCCCCTACACTTGCGAAAATCGCAAAATAAACTTCATGAGATTTGATTCGCTGTATTATTCAAATAATGGGATTCATCTAAATAAATACTATTTTAACTACCCATTTAAGGCAAGTTAAAGGAGTGCTTGGGCTTCCCCCTAAAAAAAAGAGACCGCATTTTCATGCAGTCTCTTATATCAATCAATGAATAATTAACCCTTAGCTACATCCCAAACTGTTACCACAGTTCAAGCATTTATAACACGTACCGCTGCGCACGGTGATATGTCCACAAACATTACAAGCAGGCGCATCGCTTTGAACGTCGCGCAAATGATCTTGCATGTCTTTTACACCCGCCGCTTCTGCTTTCTTCATGCGCTGCTCGTCTAAAGAAACTGGCATAACCGGATCGAAAACGGGCTTGAATTCGCTTATTACAGGAGCTTCTAATTTAGGTGCTTGACCGGGTAAATCAGAAGGTTTTACCTGAACCAAATCATCGCGGTGCAAGTATTCAAATCCTAGTAATCTGAAGATATAATCAACAATTGACGTTGCATTTTTTACATTTGGATGTCCTTCAACCATACCGCTTGGTTCGAAACGAGTAAAGGCAAACTTGTCTACGAACTCTTCCAAAGGAACCCCGTATTGCAAGCCTACAGAAACCGCAATAGAGAAACAGTTCATCAACGAACGGAAACTAGCGCCTTCTTTGTGCATATCAATGAAGATTTCACCTAAGGTACCATCATCGTATTCTCCTGTTCTTACAAATATCGTCTGTCCTCCCACGCGGCCCTTTTGGGTAAATCCATTGCGACGGTTAGGCAAACGCTTCTTTTCAACGATATTAGAAAGTTGACGTTTGAACTTGGTATCGGTGCTCTGATTCAAGATATGCTTGGCCGCTTCTAGAACTACTTCAGGCGTCAATTCTTCAGCGATGCGAATGGTATTATTTCCATCAGCTATAGCCGCTGCCTCTGCTCTGTCGGACTTTTCTTTCTTCTCAGATTTATTGCTCAATGGCTGACTCAACTTACAACCATCGCGGTAAAGCGCATTGGCTTTCAATCCCAATCTCCAGCTCAAATCATAACAACTTTTGATATCGTCAACAGTAGCTTCATTAGGAAGGTTTATCGTTTTGCTGATCGCACCAGAAATGAAAGGCTGAGCCGCTGCCATCATACGAATATGAGAGAACCCATGCAATAAACGCTCACCTTTGTTACCACAACGGTTTGCACAGTCGAATACAGGTAAGTGCTCATCTTTCAAATGTGGGGCTCCTTCTACGGTCATAGTACCTACTACGAAATCGTTAGCCGCTTCCACTTGAGCATCTGTAAATCCCAATTCTGCCAACATATCAAAATCAGGAGAGTTGTAGGTGGATGCAGAAATTCCGCAACGCTCCATACAGTCTTCACCTAAGGTATATTTATTGAATACAAAACCGATTTCAAATGCCATTGGAGCCGCTTCTTCAAGCTTCTTCAAATCCATCATGTTGAAACCTTTCACTTTCAAACTATCGTGGTTAATGAAAGGCGCACCCACGAATGTTTGGTGCCCTTTAGCATAATTTACGATATCTTGAATTTCTTGCTCCTTATAGCCCAAATTCTTTAAGGCTAAAGGAACGGTTTGGTTCACAATTTTGAAGTATCCACCACCTGAAAGCTTCTTGTATTTCACTAAAGCAAAGTCAGGCTCAATACCCGTGGTATCACAATCCATCAACAAACCGATGGTTCCGGTTGGAGCAATTACGGTAGTTTGCGCATTGCGGAAACCATATTCTTCACCTAATTTAACCGCTTTATCCCAAGCCAAACATGCAGATTTCAAAAGGTAATCTGGACAGAATTTCTCATCGATACATACCGGTGCTACACTCAATCCTTCAAAAGCCAATGGCGTATTGTATGCGGCATAGCGGTGATTGCGGATCACGCGCAACATGTGCTTTTTGTTCTTTTCGTACATACGGAATGCGCCCTTAGTGGCTGCCATTTCCGCACTCGTTGCATAAGCCGTTCCGGTTAAGATAGCTGTTACTGCACCTGTTATAGCAGTGGCTTCTTTGCTATCGTAAGGAATACCCGCGCTCATCAATACCGAACCTAAGTTGGCATAGCCCAAACCTAATGTACGATAATCGTAGCTCAACTGCGCCACTTCTTTTGATGGGAACTGCGCCATTAATACGCTTATCTCCAAAACAGTAGTCCACAAACGAGATGCATACTCCAATTTTTCTACGTTAAAAGTACAATCTTCTTCGTGGAAGAATTTGCGCAAATTCAACGATGCCAAATTACATGCCGTATTGTCTAAGAACATGTATTCCGAACAAGGGTTAGAAGCATTAATGCGACCGCCTTCTGGACAGGTATGCCACTCGTTGATGGTATCGTCATATTGCACTCCAGGATCGGCACAAGCCCACGCCGCGTCTCCAATTTCATCCCAAACCTGTTGCGCAGGCATAGACTTCATGGTTTCGCCCGTAGAACGCGCTTTGAATTCCCAATCTGCTCCCTTTTCCAACTTTTCGAAAAACAAGTTAGGAATACGAACCGAATTATTACTGTTTTGTCCAGAAACGGTATTGTAAGCTTCTCCCTCATAATCACTTGGATAACCTCCGTCGATTAGGGCTGCTACTTTTTTCTCTTCTTCTTTCTTCCACTTGATGAACTCCATAGCCTCAGGATGGTCTAAGTCTAGACATACCATTTTGGCCGCACGACGCGTGGTACCACCACTTTTGATAGCGCCGGCCGCACGGTCACCAATACGCAAGAAACTCATCAAACCGCTTGAAGTTCCACCGCCGCTCAATTTCTCACCCGCACCGCGAATTTTAGAGAAATTGGTACCCACTCCAGAACCGTATTTGAAAATACGCGCTTCGCGAACCCATAAATCCATAATACCTCCCTCGTTTACCAAATCATCGTCTACCGACAAAATGAAACACGCATGAGGCTGAGGACGTTCGTAGGCCGAAGTGCTCTTCATTAATTTTTCTGTTTCAGGATCCACATAGTAATGACCCTGTGGCTTACCCGAAATGCCATACACATGGTGCAATCCTGTATTAAACCATTGAGGACTGTTAGGAGCAGACTCTTGATTCAACAAAGAGTACACAATTTCCTCATAAAATGTTTGTGCATCCTCAGTACTTGCGAAATAACCATGCTTCTCTCCCCAATAACGCCACGTTGCCGCCAAACGGTGGACCGTTTGCTTAACCGAAGTTTCACTACCCAACGACCCATCTGCCTGTGGAACTCCTGCTTTACGGAAATACTTTTGCGCCAAAATATCAGTAGCCACCTGGCTCCATCCTTTAGGCACTTCTACATTGTTCATCTCAAATACCACACTGCCATCCGGTTTTTTTATAATCGACTGGCGGTAGTCGTACTCAAATTGATCAAAAGGCGATACATTCGCTTTTGTGTTCATTCTGCCAAAACGTAACCCTTGGGTTAAGGCAGCATCTGTGTTAGTAGTTTTTCTGGTCATCGTGTATTATTTTTTTGTTAGGAGGGGTTATTTTTCGCTTTTGATTTTTTCTTGAGCTAACAAAATTATCTAAGCCAATTAAAAGATAGCTACAAGGTTTTCCACACAAAATCAAAAAAACCAATGTTCATAGGGCTTAAGAGTGTGGAAATGTACTAAATTATTGATAATCAATAATTTAAATGCAAAGTATTGATAATCACAACTATGTATTTTCAAAAAAAATAGACACCCAAAAGCGCCATTCTTCATACTTTTTTCCTTATTTTGTGTAACCGTTCCCCATGCGATACACACACTTAAAGAATTTACAAAAAAAAGGTCAAAAAGAAATTGCCATTTTGATCGATCCCGATGAACTCGGGGAACGTACACCTACCATCATAAATACAGCCCTTCAAAATAATATCAGCTGGTTTTTAGTAGGCGGGTCTTTAGTATCTGAGGGAAATACAAGAAATACCGTTGCCCTTCTCAAAGAACTGGGAGCCCCGAATGTCATACTCTTCCCCGGTAATGAAATTCAATTGGTAGATAACGCAGACGCCCTCCTCTTCATGAGCCTCATCTCCGGCCGCAATCCAGAATTCCTTATCGGCAAACAAGTCGCCGCCGCCCCATGGGTGAAACGCAGTGGCATCGAAACCATCCCCACCGGTTATATGCTCGTAGAATCAGGCAAACTTACCTCCGCACTCTACATGAGCGGGAGTATTCCCATGCCCAACGACAAACCCGACATAGCCGCGGCTACCGCCATGGCCGGTGAACTCCTTGGCATGAAAGCCCTTTACCTTGATGTCGGTAGCGGCGCCCAAAATCCAGTACCGCCCCAAATCATCAGCGCCGTAAAAAACAATACCGATACCATCCTTTTCGTAGGTGGTGGCATCAAAAGACCCGAAAATATCATTCAAACATGGGAAGCAGGTGCCGATATCGCCGTAGTCGGAAACGCCATCTTCGAAGACCCTAAACTCATAGAAGAACTTATTCAAGTGCGACAGTTTTACCAAGAAAATATAACCCTATAAATCGCCCATACATGTTCGCATACCCTTTCCAAAATAGCTACCTCAAATCCAATCTTACCCGCTCCCAACTCGCCGAAAAACTAACAGAAGTTACCTTTCTCAGCGATGCCAACTACAAAAAAACGACCCAAAACACCTCCGTCTTTTATGGGGAAGTTTCCCAAATCGATTTCAGCCTCGAGCATATCTCTAAAAAACAAAACAGCGTGAACTTCGTGCGTGGACGATTTCTGGGGGCCGATAACGATATGTATATCAAACTGCGACTCGGTGCATGGAAACACCAACGCGTGTATTTCCTATTGCTCGTTACCCTTTTTACCCTCCTAGGATTCCTTTTATTCTACATCCTACAAGCCCCTCATGGATTCCATTATCCGGAAGAATATTACCAGCTTTATGGTTATGATAGTTCCGAAACCCTCTATAATTTACAAACACCCCTGGCCCTCACCATGCAAGCGTTTATGGCGCTAATTGCAATTATTATCTATTTAAAATATCGCAGTTTTCGCAAAAATATCGAGGCAACCATCAATTACTTAAAAGGACTTTGGGAAGCCGACCTCATTAACAATCACGAAGTGCCCCTCGTATTTAGATAAGTCCGTGCATCGTATTAACCACGTAGACATAAAAAACAGAAGGGCAGCGTAAATTTGTTTACAGCCCATTTCAACTATAAATACCTGAAATGTTAAGGCCTCACTCTTAACATTTCCGCCATATCCAACGCTCAACTTAGATTAAAGGTAAAATTCAAAATCACCACTTAAGCGACTCTCAAATACTTAAGGCCTTATTCTTAAAATCTCCGCCATATCATACTCCCAACTTCTTTTGGGAAACTCTACAATTTCACCCTTCAAAACACCGGCATCAAAAATACGCACCCACGGCACCGAACCTATCGTAAGGGCACTCATTGCCCCATCTACCCATTTTTTATCGCGACTTACCCAATGGTAATCTAAATTGTTTTCGTCAAATCCCACTTCCTCCAATACCTTCAATAAAGCCGGAATCCCTTCGTGCGTATCCGAGCACCAATTTCCCCCGTAAATTTCTATTTTCAATTGAGGATAACCCTTTAAAATAGCCTTCAACTCTATTATTAACTCCGATTTGGGAGTATACGTCTTAAAATTGGGCTCAAAATGAGTTAAAAACAAACCGGCCTCGGCTTTTTGAATACTATCCGTTCCGTTTTGTTGACGCTCCAACTGCGACTGTATCTTTTTAAAAACACCCTTTTTATTTTCCAGTTCTAACATACTTTCGATCTTGATTTTATTCGATTGAAAAAACACACCCCTGCACCCCATCTGTGTCAACGCCAAGCTTAGCGCCATACCAAAACCCCAAAGCCTTATTTTTTTCATCAAACAAATATACACGCCTACACCTAAAATCCGACTTCCAAATCCACCCATTGCATCGCCTCATATATCTTGCATTCAAATGCCAATTCCACATGCATTCCTAATAGTAGGTTCGCCTAAAATCCTTACCTTCGCAAGTAGAAAATGAGTGCTTCTATCGAGCAGATAAAAAAACCAATTGAGGCCCAATTGAAATTCTTCGAAAAGGAATTTCGACAAAGCATGAAAACTCAAGTGCCCTTGCTCGACACCATTATGACGTATATCGTCAAGAGAAAAGGCAAGCAAATCCGACCTATTTTCGTACTCTACAGCGCCGCCCTCTTTGGGGAAATCTCCGAACGAACCTACCGCGGTGCCGCACTCGTAGAACTACTGCATACTGCTACCCTCGTGCACGACGATGTAGTAGATGAAAGTTATGAACGTCGCGGATTCTTTAGCATCAACGCCCTTTGGAAAAATAAAATTGCCGTACTCGTCGGCGATTTCCTCCTATCTAAAGGTTTATTACTAAGCGTTAAAAATAAAGATTTCGACCTACTCGAAATTGTAAGCGCCGCCGTAGAAGACATGAGCGAAGGCGAATTGTTGCAATTAGAAAATGCACGCACCTTCAAAACCACCGAAGAAATATACTTCGAAATCATTCGTAAAAAAACCGCCTCTCTTATAGCCTCTTGTTGCCAAATTGGAGCCCGTACCACTACCACCGACGATTCCGAAATCCAGAAAATGAAACGATTCGGTGAACTTATCGGCCTGGCATTTCAAATTAGAGACGACCTCTTCGATTTTGGAGAAAACAAATCAGGAAAACCTGCCGGACTCGATATTAAGGATAAAAAACTTACGCTTCCTCTGATAATGGCCCTAAAAGGGGCAAGCGCTTCCGAGCGGAAGCACGTGCGTTCTATCATGAACTCAAAACAATCCGATAATATCAAAATTACGCAAATCGTTACCTTCATAAAAAGCAAAGGCGGTATCCAAAGCGCCTACCGAAAGATGAACGAATTGCGCGACGAAGCCTTCGACGTTCTCAATTCCATTAAATCCAATTCCCCATACAAAGAAAATCTGCGCGATCTTGTTAATTTTGTTATCGATAGAACCGTTTAATTATGAAAGTGAGCTCTCAAAACAACCAGGTAGAATTAGTAAAACACAATAATATTTACGTTTCTGATCCAACAAAAGGCATCGAAATCGTACAACGCGATGCCGAAACCCTGTGGATCATTACCCCAAATAAAGTGCATACCTTCCGTTGCCTCCACATCGACAGAGCCACTAAAGAAATTACCCTGCTGCATAACGGCAATAAACATACCCTTAAAATTTCCGAACCTATCGATGAAATTTTAGCGTCTATGGGACTTCAAGATGCCCTAACGCCCAAAATCGACTGGGTAAAAGCCCCCATGCCCGGCTTGGTTCTAGACATCAAAGTACAACCCGGCGATGCCATTAAAAAAGGCGATACCTTGCTGATTTTAGAAGCCATGAAAATGGAAAATGCCATCAAATCACCCATCGACGCTACCATAAAATCTGTAGAAGTGGCCCCACAGCAAGCCGTCGACAAAAACGCCATTTTAGTGCATTTTCAATAAACCCGCGCATGCATAAGGCCCTGAAATCATATCCGGCCATCCTGCTTTTTTTCCTGGTTTACGCCTCGCTTTCGCTCATTAATTTAGATTCCCTCCCCGTCGCATGGACCGACGAAGTCCTCAATCTCGACCCAGCCATTCAATACATCCAAAACGGAACGTACACCTCCAAACTGTGGCCCAACCCCAATAGCGACATCCTTTTCGCATCCTATTTGCCCGCCATTCAGTGGTTTCAAACCGCCTACCTCACATTTCTTCCTATTGAAATTTTTTGGGTTAGACTGCCATTCGCCCTTCTTATCTGGGGAAGTCTTTTCCTCACGTACCGCTTCATTCGTATAAACACCCCACTGAACGATCTATGGTCAACCGTTTGGGTGGCCATCGCCTTTCTAGATAAATCTGTTTTTGAACTCTCCCGAAGCATGCGGGTAGAACCCCTACTAATCTTCGGAACACTTTTACTCTTTAGTATTTCCCCCAAAAGGAAATTATGTGCCATCAAAGCTCTGATCATAGGCTACCTAGCCATGGCGCATATATATGTGTGGCCCTTCCTATTTATATGGTTCATCACCGATTGGCTTCGCCTTAATCCCCAACAAAAATTCCTTCAAACCCTGTTAATCCTCGCCGCCCCTATCGCCTTTTTAGCTTCTGTGCACTTCGATATCTCTATTATTACCGAGCAAATGGGCTTCCACGCCCAACACCATACCCTTACCCAAACCGATTTGCCCCATAATCCTATCATCAACTCTTTATGGTACCGCTTTTACCCCTTCTACTTAGAACAACCCCTTAATCCTTTTGTATTCTTTGCCCTAATTATTATAATACTTACCCTCTTTATCAAACAGAAAATGTGGCGCAAGCCCGATTCATGGACATACGGTGCCTGGCTCCTAGGAATAGTTCTCTTATTCGGTGTCATGACCCCACAGTACCGCTACCTCCCTATCTTCTGGATTATCGGAATTTTACTCGTTCTCAGT
>ERZ891134.2681-NODE-2681-length-10063-cov-8.208833_pt1 | contig 10063 bp, 10 predicted proteins | sample MGYA00520888_ERZ891134 | MGnify/ENA primary metagenome ERZ891134 (study PRJEB32303, sample SAMEA104408692) | aquatic metagenome | biome: Brackish water; feature: Coastal; material: water | place: Baltic Sea | collected 2014-10-23 | depth 10 m ... | reverse complement strand
AGTAGAGAAGAAGAAGCAATAGCACTACCACACCCAAAAGTTTTAAATTTCGCATCTACAATCACTCCGTCCTCTACCTTAATACCAAGTTGCATTACATCACCGCACGCGGGAGCACCGACGAGACCAGTGCCCACGTCGGAGTCGCTTGCGTCGAGTTTCCCCACGTTGCGGGGATTCTCATAGTGATCGATAACCTTGTCCGAGTATGCCATTAAACTTTCATTGCATCTTCGTGAATTGTCATCACGTAGTTTTGTTCGACAGGGAAATGCTTACGCAGAGTCTCAAGTTTCTCGTCTGCCTCTGCCAGTTTGCCCAACTGCTCCTCTACCGCCCCCACAAGGTCAGGGTGCTCGCCGATACCAACTGGGTTGTCAAGGTAGACTTCGATGTTTGCCTTCGCAATTGCGACGTCTCCAACCAGTCTACGCTCAAGTGCTTCTAAAAGTTTATTCATCTATCCATACTCCGTTTGTGGTTAATTTGTATATATTGGTTCCCTTGTAGGGGATTACCATCTTCGAAGATAGCAGGGAACGAGGGTGTTGTGCCGTGTGCCAACAGTGCTTTCTTATCCACCTGCTTCGAACCTACGAGTCTCGATGATGTTGCGGATAGTCTGGTGTCTCCACCGCAGAGTATCCATGATCTCTTTAAGGGATTCGATCATAGTTTTATAGTACATGATCTTTGCTTCGGATGCCTGAATGTCTTTATCGGACTCATACCAATAGTTGAGGTCAGACTTCATCATCTTCAGACCGTCGAAGGGATCAGGTTCCCAACCATGCGACTCTGTTTCTTCTTGAGACAACTTGCCATTATACCAAAGAAACTTGTCCTTGAGGAGGACATTTTGCTGGTCCTGCGCCCTCTTAAGAATAAGTTTCGCTTGTGTAATGTAGTTGAGATACTTTGCGTGTAACTTTGGTGTATCTCTGGAAGCGTCGTCAAGGTTGTGTCCAATATCACAGTCATCTTGCCATTGGGCAAGAATATCATCTAAATTCATAATGTAATCACTCTATTTCAAAATATGTAAACCTGAATGTTGCTGGAAATGTATAGAAGTCGACGCCAGCATTTTGTGCTTCGAATCGAATGTCTCCAATCGAAGTCGGAAGGCAATCCCGATACTTGAAGATTCTGTTTTTGTTATTTAGGTTAGTCAGAGCAGTAACAGAAATGTCAGCAGCGGTTGTCTGCTCATTGCTACCGCCATGCCAGTTGTCTCGATTCTTCATCTGTGCTTCATTAATGTGAATCACCATCCAGTTGTAGATCTCGAGATAAGTACGAAAGTCCTCATCGATCAATACGTCCATCTGCAATTCGCCATACTGGAAGGAGTTTCCAGGCATTGGTACTCCCTGCACTCTTTGATATGCAACTTCGACTGCAGGGTTAGATAGACTGGGGTGTGTGATCGACTGAACAAAGAACTGGAAGTTAGCATAGTTCTGTCTGTCGATTGCAACCCTAAATCCTGTTGGTTGGAAGAAATTCAGATTGTCTGATAGTTGTGTAGTCATGGGGTATTCCACTCTTCCCGATGCGATTATTCTATTGTACTTATTTAGGAGCAAAAGTCAACACCTATTTTAAGACATAAAAAATGCCCCCAATCGGAGGCATTCAGTTGATCCAGCACTAATACATCAAGAATCGAAGGGGTCGCCGTCATTACATACGTCTTCCCATTGCGCTTCTTCGAAAGTAGCAGCACCCGTGGGTTCATAGTAATCACAGATGTTGTACACATTATCATCATTCGTGTCGCAGCTGCGATACCAAATCTGATCATCCCATGTGTAACCATTAGCGTGAAGGTCATGCGCCTCGCACCACTCCTGCGATCCAGGTTGTGCGCCAGAAGTGTTGACAACAGGTTCGGGTTTGTCTACCTTCTTTGATGGCCACATCTTTTTGAATTGGACCGTCTTCGGATAGGATTGATACAACCAGAGGTTCTCTTGTCGTTCTACAAAAACATTCTCGTCGTCACTGACAGTATAAACGTCACCATCTTTATATGTGATAGATTCAACTGCTTTCTTCTCTACATCTGCAAAGGTGGGCATTGCAAAGATCAAGAGGATGGATGTTAAAATATACTTCATAAACTATACTCCATGTTTAGTTATTTTGGAATGAGCACGCGTGTACTCATGACCGACTGTATTTAGGTTATTTTTGAAATGAACCTCTCGGAATTGAAAAATGGGCGGCGAAAATTTCAGGGGTCTTTTTGTTTCAAAGTTGAAGGGGGTTTGACCCCCCCCCCCTTTCTGCAGGCATAAAAAAAGGGGCGCAAGCGCCCCATAAAATGTCGGGTAAGTTCCGTTTCCGGTTGTTGTTATTATGACATCTTGTACTCGGGATGCCCGATCTTTTTTATAAAGAGATCCCCCTCCGAAGAGGGGGTGCCCATATTAGGGGGCAGTTACCATCAGGTTGTCAACGCGGAAGATGCGGTAGTACTGGTTGGTCTTAGCAGCAGCAAGACCGTCAGCAGGTGCAGCACCGACGAATGGGTTAGACGCCATACCATAACGAGTCTTAAACCCGATACGTGGTTGGAAGTCATTCTCACCAACGGCACGAACCATCTGCAGAGGAACGTATGGGCAGTAGAAAACACCTGCGTCATATGGGTTAGTTCCCTTGTAACCGACAGTTACATAGTCAGCAACAGCATAAGGATCGATGTAGACTTTGATACGTCCGTTCAGTACACCAGCAAAGGTGTTACCAGTATCATCTACTTGCAACTGAGTGCTCAGCGCAGGTGCGTAGTCCAGAGTACCAGAGGCAACAAGAGCAGTAGCAACGTCTGAAGAACAGATAACGATGTTACCCTTCCCGCGACGAGTTTCTTTTGCAATTGCGTTGCACTCACGATCAAGTTGAACCAGCAGACCTTTGAACTTCTCAACAGACCAACGACCATCAGCGTCCGTAGACAGGTCGAAGATGCCAGGAGTGGTGCAGTTTGCAGTTTGAGCACCAGTCTTCGCTTGACTGTTGATAGTACGGATAACCTCACGGTTGATCTCAGCAAGAATCTCTACTGACAAGATGTTAGCGAGTTCTGCTTCAGCGTCCAGACCGTGGATTGCCTTCAGGTCTTGAGCAAGTTCGATGGTGTATTCTGCTTTCAGCGCACGAGACTTGGCAGTTACAGTTGCCTTCTCGATTGTGAAACCCATCTCGCCCCACTCTTTACCAGTGTTGCCAAGTGCTTCTGCTTCTTGCGTAGGCATGCCGATACCGAAGTCGTTAACGCGACGACCGCTGTCGATCGGAGCAGTAACTCCGTCAAGACCAGAAGGTCCGCCAGCGTGAGGTGCGCCCTGTGAAGAGTCACCAGAGTAGGCAGTTTCTGCTTCTTGGAACAATGCTTCTGAGTCAGGACCAGTTCCGTGGTGTGCTTGCATACCACCAGCACCGTCTTTCTCGCCTTCATAACGCGACTTCATCGCGAAGATCAGACCAGTAGGACCAGACATTGGTTGAACACCACAAACGTCGTATGCCATCAGGTTAGGCATAGCACGTCGAACGAGACTAATCAGAACGGGGTTCCAGTTATCTACGTTGCCAGTGTTGTTAGCGGCAGTTTCCATAAGGAAAGACTGTTGACTGCCTTCAGCAATCATCGCCCTCTCTTGGTTTTCAAGAACAGCAGCAGTTACGTTACGACGATGTCGCTCTTCGATCTTGCCTGCTGATTCTTCGTTAAGTACTGGTGCCCACTTGGACGTCAGTGATTCGTAGTTAAGTTCCATTTAATATCTCCTAAAAACTTATTTGGGTTGAGTGTTTCGAATAGCAGTCAGGTATCGTTCCATATGAGGAGCAACTGATTCAGTAACACCGTCAACGGCATCCTGATCAAGTTGATCTTCTTCTACTTCTTCAGATACGACAGACTGAGTGAAGAATGATTCTTTAACAGTTGTTACACTGACACGGAATTGCTCTTCGTCTTCAAAGTCTATAGAGGCAACCATTTTCTCTAACTTCTCTGCTTGAGTGTCAGCGAGGTCAACAACAGACTCAGCAATAATTGCTTTTCGTTGTAGAATTTCGATTGACTCGCTCAGAGCGATAGCATCGGCAGTTGTCTTGTTGAGTGCTTCTTCGAGTTCTTCAACTTGATCAGCAAGGTCGTCGACGAGGTCAACTTTGGAGTCAGGTACGTCGATATAAGATTCAACAAACAGGTCTCTCATTCCTGTCATGAAGTTCTCAGCAATCTCAGTACGCAGACCATTATGGATGGCGACTTTGTTATCTTCCATCCACTGCTCAACAACATAGTTAAGGTAGGAATCAACTTTCTCGACGAGTTCTGAACGATGAGACTCAGTCTCTTCTTCCAGTTTCTCTTGATAAGCAGATTCGATTCTCTCTACTTCTTCTGACAGTTTGCTCTTCAGAGTTGCCTCGAAGATCACGGCAGTTTTTGCCTTAAACTCATCGCTGAGAGTGGCTTCAGACTCGACTAACGCATTTAGTTGGGATTGGTGATCTTCGACAACGTCGAAAGAATCATCATCCAGATCTACGGATTCGCCCATTAATGAAGCATAGGTATCAGAAAGATCTTCTCTCGTCATACCGTTCAAACGACCGTACATTGCGTTGATCATACCTGCCTTTGTTTTAGGAAGTACAGATTCCATCTTTTCTTTTGCTTTATTGGACAGTTCTGATTTCTCGCTGTTCTTCTTGTCACCCTTACGTGCTGGTGCCTGTTTAGTAGCATCAGCTGCTTTGTCTACAGACGCAACAGACTGTGCTTCAGCGTTCTTCATATCGTGCCCTTCCTCCACGGAAATTTCACTCTCAGCGTGGAGTTCTGGATTTGTTTCCATATCCATATATTACTCCTTTAGAAGGTTCTCTTAATTGATGAGAGGAAATTTTTATACTCTCTGACCTGTGACTCATAAGAGTACAGGTTAGGAGTTACGATTTCAGTCTCTTGTTCTTCACATATCTCTTGAGCAATAAGATGTCCATTATCCCAGACCCAGTCTACGCCTTCCATGATGCCATTAACAAATGCTCCTGGCGCCGAAGGGTCTTGCACGATGTCAACCGTGCTGAGGATAAAGTCATCTTTAACATACGAGGCACCGCCTCGTTGCTCAAGACTACCCATTCCACGAGTTGAGACACCAAGGTTGACACCGCCTTCAAGGAGACCTTTTACGATCTTACCCATTGGAGTATCTAATATTGATGCCTTTCCGACCACATCATTACCTTCGAAGTGAAGGTCAGTGATAAGGTGCGAAACTTTGTCGAGGTTGACTGTTGGACCTTCAGGATGGTTCAACTCTCCAACTGCTCGATTCTTTGATACTTGCTCATCAACGTACTTTGCTACTGCGTTCTCCATAATCCTGCGAGGATAAATGCGACCGTTGCGATTCTTTTGCTCTGCTTGAGCAAAGACTCCTTCGATCATGTAGGACTTTTCGCCATTCTTTTTCTGTTCAACAATGCATTGAACATTATTCTCGTTAAACTCAGCGATCAGTTTCATGTAAGTTCCTTGATGGCAGTATCGATTGACTTTTTTGCATCTCTTGCATTACGAAACTTGTCGAGGTAATCACCATCGATGTAGGCATGGTAACCCCTTGAGTCTTTAGATATCTCCCACTTGATCCTCTTGGTTCGACCAGAGTCAACGGGTGATCCCTTTAACTTCAATTTAGTTCTTTCTCGTAATGAGCGAAATGCAATCATAGTCTTTATTTATACTATTCAGTATCTTCTAATTCATCTTCTGCGAATATAGCGTCAACTTCTGCTTCAATCTCTTCATCGGTAACGTCAAGTTCTTCGTCGTCAGATTCTTCTTCAGTATCCAAGAATTCTTCTGACTCTTCTTCTGCCCCACCATTGAAGACTTGGTTGGCGATCGCCACCTTCTCTGCTTCGAGTGCAGCATCTACCTTTTGTGCCATTAGGTCAGCAAGTTCTTTCCCGCCCCGAGTAAAGTTGCCATCTCCGATTGAACCAACAAGGTCTTCAACCGAGACAACAACAGGGTTTTGGGTTACGTTGGCATGTGGGTTCATCTCCACTTCAGGGACTGTTCCTTGTTCCATAATTTCTTCACTCATCATCTACTCCTTTGCGTTATCGTCATGGTCGTCAGGATTAACTTCTCCTGACTCAATTTCTTTCTTCATGTCACGGTTCATAGCATCGATCTCTTCCTCATTGAATCGGAAGACTTTTCGCATTACCCAGTCTTTAGATAGGTACTCTCCAACATACTGCGCTGCCTGATCCATTACGTTTAGTCTCTCACGGAATACTTCAGCATCCTTCAGTTCAGTATAGTGGTTGTCCTTGTAGAAGTCTACCATAATCTTGTTGTGGAACAACTCCAACCAGTCACTGTCAGTGATGATACCTTTGAGGATCAACTGCTGTCGTAGTGGTTGTAGAAGCACCTTTGCAAAACGCAATCTCAATCGAGTGATAAACTTCTGGAACTTAATTTCTTCTCGGTTGATCTCAGTAGCACGACCAAGAGAGTATGCCTGCTCCTGTTCAAGACGAGACACAGGCACATTCAGTGACTGGTACACCTTACGTTGGAAGTATTTAATGTCGTCGATCTCACCGAGGTTCTGACCACCTGGAAGGGTAGTCACCTCAGTACCACGACCACCTTCACGACGAGGCAACCAGAAGTCGTCAAGCATTGACATATGCTTACGACTATCTTTCAACTCGCCCGTTGCTTGATCGTAGACTAACTTGTTTCGGTATCGTGACATCAATGTGTTAACGTATGCTTCTGCCTTACCCTTGGGCAAGTTACCGACGTCGACATAAAAGATACGACGTTCGGGAGCACGTGCCAATCGATAGACGATCAACGAATCTTCCATCATACGCAATTGGTTAATGGGGCGCAGTGCCTTCTGTAGATGAGAGATGACCTTTGACTTCATCTCGTCGAGTAGACCAGAGGTGACATAGACCACTGAGTCGTTGCTCAACTTAACAGCAGTGTTAGCGTTCTGTGCTGCTGCCACTCCACCTGGACCGCAACCGCCAGCGTTCTCAGCATAGATGTAGAACTCTTCAACCGTGTGGACTATTCTGACTCCAGTTTCTTTGTCCTTCTTCTTCTTTATATTCTTGACCTTACGGATCTTGACTGAGTCAATGTAGCGTATTTCTTTTAGACCTTGCTTCGGGTTATCTTCCTCGATAACAAGGTGGTGGTACAGACGACCGTCGATGTACCAGTTACGAAACATGTCGTGTGCTCTTTCTTCAAATGAGAGCATTTTACGAATGTTTGAAAATTCTTCCTCAACCTTCTTTTTAATTGAAGATGAGATCTCCACTGCATCAAGGTTTAGTTTGACGAGCGGCATTACTGATTCTTGTGGGTTGACAATTGCCTCATTGACAATCTCTTCGATTGCCATGTCCACTTCTGGGTGAACAGCAACTGCTCTGTATTTGCGAATTAGATCTGCTTGATCTTTGATTTGGAGATCAGCATAGATGTCCATGTGCGTACCATAATAGTACGACGGGGAGGTCATGTAACCAGCGCCATCATCATCTGTAGGAGCAACAACGGAGGCATCCCGTACAGGTTCTATTGCCTTCTCGTCTTTCTTTGCTCGCTTTATCTCAAAACCAAATACCTTCAAACCCTTGCCGATGTTTTGGTTACTGATTTCTGCCATTAGGAATTACCTTGTTAGTGAAATTGGGGAGGAGGTCTCCCCCCTCCCCATTACTTATACCACCATTAGTTGGTGTTATCGTTGACCCAGTAATCGTACTCGATTGTAACCTGGAACTGCTCGATTTCGCCAACCTGCGCGAAGTCGAGGTCGATAGCAGCGACGTTGGTCGGGAAAGCATTCTTGAGGTAATATGTCATTACCTTCTTGCCTTTCTGATCCAACTGGTGCACTTCGATGTTCGAAGCATATCTTCCGATACCTGAGTTGTTAGACTGTGCACCTTCGTTACCCACGTGGGTATTCAGTCCGTCCATCCATTTTTCGAATGCACTACGAACAGCGAAGTCGGTGTCATTATAGACAGTGATCGTCCATGGTTCGAACGTTCGATCACCTGCCAGTTTGACAATACGACCACGGAAAGGTACTTCAACTAACCCGATAATTGACGCGGGGAGTTGCGCAGCGCGACACATGAAACTCGTAATCTCGGTATCACCACCTGCATATCCAGGGAAGGCAATATCGACTGAGAACATGTTGGCGCGTGCACCACCACCAATCAACTTACTTCGGAAATCGTCGACTCTAATTGGTACTTGTGCCATTTTCTAATCTCCTTTAGAAGTTGACGCGCTGAACAATCTCTTCAAAGTCCGCACCAGTTCGCGTTGCCACGAAGTTGAGGGTAATGAAGTTGATTGAGCGAGCGGGTTTGACGAAAATCGTAGCAACCATCTCGTTACGATCGATTACTTCCGGCGTGTTGTTCTGCTCATCACACTGTACAAAGAAGTCTTGGATACCACGACGACCTTGAATCTCGCGAAGGAGCGGTTCAACAATACCTACGAACTCGGAACGAGTAAACTCGTCGTTGAATTCGAACAGGAAGTTACGAGCAGCAACAGAGATAGACTTCTCGAGGGCAAGGAACAAACGACGAACGTTGATGCGATCGAACGCAGACGGACGCGCAAGTTTGGTCTTGTCTCCCCACAGAAGCATACCACGACCAGCGTATTGGATAATTGGGTTCACACCCTTCTTATACAATTCGTCTCGGTCTGCTTTACGGGCATTGTATGCCAAGTTTGTTGCACCGAAATACTCACCACGTCGCTCACCAGCAGGTGAGTACCACGGACCGTAGTTGTAATCGGTTGCCGCCATAATACCAGCAGTGGTAGAGGCAGCAGGGATGTAGATGTAGTTGTCGTTATACTTGTCGTATATACGCAAGTAGTTGTTATCTACTACCAAGTAAGAGGACGCAGTGAAACGATTAGTCGTTCTCAGCGTATCGGTTACTGGAGCAATAGAACCAACAACAGCAGCACGGTTAGGTGATGTGACTGCGATACAATCTTTACGAGTCAATGCAGCGATACTAGTAAGATCATTTACAATCGTTACCTGCGACTGCTCATCGTTAAATCCAGGAGCGATCAACATTGAGACGTCAAGAGTTTCTGCGTCTTCAAAGTTGTCCCAACCAAGCATGTAGTCGCCTACATCAAGTGCTGTATGGTCAACACCACCGCCCAGAGTTACTGATGCGGAGTCAGCGGACCAAGATACGTTTTGCGCATAGTCAGTAGTGCCAGCAATAGATGGTGCCTTGCCCCAATGGATTCCATTAGAGAAGTTTGCTGAATCAAACTTGCCCATCCAAACCATTTGTGAGAAACCATTTAAGACGTTAGGCATGAAGTTCTCGCCACCGTCTACGGTCTTGGCACCCTTTGCAACTGAAACATATGCGAAGGTTTCCAGAACACTATTCTTTGATCCAGAGATTAATCCATTCTCGTCAATGATGGCGATATGGGTCTCGTCGTTTCGAACAGTTCCAGGTTGATTTTTTGCCCATTCAGAAGTTCCAGGGATTGCGTCGAACTTGTCGGCATATTCCCAGTTTTCCCAAGCAGTAATGCTGTTTACTGATTCTGCTGATTCGCCAGACTCAATTGCAAACACTGCTACTTTGATAGAACTTCCCAACAGTCCAGGGTACTTTGCTACGAACATATCAAGAACAGTTTGTGATTCAAAATGCTCTTCGTTCTTTACAAGCAAACCACCACCGCCTGATGTGGCGTTGAGTGCGGAGTCGCCACGAGTTACGTCCCCAGTAGGAATGGTCCTATTAACTATCAGGTTGCCTGAATAACGAAGAAACTGTGCAGCAGAGAAATAGTCTACTGCTCGCTCTTCATCAGGAACACCAAACACTTGAGCAAGTTGCTCTTCTGTTTGGATGATAGTTGGAACATCTACGGGACCCCATTTGAATTGCCCTACATATCCCGAAAGAG
>ERZ891134.2679-NODE-2679-length-10068-cov-4.174673_pt1 | contig 10068 bp, 8 predicted proteins | sample MGYA00520888_ERZ891134 | MGnify/ENA primary metagenome ERZ891134 (study PRJEB32303, sample SAMEA104408692) | aquatic metagenome | biome: Brackish water; feature: Coastal; material: water | place: Baltic Sea | collected 2014-10-23 | depth 10 m ... | reverse complement strand
ACCACTTGTTAAAGACACAGCTGTATTTACAGTTAGAGTAACTCCATCTATAGACGAAACTGTAACAACATCAGAAATACTTGAGTGTCTTACTCTCATACCCGCTTCAATACTATCATTAACCGCGCTCAATGTTATAGAGGTACTACTACTTACATTTCCTGAAATAGTTGAAGAGGTACTCTCTCTAACTTGTAAAGGAGGCTGCCAACTTATGAATAAATCTGCTCTACCATTAGAAGAAGCACCTGAAGAGGTATTTTCTATTGATTGAAGAGATATAGAAGCTACTAAAGATTCTACTGAAGGTACGATTTCTGTTCTTAGAGGTGCTTTTTGACTTATAGGTACAATTTCTGTTGTATATCCTCTATCTACTAATTCATATTTTTTATCTTGATACTCTGCTGCTGCAATATTTATTATATTCTTTTCTTTTTCTTCTGTGCTTACTATAATATATTCTTTCGGAGAAATATCTACTTCCTCTTCTCCTGTAGCAATTGTGGTAGAAGTTAAAGACCAAATAACATCTGCATCCGGGGTTTCTGAAAAAGCGGAGCTTACAGTAATAGAAGTACTTGTAAAACTATCTACAGGTTTGCTTTCTACTCTTACAGATTCTGACCAATATAATTGTACTAAAGTTCCAGAGTCATCTTTTGTATTTGCTGCTTTTTCAAAAGTATCTATTGCTGAACCACTCTCATCTAAAAGAACTAAGTCTCCAAGAGTATACGCGGTTGAATTAATTGTTGCTTTTTCTTGTTGTAAATACGCACCACCTTTAGGATATATTAAATTTAAAGAATATGCTTTTGTAGAAGTATTTAAACTAATTTCTCTATCTAAAGGTACTTCAGTAGTGCTTCTTGTTCCTGTATTTGAAACTCTACCTGAGTGTTGTACATTTTCTCTGTCTGCATCTTGAACTTCGATTACATCACCAGGTTTTAGTGCCATAGCATTTAAACCTGTACTAAAAGTAACTATTTCTTTTTCAAGTTTTTCTGTTAATATATTCCATTTACCAAATCTATGTGCTTGACCTTGACTTGTACAACCTGTTGCAGATACATCTTTTGAAATTATTTTTCCAGTTTCTAATATATTTTGAGTATCTTCTACAATTTCTATTGCTTGTTTGTAGTTATCTAAAGGATTATTCCAAGTTACTCTTACTTGATTAGAACGAAATCTTGTTGAAGTTGATTGATATGCAAATTCTCCACCGATTATATTTCCTTTTGTAAAAGTATAAACAGGACTTTTATAAGCATTAATAGAAGGACTAAACTTTCCATCAAACCAAATTAATAATCCTCTAAATACACTAAGTAAATCTTTGATTACTTTTTGTGCTTCTTCTAATTTTGACAAGTATAAATTTGCTGTAAAACGTGGTTCAAGTCCCCCTTTTCCATCTGGCACAAGCTCGTCACAGTATTTTGCTATTTGAAATAATTGAAACTTGTCAATATAAGAAAAATCATCTAATGGGTCTACAAATTTACCAAGACCATATCGATCATTTGTTAAAATATCTAAAAGAATCCATACGGGATTATCTGTCCATACTGTAGCATAGTTTGAATGTGTAGGGTCTGTAAAAGTTTTTATATCTCCTCTAAAGTTTCCATCCCAATCTTGATAAGTGCTTTCATTTGTTACAGTAGTATTGTTTGTAACTTTTCTTGTATAAGAAGCTGCACTTCCTTCGCCAAGTTCATGTCTTGAAAAATAGTTTGTAGGAACTTTTACTTGAAGTCCTCTAATTTCATAAGCTCTTCTAGGTGGGGAAGAAAATTCTTTTGCTCCAAAGATTACAGCTCCATAAGCTGTATAAGGATAAGAAAGTTTATCAGTAATTATATTTTGAATTGATTGTACTTGAGTAGCATTATACCAATATCTTCTTTCATTAAAACCATTAGTAGGAGTTACTTTTGCTATTTTAATTCTATATTTTGTAAAAGGTTGATATTTTGTAACATCCCAACTAAATGTTTGAACAAAAGCAGTTTTTGTTTTCTTACTTATTGTTCCTGAATTAAAGAATTTACCAGCATATCCTCCAAAATCATCTGCACTTCTTCCAGGTTTAGGACTTCTTGCAGCTAACTGTGCATCAGATTGTCCATATATAGTTTCAGTAACTGTGTCTGTAAAGTCTCCAATTACTGAATATTCAAATAAAATTTGGAACTCACAAAATCCTGCTTCTTCATGTCCATCTCCTGGTTTTTGCCCTAATAACCCACTTGGAAATTTTACAGTAACTTTTATAACATCTATTTCTCCTGCATTGGGCACATTCATTCCATCACTTGTAAAAGTTAATCTACTTGCATCAGGTTCGGATATTCTACTCCAATTACTAACTCCATTGTTTAATACATAACCAGAAGGAAATATAGGAGAACCATTATGTGTAATTGCATTAAAATCAGTAGTATTTAAAGTTTGTGATACATTGTGTGTTAAAGAATTAGTACCTACAGTTCGGGGGAGAGGTAAAAAACTTTGGTCTCTTGTTCCTGACCTAAAAGCAAATCCAGCGTCTTCATAATTCCATTTATTTGATGAAGTTGCAGAAGAAACTGTGGGTGTTGCTAATGTAGCTGATACATTTGAAGCATTTATTCCTATTGTTCCACTACCTACTAAGACTGCTGTATTTCCTGAAAAAGAAGCTATTTGTCTATTTAAATTCAAGCTTATATTTGCTCCAGATACTGAAGTGTTAATTGGAGGGTAGCAGCGAACAGAAGTTGCACTACTAAAACTAGATATATAACCGTAATAAATACTTCCATCAGGTCCTGCACCAGGAATTGTTATAGCGCTATTAATTTGAGAAGATGTAAAAAAAGAAGAACTTGCACTTATTAGTGTACTTCCTGCAGTTGCACTAATTATTCCAGTTCCTGCACCCCCAGCTCCTGTTATATAAATTGTATGAGTTCCTGTAGAAATGCTTCTGTTATTAAATATAGTATTTGTATTATCGGTTACTGTTCTTGTGCTTGCAACATAACTTACATCATTAGAGGTTTTTGCTCCATAACTTTGTTTTGTAGTAGGGTCTAATATAGGGACTCCATTTAAAAATACAGAAGAAGCATCTTCTACTAACCCATAAATTGGCCCTTCTGATAATACATCAACTACTACAGCACTTTGTTTTTCTGTAGAGGTTTTGGTGTTAAAATTATTATAAATGCTTGAGTTTCCGCTATCTCCTCCTATAACAATAATGGGTTCTCCCCTGTTATCATATGTAATTGCCATTATATCTCTCCCTTACTGAAGTTCCAATCAATTGAGACAGGTTTTTGTGCAGCTACGTTTGAAGGTGTAGTTTCTTCGGCTATCACAGATACTCCTGAATTTGGGGGGAATTGTCCGTCTGTAGCGTAAGCTACACTTGTACCTGATTTAAATGTAAAACCTGAAGAAGCTGTAGTTTCTCTGTCAGTAAAGCCGAAGGCTATTGGAGTTCCTCCTACCATTAATTGTCCATATGCCAAAGGTACTGGTATGCCTTGTTTTGTATTATTTACTGGGCCATCAAATAAAAATGCGTCTCCTTGTTCCATGCCTTTTTTAGGTGCCATATATTCTGCCATGCCTGAATTAAGAAGAGCTGACCCTACCATACCTACTGCCATACCTGCTGCTAATCCTACCCAACCCCCTGGACCTAGCATACCCGCCGCCAGCGCCGCTCCTAAATACATTAACGCAAATCCTACTATTACTTTTAATAATTTATTTGCAGAACCTGCTGGAACTGGAGTAATAATTAAATCATCTTCTGCTAAATTCATTTGCAAGTTATCATAATCAAGAAATTCTTTTCCTCTTTGAACTGTAAACATTATTCCTTGTTCGGTACAGTCTAATAAATATTTTTTTAATTTTCCTTCTCTTTGGCAGTCAATACCGTGCATACATTCCGCTACAGTTGCTGCATTTAGTTTCCAGACCTCTCCAAAGAGTTCTCCCATTTTTCCATTTAAGTATATTGTTCTTGTCATTTTGGCTCTATTATTATATATTCCTTTTGTGGATATCCTACTATTAAATAAGGTATATTCACCGCGTTACAATTGTTCACATCATAAATGCTTGCTTTTAAATTTTTTTGATTGTAATGACTATGCACTACATATAATATTTTTGAAGTAAGTTGATATTGAACGAAAACTTTTGCGTCAATTTCAAAGTCATCTTTATCTTCTGAAATATTTTGACATAAAATCCATTTTTCTATGTCATTTTGTCGGACTACAAGTCCGCACATTTCCCTGGGGGCAGATTCTTTAGCCGCCTGGTACATCTCGTTTAAGAATTTCATTAAGAGAATTTTTGAGAGCCTGGGAAACCTCCAAAAGGTAATACTACCTCTGTGCTTGGGGTTGCTTTTCCTGTTGAAGTTGCAGTTCCTATAGATATAGGGTCAAATCCATATCTCATTTTACAACCTGTCATAGTTTTGGAACAAACATCTCCTGGTTCCCAATAATCTCCAAATTCTGGAGTTTGTCCTATGGAAGTTTTCTTTGCTTTCCATAATTTTATTAAACCTCCAACAGTATATCTTACATAGTCATTGTATCTATCATCTGTATAAGCATAATAAGTTGTTGAAGCACTATAAGTATCCCATACTCTAATTCTTTTTACTAATACATTATTGTCAGTTAAAGTTCCTGGAGAGTTGCTTGTTTTAAGAGCTTGCCAATAATTTGGTACAGTAGTTGAATCTGCAGAAGTATCTATACTTCCATCTTTTTTTAATCTTCTCACTGTTCCGCCTAAAGTAGTATTAGTAGTGTAGTAACTATTTTCTGTTATACTGCTTACTGTAGAAGAAAAAGTAATTGCCCCGCTTTCTCCAGTTGCGGGAACTATATATTCATTATCTAAATTTACTAAAGATATGTATTCTGTTGCTCCATTAAGTGAAGACTTGTAAGCTGCTTTATATTTGCTTTCTCTGTTCCACGTACAAGCACCTACCTTTTCGTATTCATTTAATGTATGGTCTGCTCCTTGATAAATCCAAGGGCAACCATTTGCTAAAACTTGTCTTTTTGGGATTGTAATTCCTTGTAAATCAAAAGGAGTTGAACATTCAAAAGAAACCATAGTTTTAGTAAGCGCAGATATTCTGTCAAATATATAAACTTGTCTAGGAAACTCTACTGCAGGATTAGAGTTTAAATATTTTTCAAGAGTTGTTCTTCTTGTTAAAGTTGCTCCCAATAAATTTTCATAATCTGTTATTGAACTTTTAAATATATCTGACACATTGGCAAAAGTTATTGTAGGTCGAGCACTTGTTGATGAAGGATCAGATTTAAATCCTTTGGCCTGCAAAGGAATTGCTGTATAAGTACGTAATGTTCCTCCATCATCTCTAAATTGCACAGAAGTTAGATTTTCTTGTACTCCCGAATGAAAATATAAAGTTGTGGAATCAAGCTTAAGCTCAAACAACTCAATAAGTTGTGAGCCTGGGTCTTGCTTCTGTAAATCTTTGACAATAAGGTCTGTCATGCTTCGTATACTCTCCTAAAATTTGCTGTTGCACTATAAAAATTATCATAGGCATATGTTTTTGTCCATTTATCACATACAACTTTATAAGTTGTTTCTCCACCACCCTGATTACTATCTGCAACTACATAGTCAAAAGCAGTTACACCTTTTAAACTTACAAAGAAAGCAATTATATCGTCTATTTCAGCTTTTGTTCTTGTTTTAAAACTTAAAGAAAAAGTTTGCTCTAAAGAATTTATTCCATTTGCTATTCTTTGCTCATATCCGTCGCCGAAAGAAGCCATAAGAACTCTTGGAGTTTCTGAAGAAGATAAACCTTTATCTGGAACTATTTGTCTGTTTCCATAAGATGCTGTTGTGCTAAATCCTATTGCCATAAGTATTAAATTGGGCTAAGTAAGCCGCCTGGTCGTTGTTGTTCTGCTATTTCTCTAGTTACTGCCATTTGAATTGCTTCACCTAATGCTGAAGATTCTTCTGCGGAAGATTCTACATCTCCTTCATTATTTACAGTAACATTTATAACTGAATTTACTGGTCCTTGTCCTTTTCCTGTAAGTTGTACTGGTATTTTATCTCCGTCTGGTAGGGGCACTATAGCTTCTCTTCCGTGCATGAGTACATTGTAACCTGAGTCAGGGCCGTCTGCAATTCCGCCTGCTGCGTATCCTTTTCCAACTACTCCGCCGTATCTACTGGTAAAGCCTGGTACTTGGGATATAATGCTTGGTGAAGTGTCTACAGGACTCATATTTTGTCCAGGAGTTGTTCCATCTCCAAACATACCACTCATCATGTTAATTAATTGACCTGCCATACGTACTGCAAGTATTCTTTGCATTTCTTGAATTACTACTACAGCTAATTGTTTAAAAGCATCTTTTGCTTTTGCGGAGCCGTCTATAATACTTTTGAACATATCATCTAAACCATCTTGAAATGTATCATTTAATTGTCCTACAATTGTATTTGCTCTTGTATATTCTTTTTCTTGAGCTCTAGCTAAAGCTAATTTTTTCTCGGCAAGACTTAGTTGATATTTATCCTCGGCTGAATTTAGTTTATTTATAGATAACTCGTTTACTTTTTCTTTTGCAAGTTGTGTAGCTATTGATAATTGTTCTTTTTTATATTCGACTTGTAATAGAGCTGATCCTGCGTCTTTTCTTTCACCTAAAGCTGCTTTTTTAGTATTTATATCTGCTCCTTCTAATCCTAATTTTCTTTGTGCATCTATTGTACTTTTTAAAGACTCACCAAATCTATCGATAGCTGTTGTCATTTCATCTAAGGTTGCGTCTCCTCTTTCTCCAAATAAAGTTTGATAAATTTTAGTAACAACATCTTCTTTGTTTGCTGCTGTCATTTTTATAGTATCTTGAAAACCTTTATAAGTACTTAATAGATCGTCTCAAGGACCTCTTTTACTTAGTTTTTGATACTGTTGATTAAAACCTGCAATAGTGTTATTTAATTGTTTAAATGCTGTATTTTGAGCACCTGCTGCTGTATCTACTATTTTTAATTTATCTGTTAAAGTTTGAGTATCTATAGTACCATCTTTGAATTGCTGAAATAAAGTTGCTACTTCAGGATTAATACTACCTAAATCTGTTCCAAAAGCTACTAATTTTTCTCTTAATTCTGATAATTGTGTGGGAGTCATTTCCTTTGCTTTTTCTGCGCCTAATAATACCGCGGCTTTTCCAGATATACTAGCACTTGCCATAGTTGCTACATTTGCTTCAAATAACTGAGCCCCTGTTAAAGTTTTTCCAGATTTTTCTGCTGTTCGAGCTCTTTCTTTCATCATCTCTTTGAACTCATCATGTGCTTCTGTAATTCTTTCTTTTGCTCCTTCAAATTGTTCAGCAATTATACTTCCAGGTCTTTGTTTTTCAGCTTCGTCTGCCATTCTACCTATCCATCCTGTACCATTTTCTAAATCACTTTCAATTTTTTCTGCCCCGCCTCTAATTTTATCAGAAAGTAGTCCTATTCCTTCGCCTATTTTAGGAAATAGTTTCATTACGAAAACTGCAAATCTATCGACTTGGTCTGCTATAAAATTAATAGCTGTTGCAAAGAAAGCTGCTACTTTATCAAAATTTGCTTTAAGGGCGTTATATGCGTCTATTATTAAAGTAACCCAACCAAATATTGCGACTGCTTTGAAGGCAACATTAACTATTCTTGCTGTACTTTTTGCAACAAAAGCCATGCTTTTCATAGCAAATTTGAATACTGATGCTGTTAATTTAATACCTCCCTTTATACCATTGAATGCAAATGTCCAAGCTATTCTTGTTATTTTAGAACTTAACCTGGCTTCGTTTGTCATCTGTTGAAATGAAAGTTTAAAATTTCTTACTTTCTTAATATTTTCCCCTGCAAAAATACCTGTAGTTATTTTTCCATGTTTTCTATATTCATCTTCTGCAAGTTTTAGAGCTCTCTTTATACCTTGTACTTGTTGTCTATTTAATTTTTCTTGATTTTTTATTGCTTGCATACCAGAAGATTTTTGGGCTGCTTTAGAATCAAATCCTTTTACTGCTTTAGAAGCTTTTTGTACTCCAGTACCTGAAACAGCTTTTTTGAAATCTTCTCCTACTCCTGCGAAGGAAGTACCTAAACCACTTCCTAATCTGCCTATTAAACTACTGTTTATCTTTTCGTTTAGTTGGTCAAATGCGGGGAATACTGAAGAGGTAAGAGTTGTAACAAATATAGCTAAAGCAGCTACTGCTGAGCCTATATTGTTTGTAAAGAAATTAGCGAGTGCTTCTGCTACAGGAGTTATAAAAGCCATTGCTTCATCTTTTAAGTCTATAAAAGTTGTGATTAATTTATTATAAGCATTTATATCTACAGCTTCTCCGACTGCTCCATATTTTTCTTCTGCTTGTGTGAGTACTTCATTTAATACTGCTTGTGATTTTTCAAAGGTTGTTAAATCTTTGGCAGATTTTCTCATTGCAGTTGCATACTTTTTAGTTGCAGGCTCTAATCTTAATATAATACCTAATTCATCTAATAATTCTGGTTCTGCTTTTGTGACACCTCTTACAAGACGATTAAAAGAATCTTCAAAGTCCCTACCTAAAGCTGTAGAAGCACCTCTTGCAGCCTTTGCAATTGCTCCCATTTGATCTTCATTAAAACCGGCTGCTAACATAATTTGTGAAGCTTGGGCTGCTTCTCTAAAAGCTACCTGATATCCTGTGGCTTCTTGTAAATTTCTTGCAAGACTTTTTACCATAACTCCTGAATTAGCTGCAAAAGATTTCATACCTTCATTTAAAACACGAAAATCAGCAGCTTGTTGAAGCGCTCTAAATAAAGCTCCCAAAGCAAATAATTGAGCTGCAAGAGTAGCATAAGCAGGAACTAAACCGCCTGATACTCCTTGAGCCATCTTTGAAAAGTTTTTAGTAGTATTAGAAGAAGCTTGGGCAGCACCTTTTAATCTACGGTCAGCTGTATGTGCAGCATCACCAGTATCTTTTAAAGCCTTGCCTGCTTTTTTAGATTTTTTTTCTACTTTATCAAGAGACTTATCGTCTGATACTGTAAAAGTTAACTTTCCTAATTTAATTGTTTTCATTTATTAGCGTTTCAAATTCGCCGAATTAATTCCGGGACCTTTAGCCTTTCTTTCTGAGGCTTGTCTTTTTCTCTGTATTTTTTTATTTATTTTTTCACTATTTTTAACTTCTATGTTTTTTATCCAAAAAATAGTGTTTTTTCTATCTTCTACTTCCCAAGTATCGAGTAAGGTTCCTAAAGACGACATATCTTTACCAAAATAAGATCCGCTCATTCCATCCCATCTATCTGGTAATAAGTCATGCAATAAAAAAGCCACCTGAACTTCGAAGGGATATTCCTCCATAGTTGGTGGCATTTCTTCCGGGTCAGGCTCTATACCTTTTTGTTCACATATATCTAAATATGTGTCCAGAGGTAACTGCCCTTCCTTATATTGTTTTTCTAATAAACCAAGTATCTGTTCTACTTGGTCTTCGTAAAATTTTCTAATTCACCCGTTACTTCTGTAACCCAAGTGTCAAAATCTGCTGCATTTTTCATCAGAGTTTCTGCATTTTCTTGGTTATGTTCCAGAGTATCTTCAGGATTTAAGCCACTGATATCCACCAATAGAAGCTCTTCTAAGTAAGCATATTTTAAGCCTTTCCATCCTTTGATTACTGCTTTTACATATTCGATTAAAAATTTATCTTCATCTAATTGCTCATCGAACGCTCTTGTTTTTCTATTAAACTTTTGAGATAAGCAACGATTTCTTAATTTGATTAATTCTTCTCTTGCGAGATAGCATAAATCTACAGTAAACCCTTTCATTCCTGGATAGTCTACGGTTACTGTTTTACTTGGAGTTAATAAACTCGATAGTGATACTGGTTGTTTTTGTTCTGTCATTATTTTTTCCTATAAAAGAGGGAGGGAATGACCCCTCCCTGTTAATTTAATTATTAA
>ERZ891134.2678-NODE-2678-length-10070-cov-5.624363_pt1 | contig 10070 bp, 17 predicted proteins | sample MGYA00520888_ERZ891134 | MGnify/ENA primary metagenome ERZ891134 (study PRJEB32303, sample SAMEA104408692) | aquatic metagenome | biome: Brackish water; feature: Coastal; material: water | place: Baltic Sea | collected 2014-10-23 | depth 10 m ... | reverse complement strand
ATGGAGTAGAATTGCAAAATGGGTAAAGAAGTTACGACAATATCGCCAGAAGGCCTCGAAATCGCCAATTGCTATTTGCAGTATGGAAATATTCGTGCGGTCTGTGAGTTTATGGGCGTTCAAGAAAATCAAGTAGTTGAGTTACTCAATAAACGCGAAGTCAAGAAGTATATTGATACTGTGTACCTTGATATGGGGTACCGTAACAAAAATAACATTGCAACTGTATTAGATGAAATGATTACAAGTAAACTTGAAGAAGCCCAAGAAACGGGAGTTTATTCTTCAAAGGACTTGGCAGATCTATTACAGATGGCACATAAAATGCGCATGGACGAAATCAAAGCGCAAGCTGAGTTACTTAAAGCCGAGAGTACTAATATTCGTAATCAAACTAATGTTCAGATTAACGATGCAGCTCTTCCGTTTGGACAAGGTAATTATGGTAAGCTTATGGAGAAGCTGTTAAATGGACCGGAGTGATGCTACAAAACGAATGCTATCAGCAGCGGACAAAGTAGAAGATCTAGAAGTTCGCGTACGAGAAATTGAGATTGAAATGGCTCAGCATGATGCTCAATGTGAGGAAAGATGGAAGACGACATTTAATCGTTTGCTTGGTATTGAAGATGCTATGAAGCAAATGGAGAGTCGTTTACTTGTAGGCGCAGGAAGTATGATAGTATTTCTTGCTGGAGTCATTGTGACTTTACTGATGAGATAGGATGCCGATTGAATATGAATTTCAACCAAAAAGAGGTAAATTTTTAAAGGATTTTGTTTTTGCATGTTCTATAGGATTTAATATAGGACTGATAATAGGGCTATTTATTTTAGCCTTTTCTTAGGAGAAACCATGGAAAACGTACATATTTTTAAGAAACACGGTAAGTGGATTCTTAGTGAAAATGGATCAGTGCTACACGCTTCAGAAGATTGTAATGAAATCTTTGAAATGGTAGCGGAACACGAAAAAGCAGTTCCACTACCCTTGCCCGAAGTTCGGGAATACGATACCTTAGAAGAGGCTATCGCAGAGGAAGACTAATGCCAGCAGGTAAAGGTACTTACGGTAAAAAGCGTGGACGTCCAGCTAAAAAGGGCGGCAAGAAAAAGAAGTCTATGGGCGGTTTGACAGCAGCACAGAAAAAACTTCCCCCAGCGTTGCGTAAAGCAATTATGAAGAAAAAGCGTGGCGGTAAGAAAAAGAAGTAGGAAAGCTGCTAAGAAGCGTCCCGTGCCTACAAATAAAAAGCTATACGCACGGGTTAAGGCACAGGCAAAGCGAAAGTTTGCTGTATATCCCTCTGCTTATGCTAATGGTTGGCTAGTAAAGACTTATAAAGCCAAAGGCGGTAAATACCGCATGGGAAAGTAACATGGAGTTTTTAATTGGATTTGTAGTAGGTGCGGTAACGCATTGGGCCTGGAAAAAGTGGGGCCATAAAATGCAAATGTAGTGGCTAAGCCTAAAAGTGGTTTAACCAAGTGGTTTAAAGAAAAATGGGTAGATATTTCCCGCCCGAAAAAGGGCGGGGGGTATATGCCTTGTGGACGTAAGAAGTCTAAGAAAGGTAAATATCCAAAGTGTGTTCCTGCTTCAAAAGCTGCACGTATGACAAAGGCTCAGAAAAGATCCGCTATAAGGCGTAAACGAGCAGCCGGTAATCCCGGAGGAAAGCCGACTATGGTGAAAACATTCGCCAAGCGTAAAGGGAGAATGAGACGTGGCGGCAAAAAGAAAAGGTAAGAAAAGAGACCCGCGACTAGCTCGTGCAAGGGTAAAAGGGTTCAACAAACCGCGTAGAACTCCAGGGCACGCAAAGAAGTCCCACATCGTCGTAGCAAAGGTAGGTGACAAAATCAAAACGATTCGATTTGGGCAAAAAGGTGCTAAAACCGCAGGAAAACCTAAAGCAGGCGAAAGCGCAGCTATGAAAGCAAAAAGAAAAAGCTTTAAAGCACGACACGCGAAGAACATCGCAAAGGGCAAAATGAGTGCAGCTTATTGGGCCGATAAGGTGAAATGGTAGTGTTTGAACGTGAAGTTGAAGAACTAAACTCAAGCTGGGCATATAAGTACGATATTGACCAGTATGCAAAGCCAGAACACTGGCAAATTATGAAAGAGCACCCTTATGTAGGAGATTGCGAAGACTATGCTCTCACACTCCTATACCTTATTAGTGGTAAATCTATGTGGAAGTTTTGGTGGTACTTATGTACTGGAAAGGCCCAGGTTCGCAGAGTAACTACTAAGAATGGAGGAGGGCACGCAGTTCTTCGTTTCGGTAAAATGTGGGCGGATAACTGGACTAAAAAGTTTGTTAGCTGGGAGGAGATGGAAAAACTAGGGCATAAAAAGTATTACTGGTTTTACTTTCCTCAAGACGTAGCATTGAAACTTGCTGTGGCTAAGTGGAATAAATAATGGAAGATATTAAAGAAGCGGGGTATCATCCCGCAGATAGCAATGGCGACGGCAAGGTTGATAACGAAGAAAGAAAAATGTACTTAGAGTTCAAGCGCAAAGAACTTGAAGACCAAGATGCTATGCGGGATGCTCAACGAAAGATGACTTGGTTTGCACTTGCAGGCATGCTTCTTTACCCTGCTACAGTTATGACTACAGAAGTTATAGGGTTGCACCAAGCAGCAGAGATACTGGGATCAATGGCCTCTGTGTACTTTGTTTCGGTAGCTGGTATTGTAGCTGCATTTTTTGGGGCTCAAGCATGGTCTGGCAAAAAGTAGTACCATTACTATTTTTAACAAGCTGTGTTGCAATGTCACCAAATCTTGAACTACACGAAGATTTGGTGACAGGGCAAGAATACTACAGTTTTGAGCTTGGAGTATCATACCCAAAGAAAAAATTTATGACTGCGGACGAATGGCAAGAATACCACGAGTCTCCAGATAGCCAAAAGGAAGCGCTTTATGCTACTTACAAAGAGCGAGAAGAAATTGAAAGGCGCTGGGAGAATTTTATTGAAAATTGTCTCCTGGCCGCTACGTTGGATTGTTAGTTTTTTTATTAACGAGTGGGAAGTTACTATTTGGATAGACCCTCAGAAGAAAACTCAATACCAATTTAAATGGCTTGATAAATGTGAGCCTAAACACTTAAAAGGAAAACTCACATCTGGGGAGCCTTTTGAGTTAAAAACGCAAGATGCGTTTAATTTCCAGATTAAAAAGGTGAAGTAATGTTCGGAATGATAAAAATGCTTCCAATCGTGCTACTTCTTGCAGGCGCAGGATACGCGTACCATACTACTGTAGTAAGCCAAAAAGAAGCTCATATTGCAAGACTAGAAGGTAATGCTGTTACTCTAAGAGAGAATGCTGTACGCTTAGAAACTGCATTCGAGAAAGAAAAAACAGCACGAGAACAATCAGAGAAAAACTTACAAGTGCAATTAAAAGCAGTAGGTGCTTTATCTGAAAAGAACACTGCAATGCAAGCCGAAATGGATGGATATTTATCTATTTTCAAACGTCATGACATGACAAAACTTGCAAGAGCAAAACCTGGATTGATTGAGCCTCGTATTAATAACGGCACCAAAGAAGTTTTTCGATCAATAGAACAAGCAAGTCAGGAGGTAGAAAATGCGGATTCTCAGTAGTGTACTATTACTTACGCTTGGAGGATGCTCGATGCTACAGCCTCAGCCACTTCCAGCGCCAGAACCAATTATTAAAACAGTAACTGAGTATAAAACTTTAGAGATATACCAACCTCCGTTACCAAAAGCAATTGACTTGCAAGACGTAGAGTTTTTTGTACTAACAGAAAAGAACTTTGAAGAGCAGGTAAAAAAGCTTGAAAAAATGCAAAGTGGCGCTTACGTGCTTTTTGGTATTACTCCACAAGACTATGAAAATATGGCGTATAACCTACAAGAGCTAAAGCGATATATTGGTCAGCAAAAAGAAATAATTATCTACTATCGAGAAGCTACACAGAATGATGTGGATACAGATGCTGATGACTGGCTGGAAAAGAATGAAGAAGTCCTAAAAGATCAACAGTCTGAGTAAAGATTATGTCAGTACAAATTAGTAGAGCCGATATAATATCGGATGAATTTTTAAATTTACAATCTGAGACACGCTTTCTTAAGTTAGCCATAAGTCCCTACCTGGACTTATTAGGCATTACACCCTTACCCTCTCAGGTAGCAATTATAAATGCGATAAATAATCCTAAATATCGCTTTGTTTGTGCAGCAGTATCGCGAAGACAAGGCAAAACATACATCGCAAATATAATCGGACAACTAGTATCTTTAGTGCCCGGTTCAAACATTTTAATCATGTCCCCCAATTACTCGCTGTCTCAGATTTCTTTTGATTTACAAAGAAATCTTATTAAACACTTTGACTTAGAGGTAACAAAGGATAATGCAAAAGACAAAGTCATAGAATTGAGCAATGGCTCAACAGTTCGAATGGGCTCGGTAAACCAAGTTGACTCCTGTGTGGGTCGTAGCTACGATTTAATTATATTTGACGAGGCGGCGTTGGCAGACGGACGTGATGCGTTCAACGTAGCTTTACGTCCTACTTTGGATAAGGATAACTCTAAAGCTATCTTTATTTCAACCCCTCGGGGCAGGAACAACTGGTTTGCGGAGTTTTTTGATAGAGGATTCAATGATGAGTTTCCAGAGTGGTGCTCGATACGGGCTACTTATAAAGATAATCCGCGCATGTCTCAAATGGATATTGACGAAGCTAAAAAATCTATGTCCGAGGCAGAATTTAGGCAAGAGTACGAAGCAGACTTTAACACTTATGAAGGTCAAATTTGGACGTTCAACCATGAAAAGTGTGTTGCTAATAATGAAGAGCTTGATACTCGTCGTATGGATGTATTTGCTGGTCTCGACGTTGGTTATCGTGATCCGACTGCATTTGTTGTTATAGGGTATGATTGGGACGAAGAAGTGTATCACGTATTAGATGAATACCTAGATGCCGAAAAGACCACCGAACAGCATGCCGCTGTAATTCGAGAACTATCCGACAAATGGGACATCGACTACATTTACATAGATTCCGCAGCACAACAAACTCGATTTGACTTCGCACAAAATTACGATATTTCTACTATAAATGCAAAAAAGTCAGTATTAGACGGAATTGCACAAGTTGCTGGAGTTGTTGACAACGATAAAATGATGGTCGATCAACGATGCGGTGAAGTACTATCTTGTCTTGACCAATATCAATGGGATCCAAATCCAAATCTAGCAAGAGAAAAGCCAAAACATAATCGAGCATCGCATATGGCAGACGCTTTACGATATGCGATATACTCATTTGAAACAACTCAGACCGGGTTCTAAAGAGACCTACAAAAAATAGTGTTTGACAATTTATCTTACAAGGGCTATAATTCAAAATGAAAAAGCTAAAAAGAGATCCTGTAAAATATATACGAGATCGTGCTAAATCAAAATATAAAAAGGGTACAGAGTGCCACATTTGCGGAGCTGATACCGAACTCGATTTTCACCATTTTTACACTTTAGCCCCTTTACTAAGAGAGTGGCTAAAGCATAAGACGAAAGAACGACCAGAACACTATACAGATGAATATATTGTAATTTGGCGAGACGAGTTTATAGAAGACAAGTGGGCAGAGCTGTACGAGCATACAGCCACACTATGTCACAATCATCATTTGGAACTGCATAGATTATATGGCAGAAATCCAGCCCTAGTGACTGCAAAGAAACAAATGCGCTGGGTAGAGATTCAAAGAGAAAAACATGGCATGGTATGATAGACTAATTGGACGTAGCCCGGAGGAGAAATTAAATCCGGCACAACCCTACTATGACCATAAAGTAGAACCCTCTCGAGAGCGGGTATCAAACTACGAAAGGGCTTATGAAGACTTAGAAGTTGTTAATCGTGGGGTTAACATGATCGTTGATGACACTTCAGAAATACCAATTTCTGTAGGAGGACAAGTTCAAGGATTGTCTAGTGTTATAAAAGGTATTAAGCGTTCGCGTGTAGAGCTTTTATTAAATAAAGAGCCAAACCCTTTTCAAGACATTAGTACATTTCGACGTAATTTAATAACTGATTTTTTAATTGATGGAAACATTTTTATTTACTTTGACGGTGTACACCTCTATCATTTACCAGCAAACAAAGTTACTATTCATGCAGATGAGACAAAGTATATTGAAAAGTTTACATTTAACGAAATAATTAATTATAAACCAAGTGAGATTATTCATATAAAAGACAACTCATTCTATTCTATTTATCGAGGGGTTTCTCGTCTAAAGCCTGCACTACGTACAATGATACTTATGCGAAGTATGCGCGACTTTCAAGATAACTTCTTTAAGAACGGCGCGGTTCCAGGACTTGTACTAAAATCCCCCAACACACTATCTGAGAAAATTAAAGAAAGAATGATACAGTCTTGGTCGGCTCGCTACAAGCCCGATGCAGGTGGTCGCCGACCTCTTATACTTGATGGTGGTATTGAAATTGATAAAGTCTCAAATATCAACTTTAAAGAATTAGACTTTCAGACAGCAATTGCAGAAAATGAAAAGATTGTACTGAAAGCATTAGGAGTTCCGCCAATTATGTTGGACTCTGGAAATAATGCAAATTTACGTCCCAACATGAGGATGTATTACCTTGAAACAATTCTTCCTATTGTTCGGAAGATGAACTTTGCACTAGAAAGGTACTTTGGATTTGCATTATCAGAAGACATTACAGATATTCCGGCTTTACAGCCTGAGCTACGAGATCAATCACAGTATTACTCTGCACTTGTAAATACTGGAATTATTTCTCCCAATGAAGCACGTGATGCTTTGGGATTTGCTTCGGTAGAAGGCTACGATGACTTAAGGGTTCCAGCTAATATTGCAGGAAGTGCTGCAAACCCAGACGAAGGCGGAAGACCCGTCGAAGGAGGAGAAGAATAAATGGCAGTACGTCAAAAACAAAAAGTTTTAGATATTGCACACGCACATTTTAAAGAGCATAAGTTGCCTTTGGATATTGACTATAAAACTTATATGTCTAAGGTAGGCTCTGCGGATGCAATACATGCAATTTCTGTAAAAAGAAGTTTTAAAGCATGGAAGTATTTGTTACATGCTTTAAAAGTGAAGCATCCAGAACTTATGGAGGCTCCAAAGCCCAAACCCGCTCCGAAGGCAAAACCCGCTCCGAGCAAGCCTGCCAAAGCAGAAGAAAAGAGTGACGACTAATGGAAAAGATTTTTAATCTAACTTCTACCTTTAAAGCTCTGGATGAATCAGATGATGGAATCCACATCTGTGGTATGGCTAGCACAGCCGACTTTGACCGTGCTGGAGATACTATTGAGCACGAAGCATGGACCAAAGGTGGTCTAAATAACTTTGAAAAGAACCCTATTATTCTTTTCAATCACAACTACGATAAGCCTATCGGCCGTGCTACAGGACTTAAAGTCACTGAAAACGGTCTTGAATTAAAGGCTAAAATTTCTAAGTCTGCGCCCGATCACGTCGCGCAGCTTGTAAAAGAAGGCATTCTTGGAGCATTTTCTGTTGGTTTCCGAGTCAAGGATGCTGATTACCTATCGGAAACTGACGGATTAAAGATAAAGGATGCTGAGTTGTTTGAAGTATCAGTGGTATCGGTACCTTGTAACCAAGCAGCTACTTTCTCTCTCGCGAAGTCGTTTGACTCTATCGAAGAGTATAATGAGTTCAAAAAAACTTTCACTAATAGTGTAGATCTAGCCGGTCAGTCTCTGGCTAAAGATGAAGATTCATTTGAAGCTAGTGATGCACCGGATGGAACTGAAAAGTCAGTTCAAAAGGAGATAACAATGTCGGAAGTAAATACTCCCGAAATCGACCTGGAGGCTTTTGCTAAGAAGGTAGCGGATGAGACTGCTGCTAAAATCGCAATTCGTCAGGCCGAGGAAAAAGCCGCTGTTGAGGCAGAAGCCAAAGCAGCACAAGAAGCAGCCCAAGCTGAAGCCGCTAAGCAGGCAGAAGTTGAGTCTGTAATTAAGACAGGTATTGAGTCAGGTGCTGAGCGCCTTCTTGCTGACGTCCAAGCAAAGCTTTCTGAGAAAGATGCTAAGATTGAAGAAGTAATGGCTCAATATAAGGCTGACCTCGAAGAGAAGAATGCCGAGATCACTGCTATGCGTGATTCAAAGCGCGTATTCGCAGACCGTAATGGTTCTGGTGATCTTTCTAAGTGGGGCAAAGAGTTCATGAATGCACATCTTCTTGGTGTAATGACTGGTAAGGGCCTCGAAGGCACTTCATACGGTCGTGGCATTATGGAGAAAGCAGGTATCAACTATGCAGCTAATGCTGGTGATATTGCTCAAGAAGTCTCTACTGCAATTGAGAAGGAAATCATGCTCGAGCTTAAGCTCGCTCAAGCTTTCCGTGAAATTACTATTAATTCACAAACTCAAGTATTGCCAATCCAGACAGACGCAGGCCCTGCTGCTTGGGGTTCAAACACTGATACCGCAGGTAACTTGGAGAACCGTCCTCAAGTCACTAACGTACAGTACAATGCTAAGCAGGTAATCCTGAAAGCTACTCGATTGATCTCGACTACTTTCATGGATAACAACATTGACGAAGAAGTTCTTGTTAACTTGATGCCAATGCTTGTTGAGTCAGTTGCACGTGCACACGCTCGCGCAGTAGACGGCGCCATTCTTACTGGTACTTCCGGTGGTTCTGAAGGCTTTGATGGTTTAGAGGCTCTTGCAGGCTCAAACGCGTTCACAACTTCTGTAGCAGCAGCCGGTACTGGTGTTGTAGACGCAGCAGACTTCCTTGGAGCACGTAAGCTCATGGGTAAGTATGGCATGATGCCAGAAGATCTGATCTATGTTGTATCACAGAAGCGTTACTACGATCTGATTGCTGATGCAGGCTTTGCCGACATTACAGACGTAGGCTCTGACATGGCAACTAAGATTACAGGTTCTGTAGGTTCAATCTTTGGAACTCCAGTAGTTGTATCTGATCAGCTCGAAGCAGAAGGCGCAAGCGCATCTGTAGGCTACGCTGTAAACGTTCGTAACCACGTAGTTCCACGTCTCCGCGGTGTATCCGTAGAGCAAGACTACGAAGTACTTAATCAGCGTCGAGTAATCGTTGCTAGCCAGTCACTTGGCTTCAACCAGCTCGTTGCTAATAACGGTACTACTGACGTATCTGTTGTTAAGTTGATCCAAGCGTCCTCTTAATAGCTAGATAAATAAACTGGGGAGGGTTTCCTCCCCAAGTTTTTACTAATTGATTTATTATGGCAAATTTAATTACTCTTGCAGAATACAAAGAAGCAGAAGGGATTGCAAGTCCTAAAGAAGACTTGCGTCTTGCTTCCTTAATTCCTTCCGTGAGTCAATTAGTAAAAACTTATTGTGCTAATAGTCTTATTGACTATTACTCAACAAATAAAATAGAAACTTTTAATATTGATTGGGATACTCACTTAGTACAGCTTACTGAAAGTCCTGTAAATACAATTGTTTCTGTGGAGAAAAGAGATTCCGTTACAGAAAGTTATACGACCGTGGCAACTACAGAATATTATCTTGACACCTCGACGGACAGTATACTCTATGTAACGGGATCTACCTATAAAAACTGGCCTCGAGGAGCGGGTGCAGTAAAAGTCACGTACACTGCAGGGTACTCTGCGTGTCCAGCAGACTTGAAACTTGCAGTAGTAGATTTAGTTACTTACTACTTGAAGGATGAACACAAAGAGAGACGAACTCTTGGTGGAGCAAGCATTCAGAATCAAAGTACATCAAGTGTGCGAGATAGTGTAGCGTTCCCAGACCATATTAAGCGAGTGCTTGATATGTATAAAAACTTTTAATGGCTAAGAAAAATTTAATAGATACATTAAAAAAACTAAACACAGACTTGGAAAAAAGTTCAGAAGCTTATCGTACTCTAGTTTCTAATAAAGAAGCGCATTACATTGTGTTAGATAAAAAAGAAGTAAAAGCACAATTAAGACAACAGCTAACAATTGTAGAG
>ERZ891134.2677-NODE-2677-length-10071-cov-13.225439_pt1 | contig 10071 bp, 11 predicted proteins | sample MGYA00520888_ERZ891134 | MGnify/ENA primary metagenome ERZ891134 (study PRJEB32303, sample SAMEA104408692) | aquatic metagenome | biome: Brackish water; feature: Coastal; material: water | place: Baltic Sea | collected 2014-10-23 | depth 10 m ... | reverse complement strand
AGAGAATTTGTAGGTGGGTTAATGGTGGCAACATGTTTCTATATGATAGTTGCCATAATAATTTTAATAGTAATAGGAGAAGTATAATGTATATAGATGTTAAATATAGTTTTCGTCCAAATCCAAAGTGTAAAGCTGAGGTTGTACGATATGTCGAAACAATGTATTCGTTTCGTGAAGTCAAGTCTAAGTGTGGACAGACGGATGTTGATGGTGGGCGTGTCCTTTGTGATGCGTGTTGTGAGTTAGCTGATAATATGGAGAGATCAAATGAGTATTAATATAGCTTTAGATTCTTTTGTGACAGAAAAGAATAGTTATTATGGAAAGAATCAAACAAAGTATTCTTTCCCAAATGGATATGGTGCAAGCGTCATTAGTGGCGAGAGTATTCGTCAGTTTGAAGTTGCTGTTCTTGACGGCGAGGAGTTGTGCTATACAACAGAAATTACAGATGATGTGATTGCTGGTCTAAGTGTCGAGGGTGTGTATAAAATCCTTGACAAGATTAAGAATCTCTGCTAGGGGGGCGGTTAGTTGACACGATGTTAGCCGCCCGCGCAGGCCCCTCTTCACGTACAACTTTGGATTTTTTGAAGAATCATAAAAGACGCACAGAACGCATCATAATGATGCATTTCGAAAATATTTCTTGACATCCTTGGTTAAATTTGTTATAATACACGCATATGTAGGATTATTTCCTACGCTTTCAATAAACTGTTGTTAACAACAATATGTAATAAGGAGTAAAATATGGTTTTTAGAAATCTATTCCTTGGGTTATCTGCCATCGTTTTTCTAGCGATTCCAGCTTTTGCCCAAGAAACCACGTCGGCAATTAGAGGAACTGTAGTAAGTTCAACTGGTAACGCCATCCCAGGAGCTTCAGTCTCCGTAATCCACGAGCCGTCCGGCTCAGTCTCCTCCCAAGTAACAAATAGCGAAGGTATCTTTCTAGCACGTAATTTGCGTGTTGGTGGTCCTTATTCTGTGATCGTTACTTCCCCGGGAGGAAACTCAACTCGCGACAATCTATTCTTAGAACTCGGAGAAACCGACAAAATTAAATTTGTTGTTGGCGCCTCAGTTGAAGAAGAAGTTGTTGTAGTTGGACAAAAGTTAAATACTTCAGGTCTTATTACAGGCCCTAAGAGTACTTTAACTTCCGATCAAATCGGAAAGATTGCATCTGTCAAAAGAGACATTAAAGATGCAGTAGCAACACAACCATTTGTTAATGTTTATAGCGTTAGTTTTAATGGAGACGACACAGAAAGTATTTCTATTGCAGGAGCAAATGCTCGATATAGTACTTTTAGTGTTGACGGTATTGGCCAATCAGATGACTTCGGTCTTGAGTATGGTGGATATCCAGGAGTACGCTCACCTATATCACTTGACTCTGTAGAGCAAGTAAATGTAAGTGTAGTAGACTTCGACGTAAGAGATTCAGGTTCAACAGCAGGTAATGTTAATGTTGTAACTAAATCAGGTACTAATGAATTCTCAGGAAGCATTTATGGCTACCAAATGGGAGACAGCTGGGTTGGAGATCAAATCGAAGATCAATCTGTAACTATTGGAGAATTTGACGAAGAAACAATCGGGTATACTTTTGGCGGCCCCGTTATAGAGGACAAACTCTTTTTCTTCATTAACTATGATAAGTTTGAAAAAACAGAACCTGGAATATGGGGAGCAGCTGGATCAGGTGCCCTTAGAGAAGTTGACGGTGTATCATTAGCAGATGCAAACAAAATTATTGATCTTGCAAAATCTGTTTATAACTATGGTGCTGGATCAGCAGAAGGAATGAACAATGAACTTCTTGATGAAGATCTACTTGTAAAATTAGACTGGAATATGAATGACAATCAAAGATTGACATATACTCATCAAACATCAGAAAATAATGATGTAAGAGAGTATGGCGGTTCACAAACAGTATTAGCACTTACAAGTGGTAACTATGTCAAAACTACTGACCTTCAGTCAGACAGTTTCCAAATCTTTAGTGATTGGAGCGATAACTTCTCAACAACTTTTAGATATGGAATGAGAACTGTAGATACTGCACAAGACAGTGTTGGCGGTGCTGACTTCATGAGAGCAGTTGTAGAACTAGGAGAAGGAGACAGAGGACCACAAGTAATTATGGGTCCTGATGTATTCAGACACTTTAACTCTCTTTCAACAGATACTTCAGAACTTGAGTTCGAAATGTCATATCTACTTGGTTCACATGAACTTGTAGCAGGTATACATAAAAACTCTGTTGATGTATTTAACGGATTTGTAGCTTACTCAGATGCAGAACTACTTTTTGCAAGTATGGATGATTTTGAAAATAAAACTCCATATAGCATTGATTATAGAAACGCTCCATCTGGAAACCCCGAAGATGGCTCAGCAGCTTTTGAAATAGAAACTACAAGTTTTTACATTCAAGATACTTGGGACTACAGTGATCAACTTACATTACAATTTGGTGTAAGAATGGAAGAATACTCAATGGATCAAACACCAAAATATAATCCTAGCTTATTTGAATACTATGGTATTCGCAATGATACTAGCTTAGACGGAAAAGATGTCGTATTACCAAGATTTGGTTTTACATTTGATTATGGTGATTTTGGATCAATGAAAGATGTTACTATTCGAGGTGGAATGGGTTATTTCACTGGTGGTAGACCAAACGTATGGATGGGAGGAACTTTCTCAAATGATGGAATCGGAATACAAAATGCAAGCGTACCTTTAAGTGCTGCAGCAAATTTTGATGGTTTTGATACCTCACCTTTTGATTCTTATATTTACCAACCAGGTCAACCAGGATTTAGACCTGCATATGCAGATATTATGGATCCTGACTTTGAACTACCAAAAGATATGAAGATGTCAATTGGTATGGATTGGGAACTTGGAGACGGTTACTACTTTAGTGCTGACTACTTGAAAACAGAAACAGATACTGACTTACATTTCAAACAATTGAGATTAGGAAATCCTGCATTTGCTGGATCAGTAGACTGTTCTGATATTGGTAATAGTGTTTCTAACATGCCAATCGGTAAAGCCGTAGACGGCAGACTTATATATGCTGACTACTCTTACTGTGGTAAAGCTATGGAGAAATTCTATGACAGAAGAGGCTATGATATGCTTCTTACCAACACAGATAAAGGTAATTCAGACTTAGTAAGTTTATCCATGTCAAAAGCTTGGGAAAGCTGGGATGTCTATGCGTCATACACATGGCAAGACGTTCAAACAGTTGGAAACCTTTCTTCTTCAAGAAACATTTCAAATTATAAGTATACAACAAAGTATACAGACTTTAATGAAGATGTATTGCACAGATCAATGTATTCAAGAGAACATACATTTAACTTTGTAGCAAATTATACAAAATACTTCTTCGACAATCACCCAACAACATTCACCTTTATAGGAGCCGCAGTAAGTGGAGAACCTTTCTCTTATACTTTTGGAAACTATAAAGATGGAGCTCTTTGGGGACTAGATACAGAATCTACTCGTGATGAGACTGCAGCCTTCTATGTACCGAATGGAGATGTTATTATTCCATCTTGGTTCCAAGAAGAGTTTGATGCACTTATCGCAGGAGCTGGATTATCTGGTTACGCAGGTAGCCTTGCACCAATCAATGAATTTGAAACAGACTGGAATTATAGACTTGATTTTAAAATAACTCAAGAATTCCCAGGATTAGGACTAACAGACAAAGACAAGTTCGTTCTAACTTTAGATGTTGAAAATTTACTTAATTTAATTGATAGTGAATACGGAAGACAAACAAAAGCTTCTGGATCTGCACGATCAATTGCTGAAGCCTTACCAGTATCTCTTGGTGATGGCAACTTCACATATGAATATAGACCAGCTTATGGTATGAACCTTGATAGGGTTGATAACGAAAGCATTAACTATTATAGAAGTCTATATCGCATCCAATTAGGATTTAAATACCAATTCTAATGCACTTCCTAAGAGGGGGCTTCGGTCCCCTCTTTCTTTTTATCCACATTTTCCCACCCCATACAAAAATATAACTTGACTTCCAGGTCAGTTTTTGTTATAATTCACATATGTCAAAGAATCAAATATCAACGAGAATCAGTCCAGAAGGGCTGGAGATTGCAAATGCTTATCTAGAGCTGGGTAGTATTCCAGCAGTGTGTAGCCGACTCAAGATTAAAGAAGGAAAAGTTTCTGAGTACCTCAATAAAAGAGAGGTAAAAGCATACGTAGATCAGGTATATTTAGATTCAGGCTATAGAAACCGCTTTAAGTTAGCGGAAGTCTTAGACACACTTATTGATGCTAAACTAGAAGAAGCAGAAGAAAGTCAAGTATTTACAAATAAAGATTTAGCTGATCTTGTAGCAATGTCTCACAAAATTCGAATGGATGAAATAAAAGCACAAACAGAACTTGAAAAAGCAAAAGCATCAAATATTAAAAATCAAATAAACATACAAGATAACTCACAAGGAACTTTTGGACAAGGTAACTATGGTGAGCTTATGAAAAAGCTTCTTAAAGAAAAGTGAGTGACGTATTTCAACTAATCGCAGAGGTTGGAGCACCCATTGCAGGAGCATTAATTGCTGGAATCTTTATTTTTGTGATTATGCAACAAATTATGAGTGGCGTAGTAGGTCAAATAGGAACTCTCAAAGGTTTTTGTGAAATGCTCGTTACACGAATCAAAACAATGAACAATGACATGATAAGACTAGACACAAGCGTAAGCGCAGCACTAGACTTAGCACCAGACTTAGATAGAATAGCAAGAGCTGAAAACTTTGTAGAAGATGGAAGCATAGACGTAAGAAGAGACTAATGGCAGAACTAATAGCAGAATTCGGATTCCCTATTGTAGCGATGGTTGGATTAGGCTATTTTGTTTACTATGTTTGGGTAACGATGATAAAGGTTATCGGCCCCGCAATTAAAGAAATGCATTTTGCACTTATAAAACTTATAGATCAAATAAGAATGTTAGACAACGACATGATCAGGCTGCAACAAAAAGTAAACACTATCTTGCAGATGAAAGAAAATGAGAAAAAGAGACAAAATCCTAAATTATAAATTTAAACTATCTACAGTTTTTATTGTTCTTATTTTAATTATTATCAGTCTTGTAAGTATTCTAGTACAAGCTGACGATAACCATGTACATATTGATCAATCTGGAGCGAACATGCAAATGGAAATTGATCAGATTGCAGGAACAATTAATAAAGTAGACTTGTCAATACACGGTGTTAGTAACTCTTTAGACATTGACCAGATAGGAAGCAACAACGAAGTTTCATGGGTTGACTACTGGGGTTCAGGATCAAGTTGGGGTGGAGATTTAGATGGGAATAATAACTCACTGCATTTCTACCAGTATTGCTCACGAGGCACTAACTGTGCTAAGAGTGATATAGGATTTCATGTATGGGGAAATGATAATGAAGTTAGATGGGGTCAGGGTGCAGGACTTGCCAACTCAAATGATACAACTTTTACACATGATAGTGATGAAGGTGGAGGATCTAAACTAAACCTAGATATTCATGGCAACGGTAACAAGGTTGCAGGTTTTCAAAAAAATGGAAGTGAGAATGTATGGAGCCCGCACACTGCAACAGTTTACGTATATGCGAATGATAATGAGGTATGGGTAAAACAGACTGAAGATGGGTCAAAGACTTTTACAATGACTTCAAGAACAAATGAGAATACTATAAGTGCTACACAAAGTGGGAACGCAGCACATACTGGAACACTTAATTTAACAGGTAGTGCTCCAACAACATTAAGTTTAATACAACAAGGAACAACAGCACAATCATATAGCTTAACACAAAACTGTGTAACTATAGGAGGTTGCGGAGTATCAGTAACACAAGGACAATGAAAGAAGAATTTGGAAGTGGAATGGGAACTGCAATTAAATGGATAATCATATGTGGTGTAGTTGGATTTTTATTAAACAATGCATTATATGCAGATGAGATGGTACATAAGTTTAAAAGTCCTTCATTCAATGGTCAAGGCATTTCAGCACATTACCTAACAATCGAAAATCAAGAAGCTTCTCGAAAGAAAGAATTCAAAGAAGCAATTGCAGCTTTAAAAGAAGAAGCAGAAAGAGATGCACAAAATACAACTCTTGCAAGATTTATTAAAAATTTAGAAAGTAGAATTTATTCACAACTTAGTAGAGATTTAGTAGACAATTTATTTGCAGATGGAATTGCTTCAGAGAGTTCAGGAATTATAAGTTTAGAGGGAAACACAATAGAGTATTCAAGTGACGGAATCACTGTGACACTCAAAGTTACAGATAGTGAAGGGAATGTTACAGAAATCACAATACCAATCGGCAGTTTCGGCGATTTTAGTCTCGGTACTGACGGCTAGTTGTATGTTGACCCCTGGCAAAGATGTCAGAGAGTTTATAAACAATAATCGACATACTACAATTGAAACTGCAGCACAAATTCGAGACCTACACAATAAAGAACTTATAGACATTAAAAGAGTCTCTACACCAGCACCTGTAATTGCAATTTATAAGTTTCCAGACTTAACAGGACAAAGAAAAAGTAATTCAACTTTTGCTTTATTTAGTACTGCAGTAACAATGGATCCTGCAAGTTTACTTATAAGAGCATTTAAGCATGCAGGTGAAGGAGAGTTTTTTCGAGTAGTTGAAAGAGCAGGTCTTGATCACTTAACAAAAGAGAGACAACTTATTCGAAGTACAAGACAAAGTTTAAATGAAAAAGAGCAAGTTTTACCACTACTCTTTGCAGGACTTCTAGTTGAGGGCGGAGTTATAGGATATGACACCAACTTACGGTCAGGAGGTATAGGGGCAAGATACTTAGGTGTCGGAGCTCAAAAACAATATAGAGAAGATACAGTCACAATATCATTAAGAGCTGTATCGGTATCATCAGGAGAAGTATTAATAGAAATTTTAACCACAAAGACTATTCTTTCAGTCGGCGTGAACCAAGACATATTCAGGTTTATAGAACTTGGAACTGAATTGGTAGAAGTAGAAAATGGTGTCACAAAGAATGAAAGTGTAACCATTGCACTACAGAAGGCCCTAGAAACAGGGGTGCTAGAGTTTATAAAAGCAGGAGAGAGCAAGGGATACTGGAAAACAGAATCTGACGGGGAATAATAATGAAATTAGTTGGAGCTAATTTAATACTAGTACTTACAGCAGTACTAACAATTTTTGCTAGTGCAGCAGATAATGAAGTGTTCATAACACAAAGCGGAACAAATGCTCAGATAGAAATCGATCAGATCGGTTCAGGAAATACCGTAGAAGGTAATGAAGCCGCAGGATCTGAGCCAATTAGTGATTTTAAATTAACAGGCAACAGTCAAACAATCGATATTGACCAAATCGGGGATAGTAATATTTTTAGAGGAGATATCGACTCAGATAGTTTCACTGGTAACTTTAGTTTTACTGGAGATAGTAATGAATTTGATATTCAATTTGATCCAGCATCAAGTTACATTTCTGACAACATTACAATGGATGTAACAATCACTGGTAGTACAAATAATCTAACAGTAGATATAGCAAATAATAGTTCAGCAGCAAACTTAGATTATGATGCAGTAATAAATGGAGACTATAATACTTGGGTTACTTCAATAGATTCAGATAATGTTACTTTTAATGTTGATGTAAATGGAAGTAATGGAAGTATAGATTATGATGCAGATGGTTACGCAGTAAACTCAACAGGACATACATTCATTTTAGACCAAGATGGAGATTATGTTGACTATGTAATCGATCAGCAATCAACAAGTGCTGTAGACTATTTAAATTTACAAATGACAACGAGTGGTACAAGTGGAAGCGAAGCGAATATTTGCGTTTATCAGTCTGATAACGCTACAACTACAAGCTGCTGATATAGGCTCAATTACAGAATTAAAAGGCGAGGCTGAAGTCATTCGAGACGACAGCCTCGTTGCTGAATTAGGACTAAGGGTAGAATCGTATGATGATGTACGAACAAACAATAGTAGAGTCGGACTAACTTTTATAGATGACTCTATAGTTCGATTAACCGAACACTCAAGACTTGTACTGGATGAAGTAATATTTGATCCAAACCCAAGCAAATCAAAAATAGGACTTACTTTCGCATCAGGAACAGCGAGATTTATAACAGGAAAAATAGGTGGAATTAATAAAGAAAATATCAAGATCAACACTCCGACTTCTCAAATTGGTATTCGAGGAACTGATTTTACTGTTACTGTTGACGAGTTGGGTCGCAGCTTGGTTATTCTTCTACCTGACATCAATGGCATATCATCTGGTGAGATCACAGTGGAGACCGCAGCGGGACTTGTCGTTCTTAACAAGCCGTATGAAAGTACAACAACCACAGTCTGGGAAAGTCAACCAACAAGACCAGTAACACTTGACATAACATTAGACTTAATTGACAATATGCTTATTGTTACTCCTCCAGAAGAAGAAATTATTGACGAAGAATCAAACAATGTACGAACAGGAGACTTTTTAGACTTTAATGACTTAGATATAGATCTTCTCAATGAAGATATACTAGCAGAAGAAGATTTAGAATTTACAGAACTTGACATTAACTTTTTAGATGTTAACTTTTTTGAAGATTTATTAGAAGTACTCGAAGAAATTGACGGACTAAAAGAAGGAAACGAAAAAGAAAGTTCAAAACAAACTTTTGCAAAAGCAACAATTGAAGGAACAACTATAGGACAAGACCCCAGTACTCAAATAATCACTATTGTAGATGCACAAAATGTAAGCTTACAACGACAAGTAAGTGATTTTGTTAAAGTTAATGTAGAATCACAAGCAGGTGTAAATATAACAATTTCACAAGACGGTAAAGAGTATAATGTCATCATTAATAAAGGCGGTAATTCTAATATTATCATTAAACAATCAAGTTAAATGCGTTTAGGTATAGCAAGTATTTTAGTAGCACTCTTTATTTGGAATCCTTATCCATTTCAATATTTAGAGTTAAAAGGATATGATACTCTTATCATGTCTACAGAACCCGTACAAAATGAAAACATACTAATTGTTGACTTAGATGAAGACATTGTAAAAGCTTACGAAGGCTATCCTTTGCCAAGAAGTCTTTATGCGGAACTCATTACAAAAACAAATGCAATTCCGGGAATTACAGTTTTAATGCCAGATGCAGATATTCGTGGCAAAGAGAATGATGTTTTACTAAGTAATGCAATGATGAACGTACCTACTGTACTTGCTTCAGCAGCATCTACTCAATCATCAAAAGAAAGCCTACATGTAGGCACAGCCCAATTGGGAGAGGATCCATTACCATGGCTATATCAGTATCCAGGAATTTTACGTACAGAATCTATTCTGGAGTTAAGCAGAAAGGGGTTAGGACTAGTAACCGCTACACCGGAAATCGACGGGGTTACTCGACGTATTCCCCTAGTCGTAAACGTACAGTCAAAACTTTACCCAGCTTTCGCCTTGGAACTCTTAAGACTCGCCGTAAACGATCCTTCGTACCAGCTAAAAACAACACAAGAAGGTATTGATTGGATAAGGGTTCCTAGCTACCCTCTAATGAAAACAGACGCAAATGCTAGAATATTTTTAGATTGGAACACAAAGTTCTATAAACAGACAGGATTAGAGTTTTTACAGAACCCTATTGATGCACCTTTTGTTATTTTTGGAGTAACAGCAGAAGGTGTGGTTAATCCAACACCCACTCCAGCAGGATTAAAGTACCCACATGAAATTCAAGCCAATATTTTACATAATCTTATTAATGGTAGCGCTCCTTCTACCCCTACTTGGGCTCCGGCAGGAGAGTTATTTGGCCTTACACTCGGCTTATTACTTGTTGCCTTAACAGTTTCATCCATTTACATTAGTGCGCCTGTAATATTTTCACTAATAGGTGGTTCAATGTTCGGCGCCTGGTACTTGTTTCAATCTTCTTACTTGTTTGACGTTACAGG
>ERZ891134.2675-NODE-2675-length-10072-cov-4.728062_pt1 | contig 10072 bp, 9 predicted proteins | sample MGYA00520888_ERZ891134 | MGnify/ENA primary metagenome ERZ891134 (study PRJEB32303, sample SAMEA104408692) | aquatic metagenome | biome: Brackish water; feature: Coastal; material: water | place: Baltic Sea | collected 2014-10-23 | depth 10 m ... | reverse complement strand
ACTTAGTACGTGTAAGCAACGGCGTGGATGCGGTTACGACTAAGATTCAAATCAATAAATAATTGTTAATTGTTAATTGATTTTTAACGATAAATAGATTTTTAATTAGTAAATCTCGGAATTTAATGAGATAGTTTAAAAGAGGGGCGCCAACGGCCGCCCCTCTTTTTTATAGAGTAAAGGAATCCAAGAATGAGTAAAGGAATCCAAGAATGAATAAAGAAATCAAAAAATAGGTGTATTTAAAACAGTTGATGCATCGTTGATGAATGTATTTCTGAAAATTAAGTAAATTAATTTTAATGAATTAAGGGGGAATAAAAACCAAATTCAGGCAAGGTCACATTAACAATTAACCATTCGCTCCGTTTTCAGCAACGAACAAATCTTATACCTCTCATCGTGCGTATCCTGGTACAGCGCTTCTAGTTGTTTGTAAACCAGATCTATTCCGAATAAATCGCAGAATTCAAAAGGTCCTTTGGGATAATTTGTGCCTAATTTCATAGCCGTATCGATGTCGGCTTTATTTGCAGTACCTTCTTGCACCGTAAAATAGGCTTCGTTGATGATCATACATAAAACCCTTGGCGTGAAAAAGCCCACGCGGCTTTTCAACCATTCACAATTTTCAATACCAAGTTGGGAGCGTAAAGCGTCAAACTTGGTTAAAACAATTTCATAAGGATTACACGCTTCCCAGGTATTTCTTTCGATAAGATATGGGAAGCTATTGATTCCTATAAATTGTTGGCCCGTATACTTGATGTTGTATTTATGCAGTGCCTCTTCGATGGTGATGAGATTGCTGCCTAAAATAAAAAGGGTATCTTGGTTTTCACTGTAAGAAACGATAGCGTCTGGATTTTCATCCCAATTCAAGTCGATAAAAACATCGAAGTCATTATGAGATGTAGTATCTTGCACGTATGAAAGTGCGGGATGCGTTTCATATTTGTTTTTCCAAGATTGGCCTCTTAGGCCTGTTGCCCGTATTCCTATTTTCATGTCAACACAAAAATACATCAAAGCCCATGAGAGAAACTATTTTTTCTGAAAAAGCCCCTCAGCCAATAGGTCCTTACAGTCAAGCGGTACGTTCTGGCAATACCATTTACTTCTCCGGTCAAATCGGATTAGATCCACACAACGGACAGTTTGTTTCGGATACCGACGTAGTTGCCCAAACCCATCAGGTAATGAAAAACATTGGTGCGTTATTAGAAACGTGCGGTGCCCAATATGCTAACATTGTGAAAACAAGCATTTTTCTTAAGGACATGAACGATTTCCCTAAAGTAAATGAGGCTTATGCTACCTATTTTGATTCGGTATTTCCCGCCCGTGAAACGGTAGAAGTATCGCGGTTGCCCAAAGATGCACTCGTTGAAATTTCTGTAATTGTTGCCTTGTAGTTTGCATTCATTAAATGCGCATAAACCATATTTAACCTTTAATTTTGCATTATGTCGAATCCAGAAAATCCTAAAAATCCCACCTTTGATATTGAATTGAACGAAGAAATCGCCGAAGGCATTTATTCTAATTTTGCTATTATCACCCACAGCCAATCTGAATTTATCGTTGATTTTGTTCGGATGATGCCAGGAGTTCCCAAGGGAAAAGTAAAAAGCAGAATCATTTTGGCGCCACAGCATGCCAAGCGCTTATTAATGGCTTTAGGCGATAATATTTCGCGCTTCGAAGATGCATTTGGTGAAATTGAATTGCACGAACAACACGAAACCAATATTCCATTGAATTTTGGTGGACAAACAGGTCAAGCATAAGCATTTATATACATGAAACATAAAGAACGCATGGAACGCGCATTATTAGCGCTACAAGAACGTACCTATTACGCCCCGTATCCTGAAAATCCAAGAGCCTACTCAGAAGATGCCGATGCTAAGGGTAAAGAAGCCTTCCAAAAGCAATTGTCAAATCCCTTTGTAGGCCTTGCCGATGATGGCAATTCAGGTCTGATCGGAGAAGAAGTGTCTCCATACATGTTGGTAGGTTTAGGGGTTCAATATCCTAAATTCAGTGCCGATATTTTAGTAGAAAGAGCCAAACTAGCTCACAACGATTGGAAAAAATTGTCGATTGAAGCGCGTGCAGATATCCTAGTTGACATGTTAGATGCAGTTTCAGAACGCTTCTTTGAACTCGGTTATGCTACGATGCATACGACCGGACAGAGCTTCATGATGTCGTTTCAAGCCAGCGGACCGCATGCCAATGACCGTGCCATGGAATCTATTGCATTGGGATATCATGAGTTGACGCGTTATGCTCAAAACGTAGATTGGGTAAAGAATATGGGTAAGTTCGATTTAACCATTAAAAAGAATTTCAAGCCGGTTTCTAAAGGCGTTGGCTTGGTAATCGGCTGCAGTACCTTTCCTACTTGGAATACCGTTCCCGGCGTTTTTGCGAATTTGATTTCGGGAAATACGGCCATCATCAAGCCTCACCCCAAAAGTGTGTTGCCTATAGCCATCGTCGTGGCCGAAATGCAAAAAGTATTGATCCAAAATGGAATTTCTCCCTACACGGTTCAGTTAGCGGTTGATACATTGGCTTCCCCCATAACTAAAGATTTGGCGGAACATAAAGAGGTGAAGTTGATCGATTATACCGGCGGATCGGCCTTTGGCGAATATATTGAGTCTTTACCAGGCAAAACTGTTTTTACTGAGAAAGCTGGTGTTAACTCGGTTATTTTGGAAAGTGTTCAGGATGCCAAAGCGGTTTTCGGTAACTTGGCTTTCAGTTTTAGTTTGTATAGCGGACAAATGTGTACTGCGCCTCAAAATATTTTTGTTCCTTCCGGGGGAATTAAAACGGCAGATGGACATTTGAGTTACGATGAAGTAGTTGCCGGTCTTTCCGATGCCGTAATAGGATTGGCGGAAAATCCTAAAATGGGAGCCTTTGTGATGGGTGCCATTCAAAACGACACTACTAAAAACCGTGTTAATGAAACCTTGGGTGGGATAGGAGAGGCTGCTTTGGTTGCGGCTGTTGCGCCTCACCCTGAATTTCCAGATGCCCGTTTGCAAACCCCGACGGTATTAGGAATAGATGCCAATGAAAGTACATGGAAACACGAGTGTTTCGGACCTATCGTTTTTGTAGTGAAAACCGAAAATGCGTCACATGCATTGGATTTGGCTGCAGAAATGGCCTCTGAAAAAGGCGCTATTACGTGTTTGTGTTACAGTTCAGATGGAGATTATATGAACGCAGTGGAAGAACGTATGAACGAGACGTTTACCCCAGTGAGCTTTAATTTTACGGGTGCCGCCTTTGTGAATCAACATGCGGCGTTCAGTGATTTCCACGTAAGTGGAGGAAATCCAAGTGGCAATGCCACGTTTACCGATTCCTTATATATTAACCGTCGGTTTGTGTGGGTGGGAAATCGGTTTGCTTAGATGCATAAAATCGTTTTGCCTAAATGTATAAACATAAAAAGGCCACCTCAAGGGTGGCCTTTATTACTCAATTTAATCGATTAACCAATTATTTTGTAGCTTTGATATTAAAGGTAACTTCGATGTCCTTAGACACAATACCGTTTTTGGCAGTAGCTTGTAATTTCTCAGTCAAACTCATTTTTTCTTTGTCGTAGTTTACACCCCAATCCAAACGGTTGAAAACCGCTGTTCCTACTGCAGAAACACCGTTTTCATCAACTGCTACAGTAGCAGGGAAAGAGATGTTTTTAGTAGAATCGCGAAGGGTTAAGTTACCAGAAATCACGTGTGTGTAATCACCTTCAGCCTTCGCTTCAGAACCTGTGATTTCGAACTTTGCCGTAGGGAATTGTTCTACATTGAAGAAATCGTCTGAGCTAAAGTGACCGATTAATTTTTGCTTCGTCTCATCAGTCATACCACTATCGGTAACAACGATTTTATTCATGTCAATCGTTACAGAACCTGCGGTGATGTTTCCATTTTCAAGACTAATAGTACCTTCTGAAATTCCGATAGTACCCGCGTGTGAACCCATGCCCACAACTTTAGTACCTTTCCATCCTAATGTGCTTTCAGATGAAACAGTGTAAGTAGCAGAACCTTCTGTAGCAGAAAGAGTAGAGTCAGCAGCACCCGCTTCAGTAGCGTTGCTTCCGCATGATGCCAATGCCAGTCCGGCAACAGCAGCGGTTAAATAAATGAATGATTTGTTCACGTGTGTTTTTTTGATTTTTATTTGTTGGAACAAATTTAATGAGGATTTTTGAAACTCGGATGCCTTTTTTTTATTTTCTAGGAATCCACGGAATTTCTCGACCACCGAAGTTTTGATCTAAGAAGCGCGATAAGGTGAAAAGGTAATCCGACAAGCGGTTTAGGAATTTGATAATGAAATCAGGTAACTCCTCTATGTCACTCAAATGAACCACCAAACGTTCGGCTCTTCTACAAACACAACGGGCTACATGGCAATGTGCTCCTTGTTGGGTGGCGCCGGGAAGTATGAAATTTCTCAATTCGGGCAATAAAGCGGTAAGTCGGTCAATCTCTGTTTCCATTTTGGCCACAATTTCTTCTTCGAAAGCAGGTAATTCCATTTTGCTATGTGGTGAAGAGGCCAAATGCGAACCAACTACAAATAAGCTGTCTTGTATTTCCGCCAACACGGTTTCTTCTGTCGTTCCCCCGATAAAGCTTCGAACCAAGCCAATATGGCTGTTTAATTCATCCACGGTTCCGTAACTCTCTACGCGTATATGGTGTTTGGCTACGCGGTCGCCGCCAATAAGGCCGGTTTTTCCATCATCGCCTTTTCTCGTATAAATCTTAAATGACATTGTTTGTAATAAATGACAATTTTAATGCAAAAATGTTTTGCAAATTTCGCAAATCAATACAATTGTTCCTCAGCGAGACGCTTGAAAACCTTCCTCGGTAACTTTCCTTCGTACGCAATTTCATGCACAGCTTTTACAATCGGCATTTCCAATCCAATTTCTTGCGCTTTCTGGTATACCAAATCCGTGGCATAGTATCCTTCGGCGACCATGTTCATTTCCAGTTGGGCCGATTTGACCGAATATCCTTTTCCAAGCATGTTGCCAAAAGTGCGGTTGCGGCTGAATTGAGAATAGCAGGTAACCAATAGATCGCCCAAATAAGCAGATTCTTTTACATCTCGATTTTCTTGGTGTAAGGCATGGAGAAATTCCTTCATTTCCCGAATGGCATAAGACACAAATACTGCCTGGAAATTATCGCCGTAATTCAAGCCGTGTGCAATTCCCGATCCTATCGCATAAATGTTTTTCAATACCGATGCGTATTCCGCGCCTATCAAATCGCGGGTTTGCATTACCTTTATATAGCGGCAGCGCAATAAGGCCGCCAACTCCGAGGCCAAATCGTCGTTCAATGCACTAACCGTTAGGTAACTCAATTTTTCCAAGGCTACCTCTTCAGCATGGCAAGGTCCTGAAATCAAGCAAATTTGATCGAGCGCAATGCCGTGTTCTTGGCGTAAATATTCCGCGACCACCAATTTACTTTTGGGCTCTATCCCTTTAATAGCCGTAATGTATTTTTTTCCCGGGGGAAGTTTGATGTCTTGTAAGGTTTTGCCTAAAAACGCAGAAGGAACCGCCAGCAAAATCCAATCTCCAGAGTCAATAACTTCTTCCAAATTATTACTTGGGTGAATTTGTTTACCAGGAAGTTCCGCTGAGGATAGATACTTTGGATTGTGATGAAACTCCTTAATATAAGAAGCGCTTTCTTCATCGCGCATCCACCAAAAGACCTCTACACCTTCTTTTTCCGTAAGAATTTTTATAAGCGCCGTGGCCCAACTTCCATTTCCAATAACACTAATGCGGGTTATGGATTTATCCTCTTCGTTCATTTGAGAATTTGCGTCGTATGGGCTTTGGTATTCACCTTTTCGATGATATCCTCAATAAGCCCAGATTCATTAATAATAAAAGTGGTACGCGCAATACCCATGTATTTTTTACCGTACATGCTTTTCTCTACCCAAACGCCAAACGCTTCCGCTACGCTGTGGTCAGTATCTGCAATCAAATCGAAGGGAAGCTCGTATTTGGCAATGAACTTTTGGTGTTTGGCAGCCGTATCGGGACTCACCCCCAAGACTTCGTAACCCGCTTCAATGAAACGTTGGTAATTATCGCGCAAATCACACGATTCTGCCGTACAACCTGGAGTATCGTCTTTCGGATAAAAGTACAATACCAATTTCTTTCCTTTATACTGATCTAATGATACGGGGATTTCATTCTGATTGATTCCCGAAAAATTAGGGGCGGGATTTCCTATAGTGAGAGTGGTCATATTAATATAACAAGTGTCAAAATTAAAGGTTTTCTAATATGAAGTTCGTCAACTTCGTGAATAAATGCACGCGTGCTGCGCGATCTGAAATGCCGTGGGCGCGATTGGGATAAATTTCACTGTCGAAATTTTTACCCGAACGAATCAAAGAATTGATCATCTCTGCACTGTGTTGAAAATGCACGTTATCGTCGCCGGTGCCATGCACGATTAAGTATCTACCGTTTAAATTTTTGGTAAAATTAATGGGAGAATTTTCTTCGTATCCCTGTGGATTGTCAATGGGGCGCTGCAAATAACGCTCCGTATAAATATTGTCGTAGTATTTCCAGTGGGTTACAGGTGCCACGGCCATACCCATTTTGAAAACATCCGGACTTTTAACCATGCAGAGTGACGTTAAATATCCACCAAAACTCCATCCCCAAATTCCAATACGGTCGTTATCAATATAAGGCAGTGCCCCAAAATATTCTGCCGCCATTCTTTGGTCTTCCTGTTCATATTTCCCTAAATTCTTATAGGTGCATTTTTGAAACGCTTCTCCTTTGTTACCCGTACCGCGATTGTCAACGCAGGCAATGATATATCCCTGATTGGCCAAAAATTGATACCATGAATAATAACTGTTGATATTGTTCCTAGAAATACTGTTACCAGGACCTCCGTAGCAATGCATTAATAAAGGATATTTTTTATTGGGGTCGAAGTTCTTAGGTTTGATCATGTAGTAATTCAAACTAAAATCGGTATTAGGAACGGGAATTTCATCAAAAACAACCTCGCTCACATTCATGGCGATGGCTTTTTTACGGAAGGCGGTATCATCGTGTACCTGCTTGAACTTATCGCCAATCAGAATGGTTTGATAATGCGGAGTTTCGGTCATGCAGCTGTTGATGATATACATCCATTGGGCGTTTTTAGACGTAATAGCGTACTGGTTGCCCGATAGCGGCTTGTATTCTAAAACGCTTTTCTTGTCTTTTCCATTTAATTTGATTTGATACACATGGTCTTCCACTGTGCTGGCTTCGGTACTCGTGTAATACAGGTATTTATTTTTAGGATTAAAAGCCAAAATTGAATTTACTTGCCAATTGCCTTCTGTGAGTTGTTCAATTTTCTTTTTCGAATAATCACAGGCGTAAACATGTCGGTAACCGCTAAGATCGCTCAAATATAAAAAGGTATTCGTATTGGGTATCAAGGTGAGGGTTTCGTGGATGTCGATATACGATTCAGAACCTTCCTGAATAAGTTCCGTTAAAACATTTTCTTGGGTATTCCATAGCAATAATTCCCAATGGTTTTGCAAGCGATTCAATCGTTGTACGCTTAAATGATTATCGGTATGCAACCATTGGAAACGTGGAATGTACTGGTCGTTTTCACTCTGTAGGGGCAATTGCGTTTTGGTTTTGCTGCGTAAATCGTACACATACACATCTACCCGTGAATTGTCTTCGCCGGCTTTCGGGTATTTCCACCGAACTTGGTTGGGATAGAGGTCGTAAAATTCATCCATCGAGAATTCGGTAACTTCGCCTTCGTCGAATTTGTAATAGGCAATGTAGCGGCCAGAGGGACTCCATTCAAAGCCTTGGCTCATAGAAAATTCTTCCTCATACACCCAATCAACAGCGCCATTGATGATTTCATTGAAGGCCCCGTCATCGGTAATCTGACTTTCGCGATTTTTACTTAAATCGTACACAAATAAATTGTTCTCTCTAACAAAGGCAACTTTGGTATTATCGGGACTCAAAGTTGGGTATCGGAGTCGGCCGGGTATGGCCTTTACCGTTTTATTTTTGAGGTTTACCACGTAGGCATGAACCGAAAAACTGTGTCGGTATATCGATTCTTGATCGGTTTCGATGAGCATGAATTCGCGGTTGTCTGATAACGTGAATTTCCCCATGGGTATGCTGTCTTTGAACCATTTGGAATGGAAAAGGGTATCGCCTGTTTCAAAATTTTTGCGCGGATTTATCAAGGAAACGTACCAATAGGTAGATATTCCTTTTTGAACACCGTTTTCTTTTGCGTTTTGCTGTATTTGGGTGCTGTTATCCACATATTTGCCCGATTTTAATAAATCCTTGCCATCGGGAGTAAAGGGGTATATAGGTCCTGCATTGGGTCTCAAAGTACCGTTGTGAAAATCGTCTAAGCTTACATTTTGTGCGGTAATATGAGAAAAAATTCCCCCAGATAAAAAAATGAATGCGGTTGATAACAGTCTTTTCATGGTTTGAAAATTTCGAACGAAGTTACGATGTTTCTTTCTTTTGGGGAAAATTCCCTTCGGGGGAAATCAAAGAACGGCGTTGCACCTCGGATTTTAGTTTGTGGATGACTTGTGGGTATGCTATGTATACCCGCTGTTTTTCAACGGTGGCGATGTTAACTTAATATGAATATTTATATAGGTGTTTTGCATTTGAATTAGTTTTAAGGTTTGTACCTTTGCCGTGTTCAATTAAAACCACCAAAATAACTATTATCCAACCATGAGTCACTCTGAAGACACACATTCACATTTGGAGCATCCCCAAGGAATCTCTGCTTATTACGGAGAATTGGTATTCGGACCGAAAGCCCAAACAGGGTATCTTTCTGAAGTATCTATTGCTGAAATTCACAAAGCCGTAACGAAAGGCCATACAGTACACCGCGATGCGGCTGACGAAATTGCAGACGGCATGAAGCGCTGGGCCTTAGATATGGGAGCCACGCATTACACGCACTGGTTTCAGCCCTTACGTGGCACTACCGCAGAAAAGCACGATAGTTTTTTCGAACCAACGGGGGTTGACAGTGGGATAGAGGTTTTTAGTGGAAAAGCATTGGCGCAACAAGAGCCCGATGCGAGTTCATTTCCTTCTGGAGGTATTAGAAATACGTTCGAAGCTCGAGGATATACGGCTTGGGATCCAAGTTCGCCGGCATTTATATTAGAAAAGGGCGGGGTTCGCACCTTGTGTGTTCCTACTATTTTTGTGTCTTATACAGGAGAAGCGCTTGATTACAAGGCGCCGTTGTTGAAGACCTTGGCGTTTGTGCGTAAGGCTGCTACTGAGGTTTGTCAATATTTCGACGCGAATGTGAGCGATTGTTCGGTATCGTTGGGAGTAGAACAAGAGTATTTCTTGGTTCGCGAAGACTTGTATCAGGCACGTCCGGATTTGATGTATGCAGGAAGAACTTTAATTGGACATGCACCGGCGAAAGGGCAGCAAATGGAAGACCATTATTTTGGTTCTATTCCCACTAAGGTTCAGGCGTTCATGAATGATTTTGAACAGCAAGCCCATAGATTGGGAATTCCCTTGCGCACCCGTCATAACGAGGTAGCACCTGGACAATTTGAGTGTGCCCCTCAATTTGAAACATTGAATTTAGCGGTAGACCACAATACTTTATTAATGGATGTAATGGGCGCGGTGGCTGCAGATCATGGTTTGCGCGTTTTATTACACGAGAAACCTTATAAAGGAATCAACGGCAGTGGCAAGCATAATAACTGGAGCTTGGTTACCAGTACCGGCGTTAATTTGCTTTCCCCCGGAAACAGTCCGCAAGAAAATTTGCAGTTCCTAACCTTCTTTATAAACGTAATTAAGGCGGTTTACGACAATGCCGATTTGTTAAGAGCGAGTATTGCAACGGCGGCGAACGATCACCGTTTGGGGGCTAATGAAGCGCCACCGGCGATTATGAGTGTGTTTATT
>ERZ891134.2669-NODE-2669-length-10096-cov-4.893039_pt1 | contig 10096 bp, 8 predicted proteins | sample MGYA00520888_ERZ891134 | MGnify/ENA primary metagenome ERZ891134 (study PRJEB32303, sample SAMEA104408692) | aquatic metagenome | biome: Brackish water; feature: Coastal; material: water | place: Baltic Sea | collected 2014-10-23 | depth 10 m ... | reverse complement strand
CCACATCACCTCAAACATTTCAAACGCCGCTGTGTCTTTACCTTCCTCCAGTAATAATTTCGCCTTAATATCTCTTAAGAACAAGCTATTGGGGTTCTTATTTAAACCCTTTTCGGTGTAAAACATCGGTGTTTTGGAACTGCGAACCATACCGGGAATTACCTTGTAGAAATAATGGTAATAAGCCAAGGTGTCTAAAACCCAAGCATCTACCGCAGAATCTTGAGCTACCCACTGCGTAAGCGTGGAAATAACGGTTTCACGATCTTCAGCAGCCAATGCCAATTGATACGTAGATTTTAATACGTCGATTTGACTTGTTTTCTTGGTCTCGCAAGCGGTAAATCCTACAAAGGCCATTAATAAATATATGTATTTCATGTGTGTCATTATTGGGTGGCATGAATGCGCTTCAATCCAAATTCATCCTTAAGAACGTGATAGGCCATCTCAGAATAATAGGCTAAGGCATCTATGATCAATTGCAAAGAATCGGATTGAAAGGTATGTCCAGATATTCTATACGTCAATACCGTGGCATTGTCTTTTTCGTTATAGGAAAACTTCCCAAACATCAAATTCAAATTTACAATCAATAATTCTTGCAAGAATTCGTTTCGCTTTAATGTGGGCGCATACGTAAACGGTATGGTAATCTGAAAAACGCTGGCATCCTCTTTAAAAACAAAATAGTTCCAAGGAGTAGATTCGCTATCTTGCCAAACATCGATATAAACCGGCATCTCATTTTTCAATAAAATCCACTGACCATTCTCATCCGCCTTCGATTCATCCTCTTCTAAACCCATTTTACGGATGGCATCCTCTACGCTTTTTATCAATACCGATAATTCCATGATGCAAAAGTACTAAATATGGCGTTGTGACCTACTCATAAACCAAAATACCAAGCCTACTATGCCCGTGGCAAATCCCATCAAACTTTCAAAAGGCTTCATCTGTACGAAAAAAGCGCATACACTTGCCGTCATTATTAAAAACACCAACGGCGTTAGGGGATATCCCCAGGCATTATAACCACTCGGCTTACCCTGTTTGAAACGAAGAACAAACAGTCCTAAAACGGTTAAAAAAGTAAATAACGAAAGGGTAAAAGCTACATAATATATCAACGATTCAAAGTCCATCAGATGCAATAAAACGATGCTCACAACCGCCTGTAACCATATCGACCGCATGGGAATTTGTTGTGAATTTAATTCCGACCAATAGCGCAATTGAGGGACTTTTTCTAGCATCGTTTTCAATACCCTCGGTCCGGTAAAAATCATCGAACTTATAGTAGATACCAATAAAATACTGATCACGCCACCCATAAATATGCCCCAATTCGGACCCCAAATTTGCTGTGCCGCAATCAATCCCACTTCTTTTTTTCCTTTCAATAATTCTATGGGGGTACTGCTCAAAAATACCCAATTCAAAGCCGCATAAAGTACCATAACCACTAAAGTACCGAGTAGGATCGAGCGACTCAGATTGCGCCTTGGATTTTCAATACTCCCCGCAATATAAGCCGCTGCATTCCAACCGCTGTACGCGAATGATACCCACACCAAACTCACCGAAAAACTTGCCTTGAACCAAAATCCATCAAAAATTTCATTTAATGCAGCGGTATTCGGACTGAAATCGATGTTAGATTTATTGCCTAAATACCATCCCGAAAATATAAAAACCAACATCAGCAACACCTTGGCTAGTGTCGATATCCGCTGAAACAGCAATCCTATGGATAAACTCCTTGCGTGTAACAAACTCAATCCAATAATGACTAATACTCCGATAAGTGGACCGCTAACTGCAGGAATTACGCCTTGCAAATAGGCCCCCAACGCCAGAGCCGCTCCGGCTACAGGTGCCGCAAATCCAACGGTGGTACTCACAAATCCAGCCATATAACCCAGTGCCGGGTGAAATATTTCCGATAAAAAATGAAATTCGCCTCCATCTTTAGATAAGCGACCGGCTATCTCTGCATAGCTAAAAGCACCTGTGAGCGCGATCAAACCACCGGCAATCCAAATCATTAATAAGGCAAAACCACTCTGTGTATCAAACAATTGATATCCCAAACTGGTAAAAACGCCTGTACCCACCATATTGGCTACCACCATACTCGTGGCCGACCAAATGTCTATATTTCGAGTCTCGCTCATGCACAACGAAACAACACATTTTTTATGAATAATGAAGCTCTCTTAAATTAATATCTCCCTCTTTTTTTGCATTCCTTATTTTTGCAACATGAATTCCCCCGAAAAAGACATCCTTAGCATTGATATTCACACCCATATCATCCCCGAAAATCTGCCTCAATGGAAAGAAAAATTCGGTTATGGCGAATTCGTTTCATTGGAACATCACAAGCCGTGCTGCGCCCGGATGATGATGGACGGTGAATTCTTCAGAGAAATTGAAAACAACTGTTGGGATGCCGAACAACGCATGAAAGAATGCGACCATGTGCACGTAGATGTGCAGGTGTTGAGTACCATCCCGGTTATGTTCAGCTACTGGGCCGATCCCAAACATACCCTGGAAATTTCGAAATTCCTCAACGACCATATTGCCGATATCTGTACCCGATATCCCAAGCGCTTTGTAGGTTTGGGAACCTTACCCATGCAGCATACGGATTTGGCGATCCAAGAGCTCAAACGATGCAAAGAAATCGGACTTAAAGGCATACAAATTGGTTCTCATATTAACGAATGGAACCTCAACGAACCTGCCTTATTCCCCATTTTCGAGGCCATGCAAGACCTCGATATGGCGCTATTTGTGCACCCTTGGTGGTACAGCGCCAAAAAGAAAATGCCTAAATACTGGCTCCCATGGCTCGTAGGAATGCCCGCCGAAACGTCTTTGGCCATTACCAGTATGATTTTCGGGGGAATCTTTGAACGCCTCCCCCAACTTCGAGTAGCGTTCGCGCATGGCGGTGGCTCTTTTCCCGCCACCATTGGTCGTATCGAACACGGATGGCGCGTGCGTCCCGATTTAGTAGCCGTAGACAATCAGAAAAATCCGCGTGAATATCTTGGACAGTTTTGGCTAGATAGTTTGGTGCATGATCCTAAAATGCTGCGCTTCATTACCGATTTAGTAGGTATTGACAAAGTGTGTTTAGGAACGGATTATCCATTCCCATTAGGTGAAGACATTCCCGGTGAACTGATTAAAAATTCAGGATTTACACACGAAGAACAAGCCATAATGTTGGGCGATTCTGCATTGCAGTGGTTGAATATGCCGAAAAAACTTTTTGTATGATTTCGTCACAAGTTACTTTTTAGGCACGGTTTTTGGCTTTGTTCAATTAAATTTGTTACAATGACCAAGAAATTAGCGTTTCCCTATTTTATTTTGGGGGTGTTTGCCCTCATATCAATGCCCTTGATGGGACAGAAACCTACGTCTGCCGTTTCTAAAAAAGGACAAAGTGTAAACGCTTTTTCTGATTTTTATCCTAAAGGGACCAAGCTGAATAGAACGTCTGAACAAAACATGCATACCTCTATGGTGAACATGGGCGAAAATATTGAAATGGATGCTGTGAGTACGTCTTATACATCACAAGTAATACTCGGTGCTCGAGGCGATTCACAGGTTATCGTAACAAAGCCTTATAAGATTGACGGATATATTATCAGTAACGGAAACAAACAAGACATTTCTCAAAACGATTCTAGTACAGAATTACATTATATTATCGATTCCAAAGGTACCCTACTCAATATTTCAGGCAATGCAGATTATATAAAAGCCATGAAAATGTCAGGCATAAATAATGCCCAAACTGGACTAAACCTGATGGTTTATTTCAAACACAATAAAGAATTATTCTTGAGTGATAGCTTCCACTTAGAATACCAAGGCAATCCATACAGCTACGATAAAACCTTTATCCTTACAGAAATTAATAAAGAGGAGGCCGTATTCACAACAAAAACTAAAATCGTATTAGACCAAAACTACGATATGAACGATTACGACATCCATCAACGGGTAGAAGGCACTTCAAACGGCATGATGAAAGTGAGACTATCCGATTACTTGGTTACCTACAACGAAGAAAATTTAAACTTAGCCGGCTATATGGAAATGGTAACGGTAAATATTCCTTTAACCATCAAAGGCTCGATGAAAGAGTTTATAACCGATTCCCTGCAGTAAAAATTAACGAGTGGGAAATGAATCCTCTAGAGAAATAATTCACACCTTAATGAATACCCTCTCAAGCTACCGACTTAAAAAATCGAGCGCGGAAAGTTGCGCGTCAATTTTATATCCTTTACCGTATAAAAAGGTTTTTACCTTTTGCTTTTCTTCATAAGAAATCGTACGTTCTCCTAAGATGATTTTATCAATTTCCAGGTCTGTGTAGCGCAGGGACTTTTGTTTTTTACGTGCCCATTTATCCAAGTGGATATCCATATCCTCTTCTTGTAGCTGACTTAGGGAGTCATTGATTAGTGAATCTGATACTCCGGCCATTTTAAGTCCCTGTTTGATTTTTTCACTCCCCCAATTTTTTATTTTTGATTTACCTCGAACAAAGGCAAAAGCAAATCTCGATTCGTTAAGATAATCGTTTTGTAATAAATGCAACATAACCTCACCCGTCTCTGCCTCTGTCAATCCCAAACTTCTGCACTTTTCATGAACTTGTTTTTGACTGCGTTCTTGGTATGTACAAAACTTTTCTAACTTTTGCATGGCCTGGGTTACCGTTACAAACTGCGCTTTTTTCTGCCAAGTCATCCCCCTAAATTACAATAGAAACCCGTAAGACTGACATTTTTTGCGAATTTTACAAGTATTTCTGACAGATTTGCAGTTTTCGCCAAATGGAATACCGTTTGCTTTTGAATGCACATATGAGAACCGGACAAATTTCAGTACAATCGGAAAATATCTTCCCGATAATCAAAAAGTTTCTTTACACCGATCAGGAAATTTTCATTCGTGAATTGGTAAGTAACGCCGTAGACGCCTCTAAAAAAATTCAAACGTTAAGCCGAATAGGCGAATATTCAGAAGAAGTAGGTGATCTGAAAGTTGAAATTTCCATCGATGAAAAGAAAAAAACCCTAACCATATCCGACTATGGCGTGGGAATGACCGATGAAGAAGTAGAAAAATACATCACCCAACTGGCTTTTTCGGGGGCAACCGAATTTGTAAACCAATGGAAAGATAAAGATCCCGATCAAATGATTGGTCACTTTGGTCTTGGATTCTACTCGGCCTTTATGGTAGCCAAACAAGTTACCTTGGTGAGTAAATCTTATAAAAAAGATACGGAGGTTGTAAAGTGGGAATGTGACGGTACCACATCTTACAGTATTGACAAAGGCAAACGCAAAAAGCGCGGTACTGATATCATCTTACATCTAACTGATGAAGATGCTGAAACTTATTTAAGCAAATGGAAAATACGCGAACTCCTTCGTAAATATTGTCGCTTCCTCCCAATTAAGATTGAGTTTGACGGGGAAACTATCAATGAAACCGCTCCGCTTTGGACGAAAAAGCCTTCGGATTTAAATCAAGAAGATTACAAAAAGTTCTTCGAAGAGCTATATCCAATGCAAGAGGCCCCTTTGTTTCATATTCATATTAACACCGATTATCCTTTTAATTTAACAGGCGTTCTATACTTCCCAAAAGTATTACAAGCACTTGATAATCGTAAAGACCGGGTTCAATTATACAGCAACCAGGTATTTGTAACCGAAGACGTTAAAGACGTATTGCCCGAATTTTTAGTGTTGTTACAAGGGGTAGTCGATTCACCAGATATTCCTTTAAATGTGAGCAGAAGTGCCCTTCAAAGCGATACCAATGTGAAGAAAATCACCGCCCACATTTCTAAAAAAGTAAGCGATAAACTTACAGAGATTTTCAAAAACGACCGTGAGGACTACCAGAACAAGTGGGAATATTTGGATTTAATCGTAAAATACGGCATGCTTTCCGACGAGAAATTTGCGGAACGCATGAAAGATTACTGCTTAGTTACTACTACTGAAGGTAAATTTCATACCCTAGAAGAGTGGATTGAACACTGTAAAATAAACCAAACGGATAAAAACGGAAATACCGTCGTGCTTTACACTACCGATGCCAGCGCGCAATACATGAGTGTAAAAGGAGTAAAAGACGCCGGTTATGAAGTAATTGTCTTGAACGGTCCCTTAGACGTACACTTTGCAGGTTTTGCAGAAGGTAAATTCGAAAAAGTAAGCTTCAAATGTGTTGACAGCGATCCTGTAAACAAGCTTATTGAAAAAGAAGAGACCATCGAATCTGTCTTAGAAAAAGAGCAACAGGATGCACTCGAAAATCATTTAAAATCTTTGCTTAACGAGGTAGCATTTGAAGTAAAATTAGAAAGCTTGCCGCCCCAACAAGAATTTTTAAGCATTCATAAAAACGAATGGGAGCGCAGAATGGAAGAGTACGCAAAAATGGGACAACAGATGCCATTCGGAGATTTAGGTGGCAAAAAGAAAACCATTATTGTAAACACCAACCATGCTATCGCGGGTAAGTTATTATCGAGAGAGGAAGCGGTGATAAAAGAACAATTGCAATATCATATCGACCTCGCATTACTCGAAAAGAATTTATTACAAGGCGCCGATTTAGAGCGCTTCATCCAAAAATCAAAATCCTTTTTACAAGATTAAGCTTTATTAGCAAGGGTAAAGACGGTTATCTCGGGATAAATACCCATTCTCCCGGGATAACCCAAATACCCAAAGCCGCGATTCACATAAACCGATTGATTTCCTTCGGTATACAGATCAATCCATTCTTTATACAAGTATTTAATAGGACTCCAACGGTAAAACTTGGTATCCACACCAAACTGCATGCCGTGGGTATGCCCGGAGAATTGCACAGCAATATCTGATTTTTGATTCAATACTTGGGCACGCCAATGAGAAGGATCGTGACTTAATAATAATTTTACTTCGGCCCCGTCTGCTTGTCCGTAAGCTTTATCTAGATTTCCATATTTGGGAAACTTTCCTTTTGCACTCCAATTTTGCACGCCGATTACGGCTAGTTTAGCACCGTTTATTTCAATAATTCTACTTTCATCTAAGAGTAGATTCCAACCCAAATCGTGGTGATTTTGGATCATTAAATCAAAATTCTTTTGTTTGGCACTTGGGGATTCCCAAGAAACATAATCCCCGTAATCATGATTCCCTAAAATAGAATACACTCCATAAGGAGCTTGTATTTTCTTAAAAACATCAATCCAGGGCTGTGCTTCCGAAGCAGTGTCATTTACTAAATCACCCGTAAAAAAAATCAAATCGGCTTTTTGCGCATTTATCAATTCGATACCCCGTTCTACGGCTTTACGATCCCAAAAACTACCACAATGAATATCTGAAATCTGTATGATTTTCAACCCTTCAAAAGATGCTGGTAAGTTTGAAATAACCAATTTTCTTCTGCGTACCAAGTAATTATGAGCCCCTTTCACTACGCCCCACAAGGCCGTTGAAAAGAAAAGCGCCGCGACTCCTATTCCCAAATAATTCAAAAATGCCAAACGACTTATGCCGTTCTGACTTGCATTAGATTCAAATCCCAATGCTTTATTCACGCCTAAATCCCTAGTGAACCATCTGACTATTCGCAATGCATCATCAATTATTAAAAAAAGCGTCCAAATTATTTTGATGATAAATACGCTAAATATGAAAGCGGCCAAAAATCTCATCACTACAGGCTCCATATGAAGCTGCATGAATCGAAAAACCAAAAAAAACAAAATCAAAGAAACCGAATACCCCCAATAAATGGCGGCAATCCATTTTTTGGTTTGGTCGCTCGTGTTTTTAATAAGCAGCTTAACTCCTTGCCATGTGTAAAAATCAATTAAGAAGAAAAACAACACAAATGCGAGGAAACCAATTATTTTGCTTTTGAACATATAAAATAACTGCAAAGGAAAACAATCACCGACACAAAATGGATTTATTCATCGAGAGAAAACATGCCCCTCGTCGGATATTAAAAAACACCCCCGTTTTGATACTTCACCACAATGGTCCTTTATTTCATATAAATACCATTTATTCTTTTCGGGCATTGGGAATGCGTTTCCATGCATTTTTTTGATAAATTGTCCATTAAAGTCATAAATCCCTAATACCTTTGGCTGCATAAATGTCAAAGCGCTATGTTCAAAATAGACAATGTTACACTCACATCTGATTGTCCAACCTGAATTCAGGGCAGGTACATTGCTTGAATTTGCTAACCTATCGTTCCAATTAAAACGAGAATACACCGGAAAATGATCGCTTACCACATTCCCGTAATTACTGATCCATTTATCTGCATATAAAACCGAACTTGAATCCTGAATCCAATTATTTTTCAAACCGGGCGTGCAAGCAATATGGTCAATCATATCCGAATAACTAACCGTCGAACGTTGTTTTGACAAACTCAAAGGATAGGTAGTAACCGCATAATTGGTATCCTTAATCCAATTCAAGTATGGAGTGGCATAACCACTCAAGATACTTTGATCAAAATCATCATTCCAATCGCCCATCACCAAACCTTTATTCGATTTACCCAATTTATCAATATACATTTTCAAGGCAAGTCCCGCATTATAACGTCTATTATATGCCAACACTTTTGATGAACTAGAACCCGTATTGGCTTTCATATGCAAAACCCAAACTCGCAATGTATCGCCAACTGGCCAATCCTTATGTTTGGGAATTAACCCCACTTCCAAAGGCAATCGCCCACTACCAAAATCATAATCGTAGTTGGCCAAAATATGTTTCTGATATAAAAATTCGAAGTCGCTCTTCTTATATAATAAGCCCGTTTTTTGCGTTTGCGACCACGTACTTAATACCCCTGCATAATCATCACAATTGAACAATAACCGATTCCAATATGCAATGTCACTAATCTCTTGTAATGCAAATAAATCTACTTGCATGGTTTCAACCATATCGGTCACGTACTGAAGTTGCAAGTCATCATTCGTTGGGCCGTTAGAGGAATTGCCAAACCACTCCATATTCCAAGTTACCGCATCGAGTCGGTCAAAGCTTCCAATTTTTGGAATTTGTGCGTTCAGGCCTTTTACAAACCATAAAAACACCCATAACCTGCAAATCCACCTTCTCATAAATTTGTATTAATGCTCTGTGCGCTTATCAAAGCCCCAATTCAACTTACTCCGCAATGTATCCATGAAATTTATTTCATTCAAACGGATCAAGTTCAAATTAAAATCCGCTTTCTTGACCGCCATTGATACCTCATTAGTAATGCTCTCGCTTCGAGAATCCATACTCGCTAAGTAACTACTAGCCCTTCCCTCAATCTCAAAAGAAATAACCGTACTATCCGAAATCACGACCGGACGTACATTTAAATTATGAGGTGCAATAGGTGTTATTACAAAACTATCCGATTTAGGAAAAATTATAGGCCCCCCGCAACTCAAAGAGTATCCCGTAGATCCGGTTGGCGTGGAGATAATCAATCCATCGCTCCAATAACTATTCAAAAACTCCCCATTTAAATAGGCATGCACCACAATCATACTAGAAGTTTCCTTTTTATGAATCACAAAGTCGTTCAAGGCGTAATCAAAATCAAATATTTTCTCACTTGATTCTAAATGCAATAAAGAACGAGCCTCTACCGTGTAATGGCCCTTTTCCAATTCTGAAACGGCATTCTCCAATTGATCCGAAGGGATTCCTGCTAAAAAACCCAAACGACCCGTATTAATAGGAAAAACCGGTATATCACTGTCATTAACTAAGGGGAGCGTACTCAAAATAGTTCCATCTCCACCCACACTACAAAGCACATCTACTGGGCGATATTTCAAAGTAAAACGGTCAAATACTTGAGGCGCAACTTCGCTAAAATTCATCCGTATAAAGTCCTCTAAACTCGGCGGACACCATATTTCATGACCCCTAGCAACCAAAACCGATACCAAATTTATAAGCGCATCGCGATGTTTCGGATCGAGAACGGATTTTGCAAAAATGCCAAT
>ERZ891134.2667-NODE-2667-length-10100-cov-8.569836_pt1 | contig 10100 bp, 10 predicted proteins | sample MGYA00520888_ERZ891134 | MGnify/ENA primary metagenome ERZ891134 (study PRJEB32303, sample SAMEA104408692) | aquatic metagenome | biome: Brackish water; feature: Coastal; material: water | place: Baltic Sea | collected 2014-10-23 | depth 10 m ... | reverse complement strand
TTTCAAATTCAGATCCAAATAATAATGGCGCTGCGGACAATTTTTTCGATGTCCTATATTCCGACTTTACTATTGCTCGAATTATGGCCCCCCGTGCAATAAATAGTGACGGGGGAGGAAGAGGCAAAATCTCTGAAATCTTAGTTACAAATTATTAGATGGTTATTGAGATGTATCAAACTGCTTTTCGGACTTTCGATGATGGATCTAGCATAGGGTTTGGAAGAGGAAAGATTGACAATTTTTGTGTTTATGTAAAAGAACAGAATAGAGGGTACGCCCCATTAGACTCAGAATATTTCCAATTTGTACATGAACTAGCTTCTAAATTTGGAACAATCAAGGTTTACACTTCATTCAAACGGCTTTATGAAATCGCGGAATTAGAGATTGTTAGCAATGCCATTGAAGTTATTGATAAACAGTCAGAACGATATGCTGAATTTGAATTAAGATGCCAGAAATATTTCTCTATCCTTTATCTAGCGATGGTAGCAGAGCAAAATTATCCTAACACAATGTTAGGGAAAAGACTGAAACGATTGGGAATTTACCAACTATTGTTCGAAGAGATGACCGTGGAAGAAGCGGCCAATTGGTCCAGGGGTAAACCTTGGAAAGAAATCTCTGAAGAATGCGAATCGAGAGGATTTTAATGGCCCGTAATACACAAACTGGAAAAGTCATGGAAGAGATGATGATTCACGCCCTAGACTTTGGTGGTTACGAAATAGAAACCCAAGTAAGAATTGGTGAAAGATTAGGTGGGGGCAAGCACTATGCAGATATTTTGGCTAAAAAAGGAAATGATAAGATAATCATTTCATCTAAATGGCAGCAAACTTCTGGGACTGCTGAACAGAAGGTCCCATATGAGTACATGTGTCTTGCACATGCTGTAGATACTACTGAATTAGCAGATTTCGGATACATCGTATTAGGAGGAAATGGATGGACAAAAGACAGCTTTTTCCTAACAGAACTACACGAGTGGGTGAATAATGATGCAAATATTCGAGTTATTCGTCTAGAAGATTTTGTAGCACTTGCAAATAATTCAAACCTGTAAAATTCGAAGTCCGATTGGTTAATATCAGTCAAGGACACACCGTGCCCAGTGTCAATTTTGTTTGGGTTGTTTGGTTTGAGTGATTAGTTTAATTGATCGTTCAGCCAAGTTTCATAGTTTTCATTAGCACTGGCTTGAAACGATATTATGGCTGGAACTTCATACTCGTGTTGAACATCAATCCATCGCTCTAAGCCTGGTAATTTTTCTTCGGTAGTTTTGAGTAACGTCACTACTTCATCATCTGCAGATAACTCACCTTGCCAATTGAACATTGACTTCACTTCACTAATTAGAATACAGGCTGCAAGTTTGTTCTCTAACAACCCGCGGGCGATTCTCTCTGCATGTTCCCTGCTTGGATGAGTAACCAGTACTAGCCTAATTGCCATGTCTGCGCCTAGGGGTGTGAGTTTTTCAGCCCGTCGATGATTTACAACTCAGTAATATCGTTGCGAGTGAAGTCAACATCGAACTTCTTAACCGCTTTCTGGTAAACTTTAGCGTCAATATCGCCCTTTCTGACCAATTGGGAAAGTGCTGCTAGAGTAACTGCTACGCCATCGATTTCGAAGAAACGTCGCAGAGCCTCTCGAGTATCTGAGCGGCCAAACCCATCAGTGCCAAGGATCTCATAATTTTCTGGCATCCACTTTCTAACCATATCTGGTACTGCAGCCATATTGTCTGATACAGCAATAATTGGAGTTTTAGAATCACCAAGTTGGGTTTGAGTCCAAGTCTTCTTGGCTTCTTTACCTGGATTAAGTCTGTTCCAACGGTCAACTTCTAGACCGTCTCGGCGTAATTCTCCGTACGAGGTAGCTGACCAAATTTCGCTTCTAACGCCAAACTCTGCCAACTTCTCAACTGCATCTAATACTTGCAACATGATTGGTCCTGAGCCGATTAAGCGCACTACTGGACCGTCGCCTTTTGGCGCACCTCTTAGCATGTAAAGTCCCTTAATGATGCCTTCATCGACTGATTTTGGCTTAGGTGGCATTGGATAATTTTCATTGTAAACTGCGATATAATGGATTACATCTTTGTCATCTTCAACCATTTCTTTGATACCGTATTGAATGATGGTCGCCAGTTCGTAAGCAAAGGCTGGGTCCCAAGCACGCACTGCTGGGTTGGTATGCGCCATTAGTAGTGAATGTCCGTCTTGGTGTTGTAATCCTTCACCATTGAGTGTGGTTCTTCCTGATGTTGCACCAATAAGGAAGCCTCTAGCACGTTGGTCAGCGGCTGACCAAATTAAGTCAGCAACTCTTTGGAAACCGAACATCGAGTAGAAGATGTAGAACGGGATAGTCATGCAAGCATGAGTGGAAAATGAGGTGGCTGCGGCAATGAAAGTTGATGTTGCCCCCGCTTCGTTAATACCTTCTTCAAACAACTGACCGGATGCCGATTCCTTGTACTTCATCAGCACTTTGTGGTCGACTGGCTTGTACAATTGCCCTTCTGGATGATAAATTCCGAACTCAGCGAATAGTGGATCCATACCGAAAGTTCTCGCCTCATCTGGAATGATTGGCACGACTCTTGGACCTACTGCTTCTGACTTCATTAGCGAACGTAGTAGCCTAACAAATGCCATGGTGGTAGAAACCTGCATCTTCCCTTTGGTACCCTCATCAAATTCGCCGTAGGTTGAAGGATCAGGGGTAGCAATATCAACTGGATATTTGTTTCTTTTTGGCACAAAACCATTGAGTTGTTCGCGCCTTGATTTAGCATAAGCAACCAAGTCTGGAACGTCTTTTGGATGAACATATGGATAATTTTCCAAGTCTTCATCAGTAAATGATAAGCCCATATCATCACGCATGAATTTGATGTCATTTAGATCGGCTTTCTTCTTTTGGTGAGTGGTATTTCTGCCAGCGAATGCAGGTCCTAGTCCGTAGCCTTTGATGGTTCGAATAATCACTACGGTTGGCTGGCCTTTGTGGGCTACTGCTTGAGCATAGGCCGCATGCAGTTTAACGAAATCATGCCCGCCAACATCTTCGCAAAGGTTTTCTAAATCTTCGTCGGAATAATCGCTAACCAAAGCGGCTAGTTCTGGAGTGTTGAACAAATCTTGACGGATTATTGCCCCATCTGCAGTCATGATTCTTTGCTCATCACCATCAACTAGTGCCGCTAATCTTGCCACTAAGGCACCATTGGTATCACTAGCAAACAAGTCATCCCAGCCACTGCCCCAAAGTACCTTGATGACATTCCAGCCTGAACCTCTAAATCTGCCTTCTAATTCTTGGACAATTTTTGAGTTACCTCTAACTGGGCCGTCCAGTCTTTGCAAATTGCAATTCATGGTCATGATGATGTTGTCTAGACCTTCTCTGGCTGCTAGTGACAATTGAGAGAGTGACTCAGGCTCATCTGATTCTCCGTCGCCCATAGTGTACCATACTCTGGATGAGGTGGTATTGCACAGACCTCTAGACTCGAGGTATTTATTGAATCTAGCTTGATGTATGGCAGTCATGCCACCAAGACCCATGCTGACGCTAGGGAATTCCCAAAAGTCTGGCATCAATCTTGGATGTGGGTAAGAAGACAGGCCTTTGCCGCCAACTTCTTGTCTAAACAATTCGATGTTTTCATCAGTTAGTCGGCCTTCTAGCCAGGCTCTGGCATAGATTCCCGGTGAGGCGTGGCCTTGCCAATATAGGTGGTCACCAGAACCGTCACCATCTTTACCGCGGAAGAAATGATTGAAACCGATTTCCCAAGCGTGCGATGCTGAAGCATAGGTTGAGATGTGCCCACCAATACCGTCAAAGTATTTGTTGGCTCTAGTAACCATCATCATGGCGTTCCATCTAATCACTTCATGAAGGCGCTTTTCCAGGACTAAATCACCCGGATAGTTGCCTTGATTAGATACTGAAATACTGTTGACATATGGTGTGTTAACAAGATCAATATCCACACCAGACTCTCTAGCAGCATTTACTGTTGCTAGTAATATCCGTCTGGCTTCTTTGTCGCCCAGTTGGTTTCTAACTGCTAGAATAGAGTCGATCCACTCTTGTGTAGCAACAGGGTCAGGGTCTGGAAGATTTAACTCAGATTCAAAGCCCAATGTGACTCCCTCTGTGTCTATCCTGTTGCCCTCGGCTTTCAAACCCTTCTAACTTTTACAAAATCCCAAAATTAACTGTGATTTGGCTATTATCTTCGTTTTTAGGCTAAAAAACGAGTTACTGGATTAGGTTTAGTAAAATTTGTCACGGGTCGAGTCGGCAAAACACATAAAGACCTCTTTGCATCGCCGGGAATCATGTCTGTAGAAGCAATGGTACAAGCAATGATTGACGATTTAACCGCCACCCTAGGTGATGCTGCAAAGCACGACAAGGGTAACTCCGCTGCCGGAACAAGAGTAAGAAAGGCTATGCAAGACAGCAAAGCTGCTGCTCAAGATGTTCGTGTTCAAGTTCAAAACGACAAGAACAACTGAAGTTAAGAACGTTTAATCTCAATTAAGACCTAGCGAAAGCAAGGTCTGGAAACCCATTCAAATTGTGGTTTCCATTAACAATACTCAAAGGTAAGCGACTGCTGTTTTACCATATGGAAGAGCGAAAGGTATGGATTTCCATCCTTTTTGTTGGTCTTTTATTCCATCTTTCAGCCGCTGCTGTGATGCCTTTGGGCCTAGATGCACACATTCATGCAAACTATGTTACAGATTCAATGAGTGATGATGAAGCATCACTTGATTGGGGAACTGTCAGAACAGATGGGGCCAATTACTCAACTCCTTCAACGGTTGAGGCTGACGATAAATGGGCAGTATGGCACACAATTATTGGCGTATGGTTGAGTATCTTTGGCATTTCTTTAATGTCCCTACATATGTTATCGCTGGTCATTTCTTTGAGTTGCTTAGCCGCAATATACTTGCTAACCAGCAAACTTTGGGGCGCCAATAATGCTCTAGCATTAACTGCAATATGTTCGATATATAGCCCGCTTGTCAGGGCTAGTGGCAGGTTATATCAAGAGAATATTGTCTTGATGTTGGCTACTTTAGCTGTCTATGGATTATTACAGACTAGACGAAAACAAAACTCAACTTGGTGGCTATTTGCTAGTTTTATTTCATTAATGACCATCTTATCAATCAAGGGAATAAATCCCGCTTACTCGATTGTGTTGTTTTTCCCTGTCGCCTATGCAGTAGTCAATGACCTCAATATCAAGCCGTTGAAAACACCGGTATTACTGGCTGGGTGTTTGCTGTTTAGCCTACTAATGACTTGGTTGAGAACTGATAGCATCACTATTGATACAATATATTTCTTGCTTCGATCTCTGTTTGTTGGTGGCTTGATTTATGTTGCCATTGGCACCTTATTCTTCAGTTCAAACAATCAAGAAAAATCTGCTGAAGCTGATTTCCTATTACTACTATCGCAACTAGTATTTATTGCCATAACTGGCTATATTGTGATGCTACTGGAAGTAGAAAAAATATCGCTAGGCATTAGTGCAAGTTTGACCGCTGAACAATTCAGTTACATCTTCCGCTATTTATCAGTACTAATCGTACCACTGTGGTGGTCATATCTTGCTAGAAGCAAACAAAATGAAATCAAATTATTAGACAATCCAAGAAGATACGCGATGGTCTATGCCATTATCCTAATTTTCCTGCTTAATGCTACTATGCTACAAACTACCAGAGGTATGGAATATGTGGGTGAAGAAATTGCTGACTCTGTCGAAGCAGGTGACAACATATTGTACATATCTGAGCCATATCACGCTATGCATCGTTTGTATACTTTACAAATCTCAATAGACCCAGCCCATGACCGAGATATCACAGGTTACTGGGCTGATTATTCTTACAATTGGAGCCATATAGTTACAGATTCACAAATTGATTGGGTAATCTTTACTGATGACTGGCAGTCATATCTTGATGATGATTGGACTGAGTTTGACACCGATACTGATTATATTGTTTATCAGCGGAAATCATCGGTTTAATTGACCAACGGCTCATGGCAACAACATGAGCGGAATATTAGCGGGAACCAAAATTGTTGACTTGTCCCGAATTTTAGCTGGACCACTTAGCACCCAAATGCTGTCAGATTTAGGGGCTGAAGTAATCAAAGTTGAAGCACCATGGGGCGATGATACTAGAAAATGGGGCCCACCATTTACCACTGGTTTTGATGGCAAACAGGTTGCCGCCTACTTCCTTGCTTGTAACCGCGGCAAGCAAATAATTTCCTTGAATCTAAAACAAGAAAAAGCGAAACTGCTAGAGTTAATTGCCGATGCTGACGTGATTGTGGAAAATTTCAAGCCCGGCACCCTAGAACGCATACTTGGAGAATTGCCAAAAGATGTCATCTTATGTTCAATAACCGCATATGGACAAGATGGTCCAAGACGAGATGAGCCAGGCTACGACATCGCATTACAAGCAAGAAGTGGAATCATGAGTATCACTGGTGATTCTGATGGTGCACCGGCCAAGGTCGGCGTTGCGTGGATTGATGTCATCACTGGACTAAATGCATGTAATGCTATTCTTGCCGCAATAATTCACAAGATGAAAACTGGTGAATCAAAGAAAATTGATATTTCGTTATGGGATTGTGCAATTGCCGCCCTTGTTAATCAAGCCCACAATGCGCTGGCTAGTGGTAAAGATCCGCAACGAATGGGAACTGCCCATCCAAACTTAGTACCTTACCGAGCGTTTCAAGCAAATGATGGATGGTTTGTCATTGGTGTTGGATCGGATGATCAGTGGGCAAAATTATGTGGTCATTTAGCGATTGATGTCAAAGAAGCATGGGCAGAAAATGCTGGTCGAATTAGCGACCGCGAGCAAATTGAAGCAATGCTTGCTGAGATTGTCAATAAACACAGTCGAGCAGACTTAGAGGAGTTACTCAAAGGAATTCCTTGCGCACCGGTAAATACGATTACTGAGGCTTTAGCTGACAAACAGTCAACAGCGCGAGAATTGGTAACGCCATACAATGGCGTAGATGTTCTGGCAAGCCCGCTTAGATTCTATTAATCTAAAACGAGAATAAACTGGTTTGGCCACTTTCCCTGATTAGGCCGGCCTGAGTTAATTTCTCCATAGCATTGTCCATTCGACGTTGGCTGAATTGACGGTCGATTTGCAAAAACTGTTTGAGACCTGCAACGTTAATCTCGCCCATTTGTAGTGCTTCAGAAGACACTTCATTTGATGGATGGTTGCGGAAGATTTCCCGAATCTCATCAAGACGTTGCGGAACTTCCTTGTCTTTTTCTGCACAAATAGTTTCGATGTTACCAAATTGTTTGATTAGTTTAATACCGGTTTTCGGCCCAATTCCTCTGATTCCCGGGTGGAAATCAGTACCAATCATAATGGCTAGGTCAATTAGTTGGTCGGGAGATAAATCATGTTCGCCTAGTAAGTCTGCTAGAATTATTTTTTGCGCTTTGACAACCCTGCCATGTTGCTTATTTCCCGCAGTCATCATGTTACGGATCAATACTGGTGTGCCGTACAATAGTGCATCCCAGTCTTGGGTCGCTACCGCATCTAATTGACCGATTCTGGCCATAACTGCGGCTTGACCTTCACCTTCTGCTTTGGCCGCAACCCATGGAACACCCAGTAAATCGAGCAATTGTTTGGTTTCTGCAACCATTTCGGGAGTGTAGGAAATTATCCGCTGAGCCATCTTTTGTGCTAAGGCAAAATCACCTGCATCAAGCGCCTCTTGGTGAGTCTTTCTTGCTTCATCACGACGCGCTTTACGCATAGCCAATTCATCTGCTTTCAGTTCAGGAGCCTTGCCGTCAAAAATGAATACTGGCTTGATTCCAGCAGCCAGTAAAGAGGTAGTTCGGTTGAGAAAACCCATCAAATGTGACACGACTTTGCCGTTGCTTGACTTTAGTGGTCCGCCATCACCCTCTGGGGAACGATCACGGATTGTAGTTAGAAATTGGTATGCTGTTAGGAAAGCATCAACCCCAATTCGCTGACCTGAGAGCGAGGTCAACTCAAGGTTCTCCGGTTGCGCGAGGTCTCGAAGATTACAGCCCATGTGATTGACTACCAGTCTAAGCATGTCAATATTTGCATCCGATTTGGTCAATTACCAGAATCGTCTAGTAACAACATGGCGGAGTTAATGGCATGTCTCAGAGGCTGGCATGTGGCTTTAGCTACTGCTGAGGTTGAGGCTTTAGCACCGCAAACAAAATTTGTGGCTATGAGCCCGCGTTTGCTGGTCAGTAGTAGTCAATTAGAGACTACAGAATTACAGCAAATCATAACTTGCTCCAGCGGACTTCAATGTTTCTTAGATAATTATGTGAGCATCAATCTTGAACACGAAACTATCGAAGATTTACTGGAAAAGGTTACTCAAATGATTCAAGGTGCCAAATTCAAAGGCTCTCTAGCGGTTAGAACAATGAGAATTGATGGGCGAATAAACGGTTTCTCCACTCAAACGACTGCCGGCAAAATCGGCTCAATAGCCGTGGCTGAACAATTCACTATTGATTTAGAAACTCCCGAAATTGAAATTGGTCTAATTGCTGATGGCGGGTCTAATATTGTGGCGTGCGGTTGGCTGGTTGGCAATTTTGACGATTCGATTGGCACTGCCAATAGAAGAGCCACTGAGCGGCCGTTTTTCCGCCCAATTAGTTTAGATCCTCGCTTAGCAAGACTTGCCGTAAATCTAGCATGCGGACCAATCGATACGCAGGCTGTACTTGACCCAATGACTGGAACTGGTGGCTTTGCCGTGGAAGCAGTGATGATGGGGCGAAGATGTGTTGCGGTAGACATGAATCAAGCAATGGTTGATGGAACAACGCAAAATATTGCTTGGGCACTACAGGGGCAGTCAGCAGAAAACGACTACCAGGTGATAACTGGAGATGCTTGTGAATTGAGCGAAACGCTCGAAGAATCGTGGCATGGACAAATATCAGGTATCGTATTAGACCCACCATATGGCAGAAACTCGCACGGCAGTCAAAGCCACTATGATTTGATTGGTAAAACCCTACAAAGTGCTAGAATGGTGATTGGTAACAACGCCAAATTAGTGCTTATAGTGCCAATTATTCCAGACAAAGATGACACTGGTGAAATAGAATTACTTCACGGTCATTGGGAGGAATTGAAGCAATTACTCAGCGATTGTGGAAGTACGATTAATGGACAGTGGAAAGAACACGTTCATGGAAGTTTATCCAGACTCATTCTCCTCGCATCAATCGCTCCTCTAGATTGAGTAAAGTGATTGAATCCTCTTCTGTTGGAGTTTCGAAATCAGAACCATAAGGGCAACCGTCATCGATTATCGCTTGATCTTCACTGTTAAGCACGGCCGGATATATTTGACAGCCTTTCGGTCTTATATCGTAAACAGAACAAATACCCTCAGCAAATTTTTCCGCCGAATCAGTGAGCAAAAACATACACGCTTTAGTTAGATCATTATTCATTAATGTCAAAACTCCTTTATTGCTCCAGGTGAAGTCTTCAACTTTCATACCGGTACGGCGAGATAGGCGTGCTGCTTCGGACCTAGTCAGTGGCATGGTCGTTTCTCGACAACACGCAGAACAGGACCGCGTTATGCATGGTAGTCTACGGCCCATGCAGCGAGTAGTGACAAACCATTATTCAATGAAGGGGTCAATTACTTAGAAAATACTCAATTTGTCTTGTTGAACATACTTCTTCAAGAAGGAGTTGTTAGTGGGACCAAATACGGGCGATTAGGGTAGTCTGGATATCCTTCCGGCCTTCGGAGCCGGAGACGTGGGTTCGAATCCTGCATCGCCCGCCACTACGTACTGATTCAGTAGGGCGATTGATTTCCAATTATATTGGTCACAGCGGTTAATTGGCAACCTGCATCGCCCGCCACTAACTAATACTAACAAAGGGCGATAGATTTCCAAATCTACTGAATACTATCGGTTAATTGGAAAGCTGCATCACCCGCCA
>ERZ891134.2666-NODE-2666-length-10102-cov-3.879267_pt1 | contig 10102 bp, 11 predicted proteins | sample MGYA00520888_ERZ891134 | MGnify/ENA primary metagenome ERZ891134 (study PRJEB32303, sample SAMEA104408692) | aquatic metagenome | biome: Brackish water; feature: Coastal; material: water | place: Baltic Sea | collected 2014-10-23 | depth 10 m ... | reverse complement strand
GGGTTGTGGTGTCGCGGCAGGTTCCAGGATCAGTCCGGCCGGGCAAACACGAGCCGGCCGGCACTGGTCTGGAGCGTGCTCGTCACGCTCGCCCGCACCGTGCGGCCGATCCGCTCGCGGCCGCCTTCGACGACCACCATTGTGCCGTCGTCAAGATAGCCGACAGCCTGACCGGGCTCCTCGCCCGGCTTCACGAGCCGCAGCTCGAACGTGTCACCCGCCACGAACGACGGCTTCAAGGCGAGCGCCACCTCGTTGACGTTGATCGTCGCGACCGACCGTACCGCCGCCGCCTTCGAGAGATTCATGTCGTTGGTGATGATCCGCCCATGAAGCCGGCGGGCCATGTCGACCAGCCGGGATTCGTCGGAGACATCGCCGCCGCCATCGTCCTCACTGGAAAGGACCTCCAGGTCGACGAGTTTGCAACTGCGAAGGCGGTTGAGAATATCGAGCCCGCGGCGGCCGCGGATGCGGCGGGATTTGTCGGCCGAATCGGCTGCCTCGTGGAGTTCATCGACGATGAATGTCGGCACGACGAACCGGCTCTGAAAGAGCGCGGTCTCCACAAGGTCGGCAATGCGGCCGTCGATGATCGCCGTCGAGTCGAGGAGGTTGGGCCGCAGCCCCTTCACGTCGCGGGCAAACTCGACGTAGGGAATGATGAAACGGAAATCACTCCGCGTCTGCAGGAGAAGGCTTGTGCAAATGTAGCAGAGCACCGAGCCGAGGATCGGCGGCAGCCATTGACGGACGGGGTGCTGCGAGCTTGGTGGCAGGAAGGGGGCTAATGCCAGCAATGCGATGTAGGTCACGAAGACACCGATCAGGAGGCCGAAATAGACGGCCGTGATGGCGGTCAGATCCTTCCGGCGGAGCGAGATGTCGATACCGATGATCGCCAACGCTCCGGCAATCATGCCCCCCAAGACGCCCCACGGCACCCAACTCGGGGATTCGCGAAGAGCCTCCGAATTGAAGATCAAGACGGCGATCCCCGATGCCACCAGGAGGAACAGGACGCGAAGAATGATCGTTGCCATGCAGGAGAGTATATCACACGCGTTGGTCGTGATCCCATTCGAGGTAGCGGTCGGTCATCCCGGCGAGATAATCGGCCACGCTGCGGCGGAGGCCGACACTCGCCGACCGCTCCCGGTAACTGGGGGCCATCGAATCGGGATGGTCGCAGTACCACTGGAACAGCCGCGAAAGTTTTTCCTGAGCAGCGAGCCGCACGGTCATCACACGTTCGCTGCGATAGACCTTCCGGAAGAGAAACGCCTCCAGATCTTTCTTGCCGACTGCGATGCCTGACGAATGAGCGACGATCCGCAGGGGATGCCCGGTGTCGGTCCGCTGGGAGCGGACTGATGCGACGGAATCGATGCCTAGCCTCGTGATGGCGGTCTGGCTTTCCGCGATCAGATCGACAGCCTGCATGTCGACCAACTCGTGGATCACGGCGCGACGGCGATCAATGCCGTCGAGAGGGCCGTAGCGATCGGTCACTCGCGTCGCGGCCGCGGCCACCAGCGGCAGGTCGAGCAGTTCCTCGAGCGTGACGAGCCCGAGTTCGATGGCATCGTCGGCATCGTGCGTGTCGTAGGCGATCGAGTCGGCGGCATCGACCACTTGGGTTTCCAGGAGAGGCGCGGTGGTGGGCCGCAGGCCCGCCGCGGGCCGCCCTTTCACCCGCGCCGCCTGGGCCTCGAGGATCTCTCGCGAGAGATTGAGGCCAGGAAAGTCGGGGTAGCGGTTTTCGAGCAGCTCCATGATCCGCAGCGCCTGAGCGTTGTGGTTGAAGCCCCCTTCGGCGGCGAGGAGTTCGTCGAGCGTGTCCTCGCCGGCATGACCGAGCGGTGGATGGCCGATATCGTGGGCCAAGGCCAGCGTTTCCACGAGATCTTCGTTGAGGGCCAGTCCGCGGCCGAGCGTACGGGCGATGCCGGTCACTTCGAGTGTGTGCGTGAGCCGGCTGCGATGGTAGTCGCCGAGGTAGCCAGTGAAGACCTGCGTCTTGTGGGCGAGCCGTCGGAAGGCCGACGAATGGACGATCCGATCGTGATCGCGCTGGTAGGGGCTGCGGATCGGATGCGGCGGCTCGGGATGCACGCGGCCCGCCGAGTCGGCGGCATGCATCGCATAGGGGGCCAGGAGGAGCGACTCGCGGGTTTGCCAGGTGACGGGGGGTGACATCGTGTTATTCCCCGGTGTTCGACGCGGAGTGTTTGGCCGCGGTGAGCTGTTCCCACAGGCTGTCGAGCGACTGCGGCAACACGCGGGCACCGGCGACGGTCGGCATGAAGTTCACATCACCGCTCCACCGGGGCACGATGTGCCAGTGCAGATGGCCGGGCAGGCCGGCACCGGCCACACGGCCGAGGTTGAGGCCCACATTGAACCCCTGCGCCTGCATGCAGCCCTCGATGACACGGCACCACCGGGTGAGGCAGTGCTGAAGGTCGAGCAGTTGGCTGTCGGCGAGGTCGGCCAACGCGGCTCGATGGTCGAGCGGGGCTACGAGGAGGTGGCCATTGGAGTAGGGAAAGCGGTTGATCACCACGATGCTCGAGCCGGTGCGTTCGAGCACACCAAGCTGCCGGTCATGAGCCGACTCGGCCGCGGCAGCCCGGCAAAGAAAGCAGTCGCGATCGGACCCTGGCCGCCATTGCCGCGGTTCGACCGCCTCGGCAGCCGCGCCTTTGTCGTGGCCCTGCACGTATCCGAGCCGCCAGGGAGCCCAGAGGGTTTCATGAGTCATGAACGATATCGTACTTGAAAATGGAGGACAGGCTTCAGCCCGCCATCGCCTGAGAAAGAAGGACAGACTGAAGCCTGTCCTACAGCCAGATGTGCAGCCGCTCGTCAAGCATGTCGGGAATTTTCTTGCCGAGGATGCGGCGGATTCGGTCGTCGGTGTACCGCGTGGAGAAGTGGGTGGCGATGATCACCTCGTTGCGGAACCGCTCCCGGCGGGCCAGCAGGTCGTCGAGATGCATGTGGCCATATTTGTGGATCTTCTCCTTGCGATGGGAGTGGGCCACAAACGTCAATTCGGTGATCAGGATCATCGCCTCAAACATGGCCGGACAACGATCGAGCCCCTCGGGCGAACTGTCGCCCAGGTAGGCCACCAGCGGTGTGCGGGCCTCCTGGGTCACCTCGACGCCGGAGAGACGCAGGTCGCGGATCTTGTCGCCCGGCAGGCCGTGGTATTCATGCTTGAGCTTGCGGCGGCGGTCCCACACCACGAAGCCGACGCTCGGCAGCGTGTGGGTGGTGCTCGAGACCGTGACGACGTGTTCACGGGAAAGCTCGATCTCGTCGCCTGGCCGGGCCGGCAAGAGCGTGCAAGGAAGCCGACCTCGATCGAGGCGACTGACCGCCCGCAGCAGTTTCTCGATCGGCTCGATCGCCGTTTCCGGCACGTAGATCGTGGGGGGCTCCATTTTCATCATCCGCCGCCGTGCCACGTAGACCGGCAGAGCGGCGATGTGATCGAGATGCGTGTGGGAGAGAAACCAGGTGCTGGTGGCCATGAAGCCCCAGGGCTGGCCACCCAAGTCGAAGCCAAGCTTGAGCTCTGGAATCCGCCAGTAGCTTTGAACGGCGGCCCGCGAGTAGCCTTCGATCGTGAGGCCCTTGTGGGTGATGGAGCGGACCGGTGCGTTTTCAATCATGCCGCGACTCGGGGCGGGGTGGGGGCAGGCTCGAGCCAGATTTCGTCGAACAACTGCTCCTGCGCAGCCGAGAGCCGACCGCGGCGGACGAGTTCCAGCACAGCCAGAAAGATACCCACCATTTTCGACCGCGGCATGTCCTCCTCGAAGAACTCGGTGAAAGCAGCCCGGCCTTTCTCCAGCACGACCGCTTCGACCCTCTCCATGTGAACCTCGATCGGCGTGTCGTCGTGGACAATCTGCCGCGGCTTGCGACGTTCTTTCTTCCGAAGCACTCGCGACATCGCGCCGACGAGATCCCACACATGCGCGTCGGCGATCGCCACCTCAGGCGGCTTGCCCTTCTCCACGGGCTCCTCGACCGACAGCCGGGCAAACCGCAGCTCCCATTGCCGGGCCCGATCCTCGAGCATCACCGCGGCGTCACGATACTGTTTGTATTCGAGGAGCCGCTGGACCAGATCTTCCTTGACCAGCTCCGCTTCCTCCTCGGCCTCCTCTGGCCGGGGTACGAGGGCGCGGGCCTTGATCTCCAAGAGCACGCTGGCCAGATCGACGAACTCGCCGACCTGATCGATGGCCAGCCCCTCGAGCACGTCGATGTAGGCGACGAACTCCTCTGTCACCTTCGCGATCGGCACTTCCGTCACGTCTACCTCGTGCTTTTTCACGAGGTAGAGCAGCAGGTCCATTGGCCCGGCAAAAACATCGAGAGTGATCTTGAATTCCATCCCGCCATTTGCGGAAACAAGAGGGCGCACGTCAATACGGACTGCATCGACGCATTTTTTAGGCAGACCGTGGCATCCTGGCCTGACCGGCATGACAGGCTGAAGCCTGTCCTCCTTTTTGGTCGAGCCAGTTGAGCCGATTCGCTTCAACCCCTCCGTATAGTACACGCATGCTCAGAACTCCCCGTCACGCGTATGTTCATGTGCCGTTTTGTCGCCATCGGTGTGGCTACTGCGATTTTACGCTCCTTGCCGGCCGCGACGATCTGATCGACCGCTACTTCGCCGCCTTGGCTCGCGAGTTGCGGCGCGTGCCCCAGCCGCTCGACCTCGACACGCTCTATCTCGGCGGTGGTACGCCGTCGCACCTGAGGCCCGACGGACTGCGTCGGCTCTTTCAATTGCTCGCGACGAAGCTCATGCCCTCCCACGATGCCGAAGTGACGGTGGAAGCCAACCCGCTCGACGTGACGGCGGAGTTTGTGGCGGCGGCTCGCCACTGCGGCGTGACGCGGGTGAGCCTTGGCGGGCAGTCGCTCGATGCGGCCACGCTCCGCGCCCTCGATCGCGATCATGCGCCTGCCGACGTGCGGGCAGCGGTCACCCGGCTGCTCGAGGCGGGGCTCGTCGTCAATCTCGATCTGATGACGGCCGCCCCGGGGCAGACGCTGCCCCAGGTGGAGGCCGACCTCGCCGCCGCGGTGGGCCTCGGCGTGCAGCATGTGTCGGTGTATTGCCTTACGTGGGAGCCGGGCACGGCGTTCGCGGCGGCGCGGCGGCGCGGCGACCTGCGGCCGGCGGAAGATGCGGTTGAGCAGGTGATGTTTGAGACGGCGATCGATCGACTGGAGGCAGCCGGCTTTGAGCATTACGAGGTGAGCAATTTCGCCCGGCCGGGCTTTCGCTGCAGCCACAATGAAGCCTACTGGGACTGCCGGCCCTGGGAGGCCTTCGGGCCCGGAGCGGCCCGGTTCGACGGACGCACTCGGATCGCGAACCATCGCAGCACGACCACCTGGATCACGAAGACCCTCGCCGGCGCGGATGCGACGGGTGATATCGATGCGATGACGGCCGAGCAGGCGGCTCGCGAGCGGATCGTCGTGGGGCTGCGGCGGCGGGACGGGGTCGACCGGGCGGCATTTCGGGAGGCGAGCGGATTCGAAATCGACGGGCTCGTGGGGCTGGTGGTTGCCCGGTGGGTCGCGGCCGGATTGGCCACCGACGACGGGCAGTGCGTGCGGCTCACCCGCGGCGGCCTGTTGGTGTCGGATGCGCTGTGGGCCGACGTGTTGCGGGAAGAGACAGGCTGAAGCCCGTCCTACTACTTCAACGCGGCGACGAGGTCGAGGATCGCCTTCTTGCCGTCGGCGAAATACATGAGTGTGTTGTCGGCGGCGAAGAGCGGGTTGGGGATCCCGGCGAAGCCCGGCGAGAGCGACCGCTTCACTACCACGACCGTGCGGGCCTTATCGACGTCGAGGATCGGCATGCCGGCGATCGGGCTGGACGGATCGGTGCGGGCGGCCGGGTTCACCACGTCGTTGGCCCCGATCACGATGGCGACGTCGGTCTCGGCAAACTCGGGGTTGATGTCATCCATTTCCCGAAGCTTTTCATAGGGCACGTCCGCCTCGGCCAGGAGCACGTTCATGTGGCCCGGCATCCGCCCAGCCACCGGATGGATGGCATACGCCACGGAGGTGCCACGCTCCTCGAGCGCGTCGGCCAATTCCCGCACAGCATGCTGGGCCTGGGCGACGGCAAGGCCATAGCCCGGCACGATCACCACCTTGTCGGCTCCTTCGAGCACCATCGCGATCTCCTCGGCGCCGGCGCTCTTCACCTTGCCGGCATAGACGTCTTCGCCACTCACGACGGCCGTGGTGCCGAGGCCCCCGAAGAGCACGCCGAGGAGCGACCGGTTCATCGCCTGGCACATGATCGCCGTCAGGATGAGGCCCGACGCGCCGACGAGCGACCCGGCGATCACGAGCACGGAATTATCGATCACAAAACCGGCCGCCGCCGCCGCCAAGCCCGAATAGCTGTTGAGCAGGCAGATCACGACCGGCATGTCGGTCCCGCCGATCGGCAACGTGAGTGTGACACCGAGGGCACTGCCGACGATCACGAGGAGCCAGAAGATGATCGTTCGGTCGGGGTTGGTGCAGACGCCCCACACGAGCAGGAGCGTGAGAACCACGAGCCCGATGTTGATCCAGTGGCGACGCGGGTCGGTCCAGGCCTTTTTGAACTGCGGCAGTTCCTCCAGTTTGCCAAAGGCGACAAGGCTGCCCCAAAACGTGACCGCGCCGATGAGCCCCGTGAGGGCCGTGGCGATCGAAAACTGGGTCCACGGCAGCAGGCTCGCCGCGGCTGTGGTGGCCCGCGGGTCACTGTCGCAAAAGGCGAGATTGCAGGTGCTGGCCAGCTCGGCCCCGGCAACGAGCACCGACGCGGCGCCACCAAACCCGTTGAGCAAGGCCACCATCTGCGGCATGCCCGTCATCGGATAGCGAAGGGCCATCGTGGCTCCGATGCCCCCGCCAAGCAACGCCGCGGCTCCCAGCATGAGCAACGGCCACGCGCCCCGGGCGGCCACGCTCTGCACGATCGGCGCTTCGAAACAGGCGGCGATGATCGCGATCGCCATACCGGCGGCGCCGAGAAACGTTCCCCGCACGGCCGTCCGAGGGCTGCTCAACAGCTTGAAAGCCACGATGAACAGCATCGCGGCCCCGAGATAGGCGAGATTGATCCAGGCTTGGCTCGACATGCGGGCTACTTCTTCTTGGGGTTGAACATCTCGAGCATGCGGTAGGTGACGACGAAGCCACCGGCGACATTGATCATCGCGAGCACCACTGCCGCCAGGCCGAGCAAGGTACTCGAGGCCGTCGACAGGGCACCTGCCACCACGAGCGCGCCGACGGCCGTGATCCCTGAGATCGCGTTGGAGCCACTCGTGAGCGGCGTATGGAGCCGCTGCGGCACTTTGGTGATCACTTCGAAGCCCACCCACATCGCCAGCAGAAACACCGTCAACAGGCGGATGAACCGGGCGGCTGGGTCTTCGGTGGCGACCGCTTCTGCCAGAAGCACGGGCAAGGGCATGACGAAAACTCCGAGTGATCGACGGCGTCAGGAGGAAGCAATCTGGTCGAGCGGTGCGAGCCCCGCCCGTTCACGAACCTTCGGATGGACGAGCTGCCCGCCCCGAGCCACGAGCGTGTCGCGACAGATTTCGTCATCGAGCGCCACGTCGGGAAGGCCGAGCTTGACGAGGTGACTGAGAAACGTGGCGATATTCCGGGCGTAGAGTTGGCTGGTGTGGGTGGCGACCTCGGCGGGCAGATTGGTCGGCCCGAGGATCGTCACGCCGTCGACGACGGTCGTTTCGCCGCATGTGGTCGCTTCGCAGTTGCCGCCCCGCTCGGCGGCCATGTCGACGATCACGCTCCCCGGCTTCATCTGCGGAATCATCTCCCGGGTGACGAGCGTCGGCGGCTTTTGTCCGGGAATGAGCGCCGTGCAGACGACGACATCGCTGTCGGCAATCACTTTGCCGAGGAGTTCCCGCTGCTTCTTGTAAAATTCCTCGCCCATCGCCTTCGCGTAGCCGCCGGCCGCCTCGCTGGACCCGGTCTCGAGATCAAGCTCGACGAACTTCGCCCCCAGACTCTGGACCTGTTCCTTCACCGCCGGTCGCACGTCGTAGGCACTCACCTGCGCCCCGAGCCGCTTGGCCGTGGCAATCGCCTGCAGGCCGGCCACGCCGGCCCCCAGAATGAGCACCTTGGCCGGCTTCACCGTGCCCGCGGCCGTCGTCATCATCGGAAAAATCCGGGGCAGGGCCGTGGCCGCGAGGAGCACGGCCCGGTAGCCGGCGATGTTGGCCTGACTCGAGAGCACGTCCATCGCTTGGGCGCGCGTGATGCGCGGCACAAGTTCCAGCGAGAAGAGCGTGACGCCGCGTTCGGCAGCCTCCCGGCAGGCGTCGGGTGCACCGAGCGGATCGCAGATCCCGATCACGACCTGCCCCTGCCGGAGTCGATCGCGGTCGGCGGGCCACGCATCGCCAGCTGCGGCTGCGGTGCGGACGGTGAGTAGGCAGTCGGCGGCAAAAACTTCGTCGCGAGAGCCAATCCGTGCCCCGGCCGTCCGGTAGTCGTCATCCAAAAAACCTGCTGCGAGGCCGGCGGATTCCTCCACCACCACCTCGAGCCCGGCCTTGATCAGGGGGGCGATGGCCGAGGGAACCAGGGCCACCCGGCGTTCACCGGGGAAATACTCTTTGACGACGGCGACCTTCATGAAGCGACCTGTGGCTGGTCTGCGGAATCGGCACAGTGTGCTTCCGAGATCGGAACATGGCAACCACCGGGCCTTTTTTGGGGGTGATCGGCCCAACTGCCGAGCTGGCGGGGAGCCGCTTGCTGCCGGATCAGCCGATTGGTAGCATCCGGAGCTCGGAAAGAGAGGAATGTTCGCATCATGAAAACGTTCATGGCCAAGCCCGGTGAGGTGCAGCAGCAGTGGCGGCTGGTGGATGCCGAAGGCAAAATGGTCGGTCGGCTCGCCACGGAAATCGCCATGATGCTGATGGGCAAGCATCGGCCAACCTACACGCCACACGTCGATACCGGCGACTATGTCGTCGTCATCAATGCCGAGAAGGTGGAGTTCAGCGGCAAAAAGTGGCAGCAAAAGCTCTACCGGTGGTACACAGGCTACAACGGCTTGCGTTCGGAAACCGCCGAACATCGTCGCGACCGGCGGCCTGAGTTGATCCTCCATGAGGCAGTCCGTCGCATGCTGCCGAAAACCCGACTCGGGCGGGTGATGCTCGACAAACTCAAAATCTATGTCGGGTCTGAGCACCCTCATCAGGCCCAGCAGCCTGAGCCGCTGGAAGTCGGAGCCAAGTAAAAGAGAATCAAATCATGGCAGCAGCAGCAAACGCAATGAGTGATGTGATCGCCACCGGCCGTCGGAAGACGGCTGTCGCACGAGTCCGACTTCGCCCTGGCACGGGCACGATCATGGTCAACGGCCGGGACTTGGCAGCCTATTTTCCTGCTCTCAAAGACCGCATGTTGGTGGCCGGCACCTTAGAGCACGTCGGCAAGCAGTCCGACGTGAATGTGAGCATTACCGTCGATGGTGGCGGGCCGACCGGTCAGGCGGGAGCCTGCCGGCTGGGCATCGCACGGGCGCTCAAGGCCTTCGACGCCGAACTGGCCGAATCGCTCCGTCACAGCGGAATGCTGACCCGTGACGGCCGCATGAAGGAGCGGAAGAAGTACGGTCTGCGGGGTGCCCGCCGTGGCACGCAGTTTAGTAAGCGCTAGCTTTCGGCTGCGTTCGGCTCCGCTCGGAAAGGCCATCCCTGGCCGATTCTTCGGTATGGTCGCTACGACCGGACTGCAAAACCCGACTTTTCATTGGGGGCTGCGAGTTCGACTTCTCTGATGCCGAAGGCATACTTGGGTGAGTGGGTTCCGTCTTGAAAGCCAAGTCGTTTCAGGGTGTTGTCATGGTGAGATTCGTTGCCGTCGCGTGGACCATGTGGGCCCTCTGCGTCTTGGTCTCTTCGCCCTTGCTCGGTACAGAACCGGGGCGATCGCCTGCCGCTGTGAGTAGCGATGCTGCTCTTGATGTACTTGAGGCGGAGGCCCAAGGCCT
>ERZ891134.2664-NODE-2664-length-10112-cov-4.968778_pt1 | contig 10112 bp, 9 predicted proteins | sample MGYA00520888_ERZ891134 | MGnify/ENA primary metagenome ERZ891134 (study PRJEB32303, sample SAMEA104408692) | aquatic metagenome | biome: Brackish water; feature: Coastal; material: water | place: Baltic Sea | collected 2014-10-23 | depth 10 m ... | reverse complement strand
TCTCTTTCTATCTTAATTTTAATGACCTTGAGCATGAATGCACAACAATATAAGTTGCCCTTCAGTGAAATAGACCATTACCCAGAAACCTACACCGAAGCCAACATTATGTTGCGCATGATTCAAGGATTGGGCTACCGCTATTATTGGGCGACAGAGTCGCTCAATGAAACCGACTTGGCCTATCGCCCGAGTGCAGATGGTCGTTCTACCTTTGAAACCTTAGAACATATCTATGGATTGTCTTTGGTCATAGCGGCCACCTTTGAAGGCTGGGAATATGACTATACCAAAGAGACGTACCCATTCGCTGAACTACGCGAACAAACACTCAATAACTTTGAGATCGCGACCAAGGTGCTGCAACAGACCGATAGTGTCGCGCAATTCGATATCAATGTGGTTCGCGCAGGCAATAAGATGTCTTTCCCATTTTGGAACATGATCAATGGCCCAATTGCCGATGCCATTTGGCACAGCGGCCAAATTGTACTCAATCGGCGCGCCAGTGGTAACCCGATCAATGCTAAAGTCAATGTTTTTATGGGGAAGAATAGCCACTAATAAAACATCAAGAGGTTGCGGGGAGCGGATACAAAATTGGCCCACAATCGCCAAACGCCCGAACGCCATTAAAAAATTCAAACCATGAGTCAAGAGCATATGAAAGAACCGGCCACTGCCCTTCAAGCCAATATGGAGCAAAACGAAAAATCGGTATCACAGGCCATTCATTACCGACGATCTGTTCGGGTTTATGACCCTGAGCAACCCATCGATTCATCTGTGGTCAAAAAATGCATCGAACAGGCTGCCTTGGCGCCTAACAGCAGTAATATGCAACTCTGGGAATTTTATCATATCACCGATCCCGAAGTGATTGCCCAAATGGCGCCACTGTGTTTCAATCAAAACGCGGCACGAACGGCTCAGGAGTTGGTGGTTTTTATCACGCGAAAAGACCTGTGGCGCCAAAGAGCTAGTGCCAACCGCAACATGATTGATTCGATGTACCCCGCCAAACCGAAGGCCGAGCAAAGTAGGCGTGAAAAAGCGATCCGTATGTATTACGGTAAGCTAATGCCTCATATTTACTTTGACTTTTTTGGTTTTTATGGGTATGTCAAGTACCTGATGGTCTTGGTTGCGGGATTGTTCAAACCTATTTATCGCGAGGTGCGGGCCAAAGACATGCGTGTGGTGGTACACAAAACCTGTGCTTTGGCGGCCCAAAACTTTATGTTGAGCATGGCGGCTCAGGGTTACGACACCTGTCCTATGGAGGGTTCAGACACCTGGCGGGTCAAGAGACTATTAAAGCTTCCTCGAGGGGCAGAAATCAATATGATCGTGAGCTGTGGCATCCGCAAGCCAGAAGGCGTTTATGGCGAGCGATTTCGGGTGGCGTTTGATCAGGTGTACAAACGCATTTGAGCGTCTGGGTCAAAGGCTTATTGAGGCACAAAGTAAAGGGCGACTTCTACCACAAGGGCATCGTCTATATCTTTGAGTAAAAAGGAGGGCAAGGGCATAGCAAATAAGGTAGGCTTTACCGTTAGCGTGCCCGTAATGACAATGACAGAGGTTGTTGCGTCTATACTTAAAGTACACGAGAGCGGCAGGGTAACCCCGCGAAACTGTAAATTCCCATCAAACATAATATTGGCGCCGTCACGCACTGATTCGGTGGCCAAAAAGCGTACGTTAGGGTGATCAAATACTTCCAAAAGCTCTAGAGCGTGGGCATCTCTGTTTTCGTTGCCACTATCAAAATCGGCTACTTTTGCCGAAACAGCAATGGTGGTTACGTTATCATTTTCAGTCTTGAGCAAGCCCACTACCTTTTGATTGGTTCCCGACCATTTGTGTAGTAAATGAGTTCCGGTATACGTGATCTGGGATTGATCTGTATCTAAGGTCCATGTGCGCTTTAGTTGCGCGGGGGCTTGGGCTTGAACAGAAACAAAGCTGCCAATGAGCAGCAAACAAATAAAGCGTAAATTTTTCATAAAGGTCAAAAGGTTAAAATAAGTGCTGCCGTCGCAAAACTGGCAAAGGCTGTGTAAGCGGCAAGGCGATGGGTGACCCTATCTTTTTCGGCAAAATAATTGGTCGCGACCATGGCGGATAAATGAATGGTAGCAAGCCATTTGTGTGCTCGTGCCGATGAGAGCCCTTTGCGGGTGTTATTGGTTAGGGGTGGTGGGGCAAACAGCGACAACGCTGCGCCAGAAAAATAACTGAAATTGACAATTCCGGCCATAGTCTCGTGTGTTGACTTTAGTCCGGTATCGCCATTGTATAATTTACCCCCGATGATGCCTTGAGCAATCATCGATCCCAAGGTGATATAACCCAAAACTTGGTGGGTCACCAACATGGTGCGCCTTATTTTTATTTCTTTATTGCGCTGTAGAGGGTTAAGTGGGGCAAGATTTGCTTGACGCAAGAGGCCCTTTTCACCCCACAACATCCGCTGGGTAAAAAGCATTTTTTCAGGCAAAAGGGGCAACTCCTCCTGGGCTTCGAGTTGTCCAAAGACATCATCCATGTCTTGGGCATAGTGGTCTTGGCCAATAAAGAGAAACAAGAAAATAATCAAAAAACGCAAGGTTGTTTTCATCAATTGGGCTTATAATTAGGACTTGGTTATGATCAATGTGTCACCGGTCAAATCGGTGGGGTAGCTTTTAAGACTGCCAGAGGTGGCGCCCGAATCACATGAGGCCACATTGGTGCCATCGGTGTTAAAGCTATTGCCATGGTCGCCACAGGTCCAATTGCCTCCGGAATAACTCCATAAGTTTTTGGTCCCCTGGTGTGGGCAACAATTGGTGTATGCGGCAATTTCGGTTGCGGATAAACGCAGTAACAGGACCCCGGCAGTCACAATATTGGTATAGTCTCCAGGACTGCCTAGATCAGAAAAATTGGCATTGGCAAGGTCTACAGTAACGATATTGCCATTGATGGTATAACCAGAATCGCCTCCAGGGCCGTCATTGTTTGTTGGTCCAGAATCGGAATCATCGGTTGAGCAGGCGGCTAAAAAAGAAACCCCAAAAAAGGCAAAGGCTACCGATGGGCATACATTGGTCAAAAAGTGTCGGCGAGAATGTTTCATGATTGTAAGGATCTGTTTAAGTCTTCAAGTTACGAATTATCGAACGCGATATTACAGAACTCTTTGTCTTATTCACAAAGAGGAGGTAAGTCGATCTTATGCCTGGTGGGTCTCAATGTTTCGCGCATCGAATTCCTTATTTTACATCAATTTAAGGATCCTAAAGATAAACAGATCCGCCACTTCTACCAAGATGAGGATGATGATGATCCACTCGAGTTTACTGCTCTCTCTGTGTTCCATGATGTCCTTAAAAAGCTCAAGATCCTCTTTGATGATGGCAGTGCGCTCATAGATATATCGGTAGCGGTCTTTGAGGTCAAAGGTCTGTTTCAGCGCGATATGCAGTCGATTCATGGATTCGTTCTCCCAGGTGATGTCTGGGGAATCAAAAATATAGAGGTTTTCGGAAATTTGGTTTTTGATGTTCAGGACCTTGCCAATAAATCGTTTTAATTTTTTACCAGAAATATTGAATTTGCCGTTCAATTCTAGAGACTTGGTATAGCCATTGGTTTCGGTCAACAATAGGTCAGTTATTTCTAAATATTTATCTAAAGCAACCGACTGTGATGTATTCATCATGACGAGTCGAATCGCTTCGTGATTAAAATCAGGCAAAGTAACCTGGTCAAAGGAGACCTCTTGAATTCCTTCTTTGATGAAAACTTTGATTGTTTCGCTGAGCTCCTGTTCTTCCCAAGAGGGTGCTGATGGGATGAGCGTTTTTACGATGGTATTGATCTCCCCAGAGGTGTGGTTGAAGAAAGCCACGATGCCATATTGAAAAACATAAACAAACTTTTCTGGCCCATTGGCCAAAAACAACTCGTCCGAATCCGCAAATAGAATAGGCAATGACAAGGACTCTTTACATCGTCTGATGTTTAGGCTGGGGGCAATTTGATGGGCAATGACGGTATACATAGGTGGCTAGATGATGCTGGATGAGGCTTTAGACCAAGACCGCGCCATTTGATTTTTTGACGAGGTCTTTAATCCTATTCATTGTGTAAGACAGACGCTAATTTTGATTAGATTCATAAATAGGGGGGTTGTTATTGCCCGATGGGCTCTGCACAAAAAGCCAGGATTGATCCATAGGAAATGCTGGCTGTAAATTCTATAGGGTTGCAACACACTTCGCAATCTTCGATGAAAGATTGCTCGGGCACGGAGCCATCGATAAGTTTCAATTGTTCCTCCCAGCAATGGGGGCAGTCGAAGTAGTGTTCTATCATGGTTTAAAATTAGGCGGCGATGCGCCACACGACATAGACAACAATAAGTGTGGCAACAACCCACCAGTACTTTCGAAACATGTCATCTGTCCATTTGTTTGCGCCCCACATACTCATTTTGATTAGAATACTAAGATAACGATTTAAGCGCAATAGCGTCGACACAATTAATACCATCAATAGCAGCCGAGATAATGCCCCCAGCGTAGCCAGCGCCTTCACCACAGGGATATAGTCCTTGGATCTCTATATGCTCTAGTGTTTCTGGATTTCGCGGAATAGAAACAGGGGAGGACGTCCTGCTTTCTGGCGCGTGTAAAACCGCTTCATTGGTATAATAACCCTTCATTTTGCGCCCAAATTTTTGGAATGCTTTTTTGAGTCGGGTGGCTATGAGTTCTGGCAGCACCTCGGATAAATTGACGGCGGTGATACCGGGTTGATAAGAAGTCTTGGGGAAGTCCTCAGAAATCTTTCCTGCAACAAAATCGATCATGCGCTGCGCGGGAACCTTTTGTGTTTTGCCGCCTGCCACCCAACAATCATACTCAACTTTTTTCTGAAAATCAAGACAGACAAATGGGTCATCTTCTTTGTAATTGGGTAAGTCCTCTGGGGCTACACTCACCACGATCCCCGAATTGGCATAAGGATTATTGCGCTTACTAGGACTCCATCCGTTGGTCACGACCTCTTCTTGCTCTGTAGCACATGGGGCGATAATGCCTCCTGGGCACATGCAAAAAGAATAAACGCCCAGCCCATCAATTTGTTCCACCAAGGCATAAGACGCGGGAGGCAGATAAGGATTTTCAACGGCGCTATTGTATTGAATAGTGTCTATGAGTGTTTGATTGTGCTCGACACGAACCCCTAGAGCAAAAGGTTTTGCGGTCATTTTGACTCCGCGTTGGTGCAGCAGATAAAATATATCTCGGGCAGAATGACCCGTGGCCAACACGACCGAAGTAAAGTCGTCCCATAATCCGCCATTGATTTGAATCGCGCTTATGGCGCTATCTTCGATTTTAATATCGGTGAGTTTGGCATTAAAATGGACCTCGCCACCAGCCTCAATGATCGCGCTTCTCATGGCGACAATAATTGCAGGGAGTTTGTTGGTCCCGATGTGTGGATGCGCGTCGACCAAAATAGCCTCAGGCGCGCCAAAGTGCACCAGCCACTCAAGGGCTTTGAGCACATTGCCTCTTTTTTTGGATCGGGTGTATAGCTTTCCATCGGAGTAGGTGCCTGCCCCGCCTTCGCCAAAGCAGTAGTTGGATTCTGGGTTGATGGTATGCTCTTTATTGATAGCCGCCAAATCTCTTCTTCGGGCTCTGACGTCTTTGCCTCGTTCAAAAACGACAGGAGTCATCCCGGCTTCAAGGGCACGTAAAGCGGCGTAGAGTCCTGCAGGACCAGCGCCAATAATGGCAATTCTTTTTTGTGGGTCTAACGCCTTGGCCTGCCACGGCGTTACTGGCTGTCGCTCTTCGCCTAACTTCCAGAATTCGAGTTGTAAATTGAGTTTTATGGTAGTGTTCCGCGCATCCAAAGACTTTTTTCTAACACGCCAGTCTACAATGTCACTAGGGTTTAAGCGTGCCTTCTGAAGCCCGATTTTTAATATAAAATCTTTGTCTTCTTGCTGCTGGGGTTTGATGACAATTTGAGCCAATACACTCATAAGGCAAAGGTAGTTTTAAAAATTCAAGCCTACCACTTCCTTTTTGGACCACGCGCGCTACGCGATTTTGCGTCCTTAGAACGGGGTCGAGATGAATCGCTACCCTTCTGTGGACGTTGACCTCTTCCGCCGCCGCCTTGCTTGATGGGTTTTCTGTTTTCGGGATCCGACCATTCTAGGGCTGCTCCCTCCGAGAAGGGGTGCTCCCGTACAAGGTCAATGTCCTGAGAAATAAGTTGCTCGATATCCTTGAGAAAACCGCGCTCATCTGCAGAACAAAATGAAATAGACGACCCCGAAGCATCAGCTCTACCTGTGCGCCCTATGCGGTGCACATAGGTTTCTGAAACATTGGGCAGTTCAAAATTAACCACGTGCTCCAAGCCAGAAATATCAATACCTCTAGCGGCAATGTCTGTTGCAATCAGAACACGAACCTCACCCGCTTTAAAGTCTTTTAATGCCTTTTGTCTCGCGTTCTGACTCTTATTGCCGTGAATGGCTGCTGCTGATACACGTCCATTTTGAAGCATCCGCACGACTTTATCACAACCATGCTTAGTACGTCCGAAAACCAATACAGCACCTTTCATTTCATTTAACAAATGAAGGAGTAAATCTGGCTTTTCTTTTTTACTTACATAGTAAACACACTGAGTAACGCGCTCTGCCGTAGGTTTATCGACAGCTATTCGTACACTCTTATAATTAGGGCGTAGTATCTGAGCGCTAAGTTCAATAATAGACTTAGGCATCGTTGCTGAGAAGAATAAACTCTGACGCTTAGCCGGTATGATTTTTAATAACTTTCTGATGTCATGGATGAATCCCATGTCGAGCATTTGATCCGCCTCATCTAAAACAAAGTGACTGATATTGCTCAAGTCTGCGTGTCCTTGATTTTCTAAATCCAGAAGGCGGCCAGGTGTGGCAACTAAGATATCGACGCCTCTTGTTAAGAGGTCGACCTGAGGTGTTTGACCAACGCCACCAAAAATAACTGCCGTTCTCAGGCCAGTATTTTTGCTGTAACGCTTTGCATTTTCTCCAACCTGCAAGGCAAGTTCTCGAGTTGGCGTGACGACCAATGCTTTTATCTGCCGACGATTGCTCTTCGGCTGAGACAGCAGGTGTTGAATGATAGGGATCACGAATGCAGCAGTTTTGCCGGTTCCCGTCTGTGCGGTACCTAGTAAATCTGATCCTTCAAGTAAAAGGGGGATACTCTGCGCTTGAATAGGGGTTGGGGTTGTGTAACCTTGTTCCTTCAAGGCAGATAGAATTTGCGGGTCGAGCCCAAGCGCATCAAATGCCATAGAGTGATTTTAATGGTCCTCTGGTTTGTGAGAACCGGGCGCAAGTTACGGCTAAAATAATCGCCAGTTTCTAGAACTTCAACTAACGATTATTTTTAGGGGGCTTTCGCCAACACGCGAATCAACAAATCTTGGTACTGGTGATGGGTCATGACTTGAAAACAATTTTCCATTTACAATTAATGACCCACAATTATTTTATTTTCAATATCTTCAGTTTTTAAACATAAAAATTCAGTTCAGATGCGCAAAACGCCGAATTATTTTATCGCTGTGGCCTTCATTATGTTGGGGTTTACCCTTATGGGTCAAGAAGACAAAAAGGCCTCTGTGCCAAAGACTATTGATTCAATAACCCTAAAGTATCCAAAATCAACGGGCTTTATCGACACCTATTTTTTGGATAAAGACAACAGTCTGATGTGGGCCATTCCAGACAGTATATTGGGTCGAGATTTGCTCATGGTTTCGCGATTTGTCCAGTTGCCCTCTGACTATTCTGGTTATACCAATGCCGGTTCAAAGACAGCCGAGCGTGTTGTGCGGTTTGAGAAGAAAGCCAATTCTTTGGTCTTGCGCGAGCAATCATTTGTCAATACCGCTCAGGAATCTGATCCAATTTCTGAATCAGTGCAGGCCAATAACTTCGCTCCTATACTGGCGGTATTCGATATCAAAAACGAGGGCCAAAACACGTCTTTGATCGATGTGACGGACTATTTTTCGGCCGATTCTCCTGGGTTCAACATCATCTCAGAAGGCAATAAGAAGAAATATAAAATTGGCGCTCAGGATAAGAAGCGCTCGTTTATCGATCGCTGCAGAAGCTTCCCGCAAAACGTTGAGGTGCGCCATACCTTAACCTATAAAGTGGATGAGGCCCCTCGCGGTAATCGATCGGGGACTTTTAGTTTTCAGATCAATCACTCATTGGTTTTGTTGCCTAAAGAACCCATGCAGATGCGTCTTGTCGACCATCGCGTAGGGTGGTTTTCGCTCAAAAAATACGACTATTCGTCACCCGCATTAAAATCTGACGATTTTGAAGTCGCCGTACGCTGGCGCCTGGAACCCAAAGATGTCGCCGCTTACCAACGCGGCGAATTGGTCGCGCCCATCAAGCCTATTGTTTTTTATTTGGACCCTGCCACGCCAATGCAATGGCGCCCTTACTTTAAGCAAGGCATAGAAGATTGGCAAGAAACTTTCGAATCGGCGGGTTTTAAGAATGCCATCATCGCCAAAGACCCCCCAAGCCTAGAAGAGGACCCTGATTTTAGCCCAGAGGACGTACGCTATTCGACGGTGCGCTATGTGGCTTCAACCACACGCAATGCCGTTGGTCCGAGCGTCAAGGATCCGCGTTCTGGCGAAATATTGGAAAGTGATGTGATCTGGTACCACAACCACTTGCGCTCGTATCGCAATCGTTATCTGCTTGAGACAGGTGCTGCTAATCCCAAGGCGCGCACCTTGGACACCCCCGAAGAAGAGATTGGTGAAATGATGCGCCGTGTGATTGCCCACGAGGTCGGCCATGCCCTGGGGTTACCCCACAACATGAAGGCTAGCTCTGCCTATGCGGTTGATTCGCTCCGCTCTGGTGATTTTACCCAAAAAATGGGCATTGCCACGACGATCATGGATTACGCCCGATACAATTATGTGGCACAACCGGGCGATCAAAACATCCGGTTTGTTCGGCAAATTGGGCCTTACGACCACTATGCCATCGAATGGGGTTACCGTTATTTTGATGGCGCCGATATTGCTGGCGTGGATCAAAAACTCAAAACAATGGTCGACGCCAAATCCCTGGATCCTCTATACATGTTCGGAGGACGGGGCAACGACCCAATGGCGCAAACTGAAAATATCGGCGATGACCCAATTAAGGCAACTGAATATGGGCTCAAAAATCTAAAAATCGTGGCGGAAAATCTCGAGGCCTGGACGACACAAACCGGAGGCACTTATGACGATCTTGAGGAGCTCTATGGCGAACTCCTGGGGGTCTATCGCCGCTATGTGACCCACGTGGCCGAGATGATTGGTGGTGTTTACCAAACCCGCATCAATCAAGGTCAGAAGGCCATTCCTTATCAAAATGTGCCGGAGCACAAACAGTTGGCGGCATTGGATTTGTTGGCTCAGGAGCTTTGGCGCTCACCCAATTGGCTCATGACCCCCGATATGATCTCTAAATTTAGTAATGAGGGTGCCTTAGAGCGTGTGTCTCAGATGCAGCGCGGGGTTCTTTCACGAATTTTAGATGCCAAAAAGCTCAATGAGATGTACTCTACGTCGGTGACCTTAGCGGGTAAATCATTGCCTATATCGACCTTGCTGGAGGTGCTACAAGCAGACCTGTTAGCGCTTTCTGCAGATGCGCCTTTGCACCGTAATTTGCAGGTGCATTTCGTGGAGCAGTTGATGGACTTATTAAAAGACAAAGACTTGGCCAGCGGGATGAAGGGCATGATTCAAGATGCTTTGGACACAACGCAATCCGTGGCGAAGTCAAGGCGTAACAAAGGGAGTGAGCTCCAAAGAAATCATTACCGCTATGTGCATGAATTATTAGAAAACGACAAGGGCATATAGCATGACTCTTTGTTCAATCTGAATAAAATTTTTGGGCTTTATAAAATAAAAAACACCGACACAAACTGTATCGATGTTTCAACCAAAGCGCTTGATGGCACTCAAAAAAGGGTGTCGCTTAAATAAATTCTGTACATATT
>ERZ891134.2662-NODE-2662-length-10115-cov-8.137177_pt1 | contig 10115 bp, 5 predicted proteins | sample MGYA00520888_ERZ891134 | MGnify/ENA primary metagenome ERZ891134 (study PRJEB32303, sample SAMEA104408692) | aquatic metagenome | biome: Brackish water; feature: Coastal; material: water | place: Baltic Sea | collected 2014-10-23 | depth 10 m ... | reverse complement strand
GGCTGTACCGGTGAAACCGGCCCGACCACGTTTCCTGTGACCGGCAAGGTGCTGGTGGATGGTGAGCCTCGCGCCGGGCTCGCCGTGATTTTCCTTCCCGACGGCAGCCAGGGCACGACGGGCGTTTCTGCCAACGCCACCACCGACAGCCAGGGCCAGTTCACGCTCAAGACCCTCAGCCCAGATGGCGAACAACCGGGAGCGATCGCGGGGCATTTCGTGGTGACCGTTGCCTGCCCCTTTGGCGGCTCAAATCCGTCGGGCGACGGCGAAGAGCAGTCGACGCCCTGCTCGGTCGCAGCCGAGTTCAGCAACTACGACAAAACGCCCCTCAAAGCAGAGGTCAAGGCGGATGCCTCGGCCCCCCAGACCTTCACCTTTGAGGTGACGTCGTCCTGATCCGCCCGGCATTGCCGAGCAGGCTCATCTCCCGCGACCGTTGCGGCCGATGGTGATGAGTTCTGGCCCTCTGAGGGCTTTTCGATTTCTCTTCGTTTTTCTTGTTTGTTTTGTTTTTCTCCACTTTCTTGGAGTCCATCATGCTCTCTGCACACTCTCCACGGGCGTGCCGCGATCCGCGGCAGCCTGCGATGCATCGCAGCGGTCTTCTGCGAGGCTTCACGCTCGTCGAACTGCTCGTCGTGATCGCCATCATCGGCGTGCTCGTTGGCCTGCTGCTGCCGGCCGTTCAGTCTGCCCGTGAGGCGGCTCGCCGCAGCGCCTGCTCCAACAACGTCAAGCAGATTGGCCTGGCGCTGCACAACTCCCACGACACCAGGGGTGGGTTTCCCGCGCTCGAAGACCATTCCGACGCCTTCCTGCAGGGTCAAAACAACAACTGGGGCGAGACTCCGGGCAACTGGCTGATCCACATCCTGCCCTACATCGAAGAGACCGCGATCTACGACCAGATCGACTTCAAGATTCCGTGGAATGCCGGCAACAACAAGCAGGCGTTCATGCAGAAGTACAGCGTGTTTATCTGCCCCAGTAACCCGATCAGCGATAAAGACTCGGGCAACAACTTCGATGCCCACATCGCCCACTACTTCGGTGTGTGGGGCTCCAAGGATGCTCCCGGTGGACGGGCCCGCATGAAGTGGGCAATTGGCGACAACACCAACGCCGACGGCAAGGGCATCTTCTACTTCAATAGCAAGACGACCTTCGGCCAGATCACCGACGGCACATCGAAGACGATGGCCATCGGTGAGGTGCGTGGCTACCGCCCGCAGAGCCCATTCCAAAAGGGGACGGTGGCCGGCGACGGCGGCCGTGGCATGCGGTGGGAGGTGGGCACCTCGCCGATGCTGCTGCCGATCAACGGCATCGACGGCCCCGGCGGCAGCAACTGCCCGAACTGCCGTTGGGAAAACATGGCGAGCTTCCATCCAGGCGGCATCCATGTCGGCCTGGCTGACGGCTCGACGAAGTACATCAACGAGCAGATCGACACGACGACCTTCCTTCGCTTGGGATCGATGATGGATGGCCAGGTCCTTGGGGAGTTCTGATCGCCGTTCTCCGGTGCATCGATTCCATGCTTGCGACGTTCATGGCGGCCGGGCTTCTCTTCGGAGGAGCCCGGCCTGCTCATGTTCCTCTGCATGGCTGAGGCTTGGGGTTGCCTGGGTCGGAGCGGTGCTCGCCGCCGGCTGCAGCACCCCAGCACAGCTCTCTGAAAATCACGCCGAGCGGCCTGCCGCCGCTCCTGCCGCCGCCTTTCCACTGCAGGTGGAGAGCGACGTCGGAGGCGATCTCATCAATCGCGTTGCGGTGCCGCCGGGGGAGCCCTTTGGCTACGACCTGCCGGCGATCACCGGCAGCGGCTGCGGCGCCGGCGACCTCGATGGCGATGGCCGCCTCGACCTGGTGCTGGTGAGCCTTTCGTCGCAGGACGACGCGGGCCGCGGCGAGCTGATGATCCTCTGGCAGAACGCCGGTGGCGGGTTTCACGAGGCGGCCACCACCCGGCTGCCGCTGCCCGGCATCGGGATGGGGATCACGATCGGCGACCTCACCAACGACGGCCTGCCCGAGCTGCTGGCCACCTGCGTCGGCCACGATGCCCTGTTTCACAACGAAGGTACGAGGAGTTTTCGTGAGCTGGCGGCCGAGGCCGGCTACCGCAACCCTGGCTGGAGCACCGCGGCGTCGCTGGTTGACCTCGATCGCGACGGCTGGCTCGACATCGTGGTCACCAGCTACGTCGACTACGTGGCCCGGCCCTGCCGCAGCACCGGCGGCGGCCCGCCCGACTTCTGCAGCCCGCACCTCTTTGAGGGCACGATCGACCGGGTGTTTTTCAACACGACCCCCGAGGCGGCCGAGCGGACGCTGCAGCTTGAAGACCGCACTGCCCTCGCCGGGCTGGCCACGATGCGGGGAGCCGGCCTCGGGCTGGTGGCTGCCGACCTCACCGGCGACGGCCTGGTCGATCTCTACGTGGCCAACGACCAGATGACCAACTCCCTCTGGGTCAACCAGGGCGACGGCCGCTTTGTCGACGAGGCAATCCTCCGCGGCTGCGGCTACGACCGGCAGGGCCGGGCCCAGGCCAGCATGGGCGTGGCCCTCTCCGACGTTGATGCCGACGGACGCTTCGACCTGTTTCTCACGCACCTCTCGGGTGAATACCACACGCTCTACCGCGGCCTGCCCGAGGGTGTGTTTGAGGATGCGACCATGGCGATTGATCTGGCCGCCGCAACGCAAGGCTCCACCGGCTTTGGCGTGGCAGCCTGCGACCTCGACCTCGATGGCGACGACGATCTCGTGGTGGCCAACGGCCATGTGCGACGTCCAGACGGCACGCCCCCCGGCCCCAGCGACGATCCCCTGGCTCCCTACCGCCAGCCGCTGCAGTTGTTCCGAAACGACGACGGCCGGTTTCGTGAGGCTGCCTGCGGCGAGCGGGCACTGTGCGAGCCGATGCTCGCCCGCGGGCTCGCCGTCGGCGACCTCGATGACGATGGCGACCTCGATCTGCTGGTCAATCGCACGGGCTCCTCGCCGCTGCTCATTCGCAATGAGGCCAGCGGAGCCGACACCCACTGGCTTCGCGTGCGAACCGAGCTGCCCGACGCCGGGGGCCGCCACGCGATCGGGACCGACATCACCATCCGTGCCGGCAGCCGACGCATCCGGCGGCTCGTGCAGCCGTCGCTCGGCTACCTCTCCTCAAGCGACCCGCGGGTGCACGTGGGGCTTGGCGACGCGGAAGCATACGACGCGATCGAGGTTGTCTGGCCCGACGGCAGCCGCTCGACCCATCCAGGCGGGCCTGCGAATCGCGAGGTCGTGCTGCAGCCGCCAGGCGCTGCCGAGGAGGCGACGCCATGACACGCTCCGCTGGTCGCGGCCTGCTCTTCACGCTGCTGCTCGCTGCTGGCTGCGGGAGCCCACCGGCAGCCCCGCCGCCGCTGCCAGCGTCGCTCTACGGCGAGGTGGCCACCGCGGTCGAGCAGGCTCGCGAGACGGTCGTTCGCACGCCGCGGTCAGCCGCTGCCTGGGGTGAGCTTGCGATGCTCTTCGACGCTCACGACCAGCTGCCCGAGGCCCAGCAGTGCTACCGGCAGGCGAGGGAGCTGGATGCCTCCGATCCCCGCTGGCCCTATCTCCTGGCCTGCCTGCTGGCGGGGAGCGACCCGGCCGCGGCTGAGCCACTCTTCCGCACCGCCGCCAAAAACAGTCCGCAGCCAGAGCCCAATCTGCGGCTGGCCGCGATGCTCCGCGACCGGGGGCAGCCAGAAGAGGCCGCAAAAATCCTCCGCATCGAAGCAGCCGCCGAGCCGAGCGTGGCCCGCATCCACTACGAGCTGGCCCGCTGCCTTGAGCAGACCAGCCTGCTCGAGGAGGCGATTGAAGAGGCGCTCCTCGCCACTCGCCTCGCCCCACAGCACCGCAGTGTCCGCGAGCTCGCCGCCGAGCTGCTCTCCCGCAGCGGCCGGCTGGAGGAAGCCCGCCTGCAGGCCGACGTCGCCCGCCGGCTGCCCCGCGAAACCGCCGGCTGGCCCGACCCCTGGCGAGAGGCTGTCCGCAGTCTCCGCCGCGACCCCCACTGGCAAGCGAGCTCCCTGGCCATGGCCGCAACCGCGGGCCAGATACCTGCCGGCGAGGCGCTCGCGGCGCTTGCAGGGCTTGCCAGCACGCATCCAGACGACTGGACGATCGCCGGGGAGTTTGCCCAGCTGCTGATGATGGCCGGCGACTACAACGCCGCGATCGAGGCGGCATCGACCGCCCTCGCCCTGCACCCCGAGGCAGTCGGGCTCTGGAAGATTCGCGGCACGAGCCATCTGCTGGCAGAACACTGGCAGGCCGCCGAAGCCGATCTTGCCCAGGCGGTCGACCGCAAGCCCGACGACGCCGCAGCCTGGAACGACCTCGCCTTCGTGCAGGAGCAGCTCGGCAGAGATGCGGCCGTCGCCTCGCTGGAAACCGCCATTCGCTTAGAGCCGCTCGACGTCGATAAGCGGGTCCGCCTGATTGAGCTGCTCACCGAGCGGGGGCAGTTCGACGACGCGACGCGGGCGATCGATACGATGGAGGCGATTGCCGGTGACGTGCCTGCGGCGGCGCAGCTGCGAGAGGCGATCGCCGCGGCAGCGACGGCCACGTCGCCCGAGCCCATCCTCCCCGATGATGACCGTGAGTGAGCCGATGACCTCTCAAAACGCCCTGCGATGGGCGGGCCTGACGACCGCCCTGGTGATGGTGACCGCCGCTGCCTGGTGGCTCTGGCCCCGCCAGCCGGTGCTCCCGCCGGAGAAGGCCACCGAGCTGCTGCACGAGGCCAATCTGGCGATCGCTGAGCTGGAAAACCAGAACCTCGACCGCGCCGAACCGAGGCTGCAGGCAATCGCCGAAGCCCTCCCTGCCGACCCGTTCGCGCCGCGAAACCTCGTCGTGGCGGCGATCCTCGCGATCGGCGAGGGGCCGGTCACGCCTGAGCAGCTGACCACTGCGGTGGCGGCTCTTGAGCGGCTGGCGGCAGTCGAGGGGCAGTCAGCCGCCTTCCACTGGCTTTCCGCCAAGCTCGCCTTGCTCGCCGGTGATGCCGACGCCGCCGCGGCCGCCTTTGCCCAGCTGGTGGAGCTGTCTCCCGACGACGCAGCTGCCTGGTATGGCTTCTGGCAGGCGCGCCAGCTGCAGGCAGAGACCACCGGAGCAGACAGCGGCGACGTGGCCGCCCTGCAGCGGGCCTGCGAGGCCGATCCCCGCAACCTGTGGCTGGCGGTCGAATGGCTGCGGGCAGCCTCGATGCGGCTGGATCAGGGTGGCCTCGGGGCCGATGCTGCGTTCGCAGCGGAGATCGAACGCCGCTGGCAGGCGATGGCCCCCTTCGCCCCGGCCGTGCTCGCCTTCACCAAGACCGACGTCCGCGAGATGCTCGACAAGGGCATGGCAGCCGTCACCGCCGGCAACGCCGCCGCCGCCTCGGGAACGCTCCGAGGCCTTGCCAACCTGCTGGTGCCCCAAGCGGCCGGCGACCGGGCCGCCGTCGATCCCCATCCGCTGGAGTTTGTGATCGAGCGGCTCTCTGCTGCGGTGCAGGCAGCCGCGACAGGCGATCAGCAGCCTGCGGCGATCCCGGTGCAGTTTCTCCCGCAGCCGCTTGAGCCGTCCGCCACCGCCGTGCGGCTGGAAGACATCGATCTCGATGGCCGCACCGACATCGTCCTGCTGGAGGAGACCGGGCTCGTGGTGCTCACTGCCGACGGCTCCGGCTGGCAGCGGTCGCTGGAGGCAGCCACGCCCGCTGGGCTCGCCGGCCTGCTGGCGGTCGACCTCGACCTCGACTTCGATGAGGCGAAGCGCCAGGCCGAAGTGGCCGCCTCGAGCACCACAGCCAATGGCGAGCCTGTGGCGGTCCGCCGCTGCCCAGCCGCCGATCTCGACCTGGTGGCCTACGGCACCGCTGGCCTCATCTGCTTGGAAAACCGGCTTGCTGAGGATGGCGTTTCGCGGTCGCTTGTGCCCTTGCCTGTGCCCAGCCCCACCGCGGAGGGCAGCGTGCGGGCGGCCGTCGCCACCGACCTCGATGCCGATGGCCCGATCGATCTGGTGATTGCCGATGAGGCTGGTCTGCATCTCTGGATCAACCATGGCTCGGAGGGCTTCCGGGAGGCCACGCCCGCCGACGCGATGCCACCAGCCGACCTGGCGATCACCACGATCGTGCCGATCGACATCGACCGCGACGTCGACATCGATCTTGTGCTCGGAGGGGCCGGCGGCATCGGCATCCTGGAGAACCTTCGACACGGCCAGTTTCGCTTTTCCCCGCTGTCTTTCGATCAGGCCATCTCGAGCCTTGAGGTGCTCGATGCCGACGGCGATGGCCGCTTTGACGCGGTCGCCGCGGGGCCGGCTGGCCTCTGGCTCCTCCCCGACATCGCCGCCGCAAGCGGCACCGCCGCCACCCGCATCGACGCAATGCCCGCTGAGGGCCTGATCACTCTCGACTTCGACAACGACGGCCGGCTCGACCTGGCCGCCTGGTCGTCTGACTCGCTGACCCTCTGGCGAGGAACCGCCGACGGCTTTGTGGCAGCCGACATCCTGCCTGCCGATCTGACCGCCCTGCGGGGCATCGACACCGCCGACATCGATGGCGACGGCGATCTCGATCTGGTCGCTGCCGGCGACCGCTCCACCCTGCTCGACAACGAGGGAGGCAATGCCAACCACTGGCTGGCCATCGACCTCGAAGCCCAGCAGATCAAGGGAGGCGACTTTGCCCCCAGCGGCCGGGTCAACAGCCACGGCCTCGGCAGCCTGCTGGAGCTGAAGGCGGGCAGCCTCTACCAGCCCCGCTCCGTCCGCCGCCGCACCACCCACTTCGGCCTCGGGGCTCGCACTGAAGCCGACGCAGTGCGGGTGCTCTGGCTCAACGGCGTGCCACAAAACATCCTGCAGCCGCAGGCCGACCTGCTCGTCTGCGAACAGCAGATCCTGCTCGGCTCCTGCCCCTACCTCTACACCTGGGATGGCAGCGGCTACCGCTTCGTGACCGACCTGCTGTGGGCGGCTCCCCTGGGCCTGCAGCGGCGGGAAGGCGAGCTGATGCCCGACCGGCCGCAGGAGTTCCTCTCGATCCCTCGCGGCATGCTCGCCGAGGCTGAGGGCGAATACCGGCTGCAGATCACCGAAGAGCTGTGGGAGGCGGCCTACTTTGATGAGGTCATGCTGCTGGCCGTCGACCATCCTGCGGGCAGCGAGGTCTTCTCCAATGAGAAGGTCGGCCCACCTGACATCGCGGCCTTCCGCCTCCACACAGTTCGCCAGCGGCGGCTGCCTCAGGCGGCCCGCACTGGTGATGGGCAGGATGTGCTGCCGCTAGTGGCTGCCGAGGACGGTGTTTTTCTGCCCCCGTCAGGCCGCAAGCTCCGCCAGGGGCTCACCGAGCCGTCCACGCTCGAGCTCGACCTCGGTCCGCTTGAGGATCCCTCGCAGCTGACTCTCTTCCTCACCGGCTGGACCTACCCCACCACGGTGAGCCTCAACGTGGCCCTCGGCCGTGATCCGGCCCTCGGCCTGCCTGAGCCCCCGAGCCTGGCCGTGCCCGACGGGGCGGGCGGCTGGCAGACCGTGCTGCCGATGATGGGCTTCCCCGGCGGCAAGACGAAGACGATCGCGGTCGACCTGGCGGGCCTCGTGCCGGCCGACGACCCCCGCGTCCGCATCACCACCAGCATGGAGATCGCCTGGGATGCCGTGTTTTTCACCAGCGGCGAAGAGCCGGCTGACCTGCAGATCACCGAGCTGCGGCCGCTCTCGGCCGATCTCCATCCACGCGGCTTCTCCCGGATCGAGCAGTCGCCAGGCGCCGGCCCGGAGCGGTTTGACTACGACAGCGTCAGCACCGCGGCGAAGTGGCCGCCGATGCACGGGGCCTTCACCCGCTTCGGCGATGTGCGGGAGCTGCTGGCATCGCGGGATGACCGGCTCGTGGTGATGGCCGCCGGTGATGAGATGACGCTGCGGTTTGCCGCCCCACCGATCGCACAGCCAGGCTGGGAGCGGGATTTTGTGCTGGCGAGCGTCGGCTGGGACAAGGATGCCAACCTGGCGACGGCTGCTGGCGACACCTCGGAGCCGCTGCCTTACGCGTCGATGCGGAGCTATCCGCCGGCCGCCGACGATCCGCCTCCAGACAGTGCCGCTTACAGGGCCTATCTTTTGGAGTATCAGACGCGGCGGCAGGACGATGCCTTCTGGACGCTGCTGCGTCGCGATTCCCGCGGCTCGACGGTAGGCTTGTCTCGGGATGATGGGGACCGGAGCCAACACGAATGAGACACCGACTGTCGCTGCGGCTGCTCGCGGCTGGGATTGTGACGTTGCTGCTGTCGCCGCACGCGGCCCGCAGCCAAGAAGGCGAAGCCGACGCCTTTCGCTACCCGCTCTCGGTGGCCACTGCCGCCGACGGCTCGCTGTATGTCGCTGACCGCATGCTCCCGGGGGTCTGGAAGATCACCGACGGCAAGCCTGTGGTCTTTGCTCGCGGCGAAAAGCAGTTTCGCACCCCGCTCAACGCGATCCGGGCGGTGGCTGTGGCGGCCGACGGCAGCGTGTTTGTGGGCGACTCGGCCACCCGCGAGGTCTACCGACTCAGCGACGACGGCACCCCGACGCCGCTCACCGGAGGCAGCATCGGCATCCCCGTCGACATCGCCATCGACACCGCCGGGCAGCTGTATGTGTCGGACCTGGAAACCCAGCGGATCTGGAAACTGCCCGCTGCCGGTGGGCAGCCGGAGGAGGTCGTGCAGCTGGCCGCTCCACGGGGCCTGTTCGTCGACAGCAGCGACACGCTCTGGGCCATCGCTGCTTCGGGTGAGGCTCCGCTGGTGAAGGTCGCGGCCGACGGCTCAGTTGAACCGGTGGTCGCCACGCGGGCCTTTGAGTTTCCACACGACGTCGTTGTCGCCGACGACGGCACCGCATTTGTCAGCGACAACTATGCCCGCTGTCTCTGGAAGGTGAGCCCCGAGGGCGAGGTGACGAAGCTGGCCTCAGGCGAGCCGTTGGTCGGCCCAGTGGGCCTCGCGCGATCGACCGCAGGCGGGCTGCTCGTGGCCGATCCGCGGGCCAAGTCGATTTTCCTCGCCGATGCCGCTGGCACCCTCACGGTGGTCGTCTCGGCAGCCGATGAGGCAGGGGAGCAGGCTCCGTGAGCGGTTCGCGTTCTCGACGATCCCGCGGGGCGACGGAGACCGCCGCCGATTCCGGCTCCAAGCCAGCCATTCGCTCCTGGCTGAAGCTGACGCTGGGCATCGTGGTGGTCGCGGTCGTCGTGCTGCTGGGCTATCAGGGCTGGCAGTCGGGCAGAGCCTCGTTCCTGAGAGGAAACTGCCTGGCCGCCCGGCTGGCCCGCAACTGGGGCGAGGCCGAGCGGCTGGCGCTGGAATGGGCCTCGTTCGATCCGATGCTGGCCGATCCGCTGATCGTGGCGGCAGAGGCTGCCATGGAGCAAGGCAACTTTGCGGCTGCGGGCGATTACCTCGACGCACTGCCCGACGACGATCCCAAGACGATTCCCGCGCTGCTGCAGCGGGTCGACCTGATGTTTGGGCAGCTGAGCCAGCCGGCCGAGGCCGTGCAGACGCTCGAGCGGATCCTCGCGATCAACCCCGGCTCCTGCGACGCCCACCAGCGGCTGACGTTTTACTACGCGATCACCCTGCAGCGGATGAAGACGGCCGCCGAAACCCGTCGCACGATCGAGATCGGCTGCGACCTTCCCGAGACCTACGTCTACCTCCTCGGGGCCGACTGGCTGACGCTGGCCAACACCGAATCGGTCAACTTCCGCTGGCTCGGCGAAAATCCGGGGAGCGAGCTGTTTGCCATCGCCGCAGTCCGCGGGGAGCTGGCCAACCGCGGGCTGGAAGATTCGATCGAAGACGAGGAAGCGGCCGCTAAAGGCAGCACGTCTGAGCTCGCACAGAGTCGGGAAGACCGGCTGCGAGCCCTCTTTGCAGAGCACCCGGGCAACCTCGAAGCCCTTGCCTATTTTCTCCAGAAGGCACAGACGGCCGGTGACGTCGAGGAGGTCACCCGCCTGCTCGCCTCAGCGCCGCCCGCCGCCCTCGACGACAACCGCTTCT
>ERZ891134.2661-NODE-2661-length-10117-cov-8.208607_pt1 | contig 10117 bp, 8 predicted proteins | sample MGYA00520888_ERZ891134 | MGnify/ENA primary metagenome ERZ891134 (study PRJEB32303, sample SAMEA104408692) | aquatic metagenome | biome: Brackish water; feature: Coastal; material: water | place: Baltic Sea | collected 2014-10-23 | depth 10 m ... | reverse complement strand
ATCGGCTCGGGCTCACCCCGAGCGACCCCTCTCTCGCACCCCAGCCATCCCAGCGGCATACTCTCAGCATCAGGGTGATGTGAATCAGCAAAAGAAAAACAAGGGGAGCAGCATGAGGTCGTTCGTCCAGAGCAGAGGTCTGCAGCAGATTGCCATCACCGCCGGGCTGATGGTCGCCATCACCGCAGGGACGACGACAGGCTTTGCTGCCGAAGGAGAGGTCGCCTTCGAGAAGATCCCCCTCACGGCCACCTTCCACGCCGAAGGCTCCGGCATCGGCGACTTCAACCGCGACGGCCATGGCGACGCCGTCTACGGGCCCTACTGGTATGAGGGGCCTGCGTTTACGAAGCGGCATGAGATTTACCCGCCGGAAGACTTTGATCCCAACGGCTACTCCAACAACTTCATCACCTTCGTTCATGATGTGGACGGCGACGGCTGGACCGACGTGCTGGCCAATGTCTGGCCGGGCAAGGAGGTGGCCTGGTTTCGCAATCCAGGAGAGCAGGGGGGAAGGTGGCAGCGGCAGCTGGCCTTTCCCGTGGTCGACAACGAGTCGCCGCAGTTCGCCGACGTGACTGGTGATGGAAAGCCAGAGCTCGTGTTCCACACCGGCGGTGTGCTCGGCTTCGCGGGCCCCTCCGACGAAAGCGGCACGGAGCGATGGCTGTTTACTCCGTGCTCGGAGATGCACGGCTGGGGGCAATACACCCACGGCATCGGGCTGGGCGATGTCAACGGCGACGGACGGATGGACCTGTTGATGAGCGAAGGCTGGTGGGAGCAGCCCGAGTCGGCCGCCGGCTCCCCGTGGACCAAGCATCCGTTTGCGTTTGGCTCGGGTGGGGCGCAGATGCACGTCTACGACGTTGACGGCGATGGTGATGGCGACGTGATCACGAGCCTCAAGGCCCACGACTACGGGCTCTCGTGGTTTGAGCAGATCAGCGGTGATGATGGGGAGATCGACTTTGTCGAGCATGCGATCCTGCCACCGGTTGCCGAGGAGACCCTCGCCGGCGTGCAGTTCTCACAGCCCCACGCGGTTGAGCTTGCCGACGTCAACGGTGACGGCCTGATGGACATCATCACGGGCAAGCGGTTCTGGGCCCACGGCCCCAAGGGTGATGCCGATCCGGCTGGTGCGGCGGTGCTCTACTGGTTTGAGCTTGTGCACACAGCCAGTGACGACGGCGTGACGGCAAGCTACACGCCGCATCGCATCGACAACGACTCCGGCGTCGGCACGCAGTTTTCGGTGGGCGATCTCAACGGCGACGGCAAAGTCGACATCGTGATCGGCAACAAGAAGGGCGGCTTCGTCTTCCGGCAGAAGCCGTAGCGCCGCTATCCGAGCGACCCAACTCGCCCGATCCAGCCGCCAGTTGCGGCCTGTGAGACGATCGTTCAAACTCGTCGATCTCGTCAGGGACCCATATCGACCGCCTCTTCAGGGGAGCCATTGATGGCTTCTGCCGTGTTGCCTGCCTTGAAACACGTTGCCGCCACCCTTGATCGCGGTATGGACGCGTGACGCTTCGCTCTTCTTCCACCTTCGCCCCAGGAAAGGCAGATCCATGTCGCACCCTCTCCCCAAACTCCACAACGCCATGTGGCCCGGGCTCGTTGGCAAAGGCACCGACGAAGGCCAGGAGCCGCCGATCTCGCTGGAGCGGATGCTCGAGCTGACGGCGGCCGCCGAGGTCGACGGACAGAAGTTTGACGGCATCGACTACTTCCTCTTCCTGCCACACACCAACCCTGAGGCCAGCGAGGATGAGCTGAAGAAGATCGCCGACCTGATCGCCAGCCACGGCTTCGCCGTCGGCTCGCTGGTGGCGCCGGTGTGGCCGGGCACCGTCGGCGACTCTGCGATGGGAGACGATGCGGCGCGGGAGAAGTTTCTCTCCGCCGTGACGATGGCCTGCCGGATCGCCAAGGTCTTTGAAGACCATGGCGTGCGGAAGTATGGGGTGATCCGCATCGACTCGGCCGAGTTTGGCGTGGCGAAGTGGCGAGAGAATCCCCAGGCCAACACCGCCCGGATCGCCGAGACCTTTCGCGAGGCGGCGAAGATCGCTCAAGACAACGGCCAGCGGCTGGCTGCCGAAGGCGAGATCTGCTGGGCTGGCATGCACTCCTGGAAAGACATGCTCGACCTGCTCGAAGAGGTCGGCATGCCCGAAACCCTCGGCTTCCAGGCCGACCTGGCCCACACCTATCTCTATCTGATGGGCTACAACGCCCCTGAGCATGCCCTCGTGCAGCCCGGCTACTCCGACGAGGAGTTCTATGCGGCCTACAAGCAGATGACCGACAAGCTGCGGCCCTGGACGATCGACTTCCACGTCGCCCAAAACGACGGCGAGGTGCATGGGGCCGGCTCCCACGACAAGACCGGCAAGCATTGCCCGGCCGACGACCCCAACGGCAAGCTCGACATCGTCAAGTGCTCGGGCTACTGGCTCGCAGGTGCGGCCGACCGCGGCATGCAGCACATCTGCTGGGACGGCTGCATGTTCCCCAACGCCACCCTCGAGAAGCCCGAAACCTGGAACACGATCCTCAAGTCGATGATCGACGTCCGCAACGCCCACGGCTGGGCATAACGACCCACACAGGCACCGAACGCAAAGGAATCCACGACCATGGCAAAACCCCTCCGCATCGGCATGATCGGCTACGGCTTCATGGGCCGCGCCCACACCAACGGCTACAACCGCGTCAAGGACTTCTTCGACCTGGAGTATCTGCCCAAGCTCCAGGCCGTCGCCGCCCGCGATGCCGAGAAGGCCCAGGCCTTTGCGGACCGCTGGGGCTACGAGCGGGTGGAGACTGATTGGCGGAAGCTCGTGGCGGCCGACGACATCGACGCGATCGACATCTGCACGCCCAACAACCTGCATGCCGAGATCGCCATCGAAGCTGCCAAGCATGGCAAGGCGATCCTCTGCGAGAAGCCGCTGTCGATGAACACGGCGGAAGGCGAGGAGATGTGCAAGGCCGTGGAGGCCGCCGGTGTGCCCAACACCGTCTGGTACAACTACCGCCGCATTCCGGCGGTCACGCTGGCCAAACAGCTGATCGACTCCGGTCGGCTGGGCCACATCTACCACTACCGGGCCAACTTTCTGCAGGACTGGACGATCAATGCCGACCTGCCCCAGGGAGGCGCGGCGCTGTGGCGGCTCGATGCCAAGGCAGCCGGCAGCGGCGTGACTGGCGACCTGCTCGCCCACTGCATCGACACGGCAATCTGGCTCAACGGCAACGTCAAAGACGTCACGGCCATGACCGAGACGTTCGTCAAAGAGCGGGAGCACACACTCACCGGCAAGGTCGAGCCCGTCGAGATTGACGACGCCTGCTCCTTCCTCTGCCACTTCCAAAACGGGTCGCTCGGCCTCTTTGAGAGCACCCGCTATGCCCGTGGCCACAAGGCGCTCTACACCTTTGAGATCAACGGCGCCGACATGAGCCTCAAGTGGGATCTCCACGACCTGCACCGGCTGGAGGTCTTCGACTACAAGGACGCCGGCCCGGAGCGCGGCTGGAAGAGCATCCATGTGACCGACGGCGACCATCCCTACATGGACAAGTGGTGGGTGCCGGGGCTGGCGATCGGCTACGAGCACTCGTTTGTGCATCAGGTGGCCGACTTCCTGGCCGCCTATGCCAAGGGTGAGCCCTGCTCGCCCACCTTCCGCGACGCCCTGGAAACCCAGAAGGTCTGCGACGCGGTGCTGGCGAGTGCCAAGAGCCATCAGTGGGTGAACGTGTGAGCAACGCTGCAACCCCACCCCGGATCCTGCTGACCACGACCTCATTTCAGGACACACCCGGCCGCCACCACGACCTCCTCGCCGAAACCGGCTGGGAGATCGTGACGGCCCGGGGGCCGCTGAGCGAAGCCGACACGCTGGCCGCGGTCGGTGACGTCGACGGCTACATCTGCGGTGACGACGCGATCACCCGGGCGGTGCTCGAGCAGGCCCGCCCGCGGCTCAAGGTGCTCAGCAAGTATGGCATCGGTGTCGACAAGATCGACGTCGCCGCCTGCACCGAGATGGGCCTCCCCCTACTCTTCACCCCCGGCGTCAACCACACGACGGTTGCCGAGCACACCTTCCTGCTGCTCTTGGCCCTTGAGAAGCATCTGCTCTTCCACTGCGACTCCACGCGAGCTGGCAGCTGGAAGCGGAAGACGGGCCACGAGATCCTCGGCAAGCGGATCGGCATCGTGGGCCTCGGCCGCATCGGCCGCGAGGTGGCGATCCGCGGCCGTGCCTTTGGCATGCAGGTGACGGGCTACGACCTCTACTGGGATGATGCCTTCGCCGCCGAGCATGCCGTGGAGCGGGCGGACACGATCGACGAGCTGTTTGCCACCAGCGACATCATCTCGCTGCACACCAACCTCACCGACGAGACCCGCGACCTCGTGCGGGCCGAGACGATTGCCTCCATGAAGCCGGGCGTGATCATCCTCAACTGTGCCCGCGGCGAGATCGTCAACACCGCCGATATGGCCGCGGCACTGGAGAGCGGCCGGGTCGCCGGCTACGGCACCGACGTGCTCGACGCGGAGCCACCGCCAGCCGATCACCCGCTGCTCACGCTGCCCAACTGCATCGTCACGCCGCACGTCGGCAGCCGCACGAGCGAAAGCGTGGAGCGGCAGGCCGTCGCGGCCGTCACCAATCTGATCAACGCCATGCGAGGCGAGAAGCCGCTCGCCCAAGTCAACCCTGAGGTTCCGGTCACCAAGCATGTCTGAAGTTTTCCACGTCGTGCCGCCTGAGGCCCATGAGCGGATCATCCGCGAAGCGTATCGCCAGCGTGGCTTTAACGACGCCGAGAGCAGCCATGCGGTGGCCCTCGCAGCCGCAGCCACCCGGCACGGCATCCGCACCCACAACGCAATCAAGGCCCTCCACCTCGACGACCTTTTCGGCTCCAAGGCGGGCGGCTGCGTGCCAGGTGCGGCGATCCGGCGGCTGCCGAGTCGCTTTGAAGCGACCGAAACCTGGGACGCGGGCAAGAAGCTTGGCCAGGCAGTGGCCTGGGAGGCGATCGATCGCTGCATCGAACTGGCCGACCGGTATGGCACCGGCACCGTTGCCGTCGACAACGCCTTCCACTACCTCTGGGGTGGCGGCTATGTGATGGAAGCGGCCAAGCGTGGCTACATCGCCTACACCAACTGCACCGCGTCGCTCGCCGAGGTCGTGCCCTTTGGTGGCAAACACCCCACGCTCGGCACCAACCCACACTCCTGGGGCTTTCCCACCACCGACGCAGTCGGTTTCCCAATCGTGATCGACTGGGCCACATCGATGGTGGCGATGGGTCGGGTGCAGCAGTTTCTCCGCGAGGGCAAGCCGCTGCCGCCACATGCCGCCGTCGATGCCAGCGGCCAGCCCACGACCGATCCCGCCGAGGCCAAGGCCCTGCTCCCCTTCGGCGGCCACAAGGGCTACGGGCTGTCGCTGATCAACGAAGTGGTGGCCGCGCTGATCGGCGGCTCCCTTCCCACGATCCGCAGCCGTGCCCCCGTCGCTGGCGAGAAGCAGAGCTGCTGCTTCTATTTCCAGGTGACCCACCCCGACGCGATCAGCGGCGGTGCCTTTGCCGCGGGCCGCAGCCAGGCTGACAACATCAAGGCCGTGCTCGCCGACATCCTCGGCCACGGCAACGACCGCTGCCTGCTCCCCGGGCAGCTCGAAGCCGAAGCAGCCCAGCGATCTGACGCTGCCGGCGGCCTCCTCTTCTCCACCGCCGAGGTCGAGGCCCTAAACGAGATCGCCAGCGAAGCCGACACCGAACCGCTCAACCCCGCAGGTCTTGCCACCGCCTGACCTTGGCCTAGACGTTCCCCACCCACTCCCGTTTGTGCCCCACGAAACTGCCATGTCGCTCCCCATCAAGCCTGCCGATGCCTGCACCTTCGACGAAGTCTCTCTCGGCGAGGTGATGCTTCGCCTCGATCCGGGCGAGGGCCGGATTCGCACCGCCCGCAGTTTCAAGGTCTGGGAAGGGGGCGGGGAATACAACGTGGCCCGTGGCCTGAAGAAGGCCTTCGGCATGCGGACCGGCCTGGTCTCCGCCTTCGTCGACAACGAGGTCGGCCACCTCGTTGAAGACTTCATCCACCAGGGTGGTGTGAACACCGACTTCCTGCTTTGGCGGGATGACGACGGCATCGGCCGCAGCGTCCGCAACGGCCTCAACTTCACCGAGCGTGGCTTCGGCATCCGTGGCGCCGTCGGCGTGCCCGACCGCGGCAACACCGCCGCCAGCCAGATGAAGCCGGGCGACATCGACTGGGACAGGCTCTTCGGTGAGCTTGGCGTGCGGTGGTTCCACACCGGCGGAATCTACGCGGCCCTCTCCGCCACGACCGCCGACGTCGTCATCGAAGCGGTGCAGGCCGCCAAGAAGCATGGCACGATCGTGTCCTACGACCTCAACTATCGCCCCAGCCTCTGGAAGAGCATCGGCGGCCAGGCCAAGGCCCGTGAGGTCAACCGCGAGATCGCCAAGCATGTCGATGTGATGATCGGCAACGAGGAAGACTTCACCGCCTGCCTCGGCTTCGAGGTGGAAGGCGTGGATGAATCGATCAGTCAGGTTGAGTCGGCGGCGTTCAAGGCGATGATCGAGCGGGCCGTCAGCGAGTTTCCCAACTTCAAGGTGGCTGCCACCACGCTCCGCCGCGTGATCACCGCCACCAAGAACGACTGGAGCGCTGTCCTCTGGCACGACGGCAGCTTCTACGACAGCCGCACGTTTCCAGAACTGGAGATCCTCGACCGTGTCGGCGGCGGCGACAGCTTCGCCAGCGGCCTGATCTTCGGCTTCCTGGAGTTCAACGACCCGCAGCAGGCCGTCGACTACGGAGCCGCCCACGGGGCGCTGGCCTCCACCACCCCCGGCGACACCTCGATGGCCACCCGCAAGGAAGTGGAGAAGCAGATCGCCGGCGGCGGAGCCCGCGTGGTGCGGTAGGGCAAGACCGTTCCAGCTATCAGGCGGTCCGCATGAACAACCTCAGCCAAGCGGATGCCGCCACCGCAGCCCGGGAAACCGGGCATAGTCGCGATCGGTGGTGCCCCACTCAACGCCGTGCTCGATGGCCAGCGCCGCGTGGTAGGCATCGGCAACGAGGTTCCCGCGGGCATCTACCCACCGCGGTGCATCCTCCCAATGCGCGTACACGACCATGTTCACGTCGAGCAGGATCATCGGTCCTCCATGACATCCAGCAGACTGGCGGAGTCATCCAGGTCGACCCCGGGCTGAAGCCCCCGGCCACAAGATGTTGGTAGCCGTGTCGGCTCGGACGATGCGATCGCTGCGTCTGCCAGCAGCGTTCGCTGCAACGCCTCTTCAACCAGGGCGCTGAGTGTGCAGGACCGCTCGAGCGCCGCTTTGCGAGCCCGCTTGAGCAGGTCTTCCGAGATCGTCACTGTGGTTCGCATACATCACAATGTCGGGCGAGTGCATCATGATGCACAAAGGGCAGCATCCCATCTCACCGGCCGGTAGAGACACGACTCCGCCTAAACTGCGGAAGGGCCCGTCACACTCAGAAGCCTTCCACAGCCTCCTCCCGACTCTCCCGCAAAACCACCTATGACGACCTTCATCCACACTGCCGACTGGCAGCTCGGCAAGCCGTTCTCGCGAGTTGACGATCCCGACGGGCAGGCCCTCCTCCGGCAGGAACGGCTGAGTGCCATCGATCGCATCGGGGAGGTCGCCCGCGACCGCCAGGCGAGTTTCATCGTGGTGGCAGGCGATGTCTTCGACAGCCATCTGCCTCCGCCGCGTTTGATTTCCACAGCTCTCGAGCGGATCGGGCAACTGCCCGTTCCCGTCTACGTCATTCCCGGCAACCACGACTACGGTGGGCCGGGCAGCCTCTGGCTCTTCGACCACATGCAGCGAGAGCAGCAGGCTCTCGCTCCCAACCTCAGGGTGCTCCTGCACACGGAGCCCCTGGAGCGGGACGACGCGATCTTGCTGCCCTGCCCGCTGCAGCATCGGAAGCTGGCCACCGACCCAACCGCCTGGCTCCATGCATTTGACTTTGCCGCGTGCGACGAGCGGCCCCGGATCGTGCTGGCCCATGGCAGCACGGTCAACTTTCAGGCGGAAGTTGACACCGAAGACGAGCCCGGCCAGACCAACTTCATCAACCTCGAACGGCTCACCCCCCTTCTCCCTGAGATCGACTACGTCGCCCTCGGTGACTGGCACGGCTTCGTGAAGGCCGGTGAGAAGGCCTGGTATGCGGGATCCCACGAGACCGATCGCTTCCCCAGAACCGATCAGCGGCCTGGCCATGTCGCCCTCGTCGACGTGAGCCGCGGCGGATCCCCCCAGGTCGAGCCCATCCCCACGGGGGCCGTGCACTGGTTTGAGCATGCCGAGACCTTCATGGCCTCGGCAGGCCCACACCAGCTCCACGCGTCGCTTGAGCGGCTGCGGGGCGATGCCGGCAGCAAGCTGATGGTCAAGCTTCGCCTCGATGGTCATCTCAGCCTTGAGGGCCACGATGCGCTGCAGAGCATCCTGGCCACCTGGTCCGCCCGCACGATCCACCTCCGAGCCGACAACCAGGTGGCCCTCCAGCCCAGTGACGATGAACTCGCCGCGCTCACCACCCGCTCTGACGACCCGCTGATCTCGGGCGTCGCCCAAAGCCTGACCGAAGCACTTGCCGCCGAAGGCGAGGAAGCCGAGCTCGCAGCAATTGCCCTGACGCTGCTGCACCAGCAGGTCCGGCAGCTGGAGGCCTCCGCATGAAGCTGCATTCCGTCAGGCTCCAGAACTACCGCAAGCATGCCGACCTCACCGTCGATCTCGCTACCGACCGCACCCTGATCACCGGCCCCAACGAGACCGGCAAGAGCACGCTGATCGAGGCCATCCACCGCTGCCTCTTCTACCGCCACCGTTCGAAAGCGGCAGGGCTGCAGGAGCGGATGCAGCCGAAGACGGGCGGTGACCCTCTCGTCACGCTCGAGTTTTCGATTCATGGTGTCCGCTACACCCTCCGCAAGAAGTTTCGCGGGGCCGCGGGCTCGCAGGCCGTGCTCAGCGATGATGCCGGCGGCCACTGGGAAGGCGACCCGGCCGAAGAACAGCTGCAGCAGCTGCTCGGTGTGGACGAGGCGAAGGGCCAGCAGGCCCAGGCCTTCAACAGCCAGTGGGCCCACCTCTGGGTGTGGCAGGGGTCGGCACAGGATGAGCCGAGCGGGAAAGCCACCGGTAGCACAGCTCAGCAACTCCGTGAGCAACTCCAGCAGCAGGGAGGCCTCGGCGTGATCGCCTCGCAGCGCGACGAGGCGGTCAAGGCGGCCTTCGTCAGGCAAGCCGATGAGATCTTCAACAAGAAAAGTGGCAAGCCCAAAAAGGGCTCCCGCCTTGCCGAGGCCGAGCAACGAGTGTCTGCAGCCCAAGAGAAGGCGACGGCCGCCGAGCAGCAGTGGCTGGCAGGCCAGCAGGCCGCAGACGACCTGGCCCAAGCCGAGCAAACGCTCACCGAGCAGAACCGCCGCAAGCAGGAAACAGAAAAGGCGCTGCCGCCGCTTCGCAAGCAGCGAGCGGAGGCGGACTCGCTCCTCGCTCTGGTCGAGCAGCAGAAAAAAGCCGTCGAGCAGGCCGCGGCACGTTTGCAGACAGTCACCAGCAACGACGCTGCCATCACACAGGTCGCCAAGCAGGCCGTCAACGTCGCAGCCCGCATTGAGCCAGCCGAACAGGCCCTGGCCGCCCTCAAGGAGCAGCACCTCGCCGACACGGCTGCGGCTGGAGATGCTACCAAAGCCCTGGAGGCAGCCCGTCGACGCCTGAGCGCTGTCCAACAGCAACGGGATCTCCTCGCTGCGCAGCGATCCATGCTGCACGCCGCCCGCGACGCTCGCGAACTCGGCAGCCTTCTCGCGCGGCTTGATGCGGCCGACGAGACCATCAACACCCTCACTCGGCAGCTCGATGCGATTCCAGCGATCGACCAGGCGGCGCTCGACGGCCTCGCTGAGCTGGAAAAGCAGCTGGAGCGGGCCAAGCTCACGGTGCAGCTGATGGCAACGCGGATCGACATCCG
>ERZ891134.2660-NODE-2660-length-10118-cov-4.199046_pt1 | contig 10118 bp, 9 predicted proteins | sample MGYA00520888_ERZ891134 | MGnify/ENA primary metagenome ERZ891134 (study PRJEB32303, sample SAMEA104408692) | aquatic metagenome | biome: Brackish water; feature: Coastal; material: water | place: Baltic Sea | collected 2014-10-23 | depth 10 m ... | reverse complement strand
CATATTATTTCTGGGCGTTGTCCTCGCACCCTTATTCGATTGGGACGAGCTCAATTTCGCAGAAACGGCGCGAGAAATGAAGCTCACCCAGAATTATTTATACGTTCAAATCGGATTTGAGCCCTTTTGGGAAAAACCGCCCTTTTTTATTTGGATGCAAGCCTTCGCAGAGCGCCTATTCCAAACCAACGATCCTTGGGTTTACAAACTTCCCAATATAATAACCGGTGTTTTAGCCGTTAACTGGGTATATCATTTAGGCGATCGCTTGGGCAAACGCATGCTCGGTGCTTTTTGGGCCCTCGCTACCCTCTTTACCTTTGCTCCGTTTATTTATTGGCGCTCTGGAATTATTGATCCCGTATTCAATTTTTTTATCGTACTCAGTATTTACCAATGGTACAAAATCACCCAAGCCCATTTAAAAGACGAACGTTCACACCTGTATTATTTATTGGTAGGGATATTTTTGGGCTTTGCTTTTTTAACCAAAGGACCCGTAGCCATAGGAATCGTAGGTTTTGTAGTCCTTTGGGTTACTGCCGCACGTGGAAAATGGTACGAAATTTTCAACTGGAAATTACTCTTGAGTTTAATCGGCTTGGCTTCCGTAATCGGACTCTGGGTTTTCCCACTGCTTCAATCCAACGGTGCCCAATTTCTCGAAGAATTCATCGCCTATCAAATTGTGCTTTTTAAAGGACAAATCGAATGGCATAACCAACCTTGGTTTTACCATATCATTGTCCTCTTTTTCTTGGCTTTCCCCTCCTCATTGCTCGCCCTGCCCCATTTATTTAAAAACCGCATTATGGACCGTAATGTAGACGTGTGGCATTTATTCATGCGGGCTTTGTTTTGGGTCGTCTTGATCATTTTCTCCATTACCACCACCAAAATAATTCATTACAGCAGCCTTTGCTGGTGGCCCCTCACCTATTTCGGCGCCTATCAAGTATACTTGGGCCATACTAATCGCTGGCATTTTCCCAAATGGCTCATTTTGCCTATTAGTATTTCGGCTATTGGCATCGGAATTGCCCTGTGGGCATTGCCTATCGCGGCCCATATGAATCCACTTCCGGCTTCCATCTGGGAAAAACTAGATGTATTCACCAAAGGTTTATTAGAGGTAAAGGAACCCTGGTCTTGGACGTCATTGCTGCCTGCGGCATTGTTTACCTTTTGGTTTTTCGCGTGGTTTATTCTTCAACTCTTAGGAAGAAAACCGCACGCAGCAATTTTATATATTATCAGCGGCGTGGTGGCTCTAAGCAGCAGCATTTGGTTATTGCCACCCGTTGGCAAACTCCTACAAGGCCCCCTCACCCGCACCATACAACAAGAAACCCAAAAAGGTGTTTTCCTAGAAGCTTGGTATTTCAAAACCTATGCTTTGTATTTTCACGGTAATTTTTCGGCTAAAGATTTCGACGAATTAAAACCCGAATTTCCGAGCGCTCAAAACGAACCTTATCCGAAACAAAGTGCTCGCCGTTCTCATGCCATGAACGCTAAAAACCAAGAACTTACAAAGGTTATTACCAAAAACAATTTCACTCCCGATTACGAATTTAAACGCAAATTTGTACGTGAGAAAAATATCGGTGGATACATTTTGTGGAGAAAACTACCCGCACAACCTTAGACTTATTGTCTTATTTTTGAGGAATTAACACCTCCGTATGAATAAGAAAGCGCTCAACATTGTTGTATCAGGATGGGAATACGGAGCAGGTAAATCGGGTACTTCACAAGGTCCGGATGCACTTTTACACGCATTAGAAAAACACACATCCCTGCCAACTCCCCCTATCAAAGTGGCCCAAACCGTAGAGGCAGAAGATGTAGAACACATTTATTTTCCCCACCTCAAAAGGGCCCGGCATTTACTCAGGCATCAAGCTCGATTGGCCAATACCATAGAAAATTTAGCCCCACAAACACCGACCTTATTGTTAACGGGCGATCATAGCAACGCCATTGGAGGTATCGCTGGATTTTGTCGCAATCGTGATACCCAAAATGTAGGAATTATTTGGATCGATGCCCATTTAGACTTGCACTCTCCGTATACCACACCCAGCGGAAACATCCATGGCATGTCGGTCAATACCGCCATCGAATTCGATAATTTAGACTGTCAAGTCAACGACCTAGATGCCGATTGTACTTCCCTTTGGAAAGAGATAAAAAACCTCAAGAAAAGCGATGCTGTAAAACCAGAGAATATTGTTTTCTTAGGAATTCGAAGCTACGAAATTCCGGAAATGCACCTTATTAAAACTGCCGGTATAAAGGTAATTTTCGCCGAAGACATCCACAAAAATGGCATAGAATGGGCATTGAATGAAATTCAAATTCATTTCCAAAATAAAGCCCAAGAATGGTATGTAAGCTTCGATGTAGACAGCATGGACCCCTCGGTTTCCATTGGTACTGGTACTCCAGTTGCCGGTGGTTTGAGCAAACGACAGGCCCAAACGGTATTGGAATTCTTTTGGAACCAAGATCAAACCCAATTATTGGAAATTACCGAAATCAATCCATCGCTCGACACCCAAAAACCCATGGCAGAAGAAGTGAGTGACCTTCTCTTTCGGTTGCTAGAAGATTAATCTTTATTTGGCACTAATATTTAGGCCGGATTTAACCATTGCAAAGTATTAACGCCATCCGCATAATCCCATAACTCAGGTTTTTGTGCGGTTCCAAAAGGCAAACCTGCTATTTCGGTTCCCTCGGAAACAATGCATTGAATTTCTTCTTGATGTTCGCTAAGGTAGTTTTGAACTTCTTGAATGTCGTCGTAATAGGTATAATTCACCATTCCCACGGGCGCATGAAGGGTATTTCGTTCCTTGAAAAGCACAAATCCCGCATCGATATGTGGGTCTAAATTCATCAATAACAACGCCTTGTGGTAATGGTAATTATTTACGTATTTGTGGTGGTTCACTAAATCGCCAAATTGGGTTTCCCAAAGCGGAAAAATTTGCGCAAAATCAAAATTTCTGGGTATAAATAACTGGGTTACATTGCGACATCCCATTCCGAAATACGCAAAAATATCCGCACCGAGTCCCAAAATCTGCGCTTCTGTCATAGAGTCTGCTTGCGGCAAAATGGCCACACTATGTCGGTTTTTGCGCAAAATATTAGGCTTATTTCTAAAGTAGTATTCAAAATAGCGATGCGTGTTATTGCTACCCGTAGCGATAACACGGTCTACCTCTTTGAGCTGATCTGCGTAGGAAACATTCAGCGATTCGGAATGAATTTCCTCCGTTAATTTCAACCAAATTTTAGGCAAAATGGCATCGTCGGAAGACAATTTGAGCACCAAAGGGTAGCCCGAAATACAGGCGCTGATCACGTCGTGCATCACTACAAATGGGATGTTACCGGCGCCAATAATTCCTAATGTTTCGGTTTTGTTCTCGGGGGAAATAGGTAAAGCCTGTAACCATTTTTCACGTGCTTGCAGCGATAGCGCGTGCTGCCAGCCCGCAATACTTTGTTCTATGGATTCTTGGGTAAACCAAGGATTGTAAATTTGAGCTTGGTGTTTGGCTTGGATAAATTCAGGATTCGAATTATGCAGATCGAGGGCATCGGTAAATGCGCTCAAAATCTTGGCCGCCTTGGTATTCATACCGCAAAGGTACAATCATTCCAGGGAAGATAATGTTGCCACAATGACTTAACTTTGTGGCTTATGAAATCTTTGTTGCTAAGCGTGACCCTGTTTTTTGGATTTACAACTATGGGTTATACCCAAAGTCGTTGGATGATTGGATCTTCTGCAGGAGTAGGATTTTCTAAAACACCAGGGAGTGATACTTTGGCTAATCAATTTTCTACGCGCAATCGTTTGGGAGGTTATGGCAATTTACAACTTAGTTACGATTTAAACCGCGGAACTAGTATTTTGTTAAGTGCAGGTTATTTAAATGCGGGTTACAAAATCAACAATGACACGATGGCCTTTAATACTTCCATTAATAATGGCATGCATTATTTCAATGGAAGCTTGGGGATGGCATTGCGTCAGCAATTTGGTAAATCGAATTACATCTCTGAAAAGTTTGGTTTCTCCATGAACTATGAATTAGGTAATAATACCCGCGACACATTCAATAATCAAGATGCCGGTACGCGTTTCAGAATCATTCAGGAGCAACAGCGGGTTTGGAATGCCTTGGGATATGTAGGTGTGGCATTTGGGGGTAATACAGAGGGCGGTAACCGCTATGAATTTCATTTAACCTATTACCAACCCTTGAGCACCACGCATGGATTGCGGGTGCAGCACAGCGAATTTTTCAGTGGAGAATTTCCGCTAACGTATCGCGGGGGTAACCTCCAAATTGGCATTAACTATTATTTCAACTTTGGAAATTTCCAAAAAACCGAAGAGTATTTTTTCGATTGATGTATAGACGCAATGCATTGCGTCTATACCCGATTAACCCAATCCTACGTCTAACGCCATCATCAACACAAATCCGATCATCAATCCCAATGTGGCTTTGTCGGTGTGTCCGTCTCGTTGCGATTCTGGAATTACTTCTTCTACTACAATATAAATCATAGCACCTGCGGCGAATGCCAATGCATAGGGCAAAATACTCTGCATCATCATTACCAATATTACTCCGGAAACCGCTGCTAATGGCTCTACTACCCCACTGAGCTGTCCCCATAGAAACGATTTAGCTCTTGACAATCCGTAACGTCGTAATGGAAGAGAAACGGCCATTCCTTCTGGTAAATCTTGAATTCCAATTCCTATGGTTAAGGCAATGGCTCCGGCTAAATTCGCACCTGGAAGACCTTCCGCCACGGCACCAAATGCCACCCCAATAGCCAATCCTTCCGGAATATTATGGAGGGTGATGGCCAATACCAATAAAACGGTTTTATTCCAACTGGTTTTAACCCCTTCCGACTTTTCAATGGGATCGCTTAAATGCAAGTGAGGCAACCACTGATCGAGTCCAAATAGAAAAAATGCACCTGCTAAGAAACCTATTCCTACGGGTACCCAAGCCAATTCTGTTCCCCAAGAAGATTCAGCCATTTCAATAGCAGGATTCAGCAAGCTCCAAAAACTAGCGGCTAACATTACACCGGCGGTAAAACCCATAAGGGTATCCATAAATCCGCGGTTTACATCTTTAATAAAGAACACAAGAGACGCTCCTAAAGCGGTAACGAACCATGTGAACATAGAACCCGTGAATCCTTGCATTACCGGGCTCAATTCTTCAAAAAATGCAATTATTTCTTTCATAATTATTTGCGATTAATGCACCCTATCGCCTCGCAATTCTAATCCAGCCAACACTTTTGCTTCTATTTCAAGCCATTCTTGCCAACGTTTTTTTACTTGATCTTCTGGATAATACTCTTTGGCTAAATCTATAAACATTCTGTAATGTCCGGCTTCAGAAACCATGAATTCATGATAAAATCCGCGCAAACTTTCATCAGAGCAATACAAACTCAGCAATCGAAAACGTTCGCAACTACGGGCTTCTATTAACGCACTAACCAATAGTTTCTCTAATAGTAACCCTTGTGAATTGCCCTTTATCATGTAGGATTGTAACCCGATCACGTAATCGTCTTTTCGGGCCCTTCCCAAAGATACTCCTCTCTTAGCCATTTCCTTCAAAACTCTTCGAAAATGACCCCATTCTTCGGCCACCAAGGGTGTTACCTCCTCTACCAATTTGGTTAAATTGGAATAACGCACAATCAGGGATATCCCGGTGGAAGCCGCTTTTTGTTCACAAAAGGCATGATCAATTAAAATATCATCTATAGATTTCTCAGCTATATTGACCCAGCGGGGGTCTGTTGGTAGCTTCAAACCAAGCATCTGTAATGAAGTAATGGTTTCTGCCATAATTTTAGAGTTGAATTTAGGCTAAATTATTTTTGTTCGATTTTTTGCACGCGCTCTTGATGACGCCCACCTTCGAAAGAAGCTGCCAAGAAAGCCTTTGCAATTTCTAATGCTTTTTCTTCGCTTACAAATCGGGCAGGTAAACATATAATATTGGCATTGTTATGTTCGCGTGCCAAAGATGCCAATTCTTTATCCCAAGCCAAACCCGCTCGTATGCCGTCATGCTTATTGGCGGTTATGCAAACGCCGTTACCACTTCCACAAATCAATATGCCTAAGTCGCAGATACCTTCTGAAACCGACTGTGCCACTTTATGAGCGTAATCGGGATAATCTACCCGGTCGGAGGAGTCCGGACCCATATCGGAAACGCCGGCATTAAATTCTTCTAAGATACCCGAATTCAGGGCCTTTACAATAATTTCTTTAACGTCAAATCCGGCATGGTCGGAGCCGATAGCGATGGTATATTTCATATTTGCTTGTTATTTTTCAAGGTAAATTTTATTCTTTATTCCATTTCGGAAGCTTTGCGTTTTTCCACTCTTTTGGCAATGAAAATCCCTAAAACGTAGAGTGACATTAGGGGAATTCCCAAGAGAAGTTGAGAAAACACATCGGGGGAAGGCGTGGCAATTCCGGCGATAATAAAAATCACAACGGCCGCATATCGCCAATATTTCTTCAAAAAATCAGAAGATATAAGTCCTATACTCGTTAAAATGTAAATCAAAACGGGCAATTCGAATACCAAACCCGTGGCCAAACTCATAAAGGTTACAAATCCGGTAACACTCGATATGGTAATGATATTTTGAATTTTATCGCTTAAACTAAACGACAATAAAAAATTGGTAGCCACCGGCACCAATAAAAAATAGGCAAATAAAACGCCGGTAAAAAAAAGTAAGGAAACCACAAACAGACTGCGTTGCACGCGTCGGATTTCCTTTTTACTAAGTGCAGGTTTCACAAACAACCACAACTGTCTTACCACAAAGGGGAAACTCAATATAAAGCCAGCTACTAGGGCAATTTTAAAGGCACTTACAAACTGACCCTGCACCTGCATGCTTTGCATAATCAATTTCGGGGGATCCCAACAAAGGGTATCGTTATTCATGATTGTGCGACCTGCTTTACAGAAGAAAGAATATCCCCAAAAACCAGCGGTAAAGGGAGCCATAATTACTTTTTCAAACAGGGTATCAACCCAAATAAAAGCGGCAATAGTAGTGGCAATAACGATATAGGCAATTTTCACCAAACGGGCACGGAGCTCGTCGATATGGTCAAAAAAACCCATATTTTTTTCTTCAGAAAATTGTTGGTCTACATCTACTTGGTCTAAGGCCATTTTTTGAATGATGAATTATGAATGTTGAATGATGAATGTTGAACCATCAAATCTTACATCAACATTCCGCCGCAAACAGATAGGGTTTGTCCGGTAACGTATGTGCTCATATCAGAGGCTAAAAACAGACATGCCTGAGCAACATCTTCGGGGGTACCGCCGCGCTTCAAGGGTATGGTATCAATCCAGCCTTTGCGGATATTTTCATCTAAAGCTTCCGTCATTTCGGTTTCGATAAAACCAGGTGCAACGGCATTGCAACGTACATTTCGAGAACCTAATTCTTTAGCAATACTTTTGGTAAAACCGATCATACCTGCTTTAGAGGCCGCGTAATTCGCCTGTCCTGCATTTCCGGTTACGCCTACCACACTAGTCATATTAATGATGCTACCAGCTTTATTTCCCAAGAAATGACGCAAAAAGGCCTTGGTTAAATTAAAGGCACTTTTTAGGTTGGTATTGATTACTTCATCCCACTGCTCTTCCGACATGCGGAGCATCAAACCGTCGCGGGTAATACCTGCATTGTTAATCAAAATATCTACTTTGCCAAATTCGGCAATAACGTTTTCTGCTAAGGTTTCACTTTGTTTGAAATCGGCGGCATTGCTCTGGTAACCTTTTACTTTAACGCCAAATTTTTGACTCAATTCTAACTCAAAAGCACGGGCTTTTTCAACCGAACTGGCAAAGGTGAAGGCAATATTACAGCCATTTTGAGCAAATACTTCGGCGATTCCTTTTCCTATTCCTCGAGAAGCACCGGTAATCAAAGCAGTTTTTCCTGATAACATAATCGCAAAGATACAATCTAAGAATTGAATTGAGCGACTCGCCGATTCATGATCCAAAACCATAGCGGAAAAACCATACTTAATACCATCATGCCGGGATAACCGGTAGGCATTTGCGGTGCATTATGCGCAGATTCTAACTCTTGATATTTTTTATATGATTTAAAATGGTGATCAGAGTGCCTCGATAATTCAAACAGCAATAAGCGACCTATCACATGATTACTATTCCAGGAATGATGGGTTTCTACACTTTCATAAAACCCATTCGCTTCCATTTTACGAAGTAAACCATAGTGTTCTATATAATTAATAGTCTCTAATAAAATAGCACCAATGAAAGCCGCAAGGAGCAACGCTGCGAGTCCGTTTCCCCCGAAAAGAAAATAAACAACTCCTAAAAAAGCCAATTGTAAGACTTGAAACTGCAACATTTGATTGCTCCAATGCAAAGGAGACTGTTTGTTACGCTTGAGGCGCTCAAACTCTAATTGCCACGATTTCATCCATGTTTGGTACATCGATCGAAACCAAAAAAATTGTACGGGCTCATTAATACGCGCGGAAGATGGGTCTTCTGGTGTGGCTACATGTTTATGATGACCTCTGTTATGCTCTATGAAAAAATGCATATACAAGGAAGTAAGCAACAACGACTTAGCAAGCCTTTGTTCCCATTTGTTCGACCTATGGCCAAGTTCATGAGCCACGTTTATACCGTAACTTCCACACAAAATTCCCATTCCTAGAATCTTTCCCCACTCAGAAAATTCCCAATTCCTTGGCTCGATGAAAGAAAAATAATCCGTAAAATACAGAAGAAAAAACCACTGTGTGGGTACCAGTAAATATAACACCCAATCAAAACGTTTGTCTTGCGACCGCGCTTCTATCTGCGCTTCGCTCAGATTTGAACCTTTAGCCCCAATAAACCATTCTAATATAGGTATCACTCCGAAAACCACCGCCACACACATCCAAGCTCCATATCCCTCCGCGTGCAAGGAAAACCAGAATAAAACAGCCGGGAAAAATGCAAATACATAAGAAAATGCTTTCATAATACGTAATATTTTAAGGGTTTAGCAGCAGCAATTTACGAAAAATGCAAATCTTTTGAACCTTAGAAGCGTGAGAAATATCCTATTTTTGTTGGATGCCCATGGCATTGGATACTAAAATCGAGTTTTTAAAAGGCGTGGGTCCCGCAAAAGCCCAAGCCCTTAATACCGAACTCGGAATTTTTACCGTTGCCGACCTGCTGAGCCACTACCCTTTTCGACACGAAGACCGCTCCAAAATCATCCCGATTATTCAAACCCCTGAGTACACCGACATATACGTACAATTAAAAGGGATTATTATTCCGGGGGAATTTCAAGGAACGGGTGCTGCCCAACGTTACACCGCCACCTTGCGTGATGAGACCGGACAAATTGAATTGATTTGGTTTCAAGGGGCTAAGTGGATTGCCCAATCGCTGAAAACACAAACTCCGTATTTGGCTTATGGTAAAATTCAGGCCTTCAGGGGGCATTTTAATATTGCCCATCCCGAGTTGCAGATAATAGGGCTAGATATCCAACTGTCGCAATTGGGATTAACGCCTGTGTATCCGCTCACCGAGGGACTCAAACGCAAAAAAGTTGAAAATAAATTACTTGCCAAACTCAGTAAACAGATAGTAGAAGACGTCGATTTTAACCTGATCGAAAATCTACCCCAAACCATTATACAAAAATTTAATTTCCCTACCCGTACAGAAGCGGTAAAATGGCTTCACGCCCCTAAAAATCCGCAATTATTAGAAAAAGCAACCCAGCGATTGAAGTTTGAAGAACTCTTTTATTTACAATTGCGGCATTTGCAATTAAAGGGCTCTCGGAATCGCACCTACAAAGGACTCATTTTTGAGAATGTAGGAGCGCATTTCATGGAGTATTATGAAAAACACCTGCCCTTCGAATTGACAGATGCCCAAAAAAGGGTGATCAAAGAAATTCGCTTGGATATGAAATCGGGTAAGCAGATGAACCGATTATTACAA
>ERZ891134.2657-NODE-2657-length-10124-cov-3.750223_pt1 | contig 10124 bp, 18 predicted proteins | sample MGYA00520888_ERZ891134 | MGnify/ENA primary metagenome ERZ891134 (study PRJEB32303, sample SAMEA104408692) | aquatic metagenome | biome: Brackish water; feature: Coastal; material: water | place: Baltic Sea | collected 2014-10-23 | depth 10 m ... | reverse complement strand
GCAATGGCTAACCCAACAACAGCAAGTGGAGAAACTTGGTAATGAAGATGGAGCTTAAGCCTGAACTACAAGTACAGATGGAGCTTGAAGCTCATGAAAAAGAGTGTGCCATTAGGTACAAGTCAGTAGATGAAAAGCTATGTACCCTAGACAAAAGACTGTGGAGAATGGAGGCTATGTCTATGTGTAGCACCTTCGCAGTCATAGCAGCTGTAGTCGCTATAATAATGAAGTAAGAGAACCACCACCACATGATAGACGTTATCACTGCCTTTGGCTTAATCAAAACGGCACACGCTAGTCTTATGCACGCAGTCCAAATGAAAAAGGATTTCTCATCTATGGGCAGACAGATCGCCAACTTTGCTAAGGGTGAGGCAGCTCTTAGTGTTGCCAAGGAGAAGAAGCAGAACTCTATATTTGGTAATGTGGTCGGTAAGGCTATAGACGACCACTTCAAAGAAGAAGAGCGTACTAAGATGTTTGACGAGCTGCGAAGCATGGTTCAGCTATATGGGTCTGCAGGTCAGTGGGAAAGATTAGCAGCTACTATAGCAGCAGCCAAAGCAGAACACAGGAAACAACTCAAGGAACAAGCCAGGATAGACTACAGAAACAAGATGATTACCACTGTAGCGTCAACTGTATTGATAGGCATGGCATTGATTTACTACTTGGCAATGTATTTAAAAGGAGAGTTCTAGATGAACATGGAAAGACTTAGAAAGCAGTTAATTAAACATGAGGGTGTTGAGTATAAACTATATACTTGTACAAGTCAGAAGACTAGCATAGGCGTGGGAAGGAACTTGGACGATAGAGGTATATCCCATGAAACAGCAATGCAGATGTTAGACGAGGACATCGACATATGCATCAACGAATTACAGCAGACAGTCAGCTACTGGGATGACCTCCCTGAGAGAGTACAAGAGGCTTTGATAAACCTATGCTTTAACATGGGTATAAGCCGTCTCATGGCCTTCAAAAAGACTTTTGGTTTCCTTAGAGAGGGTATGTATGAAAAGGCTGCTGACGAGCTTCTAGAGAGCCGTTACGCCAACCAGGTGGGGCAAAGGGCTATAGACGTAGCTAACATGATCAGAGAAGGAGCTGAGGTCTAATGTTACCCATATTAAACATAGTAGGAACCCTGGCTAGTACATGGCTAGAGGGACGCCAGGAGAAATCCAAGGCAAAGCAGCAGCTAGAGGTAGCCAAGGTACAGGCACAAGTTAAGCGTGTTGAGCAGGACGGTAACTGGGATGAGAAGGCTATGGATGCCTCAGACAACTCCTGGAAGGACGAAGCCTGGACTATATGTTTCATAAGCCTGATATTCGCATGTTTCATCCCTGCCCTACAGCCATACATATCTGATGGCTTCAGGTTCTTAAGAGAGGACTGCCCTGACTGGTTATCCTATGGGATACTGGCATCAATAGCTGCCTCATTTGGTTTAAAGTCAATATCGAAGATGAAAGGTAAGTAATGGATTTAGATGTTATTAGTTTGTTTCTTCAGACACTCACTGTCATAGGTGTGTTTGTCAACACTGGTATAAATATAGTTTATCGATTAAAAAAGTAATTACCCTGTAACACTGGTCAGGCTTAGGTTTGATCGGTGTTTTTTCGACTTATGTCCACCCATATACAAAAAGGGTCTTGATTATTTACTAAAGTTGGATTAGATTAACAATGTGAACTGCGATTGAGGTTAACTTCAGATTTACAGTCTGCTGCCTTTAACCACTCGGCCACCCCACCAAGGGTAACTCCTTGTTAATCTCAGGGGGTCTTTTAAAACAATCAGTCAGTTCTCGCAAGTAAAAAGTAACTTAAGGAGAACTAAATGTATATCGACACAATCAAACCAACCGAACACCTAGTCGAATGTGTATCCGAACTAAAGAGACTAAGAAGGCTACTCTCAGATGCTGAGTGGAACGGCCAGGATAAATCAGCTTCATTCTACCGTAGCGAAGTTAACTACTTCAGACACCTTGTTAGGCAGGGTGTTTTTTATGAGCCATTGTTTTAATAGGGGGACAGCAAATGCAAACATTCAGACAATTCTTTATGAGTAATGCCGATGAGCTATGGAGTGGTCGTCACAAGGAGCAAACCATTAACAAGCTGATGATGTTCAGCAACTACAAAAGGTATGGTAGCAAGCCCTTAGACGGCTTCACAGCCCTGGAAATCTCAGACTTCCTCAGCTTCATTAAAGTCAATAGAAGGCTCTCAGAGACGACTATAAACAGATACAAGGCTGCTATAAAGGCAGTCTTTAGTTACGCTATAGATCTAGAGCTTATCACTGCAGCTCCTAAGATCAAAATGAAGGCTGAGAACAACGGTAGACCCAGGTCATTTACAGCTGATGAACTAGTGAAGATCAAGTCATTCTTTAGTAAGTCTAGGGAGCCTAGGATAAAACACCTGGTCACTCTATCTGAGCAGACTGGTATGAGACTGGGTGAGCTGCAGGAGATAGGTACGACTGCCTTCGTATCAGCTGATGAGCAGTGGCTTAAGTTAGTTGACACCAAGAACGGTGATGACCGTGAGGTACCCCTAACACCGACTACCCTGGAGTGTATCAAAAAGGTAGGGGTGGTTAAGGAGTGGTTCAGTCACCGTATCTTCTACGACCTTTGGGATGAGTGCAGACACAGGATTGCCCCTAGGGATAAGAACTTTGTTTTTCACGTTTTAAGACATACTTGTGCCTCAAAGTTAGCTAATGATTTTCAGATTAACACACTGGTTATTGCCGATATGTTGGGTCACAGGTCAATAAAGACAACTCAGAAGTACGTTCACGTTAACCAGGACACTAAGAAGTCTGTAGCTAAATTATTAGCTCAGTAAAACTAAGGGGATAAGATATGCAATGCACAATTAATAAGCAAATAGGGAGACCTAAAAGAAGTAAACAATATGTATCTAAGAAGGTGTTTTTAGAACAGGCTGACTGGGAGTTTCTTGGGCGTGAGGCACATAAGCTATCAAGAATTACAGGACAGCAGATCTCAATGGCACACTTAATAAGAATGGCAGTTACAAACCAGTTTGTTACCCAAGGCAATGATTGACCACAAGACATTGCACAAGTTAATCAGGTCTATAATATTAACCTTAATTTAAAGGAGGGAGTGATGGAGAGAATATTAGAATTATATGAAAAGATGTACAGAGACTATGCCTTATCTATTTTCGAGGTAGAGATAAAACTTCATGCTGCTAGGACTACTCGCATGAATGGTAGGTTAGAGGCTTACTTCAACTCATCACAGAACCGTAACACCTTTGCTAGGATTATGTGTAAGGCATATCAAACTGATACCCCAGTAATAATCACCGAGGTATGTGAATTGCTTAATGCCAATCGAAGTAGTGTAAGTGTGATGGTCGATGAATGTGAAAAGGAAGGTTGGATATCAGTGGCTAGGGAGAACAACAAGGCTTTGTGTATGGCTACTGATGAGCTTTACGAAAAGATCATGATGTATGTTTTTTGGAAGAAGCAGATAAGTCAGTCAATAGTTGGTGATAACTATAAAAAGATAACTCAGATAGAAAGCGTACTGAGGTCTGTTGGAATACCTGTCCCTGATTTTAGTTATGGTGAGAAGAACATCTACGAAGACAATGTAGAGTTAGTAAATTTAAAAGGAGGTAGTAATGACAATAATTTCAAATAGCCCTTTAGGGATACAACAACGGATGAACCAACTGACTGGCCAGGAACCAGTTTGGACTACTAATAGTCTATATTTTAATTAAGTAAAGTTTAGTTATGTCCACCCATTAGAGACTTAGGGTGAATAAGGAGAGATAATTTGAGTACAATAAGAGAACTACAAAGAGAACGACAAATGATCACAGAAGGACGTGATCGCTATCTAAAGAGATCTGAGAAGATTACCACCACATCGATTCAGAACAACCCACAAAAGCTTATATCTGAAGTTCAAGCTATAGTATCTAAAGATCTAAAGAAGACTATAGATGAACAAAAGGGTAAACAAAACAGACCACTTAAGTGGGTTAACGACTTGAAGGATGTTGATGTCGATATAATTAGTTATGTCGGTCTAGTGTCAATGTTTGACGCTGTAGGTCGTAATCAAACTCTTACTAGAGCTGTAGCCACTATAGGTCAAAAGGTTGAGATGGAGATCTTCAATATGAAACTTAGGGAGTATAACCTTAAGTTAGCTAAAAGAATTGAAACTAAAGTCACTAAAGATCACTCTAGTGAAAGACACAGGGTTAAGGCTGCTAAGGCTATCGCAAGTAAAGCAGGTTTTACCTATGACAAGTGGGATGACAAGCGTAGGGTTATTGTCGGCACACCAGTGTTAAATTCGATACTCAGGGTATCAGGTATATTTGACATATGGGAAACAACAATCAAGTCCAGGACACTTAAGAAGATAGGTTTACTACCTGAGGCGACAACCAGGCTTAGTGAGTTAGACTTCGACGAGAGTTGGACTTCACCACTGTTTGCCCCCATGACTGTGAAGCCTAAAGACTGGACTTCTTTTAACACTGGTTGCTACTTAGACGAAGCCTTGAGTAACCAGGTAAAACTAGTAAAGGGATATGTCTCTACCGTCCATATAAAGGCCATACAGAAGGGTTTTGACGACGGTACAATACAGCCTTCCATAGACGCTCTTAATGCTGTTCAAAGGACGCCTATGAAGCTTAACCCAAGTATCGTAGAAGCCGTGGAATGGTGTTGGCTTAATGACAAGAAGCTCGGTAAGTTTCCTACAAGAGCCTATGTAGAAATGCCTGATCACGTCGATGACTTTGACAGCCTAAGTGACACTGAGAAAAAGGGCATAAGGATAAAGAACAGAAACATTGTCATTAAGAATAGGCAGATTGATGGTCAACGCTCAGTAATGGCACAAGACCTTAAGGTGGCCAAGGAGCTGATGGAGTACGACCAATTCTACTTACCTCATAACTTCTGTCACCGTGGACGTATATACCCTATACCTCACTTCTCACACCACAGAGACGAACACATAAAGGCTATGTTTGAGTTTGCTAATGAAAAGGTCGTTGATGAACAGGCTTTTTACTGGATAGCGATACAAGTGGCCAACACTGGTGACTTTGATAAGGTATCTAAGAAGCCTATGCTAGACAGGATCAAGTGGGTTAACGACAACGCTGATAAAATCATAGAAGTAGCCCAGGACTACAAGTCTACCTTTGACTTTTGGTCTAAGGCCGATAAACCCTTCTGCTTCCTAGCAGCTTGCCAGACTTACTTTAAATACCTGGTAGGAGGTGAAGGCTCTACAAGTGGCCTTCCTATATCCTTAGACGGTAGTAACAGTGGCATACAGCATTACTCTGCTGCCAGTCGCCAGGAAAGAGACGGATCACTGGTTAACCTAGTGCCTAGCACCAAACCTCAGGACATCTACCAAGAAGTGGCTGACGTCGTAGAGGGTATATTTAAGGAGCAGCAGAAGGATGAGAAGTGGGCTAGAGTTTGGCTTAAGTTTGGTGTTAACCGTAAGTTGGTAAAGCGTAACGTCATGACTTTTGGATACTCCAGTGAAATTTACGGCTTTAAGGATCAGATACTGGAAGACACTATGAGACCACTTGCAGATGAAGTTTTAGAGGGAAAGCACGACACACACCCCTTTGGTGAAGACCAGGGGTTTGTAGCTGCCAACTTCCTGGCTAAGGCTAACTGGAAGGCAGTTAACCAGGTTATAACTGGGGCATCTGAGGGTATGAAGTTCTTCAAGACACTCGCCAGGTTACTAGCTCATGAAAACAAACACATGAGATGGGTAACGCCTGTAGGCTTTCCAGTGATACAAAGCTACTCCAAGTTTACAACTAAGGAGATTAAGGTTTATCTCTACGACAGGACTATGTTTAAGAATGTCCGTAGTCAAATATCCCTGAGAGACAAACCAGTGAAGGCTGTTGATAAGGCTAAGTCTGCTTCAGCTGTCTCACCGAATGTCATACACTCGATGGATGCTGCACATTTACTACTGACTGTGTTAAATGGATTACAACAGGAGATACATGAGTACTTCCTGATCCATGACAGCTTTGCGACGACAGCTGCAGACACTCAAAAGCTGTATAAAATCATTAGAAGTTCATTCGTTGAGCTTTACACTGATTTCTGTCTATATCAGTCGGTTTTAGACCACAACATCGATCAATTCACAAACCTCTCAAAGGTAGAGCTACCCTCAATTCCAAAGAAGGGAAATCTAGTTCTAGAAGACATAAAGGACAGTCGTTACTGCTTCGCATAATTTAGTTATGTCCACCCATTGAGAGATTAATCTACTAAACCAAATCAAGAGGTAATTCATGCATCCAAGAGAAAGGGTGCTTGGTATTGCTTGTCTTTGTTCAGAGCAGGGACAGGAAATACCCAAGCATGTTTTAAAAGAGGCAGAGGCACTAGGTGTAGATCTTTCTCAATTTAAAAAACAAAAACAAAAACAACAACAACAACAACAACTTAAGGAGAGAGTTAATGGCTCAAAGACAAACATTTGTGACCCATAAAGGCACAGCACAATACCCATGGTTAAACATAGCTGACACTCAGTTTGATGCTGAAGGTGTTTATAAGACAAACCTTTTAGTTCCCCAAGACCAGGCTAAACATCTTACGGATCAGTTAAAACAAATAGCTGAGGATGAGTTTGGTAAGAAGGCTGCAACAGCCAGGATGCCATATAAGATTGATGAGGAGACTGGTATGATGTCGATCATTGCTAAGTCAAAGTTTCAACCTAAGTTCTTTGATTCAAAGGGTCAGGTAGTCAACAACCCACCAAACTTATTCGGTGGTTCTATTATTAAAATAGGAGGTGTTATTAGTCCATACACCGTGACTGGTAACAACGGCATTTCATTAAGATTAACTAAAGTTCAGATTATTGAACCAGTAAGCCACACTGGATCAGGTTTAGATGGTTTTGAGGCCATGGAAGATGGATTTGTAGCTGAGGAGTTTGGTAGTGAGAGTAATCAAGACGAGGAAGACGAAACTGGTACCTCATCATACACATTCTAGAGGTGCTTTAGTAAGAGGTTATAAGTCAGGGTTAGAAGATAAGATCAGTGAACAAATTCGTAAGGCCGACTTAGACGTCTACTACGAAACTGATAAGATCAAGTTTACCCACCCACCTCGGCAAAGTACTTACACACCTGACTTCAAGCTGCCTAAGATTGGTGGCTTTTTTTATGTCGAAACTAAGGGTCGCTTCGTGACTGCCGATAGACAGAAACATCTATTGATCAAGGAGCAGCACCCTGAGTTAGACATCAGGTTTGTATTCTCTAACCAAAACTCAAAGATCTACAAGGGATCAAAGACAACCTATGCAGACTTCTGTAGGGCAAATGGTTTTAAGTTTGCCCACAGGTTTATCCCTGAGGACTGGCTTAACGAAGGTTACCCACCACCAATGGGACTACATGGAGATTTGTTATGAGTGAAAGACCAATGTGCAATGAATGCAAAAAAGAATTAGCCGACGCTAAAGAGGTAAACAAGTTTTACTGTGCCAGTTGTTGGTTGAGTTTATTTAAGAAAAGTAAGGGAGTTACATATGTTAGGACATCAATCGAAAGAACTAAGGAAGGAGCCATGTCCTGACTGTGGGTCTTCAGATGCATTAGGCATTTACGACGACGGCCACACTCACTGTTACTCATGTAATAAAACAACACAGACTAATTATAAAAAGGTTGATCTAAAACTCATACAACCTAAGACTAATACTTTTGCTAAAGAACTACTAAAGGGTGAGATAAGAAGCCTTAAACACAGAGGCCTCACTGAAGAAACTTGTAGAAAGTTTAGCTACCTTTGCCACAAAGACCTGGAGCTTGCAGTTTACAGAGACACTGCAGGTAAGGCAGTAGCTCAAAAGGTTAGAGACAAGAACAAGAACTTTAGCATCATAGGTGATGCATCTAAGATGACACTCTATGGTTCACACTTATGGTCAACTGGTAAGAAGTTAGTTATTGCAGAAGGTGAAATAGATGCAATGACGATTTCCCAGGTACAGGGTCATAAGTGGGCTACAGTATCCCTTCCAACTGGAGCAGCCTCGGCAGCCTCAAGCATCAAGAAGAACTGGGATTACATCAATAACTTTGATGAGATTATCCTTATGTTCGACATGGATGATGCAGGTCAAAAAGCAGTTCACATCGCAGCTGAGCTGTTACCAGTTGGTAAGGTTAAGATAGCCAACTTACCCCATAAGGATGCTAATGAATGCCTTATGAAGGGTAAGGCTGATGAGATAATATCAGCTATATTCCAGGCTAGGTCATTCAGACCTGATGGCATCATAAGCTCATATGACCTTAAGTCAGACATGCTTGCCAACGATGAGCAGTCAACTATCAACTACCCCTACCCCAGGCTTAATGAGATAACCAAGGGTCTTAGAACCTCGGAGCTTGTTACAGTCTGTGCAGGTAGTGGTATTGGTAAGTCTACCCTTGTAAGGGAGATTGCCTACAGCCTTCAGCAGAACAACCATAAGATAGGTATGATCATGCTAGAGGAAAGCAACCGAAGAACCATGCTTGGTTTAGTCGGTATTCATATGAATAAGAACATTACTGTAGACAGGTCACTGGCAACTGATGAAGAGATTAGCAGTGGCTTTGACACTATGTTTGAAGATAAGCCTGAGATATTCCTTTATGACCACTTTGGATCTTCTGACGTTGAGTTGATATGTCAGCGTATCCAGTACATGGCAAAAGCCCTGGACATCAAGTGGATCATACTTGACCACATCTCAATACTTATATCAGGCATGGACAACGGTGATGAGCGTAAGATGATTGACCGTGCCATGACTAAGCTCAGGACGTTAGTACAGGAGTTAGACATAGGTCTTATACTTGTGTCTCATCTCAGACGACCTGAGGGTGACAAGGGACATGAGGATGGAGCTAAAGTACGCCTGGGTCAGTTAAGAGGCTCACACGCTATAGCACAGCTGTCTGACATATGTCTGTCACTCCAGGTAGACCCTGAAGATTCAGACGGTGACAGCAGGTTCATTCACATACTTAAGAATAGATTCACAGGTGAAGTCGGTAATGCAGGTGGCGTTAGCTACAACCGTGAAACAGGACGGCTACTACCTACGGAAGAGATATTCTAAAGATGAGAAGGAAAGACTAATGTTTAGTGAAGAAAACAGGAAACTAATAGAAGATATGGTCTACGGTTTATACCGTTACCACCCCTACACCAACTACACACTGTTAGTAACAAAGACACATGCAAAGCCATCGAAGTGGATGGTTAAGCCTATACAAACTCTTAACAACAGATCCAAAGTCTTCCACGACCCTATACAGCCTATCTACTTTAAGAACGTGATTAAGGCAATTCTGTTTGCACTTCAGTTTCGTGAGATAGCAAAGATTAAATACGACAAACAATATCAACATTAATAAGGAGAGAATAATGGCACAGATAACTGGCGAAAGACGTAAAGGAAACACCTGGGCATTACACGCCACAGAGCTAAAAGACTTACCCAGGCAGCTGCAGAAAAGAAAGAATGTAGAGGTCGATCCTTTAGAAGAGGTGTTCCTGGATGACCCCAGGGCAGACAAAGAACAAGAGCCAATGTTTAGAAGGGGCAGCAACCGATGAACCGATTATCATTAGATGAATACCAGGAGTTAGCTGCAAGGTATGCTATCTACAAGGAGAAGTTTAGTTACGGTGACAGTCTCAACGTCTTATACCCTGTCTTAGGATTAGTATCTGAAAGTGGTGAGGTAGCTGATAAGATTAAGAAGATCGTAAGAGACACTGACAACGACTTATACAGACTTCCTTCTACTACCAAGATAGAGATTATGAAGGAGTTAGGTGACTGCCTTTGGTATATAGCATTGATAGCTGATGAGCTTCAGTATGACTTGTCTGAAGTAGCTGAGATGAACCTTAACAAATTATCATCTAGAAGAGAAAGAAACCAACTGAAAGGATCAGGTGACAATAGGTGAGGTTAGTCTTCGATATCGAGACTGACGGCCTATTAGACACATTAACCC
>ERZ891134.2656-NODE-2656-length-10124-cov-15.084418_pt1 | contig 10124 bp, 9 predicted proteins | sample MGYA00520888_ERZ891134 | MGnify/ENA primary metagenome ERZ891134 (study PRJEB32303, sample SAMEA104408692) | aquatic metagenome | biome: Brackish water; feature: Coastal; material: water | place: Baltic Sea | collected 2014-10-23 | depth 10 m ... | reverse complement strand
CGTTTTCTTTATCTTTGCATACTAATTGAAATAAATTTTCAAAAGAGAGTATCTAGTATATGGAAAAAACGATTGATGAAAACCTGCAAGGCAATGCCCTTGATGTCACTCCCAAAAACAACAATACAAAGAAATTGTTCATAGAGAGTTATGGCTGCGCCATGAATTTTAGTGATAGCGAGGTGGTGGCTTCCATTTTAAGTAAACAAGGATACAACACCACTCAAATACTAGAAGAAGCAGATTTGGTGTTGGTAAACACCTGTTCTATTAGAGATAAGGCAGAACAAACTGTTCGCAAGCGATTAGAGAAATACAACGCCGTAAAGAGAGATCACAATCCAAAAATGAAAGTTGGTGTTTTGGGCTGTATGGCAGAGCGCTTGAAAGAAAAATTTCTAGACCAGGAGAAAATAGTAGACATGGTGGTTGGCCCTGATGCTTATAAAGACATTCCTAACCTTCTGGCAGAAGTAGAAGATGGAAAAGATGCTGTAAATGTAATTCTATCTAAAGAAGAAACCTATGGAGATATTTCTCCGGTAAGATTAAACAGTAACGGTATCAATGCCCTGGTGAGTATCACCAGAGGATGTGATAATATGTGCACCTTTTGTGTGGTGCCTTTTACCCGCGGGAGAGAACGAAGCCGTGACCCTAGAAGCATTTTAGAAGAAATTAATGAGCTGTCTGTAAAAGGCTACAAAGAAATTACCTTATTAGGGCAAAATGTGGACAGCTACCTCTGGTATGGTGGGGGGCTAAAAAAAGAGTTTAAAAATGCCACAGAAATGCAAAAAGCCACGGCAATTTCATTTTCTCAACTACTAGATCAAGTAGCCACAGCGCAGCCCCACATGAGAGTTCGCTTTTCTACCTCAAACCCACAAGACATGACCCAAGATGTGTTTGTAGTCATGGCAAAGCACAAAAATATTTGCAACCATGTACACCTGCCAGTGCAAAGTGGTAGTGATCGTATTTTAAAAGAAATGAACCGCCAGCATACCGTAGCGCAGTATATCACACTGGTAGACAAGCTTAAAAAAATACTACCAGATTGTAGCATTTCTCAAGATTTAATTACTGGATTCCCTTCAGAAACAGAAGCAGATCATCAAGCCACATTGGCTTTAATGCAGCAGGTAAAGTTTGCTTTTGGATACATGTACAAATACTCTGAAAGACCAGGAACGATGGCCGCTAGAAAGTTTGAAGATGACATCCCAGAGGCCACTAAAAAAAGAAGACTGACAGAAATAGTTGAGGCTCAGCGTGCTCACGGGGCTTACAGAACACAAGAGTTTGTTGGCAAGACCACCGAGGTGCTCATTGAGCGTTCTTCTAAGAAAAACCAAGACCAATGGAGTGGTAGAAACCAGCAAAGTATTGTTGTGGTGTTTCCAAAAGAGACCTACCAACCTGGAGATTTTGTAAATGTAAAAATTATACGCTGCACAAGTGCTACACTAATTGGCCAGGCAGTTGGTTTGAGTAAAGCATAAGGACAGAAAAAATTAAAACCTATGGAAAGTGTACAAGCAACAAAGCAACGATTTGGAATTATAGGAAATGATCCTAAACTAAATCGTGCCATAGAAAAAGCAATTCAAGTTTCGCCCACAGATATTTCAGTACTAGTTACCGGAGAAAGTGGTGTTGGAAAAGAAAGCGTGCCTAAAATTATACATGCGCTGTCTCACAGAAAACACGGAAAATACATTGCCGTGAACTGCGGCGCCATACCAGAGGGAACCATCGATAGTGAACTCTTTGGACATGAAAAAGGAGCCTTTACAGGAGCCTCTGCAACCCGTAGCGGTTATTTTGAGGTGGCAGATGGCGGAACTATTTTTTTAGATGAAGTTGGAGAATTGCCTCTGCCTACCCAGGTAAGACTATTGCGTGTACTAGAAAATGGGGAGTTTTTAAAGGTTGGGTCTTCCAAAATCCAAAAAACAGATGTACGCATTGTAGCGGCCACCAACGTAAAAATGGTGGAGGCTATTGAAAAAGGAAATTTTAGAGAAGATTTATTTTACCGTCTCAGTACGGTAGATATTAACCTTCCTCCACTTCGTGAGCGGTCTGAGGATATTCATTTATTGTTTCGAAAATTTGCTAGTGATTTTGCTCAAAAATATAAAATGCCTACCGTGCGCCTTGACCAGAGCGCTATAGATTTGTTATTGAAATATCGCTGGAGCGGAAACATAAGACAGCTGAGAAATGTGGCAGAACAAATATCTGTGCTAGAGCAACAGCGAGAGATAAACGCAGCTACTTTAAGCCAGTACTTGCCAAACATGTCTAGCAATTTGCCTGCGGTTATTAGCACAAAAAAAGCAGAAGGAGATTTCTCTAATGAGAGAGAAATACTTTACAAGGTTTTATTTGATATGCAACGAGATGTAAACGATCTTAAAAAGCTTACCATGGAACTCATGAAAACTGGAAATGCAAATAAAGTACAAGAAGAAAACTCATCACTTATAAAGAAGATATACAGCCAAGAGCAAAACAATGAAGCGGTGCTTGCAGCCATTGTTGAAGAGGAGCCAAACGACAATCCTATGGCTAACAAAGTAGAAGTTTTAGATATGCCAAATAGTGACGCTGAGCTTAGAAAAGGAAATTATGATTTTGTAGAAGATGTCAAAGAAGAAGAAAGTTTGTCTTTGCAAGAAAAAGAACTAGAGCTGATAAAAAAATCGCTAGAAAAATATGATGGTAAACGCAAAGATGCTGCAGATGAACTTGGCATCTCTGAACGTACATTATATCGTAAAATCAAACAATATGATTTGTAATGTAAAATAGTATCTTTGAATACCTAAGACATAAAACTTGCTTTTGTGCTAACAACCACCATATGTTAAAAAAAGGAATCTCATTTTTTATTTTTTTAATCCTTAGCACCGCTATAACAGGATGTGGTATCTATTCTTTTACAGGAGCAGATATTGATTACAGCAAGACCAAATCATTTCAAGTAAATTACTTTCAAAACAACGCTGCAATTGTGGAGCCTGGTATGGCAAGAGAGTTTACCCAGCAGCTTCAAGACCTGCTGCTAAACCAAACTAGCCTAGATTTAGTTAACAGTGGTGGAGATCTTACCTATGAAGGCGAAATTACAGAGTATTACATCGCGCCCATTACAGCAACCTCCCAAAACACTGCTGCGCAAAACAGGTTAACCATAAGTATTAATGTGCGTTTTTTTAATAAAAACAGTGAAGAAAAAGGTTTTGAACAACGCTTCTCATTTTACAAAGATTACACCGGGCAAAGCTTGTTGACAGGCTCTGAACTAGATGATGCTTTAAATGAAATATTTGAGCGCATCACTCAAGATATATTTAATAAATCACTCGCAAACTGGTAATATTTTGAACACACAAAACTATACCTTTTTACTAGCAGACCCCCAGCAAATAACAAAGCAGGCACTCCCCGATTTGGTTGAAGTTATTGACACCTACCCCTACTTCCAAAGCGCGAGAGCATTATGGCTAAAGGGTTTAAAAAACCAAGAGAGTTTTAGATACAACGACGCCCTGAAACTTACAGCGGCGCATACCACCAATAGAGACATATTATTTGAGTTTATTACCTCAGAGAGCTTTGAGCAGGATCAAATTTCATTGCAAATTTTAAGCAACGACCAATCCATTGGGCAGTATGATATTGAAATTGGCGAGGATCTCTCTCAAACCATTGATACAGAACAAAAGCAAGAACACAAACAGGCTCTAGAAGATGCAGAAGCGGTTTTAGATCCAAACTTATTTGAAAAGAAAATAGCAGACATAGAACAAATGATTGCTGTATCCCAGGAATTTTCAAACAAAGAAGATGCTTCAGATAGTGCTAATCAGAAGCAAGCTGCCTCAAGCCAGCTAGGAATTGACACTCCGCTTGCCTTTTCAAAAAAAGACAGGCATTCTTTTTCTCAGTGGCTTCAATTAACCACTGCCACTCCTATTGTGCGAGAAGAAATAAAAGAGCAAAAGCTCTCACGCGCAACAAAAGAAAAAGAGCACAAGAATGATTTGATTGAAAAATTCATCAATGAAAAGCCGAAAATTAAATCATTAAAAAATAGCCCTCAACAACAAAACACAACACTAGAAGACTCAAAGCCCTCAAACTCCTTGATGACAGAGACTTTGGCTAAAGTATATCTGCAGCAAAAAAACTATAAAAAGGCAATTCAAGCTTATAAAATATTAATTTTGAAAAATCCCGAAAAAAGTGGTTTCTTTGCAGACCAAATTAGAGCAGTAGAAAAACTGATAAAAACAGAAGCATCATGAGTACCTTTACAATATTTTTAATTTTAATTATTTTCGTAGCATTTTTGCTAATAGTAGTAATAATGGTTCAAAACCCAAAAGGTGGAGGATTATCTTCTTCTTTTGGAGGTGGAGGATCCACACAAATGGGTGGTGTACAAAAAACCACAGATTTTTTGGACAAGTCTACATGGACCCTTGGAGGTTTATTACTTGTGTTAATTTTACTATCAAGCATTCCTCTTGTTGGAAGCATTGAAACACAACAATCAAGTATTCAAGACACAGAGGTGATACAAACCGCGTTACCAACACCGGATAACGCTCCTGTAGATACGCCATAAAAAACACCATAACACTTTAAAAAAATGCCAGCTTGTCACTAAGCTGGCATTTTTTATTTTTATAGCTATAAAAATGTCAGTTTTAAGGTGTTGGCATACTTTCTGCCAATAGTTAATTGTAAAAAAAACAACGTCTAATACAATTTTTGCTTTTGCAGAAATTAAAAACCAATATAATAATGGGATTAAAAATTCAACCTCTTTCAGATAGAGTCGTGGTAACACCTCAAGCGGCAGAAACAAAAACAGCCTCTGGATTATACATACCAGATAGCGCTAAAGAAAAACCTCAACAAGGCACCATTGCTGCTGTAGGAAATGGTAAAAAAGACCACAAGATGACAGTAAAAGTTGGTGATACTGTACTGTATGGTAAATATGCTGGCACAGAATTAAAGCTAGATGGAAAAGAGTATTTAATTATGCGCGAGGAAGACATCCTTGCAATCATCTAAATAAAAGATTAACAATTAGTAACTACTATAAGCCCCACAGGTAAGGGGTTATAAAATTAAAATAACATGGCAAAAGATATAATATTTGACTTAGATGCTCGTAATGGCATTAAGCGTGGTGTAGATGCATTGGCAAATGCAGTAAAGGTAACATTGGGTCCTAAGGGGCGTAATGTAATTATTGGTAAATCATTTGGGGCTCCAGTTGTAACTAAAGATGGCGTTTCTGTAGCCAAAGAAATAGAATTAGATGACCCCCTTGAAAACATGGGTGCTCAAATGGTAAAAGAAGTAGCAAGCAAGACCAACGATTTGGCTGGTGATGGAACTACAACAGCTACCGTTTTGGCTCAGGCTATTGTAAAAGAAGGACTCAAAAACGTTGCGGCAGGTGCCAACCCAATGGATTTAAAAAGAGGGATTGACAAGGCAGTAGAAGCTATTGTTAAGGATCTTGAGAAACAAAGCACCAAAGTAGGAAATTCTAGCGAAATGATTAAACAAGTTGCTGCAATCTCTTCAAACAATGATGAGGCTATTGGTAGTTTAATTGCAAAGGCTTTTGGAAAAGTTGGTAAAGAAGGTGTCATTACCGTTGAAGAGGCTAAAGGAACAGATACCTATGTAGATGTTGTGGAAGGAATGCAGTTTGATCGTGGTTTTTTATCTCCTTATTTTGTTACTAACAGTGAGAAAATGCAGACAGAACTGGAAAACCCAATGATTTTATTGTGTGATAAAAAGATCTCTTCTATGAAAGATCTGATGCCTGTCTTAGAGCCAGTTGCTCAACAAGGAAAGTCTTTACTTATCATTGCAGAAGATGTAGATGGAGAAGCCTTGGCTACCTTGGTAATCAATAAAATGCGTGGGTCTTTAAAGATTGCTGCTGTAAAAGCGCCAGGATTTGGTGACAGAAGAAAAGCAATGCTTGAAGATATTGCTATTTTAACTGGAGCAACAGTAATTAGTGAAGAGCGTGGTTTTACCTTAGAGAACACCACCATTGAAATGTTAGGAACTGCAGAAACAGTAACCATAGACAAAGACAATACAACCATTGTAAATGGAGCTGGAAAGAAAACAGATATCAAAACTCGTGTAGGACAAATTAAATCTCAAATTGAGACAACTACCAGTGATTACGATAAAGAAAAGCTTCAAGAACGCCTAGCAAAACTAGCGGGTGGTGTAGCGGTATTATATGTAGGTGCTGCCAGTGAGGTAGAAATGAAAGAAAAGAAAGACCGTGTAGATGATGCGCTTCACGCCACTAGAGCTGCTGTTGAAGAAGGTATTGTTGCCGGTGGTGGAGTTGCCCTGATACGCGCACAAAACACACTTGGGAAAATTACAACAACAAATCTAGACGAGACAACAGGAGTACAAATTGTAGCTAAGGCTATAGAGGCGCCCTTGCGCACCATTGTACAAAATGCTGGAGGCGAAGGAAGTGTTGTGATAAATAAAGTCTTAGAAGGAAAGAAAAACTACGGGTATGATGCAAAGTCTGAAACCTATGTTGATATGCTAAAGGCTGGTATTATAGATCCTAAAAAAGTAACTAGAATTGCACTAGAAAATGCAGCCTCTGTTGCTGGTATGATCTTAACTACAGAATGCGCTTTGGTTGACATTAAAGAAGACACCCCAGCAATGCCTCCTATGGGTGGCGGAATGCCTGGAATGATGTAACAATACGTTTTTCGTACACAAAAAACTCCTTACTGTTTGTAAGGAGTTTTTTATATACTCTTTTTATGGCTTATAGATTGCTGCTCAACATATTTCTAAGAAATATAAAGGCTAATTAAAAATGTAAATTAAGCCTTTTTCTGGTGAAGGCTTCCTACTTTTTGAGCAAAGAAAGCTAAATACGCAAAGCACAACACACAAATAATATAAGACTCGTGTATCCCTATGATATCAGCCAATTTTCCTTGAATGGGCGGAATAATAGCGCCACCTAAAATCATCATTACTAGAAATGCAGAACCTTGAGAAGTATACTTACCTAACCCTTTTATACTTAAAGAAAATATAGAAGGCCACATAATAGAGCAAAACAAACCTCCGCTTAAAAAGGCATAAATTGCTATATTACCTGAAGTAAATAGCCCTACAAGCATAGCTGCCATACCTAATATACCAAATATTTTAAGTGTTCTTGCTGGCTTGTCTTTTCCGAGAAAGAAACCTATTATTTGCAAGGCAACACATGCAGAAAATCCAAACAAATGAACTACTTCAAATTCTGCTAAGTAAATAGCCAATAGAATTACCCCAAAAGCAACATAAGGAACCACTATATAAAGTATTTTTTTTAATCCTTCGCCTGGATTAAACACTGCTATGGCACCAGCCCATCTACCTATCATTAAGCCTCCCCAATAAAGAGAAATATATGGAGCCACATCTGACTCTGTAAGGCTACCAAAAGCTTTGGTCATTAACAACTCTCCTAGATTACTTCCTATAGAAACCTCTACTCCAACATAGGTAAAAATAGCCAACATCCCAAGCACTAGTTGAGGATACTGCATGGCTCCCCAGCCCTTAGGATTTGACTTAGCCATTTTATTGGCTCCTAATAAACCTCCTACAATAGCCAAAAGGCCGATAGCTGAAAGAATTAAAATTAAATGATCTGCTTTAGCGTCTAACTTGGCCCCTGGAGCCAACCCGGAATATTGTCTAAACACAAAAAAGAAAACAACAATTAGTAGTACTGTAATTGCAATTAGAGTGTTTAATGCCTTTTTAGCACCTATAAAATTTGGGTCTGCTTTGGCATCTGGCAACTTATTAGAAAACTTAAATAAGGCCGCAGACAAAAGAAATAGAAGCCCCACTCCAACATAAAGAAATTGAACAGAGGATAGGGTAATACTTCCATTTGAAATAGACGCTGCCATATCTGCCTTAGCGGCAGTTCCAAACAACACGGCACCCACTATTAAAGGCCCAACAGTTGTACCTAATGAATTAATACCTCCTGCAAGGTTTAATCTATGAGAGCCTGTTTCTGGATCACCTAAAGCTACCGCAAAAGGATTCGCAGCTGTCTGCTGCAATGAAAATCCTAGGGCTACAATGAACAATGCACCCAAAATAAAGGCGAAGGCAGACGAATCTCCTGGATCTGCGCCATTTACTGCTAATATCATGGCTCCAGCTCCTACGGCAGATAAAATCAACCCTTTTACAATTCCGCTTTTGAATCCCCATTTATTCATTATGTCTGTCTTTTTTAGACTAGACACCACAAATAACATAAGCGCTCCCATATAGTATGCACCATAAAAAGCAAAATCTATTAATTGACTCTGAAACTGGTCTAAATTAAAATAGGTTTTACAAAACGGAATCAATACACCGTTTCCAGCAGCTATAAATCCCCAAAAGAAAAACACAGTTACAAGTGTTGCCAGTGCACCATTATAATTAGTGGCCTTGTCTGAGGATTGAGCGGCAGATAGATTTTCTATGTTTTTAGAGTCTTTCATTTGTATAATTAATTTAAATTTCAAACATAAACAAAAAGCCACACAATAGTGCAGCTCTTCATCTCCTTTTTAATTATTGTAGGCTATGGATTGAGCACCTTAATTGTGGTTAACCCTTTTTCAGTGGTTACTACTACAAAGTATAGCCCTGTGCTATATTTTTGAAAACTAAGTTCTGCGTATTTACCATTTTCATTAGTAGCAGCAATGGCTTTTCCTTGGGCATCAAATATTTGAAGCTCTTTTATGTCGTAATTGGCAGACTGTACAGATAATAGTTGCGTTGGGGTATAAAACGTGTAGTTTAATTCTGGTAAAACCTGATTATCTAAACCAAGCCCCTGCTGAACATAAATATCATCAATATTAAGATGCAGCATATCTGTTACATCATGGTGTCTAAAACTAACATAGACCTCATTACCAGTCATTTCAGAGATGTCTATGGAGCGTTCACTAAAGACGTTACAGGCATCACCTCCAGATTCTATGGTCTCGGTATAGGACAAACTATCTGATAAAATATCAGAAATGTTATCTGAATCACTTACATAAACAGAGTAATTTTCCTGACAATATTGAGAATTTAAACCACGAACTTTCCAACCTAGAGTTGCTTGGTCAACATTAGTGAGATTTATAGGACCCAATATCATCCAATTATCTGGTGTGAGGGGTCCATCATCTTGTGCCCAAGAATAAGAACTCGCAACATTACCTTCACCATTATCAAATCCATAATCAAACCAATACCAGTAATACAAATCATCATCTAGATCAACAAACTTGTGGCAAGATGCTCCATAGAGCGCATCAAAACTTAAATTAAAAGGCAAGTTATATATCACAGGACAATTTATGGTTTGCCATGCATCTGGACCATCCATGTTATTATCTTGCCATGGATTTACAGTTCCATCAACGCAAACTGACCTTACTGCAAAAAAATAGAGCGTATTAGGTGTTAGTCCTGTTACCTGAGTTGGAAATTCATCAAAGGTAAATAAGGTTTCTGTTCCATCTCCGGGCTCAAAGGAAGTATTAGCCTTGTATGCAAATTGGAAGTAGTCGATTGTGGCATCGTTAACACCATCAACAATAATACGATCATTTTGAGGCTGCCACCATACAATTTCTGGGTTTGGACATTGAGAATAAACTCCAAAAAAGGTAAAAATAGACACAATAAATAGTACTGTTTTTTTCATAATAAATATTTTAATTAGTTGCGATATGCAATATATAAAAAATTTACCAAAGTGTTTATTATTAAATTAGTAATAGGGCAAACCATGTTTACATGATGTGCCCTATTGAGAAGTAAAAAATACTGTTTATAAACTATTAAAAGATACTAGTGTACCACTATTTTTTTAGTGAATACTTGGTTCCCTGATTTTAATTGTATGATATACAAACCGCTTGCTAGGCCTTGGGTAGAGATAGTCTGGGTTGCAGTTGTTGGGTTTAATGCTTTTTCACGCACTGTTTGCCCTAGTATGTTATAAAGGCTAACGTTTA
>ERZ891134.2653-NODE-2653-length-10128-cov-13.410205_pt1 | contig 10128 bp, 11 predicted proteins | sample MGYA00520888_ERZ891134 | MGnify/ENA primary metagenome ERZ891134 (study PRJEB32303, sample SAMEA104408692) | aquatic metagenome | biome: Brackish water; feature: Coastal; material: water | place: Baltic Sea | collected 2014-10-23 | depth 10 m ... | reverse complement strand
AAGTGGCAACCGTCCGGCGGGACGTGGGATATGGACAATTTCCGCGGCTATCTGTGGACCCGGTTAGGCGACGACACTGCTCCCGACCCGGCACCACCGACCGACGACAAGATCGTCGCGGAGCCCGGCGACAGCGCATGGAGCCTGATGCGGAAGTGTGGACTAGATCCGGCGGCGATAGGCGCTAAAGGCCGGGACGAGTGGTACGCGTTGAATTACGTCGTTTATCCCGGCGTCGAGGTCAAACGACCCTAAAGCGTGAGCGGTAACGGTTGGAGTGTGGGCTCTCACCGTTACCGCTCTCGCTAGGTATCTGTCCCCGTTCACGCGTCCGCATGAAGTACCGAACAACAAGTGACGGAACGGGAACAGATCCGACAGAGACCATAGCAGTAGGGTCTCAGCGTGTCCGCAGTACCGACGTTCCAGACTTTACGATCCGACCGACCGACTCGAGGTCCAAGTATCGAGGCGGCGTCGCTGCTTATCGGTCGCGTCCCGTTCATGGCACACCAGCGGTTGATAGCGGACGTTGCTAACGAGGTGGACCCGGTGACGGGTCTGCTGTGGTATGACACCGTGGTCGTCGTTATGCCGCGACAGCAGGGTAAAACGACGCTGCTCGAGCCGTCCCTCGTCACTGCTGCTCTACGTCGTCCCGACGTGGACGTCGTTTACACGGCACAAGACCGACAGATGTCTAAGCGGCGACTCATTGACGAGCTGGCAGATAAGCGGTTAGCGCGCCGACCGGAGCTCGCGGGACAATTTAAGGTGAGGCGGTCTAACGGTTCGGAGTCGATCCGGTGGGGTAACGGTTCGCAGATAACGACCGTCGCGAATACCGACCAGGCGGGACACGGTTTAACACTCGACCTAGCGGTTCTGGACGAGGCGTTCTCCCACGACGATCTAACGGTCGTCACCGCGCTAGAACCGACGACCGTAACGCGACCAGATCCGCAGGTGTGGATCGTTTCGACGGTTGGCGACGGAACGGACGGACTGCTCCAGCATTTCCAAGAGGTAGGTCAGCAGTCTTTGACGGACCCGGCTACCCGCGTCGCCTATTTCGAGTGGTCAGCGACCGACGACGACGACCGCGACGACCCGGCGGTGTGGGCGCGCGTTATGCCAGCGTTAGGAACGACGATCGACGCGGAACGTATCCGGTCCCGTCGCGCTAATCTCACTCCGGAAGTGTTCGACCGGTCGTATCTGTGTCGGCGTCCGTCGTTCGAGGATCTCGCAAAACTACCTCCGGACGCTTGGGAGGACTGTCGCGCGCCGAGCGAACTAGCTCCAGGCGCACCGTATGTCATGGCGTTAAGCGTGTCGCTAGATCGCGGTTCGGTGTCGGTCGCTGTCGCCGGACCCGTACAGGGTCGGACCGGCGTCGTCGTGGACATTCTGACCGGCTCCAGCTCGACCGTCGCGTCCGAGATTGTCGATATCTACCACTCACTAGGGCAAGGCGCGCCGGTAGTAGCGGACCGTCGAGCAGGAGCGGGAGCTCTCATCGACGCGCTGTCGCTGCTCGGTCTCCCGGTCGAGGAGCTCGGAACCGCGCAGCTCGTCACGAATACCGGCACGTTCTACGACGCTCTGGTCGAGCGGGAACTATTCCACGATTCGCAGCAACGCCTAGACGCTGCTGCTGCTGGAGCGGTGTCGCGTCCGCTCGGTGAGGCGTGGGCGTGGGACGCGCGACGGTCTCCCGGTGATATCGCTCCGCTCATCGCAGCAACTAACGCGGTCGGCGCTCATCGTTCACGGTTCGGACTGTTCCCGGTTCTCTCGTCGATCCGGTGAGACCATATTGCTATGTTTCGCTCCGATGAGATTTAGGCGCGCTAACAAGATCACGGAGCAGCTCGACACGTTCGCACGTTCGCAGCTCGACGTGAACGCTCTCGTTGCTGCTGTCGCGTCCCGTCGCTTAGACGGTCTCCCGGTCGATCCGCGCTCGTTACCTATCTGTGTCGGAGCGGCGACGCTCCACGCGGACACTCTGTCGGTAATGCCCGCTCGGTCGTCCGCTGGAATGATGACGCCTCGAGTCGCGATGCTGCTCGAGTCTCCCGACCCGACGACCGATTACCGCTCGTTTATCGCGCAGTGTGTCGGGTCGATGTTTTGGGACGGTTACGCTCCGCTGCTGCTCGACCGTCCCGCTCCGCTTACTAGCTCGGTCCGGTTGCTGTCCGCGTCCGCTACTCATTACGACGCGACAGATAACGTGTGGCGGCACAACGGCGACCCGATCTCACCGGAGCTTATTTACTCCGTCAATCTGATCGAGGACCCGTCCGAGGGCGTGCCGGGATCGAGTCCGCTCCGTCGCTGCTGGCAGGCTCTCAGCACCTACGGTTACGCGTACCGTTACCTCCACGATTATTTCGCACAAGGTGGTAACCCGTCGTCGATTCTGCGGACTAATCATCCGGTAAGCGGAGAGCGCGCTAACGAGCTGGTCGATGAGTGGATTACGGCTCGCGCACAACGACGACCCGCGGTTATGGACCCGACGATTACGCTCGAGGTCCCGGCGAGCTCGGGAGAGCTCCAGGCAACGCTGTCGGTTCTCGATTACGCGGCGTCCGAGGTTGGCAGACTGTTAAACGTCCCCCCGTCGCTGCTTAACGCTCCGTCGCTCGGTTCAGCGATGAACTATGCCAATACTGCGGACGAATCGCGGAGGTGGATCGCGCTGTCCCTTAACCCGTCGTGGATGAGTCGCCTCGAGTCAATGTTTAGGACATTGACCGGAGACCCGACGATCCAGCTCGACCCGTCCCCGTTGCTCGAGCTTTACTCCGAGACAGCGACAGCGCAGAAAGGTCTCACGAATAATGAGCGATGAACGCGAAGCGTTTACACGGTCGGTTTCGACGAGCGAGGTAGCTCCGGAAACATCGACGGACGGACGGACGGTAACGGTCCGGCTCGTTCCGTGGAATACGGTCCAAGAAGTCAGCGACGGACGCGGACGCTACACCGAAACGTTTGCTCGAGGCGGTCTCCGTGGTCCGTCCGGTCCTATTCCGGTCTATGTGGAACGCGAGCATGACGGACCCGTTGTCGGAGTGCTGGAGGACGAGCTCGAGGACCGGGAGGACGGTCTCTACGGTCGTATCCGGCTCTCCCGGTCGTCCGGAGGAACGGACACCCTCGCAGATATCGAGGAACGTATCCTCCGTTACGTTTCCGTCGATTTCTATGACTCTCCAGTACCGACCGGCGCGGACCATGTTGTCCGGTCGTCGGCAGTATTGCGACGAGTCGCGTTCACACTGCTACCGCAACACGACGCGCCGGTCCTCTCGGTTCGTTCCATTCCAGAAACAGAAGAAAAGGATATCCCTCCAATGTCAGAGATTCAGGAAACCGCAGAGACCGTGGAAACGGTCGAAGAGCTCGAGCCGGTCGTATCGACTCGCAGCGTCCCGACGATCCGTCCGACTGCTCCCGTCGAGGCTCCGTCCGGTCCACGGTTCGATTCGTTCGGTCATTTCGTCCGCGCTGTCGCTCTCGGTCAGGTAGAGACCGACGAGCGCGACACGTTCCAGCGCGCTCTAGCGGATATCACGTCGGTTCAGACTCCCGGTCTGCTCCGTGAGGGTTGGATTAACGACGTTATCGACCTGGGTCGTACCCTCGCTCCTACCGTCAATAATTGGCGCTCGCGTCCGCTCAAGTCGTCGGACTGGTCAGTCTCGCAACCGATCGTGGAGACTCGACCGACCGTCGCGAAGCAGACAGCAGAAAAGACCGATATCGAGTCAACCGCGGCGGTCATCGCGGTTCAGCAGTGGAGCATCGACACCTACGCTGGCGGTAACGATATTTCGATCCAGGCTCTGACGCGTGGCACTCCGGATCTGCTCGACGAGCTGATGCGGCTCTACCGTCGCGAGCTCGCTCACACTGTGAACGCTGCGGCTGTCGCGTCGCTTAACGCTGCTGCTGCTGTCGGAGTGTCCGGTAACACGGCGCTTACTTACACTGACGCGGCAGGGTTCGACGCTCTCGTTATCGAGGCGTCCGCTACGTTCCTCGCAGCGATGAGGCGTCCCGCTGACGTTATGGCGCTCAGTGTGGAGCTCTGGCAGGATCTCGCAACCGCGAAAGACACGACCGGCCGTCCGCTCTATCCGACCATTTCCCCGATGAACGCCGGAGGCACAATGTCCGGTAAGTCAATCGAGGGACAGATCGTCGCTATTCCGTGGTATGTCGAGCCCGATCTCGGTTCCGGCGTGAAAGCGGTTATCGGTGTCTCTGATGCGTTCCTCTCGCAGCTCGGACCGGTCCAGACGATGAGCGTTGACGTGCCGTCGAAGTTGGGGCGCGACGTCGCTATCTATCAGGAAGCAGCGTTTGGCGCTACTGACCCGTCCGGTCTTATCCAGGTCGCCTCGAGCTGATGCCGGCGAAGAAGAAAGCAGCGCCTAAAGCTGCTCCGACAGCGACCGAACAGGTGTCCAAGCCGGCGAAGCCGGTAACGGACAAGCGTTCTGTCCCGGTATGGGAGGGCGGCGAGACTCGTTCGCAGTACCTCGCGCGCCGACAGCAGTACGCTCTCGACAACAATATCGAGCTGTCGTAATGTCTGTCCCGACCGTGCTGCCTGCTGACGTTGCTGCGTGGGGACGGTTTCCCGTCCCGGTTGAGCCTTTAGAGCTTGACCTATTAGCGACGACGATTAGCGCCTCCCTCGAGCAGCTCGGTCGGGACTTTCACCTCGACGACCCTTTAACGTCGGGACAGCGGACAGCGGTAATCATGCAAGCGGCGCGGATATGGGCTCGACGGAACACTCCGGAAGGTCGCGCGTCGTTCGGTGGGGATATCGCTGTCTCGGTCGTGTCGTTTGACGCTGGCGTTTATGAACTACTAGAGCCACGGTTTGGTATCGCGTGAGGTTCCAAGCAGTACGCGCAGAGCTCGCGCATCTCTACACTGTCGCGTTTCCGTCGTGGTCTGTCTACGATTACGTTCCAGGCTCCGCGAACTTGCAGAGTATTGTTATCGGTCTCCCGGACTCGTTAACTCCGAACGTCACCGGCTCGTTCTGGCGTATGGTGGTCCCCGTTTACGTTGTGACCGGCTCCGCAGATCCAGAGGCGCAGGAAACGGCTCTGCTGTCGGTTATTCCGGAGGTCGTCGCGGCGGTTGACGGGACTCGAGGCGCGTCGTTCGCGTCCGCACGGTCCACCGAGGTCCGCGAGTTCTTCGATATCCAGCTCGGTCAATCGTCCGCGCTGTCCTGCTCGATCATGGTCGAGCTAATGATCCCCGATCCACACTAGAAAAGAGTAACTATCATGTCATTCGCTCCGCTTATCTTGCGCGGTAACCTTCAGATCGACGGCGCGGACGTGTCCGCACAAGTCACGGAGTTTAAGTTCTCCGGTGAACGCGCGCAGATCGACATTCCCGGCACGTTCGATTCCCGTCCGTCGTTCGCTGGCGGTTATGACACTTACACCGTCGAGATTAGTTATCTCGCGGACACTGACGCGACAGCACTCACACAAGTGTTCTGGGCGGCTCTCGCTGCGGACCCTGGCACGATTACCGTGTCCGGAACGTTCCGCGCTGGCGAAGTGTCAGCAACTAACCCTATGTGGACTGCTACCGCTCAGGTCCTCATGTCGTCGCTCGGTGGCGAAGTGAACACGGTCTCGCTTGATTCTGTCACGTTCCCATGTTTGGACCGTCCGGTCCAGACGTCCGCGGCATGAGCTTAGGTATCACTATCGCGGTCGATGACGTAGAGCACAACGTACAGACCACGGCAGGGGACCTTGTACGCCTCGAGCGGGAGTACGGGATCAAGGCAGCGGATATGTCGGTCGATACGATGTCGGTCGAGTGGGTAATGTTTCTCGCTTACGTCGGACTTAAACGGTCGAAAGTTATCACGATGACGTTCGACGAGTTCTTAGACACTGCGGACACGGTAGGTAGCGACGACGACGACCCTCCCACCTAACCGCTATCGAGTCCCTTATCTGCTCGGTAGCGGTAGCGACCGGGATAGCTCCGAGCGAACTAGCGGAGCTCCCGGTCCCAATGTGGAACGCAATACTAAACGAAACGAAACAGAGAGAGCAGCGGAACCGATGAGCGAGCCGACAGTCGAGGTGATAGGACTTAACCGGTTCGTTCGTCAACTAAAGCAGCTCGAGCCGGACCTATTGGACGAGCTTAAAGCAGCGAATAAGGACCTAGCGTCGTCGGTCGAGTCCGAGGCGCGCGGTCTTGTCCCTACACGGTCCGGTAACCTCGCGTCGTCGTTGCGGAGTACCGGGACAGCTCGGTCCGGTGTCGTGAGAGCCGGTAAAGCGCGCGTCCCTTACGCCGGTCCTATCCATTTCGGTTGGGCTCGGCGCAACATTGCACCGAACCCGTTCCTATGGACAGCGTTAGACCGGCGACGCGACGAGGTAGAGCGACGTTACGGCGCGGAGCTCGAGCGGATCGCTGGCGAGGTGTCGGACCGTGGCTAAGGGACCTACGATCTCGGTCAAGATTACCGGCGACACTAAGGGACTGTCTAAAGCGACAGGGCAAGCAGAGAAAGACGTCGAGGGGTTCGGTAAGAAAGTCTCAGGGTTCGCGGTCGGTGCTGGCGCAGCGGTAACGACGTTCGGACTCCAGGCTATTCCGGCGCTTGTCGGGTTCGGTTCCGAGCTTTACGCTCTCGGTCAGGCGTCCGAGGTTGGCGCGAAAAAGACTCAGAAAGTGTTTGGAGATTCGGCGTCCGACGTGTCAGCGTGGGCGGACGAGGTAAACGAGTCGCTAGGGCTCTCAGATGAGGCTGTCGGGACTCTCGCTACGTCGATGGGCGACCTTCTTGTCCCTATGGGATTCAGTCGCGAGGAAGCGGCGCGGCTGTCTATGGATACCACGGAGGCAGCGGGAGCGCTGTCGGCATGGTCGGAGGGACAGTACGACGCGTCCGAGGTGTCCGCGATTCTCACTAAAGCGATGCTCGGAGAGCGCGAGGGACTAAAGGCTCTCGGTATCTCTATCTCTGCTGCGGAGGTTGACGAGCGAGCGTTAACTATCGCGAAGAAAGAGGGACGGAAAGAGATAACGGCACAAGATAAAGCAATCGCGACGCAGCAGCTCATTATGGAGAAGTCCACGGACGCGCAGACAGCGTGGACTGATGGCACGATGGACTCCGTTAAGGCGCAGAACGAGCTAACCGCGAAAGTTGCGGACGCTAAAGAAGGGCTCGCTAAGGGACTGCTACCGATTGTCCAGAAAGTGATGTCGTTCCTCGTTACTACCGCGATACCGGCAGTCGAGAAACTTGTTGCTACGTTCCAGAAGAAGTGGCCACAAATTAAAGCAACGATCCAACCGATCATGAAGTGGGTCGAGCAGACCGTCCGCGACGTTCTCGCGGTTGCTGCGGCGTTGTGGGAACGGTTCGGTGACCGAATTATGACCTACGTCCGGATAGCTTTCGACTACGCGAAGAACGCTATCCGAAACGTTATGAAAGTGATCCAGGGCGTTATCGACGTCGTTCTCGGAGTGATATCGGGAGACTGGTCTCGAGCGTGGAAGGGTGTCCTAGCGATTCTGTCGGGAGTGTGGGCGCAAATTAAAAACGTCGTGCGGACTGGTCTAAAGCTCGTCGGTCTGCTGCTCGATATCGCGTGGGAGAACATTAAGGGCGTCGTCCGGTCAGCGTGGAACGGGATCAAGAGTTTAATCTCCGCAGCGATTAACGGGATCGTCGGCTACGTCCGAGCGTTACCCGGTCGTATCGGTCACACGTTGCGGACCACGTTCGACGGATTAAAGACCGGAATAACGATCGCGAAGAATTGGATACGGTCACGGATTAACGACATTATCGGGTTCGTTGCTGGCATTCCCGGCCGGGTCGCTGGAGCAGTGTCGTCGGCGTTTAGCGCTATCCCTCGAGCGTTTAAGTCAGCGATCAACGGGATCATTGGGGCGTGGAACCGGCTGTCGTTCCGGATCAAGGGCGGACCGTGGGACCCGCTCGGACGGTTCGGACCGTCGATCCCGGCTGTCAATTTCGGGTTCGACACTCCGAACATTCCCTATTTAGCGGAGGGCGGCATCGTTAAAGCGCGTCCCGGTGGAATGCTCGCGGTTATCGGTGAGGGCAAATATGACGAGGCTGTCGTCCCGTTAAAGTCCGGAGCCGGTCGCTCTGCTCTCGGTGGAGGTACGACGATCATCCAGAACTTCCCGGCGTCCGTCCGTCCGTCCGACGTTATTAGAGCACAACGGGACTGGTCACGTCGTAACGGTCCGGTCCCGTCGTTCGGGCGAACATGAACGCGACACCGACGTTAGACGCTGACACGGCAGGGATTTGGGGCTCTGCGGTATGGGGCTCGGATAGGTGGGGGGAGCTCGACATCGTGTCCGCGCTCCAGACTCATCCGTCCGGCGGTTTCCCTATCGGTCTCGGTGACTGGCGACTATCCCTCGAGATACTGGCACCCGGTAAAGGCTCCGCACGTTGGGGAACCGCGGTGTGGGGTTCGGATACTTGGCCCGGTGGCGACGACGGTTCCGGTGTCCGCTGGCATGATCTCTCGCGATATGTTCGCGGCGTTTCGTGGGCTCGCGGTTCGCTGTCGGTCGGGACACGACCGGAGAACGGAGTAATGGAGGTGACGCTCGATAACGCCGGTTTCAGGTTCTCACCGTGGAACGCTGTCACCAGTTGGAACGGGACCGTGATTACTGATCCGGACGGGAATATCGTCCCGTCGTCGTTCGCTCCCGGCACCATCATTCGTCTGTCTACGTTTACTCCGTCCGGTCAATGTGACCCGGTAACAGATCCGGACACGTTGGACCCGTCGTCGCCTCGATCGTGGGTCCCGTTATTCGCTGGCATCGTTTCGTCGTGGTCCGATATGGTCGTCGAGGGAGGCGCGGACTCGTTCGTTACCGTGTTCGTCGAGGAAACGCTGTCGGCTATCGCTCAGACTATTACGCCTCCCGTCGAGCCGGTCGGAGCCGGTGAGCTGGCGTTACCTCGTTTGACTCGTCTGCTCGAGGCGTCACGGTGGCGGTTCGGTCCGATCATCGACCGTTACCTCGAGCCGTTACCGTTAACAGAACTCCAGCTCCAGGCAACCGCGATGGAGGTTAACCGTATCGAGGAGTGCTATCTCACTGCTGACAGTGTGGGCGCAGTGTTCCGGTCGGACCGTTCCGGACTCCCGACCATTTACAACCGTTACGGTTTAGGCGGCTCGACCGGGATTCGTTCCGGTCCGGATCATGCTGCTATCACGTCGCTCGCTGCTACTGGCTCGCTCGGAGACACTGCTGGATGGTCCGCTACCGTTTCGTCTGTCCACAACGACGCGAACGACCGGGCGCTCGAGATTGTGCGCGGTACGGCGTCGAGCTCTGTCACTCCGAACCCGGCGACTACGGGACCGGCGCAACCCGGCGAACGTTTCACGTTCACACCGTCAAACGAGCCGGACGCGGTGTATTGGTTCGAGGTAGATCCGGACAGCACGGTCGTATGGGTCGAGGTTTGGCCCGGTTGGGTGTCTAATCGCGACACGGTAGGAATACGACATATTCCTACGCCGGGACTCGTCGTCCCTTATGTCGCTGACAGTGTTACGACGTTAAACGACGACGAGGTGATATTAAACACGGTCACGTTAGGGAACAAGGGAGGCGCGTCCGTTACCCGTAGCGTCGATGAGTCCGTGGAGCTTTACGACGTCCGCGCGATAATGAACGAGGACCTAGTTGGGACGTCGGAGGCGCTGCTCGAGCTACTCATCGACAACGAGTTAACCGCGCGTGCAATGCTCGCTCTACGTTTAGAAACGCTCCAGCTACATTCCCGGCACTATGGCGCAATGTCGGCGCTTATCGGGATTGATGTCGATGATGAGCTCCCGGTCCAGCTCGCTCCGCTTATTCCTGGCTATTCGTTCACGGTTCCGGACGCTCAGATTCTCGGAATGTCTCACACTATCGAGCCGGTCGGTGCCGGTGTCGTTTGGGTGGGGGACTATCAACTAGGACTACAGAGTCCGCTAAAAGTAAAGGCTAACGAATTATGACTATCCCTAATGTTGTGCTCGGTGA
>ERZ891134.2643-NODE-2643-length-10155-cov-7.873465_pt1 | contig 10155 bp, 11 predicted proteins | sample MGYA00520888_ERZ891134 | MGnify/ENA primary metagenome ERZ891134 (study PRJEB32303, sample SAMEA104408692) | aquatic metagenome | biome: Brackish water; feature: Coastal; material: water | place: Baltic Sea | collected 2014-10-23 | depth 10 m ... | reverse complement strand
AATTATTTATTTTCTTATATATGAAGAAATAATCGACATAACTGACATCACCTTATAAACACTGACTTCAATCGACATAAAACCGACACTAAAATGACACAGACTGTCACAATATTTAAAGACATAAAGAATACAGATACTCCATTCCACATAGATGTGGTTAAGATTATCGATAGAATAAGGGATGGCAAGTCTAAAGAACTTGTAACCCAAATCAGAAAAGAAAAGAATAAGTCTGAGCGTAACGAACTTAAAAAGAAACTACCATCGATATGCTTTAGTGGTAAGTTTTCTAAACGAGCAGACAACTCCCTGCTAGAACACAGTGGTCTTGTATGTTTGGACTTTGATGGGTACGCAAAGCAAAGGGACATGATACAAGACAAGGAGAAGATGATGAAGGACAAGTATACCTTTTGCGTATTCATATCTCCATCAGGCAACGGACTAAAAGTTTTGGTTAAGATTCCAAACGATGCTGAGAATCACATTAAATACTTTCAATCACTAGAGAACTACTACAACTCCAATCACTTCGATACCACAAGCAAAAACATCAGCAGGGTTTGTTATGAATCTTATGACCCTCTTATTTATGTGAACGACAAGTCTACTGTATGGGAGACCATAGAAGAGACAGAGTACAGGGAGGTTATAGTAAGCAAAGACCAACCTACCATACCAATCACAGATGAGAATAAGATTGTAGACATCCTTGTCAAGTGGTGGAATAAAAAGTATCCGATGGTGGAAGGGCAACGAAACCATAACGTATACGTTCTTGCTATGGCATTCAATGACTATGGTATCAATAAGAACCTAGCACAATACATATGCAACCAATACCAATCAAGTGACTTTACTGTATCGGAGATAGAACAAACCATCAACTCAGCATATCAGAACACGGCTAAGTTTAACTCAAAGTACTACGAGGATGATGAGGCTATAACTCAGATAAGACAGAAACTCAAGCGTGGGGTAAACAAATCAGAGATACGAACGCAACTCTCAAGACTAGATATAGAGGAGGAGGTTATAGATGCAGTACTCGAGCGTGCCGATGATGAGAACAAACAGATGAAGTTTTGGACTAAGAACGAGAAGGGAACGATTAAGATAATACACTATGTATTCAAGGAGTTTCTTGAAGACAATGGATTCTACAAGTACTGTCCAGAGGGTAGTAAGAACTATGTGTTTGTCAAAGTAACCAACAATCTTATAGACCATACAAGCGAGAAGGAAATAAAAGATTTTGTACTTGAGCATCTAAAAGCACAAGATGATTTCAGTGTGTACAATTACTTTGCAGACCAGACTAGGTTTTTCAAAGAAGATTTTTTAAGCCTACTTGGAACAATAGATATACTTTTTATTGAAGATACATACGATACAAGCTATCTATACTACAACAACTGTGCAGTAAGGATTACTAAGAATGGAATAAAAAGTATAGACTACCTAGACCTTGGAGGCTATGTTTGGAAAGACCATATCATAGACAGGAACTACAAGGAAGAGCCTGTGACCAACTGTGATTATCAAAAGTTTATAAATAACATTTGTAATAGAGACAGTAGTAGAACCACATCAATGGAATCTACCATAGGATTCTTGTTGCATGGACACAAGAGTATGTCCTATTGCCCTGCCGTGATTTTAAATGATGAGATTATATCAGACAACCCTGAGGGTGGAACAGGAAAGGGTGTGTTTAAAAACGCACTAGGGCATATGAAAAAGCTAGTCAACATAGATGGTAAATCATTTACATTCGAAAGAAGCTTTGCATATCAGCTAGTATCAGCAGACACACAACTACTGTGCTTTGATGATGTGAAAAAATACTTTGACTTCGAAAGATTGTTTAGTGTAGTGACAGAGGGAATGACCTTGGAAAAGAAAAACAAGGATGCGATTACGATACCATTTAGTAAGTCTCCGAAGATAATTATCACAACCAACTACGCAATCAAGGGTGCAGGAAACTCCTTCGCCAGGAGAAAGTGGGAACTAGAACTGCATCAATACTACACCAAAGACTTTACACCAATTGTAGAGTTTGGTAAGATGTTCTTCAGTAATTGGGACACAGAGGAGTGGCTACAGTTTGACAACTATATGATTGAATGCTTACAATTGTTTTTAAACAAAGGGCTTATGCAAAGTAAGTTTGTAAATCTTAAAGTAAGACAACTATCAGCAGAGACCTGCCACGATTTTATTGAGTGGTGTGGTCTTATTGAGGGGTCTATCCCCAACAGGAGGCTTGTTGATGGAGAGAAGATGTATAAGCAAGAACTATATGAAGACTTTGTTCACGAGTACCCAGACTATTCTCCGCGAGCGAAGTACTCTATATCTAGAACTAGGTTCTACAAGTGGCTCAATGCTTACGGAATATTCAAAGAAGGATTCTTGCCCGAGGAGGGTAGAGATTCAATCGGAAGATGGATTAAATTTAAAGAAATACAAAAACAAAAAGAACTTGAATTTTGAAATACCACTTAGACATAGCAATGAGAAACTCCTATGAAATAATACTTAACAATGTTTCATTGAGACATTTTAATGATGCAAATAATTCTTATTTTATACACAACCCGAACGAAGAGGTTACGGATGACATTTTAAAAGAGATGCATTTTTATTTTACATCTCAGAAAGAATGGAACAAAGTTTTAAAAATAAATACGCTAAGAGCAAAACTTAAATTTTATGATACAACTAAGAGACTATCAAAAATCTATAGTCGAAACAGCGACTGAGGTTATAAATAAACATGGCTTTGTTTACTTGGCTATGGAGGTGAGGACAGGCAAAACTCTTACATCTTTGTCCATTGCTAACGAGTTGAGGGCAGAGAAGGTGTTGTTTATTACAAAGAAGAAAGCCATATCATCTATTGACAAAGACTATGATATGCTTAGACCAACTTATTTTTTACACACCATAAATTATGAGAGCCTTCACAAGGTTTCATATGAACTGGACTGGGATGTTATTATAGTGGATGAGGCACATTCTATGGGAGCGTTTCCAAAGCCAAGCAAGAGGGCGAGAGATGTTAAAATGAGGATACTTAAAAGCAAAGCTAAGGTTATACTTCTTTCAGGAACGCCAACTCCAGAGTCGTATAGTCAGATATACCATCAGGTATATGGTATACCCAACAACCCTTTTAATGGATTCACTAGCTTTTATAAGTTTGCACACGCTCATGTAAAAATTACGGAGCGTATGATAAACAGTTTACGCATCAGAGATTACTCTAATGGACTTCCAACTATAATGGACAAGATGAAACCATACATGATAGCCTACTCGCAAAAGGAGGCAGGGTTCAAGGTCAATACAACAGAGAAGGTTTTGGAGGTAGAGATGGAGAAGACAACTTATAAATTAGCTAAGGACCTTAAAAAGCATTTGGTAATTGAAGGCAAGAGAGAGGTCATACTAGCAGACACACCCGTGAAGCTAATGATGAAACTTCATCAGCTATACTCTGGAACTATTAAGTTTGAGAGCGGGAACGCAGAGGTACTCGACTATTCAAAAGCTCGCTTTATACGCAAGTATTTTTACAAGGCGAAGGTGGGTATCTTTTATAAGTTTAAAGCCGAGCTGAAGGCTCTAAAGGAGGTCTACGGAGATGATTTAACCACAGAACTAGATGAGTTTAATACAACAGACAAGAGCATAGCCTTGCAGATTGTGAGCGGGAGAGAAGGAATTAGTTTACGTCAAGCCAAGTGCTTAGTGTACTATAATATCGACTTCAGCGCAACAAGTTACTGGCAGAGCAGGGATAGGATGACCACTAAAGATAGACTAGAGAACAATGTGTATTGGATATTTAGCCGAGGTGGTATAGAGAAAAAAATATACAAGGCAGTAACAAACAAAAAGGATTATACCTTGTCGCATTTCAAAAAAGATTTACTAAGTTTATAGGTATGGGGCTAATAAGAAATAGCAATCAAGCAAAACAAGGTGTAGATTTTACAGGTTTACAGTGGGGAAAAATACACCCTACCGACATTGATTTTGCTATAGAATTTAAGAACGAAGTTTTGATACTTGGCGAAGTAAAGCGCAAGGGCTCAGACATGGCTTTGGGACAAAAACTTTTACTAGAGAGGCTTTGTGATAGCTGGCACACTGGTAAATCTTTTATTATCTTTGCTCATCATGAGTACGATGATGAAACTACAGACATACCTGTGGATGAATGTGAGGTTTATAAACTTTATTATCAAGGGAATTGGTATGATAGAAGCGGCTCTGTCAAAAATAAAATTGAAGAGATATTAAGGAATTTTAAATTGAAATATGATTGAGCAACAGATACAGTCAAAAAGAATTAAAGAATTAGAAGCCGAAGGCTACTATGTAATTAAATTAATAAAGACAAATAAGAATGGTATACCAGATATTATTGCGATACCACCCAACTGTAATGTAATCTTTAGTGAAGTAAAAACAAAAAAGGGTAAGGTCTCTTCCCTACAAGAGTACCGATTAAAAGAATTAAAAAAGCATGGATTTATTACAGAAGTATACAGGGGCTGAAACATTTTACGAACTTGATGAAGCAGTTATCGAAACGATTGACTCGCTATCTCCTGTAAATGCTACTAGAATTATACAACAGATTCAAAGAGCAATACCATTATTAAAAAGAAAGAACTACCGCTCGCAAATTATCGCGGGAGTTTTGAAGGGCAACAAACCAGTTTACTTTGCGTTAAGATACATCTATGAAGAAAACGAAGCCCCTTATTTTTTTCAACTGACAGAAATTACTTCTGATGAATACCTTGACCTATATAACTTAAATAAAATAATATAAAATGTGCGTAGAATTAATTAAAAATTTAGTAGAATCAGAGTTTGATTTACAATTAACAAGAAAAACAAGAAAGCGAGTATATATTGAGGCTAGAGCAATGTACTATATGCTCCTAAGAAAAAAATCCAGAATGACTATGGATGCCATATCAGACACACTTGGCAAGAATCACGCAACAGTTTTACACGGCATAAAGAGTCTAAAAAATTGGATGAAATACGATACCAATCTAAAAAATATTTATGATACTTTAGATAAAAAAGCAGATGAATTAATAAAGAAAAACCCTGAAGCTTTTAACAGAGCAAATACTAGTAAGGAATGGCATGAAATAGCTTTTGAAGACATGGAAAAAAAATATGAAGAGCTTGAAATGAGGTATATTTTTTTACTTGGACAGCTAAAAAAATACAGTAAAAAATCTTACGAAAGATTCAAAGAGCTAGAAACCAACGATGTATAAAATATTTTTAGTAACTTTATAAAATATAATAACTATGTTATGGAATCTGATATCAAAAATATTCCTTATATTGTTGAATGTACGAGATGCTCGAAGAAGAAAAAAGTGGATAGACTTTTGAGAATGGATGCAGATATGTACACAAACATGGGAACTGATACAACCACATCAGAACGTAAGTTAATAAAAGGAAACTCTAGGAAAATCTACTACGCCATCAAGAAGATTGACACTGAACTAGGCACGAAGCTTATTCAGGCAATGGATAAATGATAGCGTATGAAATCTCTGGAGGATAAACGTATCCAGAATATTAACTTTATAATGGATGATGTACACACATCCTCCAACAACATCTACGAAAGCTTAGTGGACAAGGACTTTGACTCTTTAAAGGCAGAGGTTCAATCGCTGATTAAACAACTAAAACTAATTTTAGAATCAGTACAGGATGAGCTATAAAGACTTTAGACCTAGGTTAAAAGGCGATAAAAAAATTGCCTACGACAATCTTACCACAAGCGAAAGACGTATATTAGTAATAGGAGACATACACGCTCCGTTCGAGCTAGAAGGATACTTAGTTTTCTGCAAGGAAACATATGCAAAGCACTTATGTAATCAAGTAGTATTTATTGGGGATATAATCGATAATCATTACACGAGCTACCACGAGACATCGAGCGATGGTCTGGGAGGGGCAGATGAATTACACCACGCTATAGAAACAGTTAGAGAGTGGAAGGAAGCTTTCCCGGTGGCTGATGTTATCATCGGAAATCACGACAGGATGTGTATGCGTAAGGCTCAGACATCAAACATCCCGAGCGCATGGATTAAATCATACAATGAGGTACTGGGAACTAACTGGAACTGGGTTGAGCGTATTGTTTATGATGGAGTGCAATTTGTTCACGGGGAAGGCGGCACAGCTCGTACAAAAGCGAAGAACGATATGATGTCTACAGTACAAGGACATATACATACTCAAGCGTATACCGAGTGGATGGTTGGAAGAAACTTCCGTATCTTTGGTATGCAAGTAGGTTGTGGTATTGATGGCAGCTCCTATGCTGCGGCATATGCAAAGCACTTCAAGAAGCAAGCTATAGGATGTGGTGTTGTCCTGGGAGGACACACAGCTATTAACTGTTTGATGGAACTATAATGTTTGAACAAGACCAAGACATAAGTAAAGAAAAGAAAGCTGTTGAGCTATACCTTAGAAGAATAGGGGGTAGCTACAAGAAGCTTAGTCCTGATGATGTAGACTTCAGAATTATAGGAGAAAACAAATCTACTATTGGATACGCAGAGGTAAGTGTATTGGATACAGAGATGAAAGATTCGTTCCCGCTCATGGTTCAAGCTCGTAAGATTATAAAGCTACGCGACAAGCGACTGCACGCGGTAATGATATGGTCTTGTATAGATGGGATATATTACTTGCCGATAGAAGGACTAGTGGGTAGAGCTACCTGGTCAGATGAAGGCGAGCTGATGCTATCCTTTGACAACAAAAAACTTTTCAAATATGTCCGACCCTAGAATAAACTTTATTATAGCCATAATGATAAACACGATACTGTGTTACTTATTATACGAGATTATCTTCTAGTTTTATCTTCCATTATTTTTTTCATGTTGTATCTAGCAATTGTTCCGACCTCTGAAGGAGCAAGACCCGCACTGTATAAGGTGTAAGAAATCCAATTAGCCAACATTTCGTCTCTACCTTTACGCTTTAATTTTTTTGTAACAGTTTTTCCGAAAGGCAGCTTCTGCTCATACTCTCCTGTAAAAGCCATCTTTCTCATTTGATTCCACTCAGCAAATCTTTCTCCAGGTATACTCAATACACCCAATCTTTCCCAAGCGTCTTCAGGCTGTAGTTCAAAGAATTGATATGGGTCGTCTGATTCTGAAGCCGCTGCAATCAGAGCGTTGATACCACTTATCAATGGACCATCAAACTGCGGGAGCGGAAGCGGAGATACAACATCTTTTATTGCCTGACCAGCCCTCCCTTTTATTCTGTTGCTAAGTCTTTTCTCTTTGGCTTTTTTATCGTCTTCTGATTCAGCAGACATAGCAGAAAGAGCTTGTGTCAACACAAGACCCAAACCATTAAACACTATTGTTTCTGCCACCAGACCCGCTAAAGACCTTCCAGCTGCTCCTTTATCTTTTGCGTCAGATGATTTACTAAATAAAGTTGTAACATCTGAATACATTCTGCTTTTTTGATTTAACAAGAAGTTTGCAAAAGGAAGTAGCACTCTTCTCAATACTTGAACTCCTGGGCGCTTGCTTCTAAAAACTTCCCCCTGTAGGTCAACATCCGTAATGTTTTGCTGCCTGTCAACTTGCTGCTGAGCGTAGTCTCCAGCTTTTTTATTTACCTCATGATTCGCCCAGTCTATATTGGCGGTGTCTACCCCCTGCTGTTTTAGGCTTTTCATGTAGTACATCATCCAAGATGCTTGCGCAATATATCGGTCTGGATTTACTAAGAACTGCTGAAGCCAAAAATTTTGAACATCTCTTACTCCCCTTATTAGTTTATTTACCCCACCTTTAGCTGCATTCTCAATCTTTGTGTTATTAGACTCAAGAGTTGTGCTAGATTGCAAACCTCTATTCACGATAGGATATCCAGAGTTTTCTAAAAACTTAGCCAAGGAAGTATCAGAAACTAACTCTCCTATAATTCCAATGTTTTCAGCTCCTGCGTTTACTAATGTGTTCACCAGAACAGGTATAGTTTGCTTAAACATTTGAGTTACACCACCCAAAGTTCTTGATACGGCATATCCAGAATATAAATTAATAGCTTTTAAAAATTTCTGAGCGTCTTTATTTATATATTGTCTACCTCGTTTTGCTTCCACATAATCACGAACTCTTTCAGAAAGTAAATCTCTATCAGCTTTGTTTGGAACTATATCTTCAAAATTACTTGACTCGAAAAATCCTTTTGCTTTTTGTATAGCTCCCGCAGTATTTATATCTATTCTAGCTCTCTCTAAATTCGATATGTTCTGTGCATCAAATCCCAAGTTTACTATCCTGTTTTTAGGAAGATTGGTTGGCCTTTGTACATCCATTAAAACTCCTGATTTTTTATCAGATATTCTTTTAGAACCAAAGTCGAACATCGGCTCTCCAATTTCTCCTACTACTTTTGAATCTTCTAAAGTGGTAAAAAAGTCTGGAGTATAGTTTACATCTTTGCCTAATTTTTTATTATATACGTTAAGATTTACATCGCTAAGAGCCTGGTAGTTTTTAGACCATATATCAGTCATCCATTCTACCGCTTCAACATTAATCGCATCTACATTAGCCTCTACATCAGCAACATTGTTAGCGTCTTTTAATATTTTCTCATACACCTCATTATATACCTCTGCTTTTTTAGCATCAACACCACCTTGCTTAGACAGCCTTTCAATAGACTGCTCTATCAAAGACTTTCTTCTGTCAAACTCCACCTGCTCTTCTCCAGGAACACTTCTTCTTATAAAAGCAAACATCCCTCTCTCTATGTCGTTGAGCGCTGAATTAAAAACCTCTCCATTAGGATTGGTTTTAGTCTTGCCAAATACTGCATCAGCAAAAGGTAGCTTTATAAACTTGTCGTAATACTGGTCCGTTATTTTCTTAGCATACGATTCAGATTCTGCTACACCATTAACTATTTCTTTTATACCAGATAGTTTTTCAAACTGCAATGCTTTTGATTGACCTTTAAACATAACCTCCAGCATTAAAGGCAGAGAAGCTATGTATTTGTTCCAGGCTCTTGATATCCCTGGGTCTCCTTTTACAATCGCAGCTAATGGTTTAGCTATTAGCTTTATGCTTTTTGCCGTACCTGAATTAATAATGCCCTCGTTTCTACTTACAATTGCTCCCATACCACCCGTGTTTTTATTGGTGGCAAAGTTTATCAATGAATCTAAAGCAACGATAGCATCCTTCTCATTTAGCTTATTTATATCTATATTGATAAAATCTTTTACTAATTTTTTTTGAGCATCAGTAAGAGTAAATTTTTCACCCGTGAACGGGTCAGTCTCTGTTTCAATCAATTGATTTACTACAGTGGACAAGGTATCGAAAGCCTTGTTAAGTCCTTTTCTAACTATCTCAGCTTTTGCCTTTGCTTTTCTTTCAAGCTCATTGGCTCGCTCTGTTTCTGTCTGCTCCTGCTCTACACCATATACTATTTCTCTCATCTCCTGAAAGCTTAGCTCCTCAGGAGAAAGCCCCGTAAGGTCTTCAAATAATTCTCTTTGAGCGGTGATTTCTATTTCTTGCTGAATTGCTTTTTGAGCGTCTACATATTTTTTAGTTTCAGCAATATCTAAAGCAGGCATTACTTTTTCTCTTGTACTTGGAGTAACACCATCTCTAACTTTTGCAGCTTGCTCTATATATGAATTTATATCTTCAACTAATACAGGGTCAATGTCAATAAAGCTTTTGGCAGCATCAGTAGAGCTAACTTCAATCTTTTTATTCTGTGATAATTTTTTTATTCTTTTTCTTAAAGCTTCCGCTTTTTTTAATTTAGCAGCGTAGTCAGCCTCTTTAAGTGTTTTTTCTACATAGGCCAACACACGCTCTACATTTATTGCTTTATTAAGGTCTACGTTAGATATTTGTTTTATCAGCTGCTTTGCCTTACCTGTATTTATAATGCCTTGACCAATTAGATTTGTTATGGCTGAGGATAAAGCTTTTCTTCTTTGCGTTTGGTCCGCCTTGGCTTCTCTTGCCGCTCGCACCTCTAACTTTATTTGGTCTGTACGAGCTTTAGCTTCGTCAACTG
>ERZ891134.2641-NODE-2641-length-10161-cov-3.614289_pt1 | contig 10161 bp, 7 predicted proteins | sample MGYA00520888_ERZ891134 | MGnify/ENA primary metagenome ERZ891134 (study PRJEB32303, sample SAMEA104408692) | aquatic metagenome | biome: Brackish water; feature: Coastal; material: water | place: Baltic Sea | collected 2014-10-23 | depth 10 m ... | reverse complement strand
GACGTTTCTGGGCACGGGGGCCGCGGCCTCGCTCACGGCCGGCGCGATGGTGCATTCATCCGTCGCCGCCGCGGAGACCCCGGCCGAAGTGCGGCTCGGCGTGGTGGGCTGCGGCGGTCGCGGGACGGGGGCGATCGGCAATTCACTCGAGATCAACAGTGGCGTGAAACTGGTCGCGGTCGCCGACCTCTACGCCTCGAAGTGTGCCGGGCTCGTGAAGACGATGGCCAAGATGCATCCGGAGAAGGTCGCGGTCGAGGAAGCCTCGATGCATGCCGGCCTCGACAGCTACCGGCGGGTTCTCGACGACCCGCAGGTCGATGTCGTGTTGCTCGCGACGTCTCCAGGGTTTCGGCCGCTCACGGTGCAGGCCGCGGTCGAGGCGGGGAAGCATGTGTTTGCCGAGAAGCCAGTGTGTGTCGATGCCGCCGGCTACCGCAGCTGCCTCGAGGCCCATGACGCGGCCGTGGCCAAAGGCACGGCGATCGTTACCGGCACGCAATACCGCCGGCAAGTCAACTACATCGGAGCGGTGGAGCAGATTCGGGCCGGCGCCATCGGCGATATCGTGAGCGCCACGACGCGCTACTGCTCGGCGGGAATCTGGTATCGCCCGCGGCAGGCAGGGATGAGCGACGCGGAATATCAGCTCAACAATTGGATGCACTTCATCTGGCTCAGTGGCGACCAGATCACCGAGCAGGCCGTGCATAACATCGACACGATGAACTGGGTCATGAATGCCAATCCGGTCTCGGCCTACGCTTCAGGCGGCCGCTTCACCCGGCCGGCCGATAGCGAGATGTGGGACAGCATCAGCGTCGACTACGAGTATCCCGGCAGCCGCAGCGTGTCGTTCATGTGTCGGCAAATTCCGGGCTCCGCGGGCGAGAACAGCACGACGATCTACGGAACGACCGGGATCTGCCATATCGGGGCGGCGAGCAGCGGCTCACGGATCACCGATCGTAGCGGCACGACCACCTGGGAGATGAAGGGGAGCATCGCCGATGCTTACAAGCAGGAGCACAAAGACCTGATCGACTCGATTCGGAGTGGTACACCGATCGTGGAATTGAAGCAGACGGCCGACAGTTCGCTGACGGCCGTGCTCGGACGGCTGGCGGCCTATACCGGGCAGCGAGTCTCGTGGGATTTTCTGACGACGAAATCGACACTCGACCTGTTTCCGAAGGACCTGTCGTGGAGCGGGCCGCTGCCGGCCCCGGAGCCAGCGATTCCCGGCAAAACAAAACTTGTTTGATTGAGAACACCAACCCAACACGCTCCCCAAGGACCACAGGCTTGCCGATGGGCACGACACAGCAGCACAGCGATGAAGCACCGATCTACAGCGGCCCACTGCCGCACGTGCAGGCCGTGGAACGCGTGCCGGTGACCGTCTACGGCCAGCCGGGTGAGGCGAGTCGGGCGGTGGCCCGCGAAATCGCCGACCTCGTGCAGTCGCGGGCGGCGGCCGGCAAGAAGACGGTGCTTGGCTTGGCCACTGGGAGCACGCCGGTGGGCGTCTATGACGAACTGATCCGGTTGCATCGCGAGGAGGGGGTGTCGTACAAGACGGTCACGACCTTTAACCTCGATGAATACTGGCCGATGCAGCCCGACGCCCTGCAGAGCTACCACCGCTTCATGCGGGAGCACCTCTTCGACCACATCGACATCCCCAAAGCCACCATCCATATTCCCGATGGCACCCTGTCACGCAGTGAGGTGCCGGCCGCCTGTGCCCGCTATGAAGAGGCGATCAAAGCCGCCGGAGGCATCGACCTGCAACTGCTCGGCATCGGCCGCACGGGGCACATCGGATTCAACGAACCGGGCAGCCCGCTGGAAAGCCGCACCCGGCTGATCACGCTCGACAGCGTGACGCGAGCCGATGCCGCGAGTGATTTCTTCGGGGAATGGAACGTGCCGCGGCAGGCGATCACGATGGGGGTGGGCTCGATCCTCGATGCCCGTCGTGTGGTGCTCCTCGCCTTCGGTGAGCACAAGGCGCCGATCGTGCGGAAGGCCGTGGAAGAGCCGCCGTGTAGCCATGTCTCCGCCAGCGCCCTGCAGCAGCATTCCGACGCCCGCTTCGTGCTCGACGCCGCTGCCGCCGCCCGGCTATCGCGTTTCGAATCACCCTGGCGGGTCGGGCCACTCGATGCTCTGGGGCTCGAGTGGACGACTCTCATGGTCCGGAAGGCCGTGATCTGGCTGGCCCTCACCTTGAGCAAGCCAATCCTCAAGCTCACCGACGAAGACTACAACGAGCACGGCCTGCAGGACCTGCTCTCCAACTGCGGCCGAGCCTACGACCTCAATATCGAGGTGTTTCGGGCCATGCAGGACACGATCACGGGCTGGCCGGCCGGCAGGCCGGGAGCGGTGCGGCGGGTGCGGGCCGCTGCGGCTGCAGCCGGGGAAAAGTTTCCGCAGCGGATCGTGATCTTCAGCCCCCACCCCGATGACGACGTGATCAGTATGGGAGGCACGCTGATCCGCCTCTGCGAGCAGGGCCACGAGGTGCACGTGGCCTACCAGACCAGCGGCAACATCGCCGTGTGGGACGAGTCGGCCGACCGTCATGTCGACTTTGTCGAGGAGTTTTGCCATGCCTTCGGGGTCGGCACGAAGACCGGGGAGATCGCCGAGCGGATTCGCGAGTTTCTCCGCACGAAGCATCCGGGAGCAGTCGATATCGATGAGCTCCAAACGGTGAAGGGCCTGATCCGGCGGACCGAGGCCCGAGCAGGAGCCCGCTATTCGGGCGTGTCACCAGAGCGTATTCATTTCCTTGATCTGCCCTTCTACGAGACAGGGCGGGTGAGAAAAAAGCCAATCGGTCCGGAAGATATTTCGATCACAGTCCGCCTCCTCGAAGAGGTGCAGCCCCATCAGATTTATGCCGCCGGTGATCTCTCCGATCCCCACGGTACCCATCGGGTCTGCCTAGGGGCGGTGACCGCGGCGCTCGAGCAGGTGAGCGACCAGCAATGGGCGCGGCACTGCGAACTGTGGCTCTACCGCGGGGCCTGGCAGGAGTGGGAGCCGCATGAGATCGAAATGGCGGTGCCACTCTCGCCCGACGAGGTGGAGCGGAAGCGGATGGCGATCTTCAAGCACGAAAGCCAGAAAGATCGGGCGCTCTTCCCCGGGCCCAGCGACCCACGGGAATTCTGGCAGCGGGCCGAGGATCGCAACCGCGAGACGGCCCGGCTCTACGACCGGCTCGGCCTCCCCGAATACGAGGCCATCGAGGGGTTTGTGCTCCATCGTCGCGCCGGCCAACGCTGAGATCGCTTGGGCAACGGCTCAGCCGGCGGTGGCGGGGCCGAACACGGTGCGTCGCGCCACGCTCCACCACCCCGGCTGATCGAGGCCGAGGTAGGGGGAGTCGGCCGGCAGGGTTTGCACGAGGTGTTCATGGGCCGGCTTGAGGTTGTGGTAGGGCATCGACGGGAAGAGATGGTGCAGGGCGTGGTAGCGGATCGAAAACGGGAAGAAGAGCCAGGTGAGTGGATCCCGGCCGGTGAAATTACACGAGTCGAGGATATGGGCCTCCCATGAGGCCGCGGCGCCGTCACCGGCAAAGTGATGGTCGGCGAGTTGCCGCATCTGGTTGAGCATTACCGTGGTGAGAGCGAGCACGTAGAGGAGAACGATCCGGCTCGGCGGCGCGATACCGAGGAGGATGGTGGTGGGGATCATCGCCGCGCGGATGAAGCAGGGGATCTCCAGCATCGTGATAGCCCAGCGATCGAAGGGGGTGACCCGGCGGCGGTAGCGCAGGTTGAGTGTGAGGGAACTGGCCCGCTCGAGCACCGCCTGCCGTAGAACGGCGGAGAGGAACGTGAGCGGCGTCAGGAGAAATCTTAGAAATACGATGATCGGAAAGGCCAGGATGAAGGCAGCATAGCCGAGTCCGCTCCGCCAGTTGCCCGCCTCGAGCACGTTGGCGACGTATTCGGGGTCTTCCGGCGTGCCGTACATCCGGGCACTGTGGTGATCGCGGTGATGACGGGTGAAGAACGGGGATGGGGTGAGCGTCATCGTGCCGACAAGCAGGTTCCAGGCCACCTTGAAGGCCCGCATCTCGTGGTGGCCCAGATGACAGACCTCGTGGATCAATGACCCGAGCCGATAGAGCCAAAACACGGCCACCGGGAAGGCCGCCAGCTGCGGCCACGACCCGAGTGGTGAGAGCAGGTAGAGCGTGGCCGACGCATAGGCCAACACCAGCGAAATCAGAAAATCGGCCCAATACCGCCAGGGATGGACCGCAAAATAGTCGGTCGGGGCGTCGCGGACGACGCGGCGGGCATCACTCACCCAGCCGGCTTCACCACCCTCGGCGGCATCTGGGGCGTCGGAGGGAGCGGAGCAAACGGCGGAGGGGGGCATGGCGAGTCCTTTCGACGACAAAAAGTCGAAGTGTGACTCGGTATCAGACCAAAAACGGCCGGCCACGCCTACCCCCGAAAAAGGCCAGTGCCGACTGTTTGCCGCGGCCTATGCCACGCCGTGGCGAATCGCCCACACAGCCGCCTGCGTACGGTCGTTGAGCGACATCTTGCGGAGCAGGTTTTGCACATGCTCCTTCACAGTCTCCACGCTGATCTCCAGTGAGTCGGCGATTTCCTGGTTGGAGAGCCCCATGGCGATCAGCCGCAACACCTGCGATTCCCGCGGCGTGAGCTGCACCTCGGCATTGGCGAGGGCGGTGCGGTTGGCCATCGCGCCGGCCATGCGGCGAAGTTCACTCGAGCGGGCTGGCTCCCGGCCGTCGGCAGCGCCATTGACCGCCGCGATGATGTCGGCCCGGGAGGCCGTTTTGAGGACGTAGTCGTGGGCTCCGGCCGAGACCGCCCGGGCCACGTAGGTGGGATTGTCGAAGGCCGAGAGCACCACAACCCGCGTCTCCGCCGAGGCCGACCGAATCCGCTTGATCGCGTCGATGCCGTCGGCATCGCCAAGCCGCACATCGAGCAAGACGACATCGGGCTTGTGCTTTCGGGCCGCCTTCACGGCCCCGTCACCATCTTCCGCTTCCGCCACGATCCGCACCCCAGAATCCTTGAACAGGCTGCCAAGTCCCTGACGGACAATTTCATGGTCATCGGCTATGACAACGGTTGTCGGCATGATTCGGCTCCGCTTCCACCTTCATCCTGAAAATCGAATACTTTGAAACGATGACAACGTACAACGAGCGGGGGGCCTCTGAACAGGGGGCTGCCAACGACAAAGATTGCCCCTCGGGAAAGGGGTTTTTTGCGGGCGGGCCGCAGGTCTGCTTCGAAGGGTCCGGGGTGGTGGGGGTGATCAAGCCGGCCGGCCTGCCCACGCAGGCACCACCGGGCATCGATTCAGTGGAGCGGTGGCTGCGTGGGAAACGAACTCCGGGGGAATATCTGGGCGTGCCCCACCGGCTCGACCGGGCGGTGTCGGGCGTGATGCTTTTTGCCGCCACACCGCGGGCAGCCCGCCAGCTCTCAAGGCAGTTTGAGCGCCGCCAGATCGTGAAGGCCTATCTCGCGCTTGCGGAGGTGTCGGCCGACGCTGCCGCCGAGGCCACGTGGTTGGACGGCGAGTGTCAAGATTGGGTCGACGCGATCGTCAAGATTCCCGACCAGCCACGGGCGCGGATCGCGGCCGACGGTGAGCCAGGCAGCCGGCAGGCGGAGACGCGGGCCCGATTCATCGGCAGCTTCGTCGGGCCCGATGGCTTGAGCGCGGCCCTGCTCGAACTTCAGCCGCGGACCGGGCGGATGCATCAGTTGCGGGTGCAGGCGGCCGCCCGCGGGCTACCGATCCTGGGAGACGTGGTGTACGGATCACGTCGCGTTGATCCAGCGGCCGCCGGTATCGCGCTGCATGCGTGGAGGATCACATTTACCGATCCAGACACCAAGGAGCCGCGGGAACTCGAGGCACCGCTTCCGGAAGCCTGGCCAGTTGACTGCCGCGAATTTCTTGCCGCGTTGTGATGCCTGCCCGTTACAGGGGCGGGATCCAGCCGGCGTGCATCAGCCATTGATGAAGCCAGGGAAGTGTCCACGGATTCCAGGTCGGGAAGGCGACCGAGAGGGCCGACAGGGCCAAAAGCGCGAGCGCCACGCCGCGGCCCCCCCGACTCAACGCCAGCCGATCGATGGCCGGCACCGCCGCCACCACCCACAAGGGCGCCAGCCAGAAGGCCCAGCGAAAGCCCGCTGTCATCCCGCCATAGTTGCGGTCGATCTGCGGACGGGTGAGGTAAAAGACGATCACGGCCAGTGAGACCGCGGCAATGGCGATGGCGAGCCGACGGTGGAAAGTCGTGAGCGGGTCGCGGGCACCACTGCCGCTGCCCGATCCGGCCAGCAGGAGGAGCCCGGGAATGACCAGCAGCCAGGCGGGGGTGAGTGAGAAGATGCCGTGATGCCCGATGAGCACATGGAAGGCGTAGGTCAGGGGTGACGCCTCACCTCGATCGATGCCGCCAGGGGATCGCCAGTAGCTCGTCAGGGTGCGGCCATTGGCCAGCGGCAAGCGATAGTCGTACCAGTTGTCGGGGTTCCACTCGGCGCCCGGTGGCTCGACGGCAATCGCCGCGCCGCTGCCACGGTGCCCATACGGGGGCACGAAGTCACCGTGGGCCAGCCAATTGGTGACGAAGAAGGCGATCGCCACGACCGCCGCCGCGGGCAGCGCGGCCAGGAGTGTCCGGCGGCGATCCGTGGTGAATAGCAGCGCTAGCACGACGACCAGCCAGGCCAACGCCGGCAGTTCGCAGGCCACGGCGAGCGCGGCCGTGAGCCCCGCGGCGGCAAAGGCCCGCCAAGAGCGCACGCCATCACCGACGATGCGGAGCAGAAGCCACAGGCTCGCCGCGGTGCAGGTGGCCGCCGGAAGATGATTGGTGAGCACCACCGCAAACGTCGTGAGGAGCGTGCCGCCGGTGATGAGGGCGACCGCGTAGATCCGCCCCCAGTCGGTGGTTCCCAGCCGATCGATCACGCGGGCCGAAAACAGGATCAGCAGGCCGAGCGGCACGAGGCCGTAGACCACCATCAGCATCCGCCCCAGTTCGAAGGGATGGTCGCCGAGCGTCCAGCCGGCGAGCCGGTGGAGAAGCCAATAGGGGCCGGCGCCGATCACGGCGAGGAGGGGCGGCTTGCTCGAATAGAGTCGCAGGCGGCCGCTGGCATCGGGGTGCGCGACAGCATCGATCGTGTCCCAGCCGGGCTCGGCCACGAGCTCGTCGATCGTGAACGAGCCCCGCTCGACGAGCGCCCGCATCGTGAGCCAGCGGCTGCGATCGTTGGCCGAGAGAAACGGCCGCATCAGCCGTTTTCGCTCTTCAATCCGCTGGCGAATCGCCTGCTCATCGACAGGCAGGCCACTCGTGGCCGCCTTGGCAATGGCATCGGCGACGATCCGCTTCTCGAGGGCGATCTTGTCGACGCTCGTCACCGCACCAATGCGGCCCAGTAGCCCGCCGAGCACGACCGCCGCCAGGATTGCATACACTCCGTGCCGCGTGCGGGCCCGCGACTCTCCCCGACGGCCGACCGCCTGAAACCGGCCGCCACCACGAACGATCGCAGCGACCCGCAGCAGATCGAAGAACCCGCGAAAGAACCGACCGACCCCATACTTCGACGTGCCGCGGGTTCGCGGGCGATGGTGCACCGGCATCTCCACCACGCGAAAGCCCTCCGCCGACGCCATCACCGGAATGAAGCGGTGCAGGTCATCGACGAGCCGAAGCTGCCGGGCCACCGCCGGCCGCATCACCTTGAGGCCGCAGTTGTGGTCGTGGAGATGCAAGCCCGTGAGCCAGCCGACGAGAAGATTGAAGACCCGCGACGGCATGGTTTTGTGCCACGGATCGAGTCGCGGCGTCTTCCAGCCGTTGACGAGGTCGGTAGGGGCTCGGGCTGCAGCGGCCGCCGGCTCGAGCAGCGCGAGCATGCGGGGAATCTCAGCTGGGTTGTCCTGCCCGTCGCCGTCGAGCATCGCGAAGGCCGCCCCCTGGCAGCGACGAAAGCCGGCCGCCAACGCCACCGACTTGCCCCGGGGCCCATCGAGCCGGATGCCGGTGATCCGCGGATCCTCAGCCACACCCTCGATCTCCTGCCAGGAGGCATCGGTCGATCCGTCGTCGACGACAAATGCCTCCCAGGAGAGCCCCTCGCGGTCGAAAACCTCACGAATTTCGGCGACCAGCGGGGCGATGTTCCCCGCCTCATTGCGCACGGGAATGACGAGTGAGACGGCGGGCTGGGGCATGGGGAAGGAAGGCAGGGGAAGGGAGCGAAGCGGCCCGAGGCAGTGTCGAAACAGGATACCCTTGCAGTAGAATCCCCACCACTGGGCTCGTTCCGCCGATCGATGCCCGTCCGACTGTCGTCTCGGCTCGTGAAGAAAGCACTGCATGGCCCGCCTCATCTCGCTCGGTGTATTGGTCGGGCTCGTGGTCGTGTTCGGGCTCCTCTCGCTGCGGGTGATGGCGATCTTCCTGCTGCCGCTCTTGCTGGCGGCGATGCTCGTCGTGATCTTCGGCCCGCTTCATCGGGCTCTGCTGCGAAAACTGCAGTGCCCCGATTGGGTGGCCGCCGGCCTGACCACGCTCGTCGTGCTCACCATCGTGCTGGTGCCGCTGTTGCTGTTGGTGATTCGGGCCGGTGGTGATGCCGTGGCGATGCTCAAGGCCCCCAACGGTCTCAAACTCGATCCGGCCGTGCTCGAAGGGCTCGTGATGTCGGTGAACGAGGCCACCGGCCTCGAACTCACCGCCGAGGGAATCAACAGCGAGTTGCGCAAACTTGCCGAAGACTGGATCGGCCCACTTGCCGCCGGCGCCTCGAAGGTGGCGATCAAACTTGTGATCGGGCTGGTGGTTCTCATCGTCTCCTTCTTCTACTTTCTCGCCGATGGCCCGCGGATGTTCAATGCCGTGATGCGGCTGGTGCCACTTGATCGCCGCTACCAGTGGCAGCTGCTCGAAGAATTTGAGGAGGTGAGCCGGGCCGTGGTGAGCTCCACGCTTCTGGCGGCGATCGTGCAGGCGGTGCTGGCCGGCTTCGGGTTCTCTGTGGCCGGCCTCCAGGGCGTCTTCCTCCTGACGCTGCTCACCTTCTTCGGGGCGCTCGTGCCTTTCGTAGGGGCGGCGGCGATCTGGGTGCCGGCAAGCCTCTATCTCCTCTTTTTCGTGAAGAGCACGTGGGGGGCGATCGGCCTGGCCCTCTGGGGGGCGTGCGTGGTCTCGACGATCGACAACGTCATCAAGCCGATCGTGTTGCATGGGCAGTCGAAGCTGCACCCGCTGTTGGCCCTCCTGAGCGTGCTGGGGGGCGTGGCGGCTCTCGGGCCGATCGGCATTTTCGTGGGGCCGATCGCCGTGGCCTTTTTGCAGGCCGCCCTCACGATGCTCCAGACCGAGCTCGACACGATCTCGGCGGCTGATCGGGCGACTGATCGGGCGACCGGGCCCACCGCCGGGGCACCTCCCAAAGACCCGGGAGTTGCATGACCCGGCGTCGGGAGTGGAAACTCTGCCCCAGATCTGGCTTGTCTTTCGGAGAAACAAAGATGATCGAAACCCTGATCACGCTTGCCGCCCTACTTATGACCGGCATCGAGGCGGCGTACGTGCCGACCGACGAGGGCGGCGGCGACTACCTGGTGCGAGTCGAGCCCGATCTCGTACGCGACGCGTCGCCCTACACGTTTACGAGTGACGTGCCGGCCGACTCGAGGTATGTGCGGCGGGTCAAGATCTACGTGGCCGATGCCTGGCCGCCAGCCGTGGAGCGGGCGGTGCTCGATGCCGCCAAGCGACCGCGGATCATGCCTGCCGTGGCCACGGCCCCGGTGGCGACGGTCGATACGGCGGGCGTGGTCGACAGCCGACCATGGCCACTTTTCATCGGCAGCCTGATCGCGCTCTTTCTATCATTGGGCGCCAACGGCTATCTCGGCATGCTCCTGGCCACCATGCGGGCCCGGTATCTCCGCGACATCCAGACGGGACTCGGGTAGCGCAAAAGTAGGACAGGCTTCAGCCTGTCAGGAATATCGACAGGCTGAAGCCTGTCCTACTTGCGGCGGGGCGAGGGCTTCTTCTTCACGCGGACGATGCCGCCGGTGGCGAGCTGGCCGCCGCTGAAG
>ERZ891134.2640-NODE-2640-length-10161-cov-8.400752_pt1 | contig 10161 bp, 5 predicted proteins | sample MGYA00520888_ERZ891134 | MGnify/ENA primary metagenome ERZ891134 (study PRJEB32303, sample SAMEA104408692) | aquatic metagenome | biome: Brackish water; feature: Coastal; material: water | place: Baltic Sea | collected 2014-10-23 | depth 10 m ... | reverse complement strand
CGACCAAGGGATTATGAGTCCCCTGCTCTAACCGCTGAGCTACGGGCCCGAAGTGCGGTTTTCTTGCGGGAAAACCGCTGGGTGATCGGATCATGCTGGCGGCTGGCGGCAACCGATTGGCCCCCAGCCGACAGTCGGCCGACGGATCGCAGAGTATCGCACGGCGGCCGGATCGGGGAAAGCCGCGGAGCTGCCAGCCTTCTCGCCGGCCATCGCGCCAGCCATCTCGCCAGCCTTCGCACTCGCTGGGCCAGGACGGCTGCGGCTCACACCCGGCCCATCCCCTGCACCCGCCGCCAGGCCGAGAGCTGCCCGAGGTGCATCATTTCGTGGGCAGCCATCACAAACACAAAGCAGTCGCCCTGCGTCGGCAGAAAACTCCGCACGGCCTCCAGGGGCGTGGTTTCCTGCCAGCGAGCCTCAGCGACATCCGGCAACGCGGCAGCGATGGCCGCGTGGGCATCTTCGAGGGCCTGCAGGAGCGTGGCCTTCGAAGGATACGCGTTTGCGTCGCTCGTCGGGCTTGAGCTCCAGTCGAAGAGGGCTGGCCAGTCGTCTGGGCAGACGGGCGGGAGGCCCAGCATCCCCCCGAGCATGTCGGCCGTGCAGGCGAGGTGACCGAGCACCCAGGCCGCATGATTCATCCCTGGTGCAGGCTGCACCGCCATCTGGTCGTCGGGAATATCGGCCACCAGCCGCTTCGCGTAGCCGAGGTTGAGATCCCAGGTGTGCAGGAGATGGCGGATCATGGTGCGCTCCAGGAGATTGGCATGAGACGGCTGCGACAACAGCAGCAGTCCGCGAGTTGACAGCATGAGCAACCGCGTGAGCAAGCCGCGAAACAAAAGGCGTGGCGACGGTGCTGCGCACGCTTGTGCGCAGATGCTTCCTGCCAGCCGGGCATCCGTGCGAACGCGACGCGTGGTACGCTACGAGCATTGGAGGGGCTGCTATGCCGCAGACGCGCCGTGGAAATCCGCTCAAACGCCTCCGCCGTCGTGAGCTGCTGCGGGCGGGGCTTGGCGGCTTTGCCTCGCTCTCGCTGGCAGACGTGCTTCGCCGGCAGGCTGCGGCCAGTGAGGCCGGCGGCGGGAAGCAGGCGGCCGGCGGCCGCGAGCGGCACGACACCGCCGTGATCCTCGTCTGGCTCCGCGGCGGCTGCAGTCACCTCGACACTTTTGATCCCAAGCCGGAAGCCCCGCGTGAGTTTCGCGGGCCCTTCGCTCCGATCAACACCAACGTGCCGGGCATTCAGCTGACCGAGCTGCTGCCGAAGATCGCCCAGGTTGCCGATCGCTTCACTCTGCTGCGAAGCATCGCCCACGATGGCGGCGGCCATCCGGCAGGCTCGCTGCAGGTGCTCTCCGGCGATCGTGATGCTGCCGACAAGCCCGCACCGGTGCATCCAGACTGGATGAGCGTGGCGGCTTTTGCCCGTCGTCACCGGCAGTCGGCCCTGCCCAACTACATCGCCGTCAACCCGGTGGATCGTTACGACAACTTCGTGATTGCCGGCCCGGCCTACCTCGGCCCATCGTTCGGGCCGTTTCAGGTGACGGGCAACCCCGACGCAGCCGACTTCCGTGTGCCGAACCTCGACCTCGGCAGCGACGCGGCCGTGCAGCGGCTCTCAGACCGGGCCACGCTCGCCGGCCGGCTCGACCGCATCGCCCGCGGCCTCGACACCAGTGGGGCAATGGAGGCCTGCGACCGCTTCGAGGCCCAGGCGCTGTCGCTGCTGACGAGCCCCGAAGCCCGCAAGGCCTTCGACCTCAGCGAAGAGGCGGATGCGGTTCGCGAACGCTACGGCCGCAATGCCTGGGGGCAGCAGTGCCTGATGGCCAGAAGGCTGGTGGAGGCGGGGGTTTCGGTGGTGACGACCGAGTTTGACGGGCCGCTTTGCGGCCGTGTGGCCAACTGGGATGACCACGCGGTCAACCATCATGTGTTTGAGGCACTCGCCTACCGCGCGCCACCGTTTGACCAGGCGGTGTCGGCGTTGATTGAAGACCTCTACGCACGCGGGCTTGATCAGCGGGTGATGGTGATTGTGACCGGGGAGTTTGGCCGCACGCCGCGGATCTCGCATGTGGCCAGCAGCGGGGGCGGCGTGGCCAGCGGGGCTGCGGGCACGGTGCAGCCGGGCCGCGACCACTGGCCGCGGGCCAACACGATGCTCTTCGCCGGCGGTGGCATTCGCACCGGTGCGGTGATCGGTGCGACCGACCGCGTGGGGGAGGATCCGATCGATCGTCGCGTGGGCCCGGACGACTTTCTGGCCACGCTCTACCACCACCTCGGGATCGACCGCATCCACTCAGGCGTGACCGACTTCTCCGGCCGTCCCGTGCTGCTCGCACCGCGAGGCGAGCCGATCCCGGAGCTGTCCGGCTGAGCGGCTCTCCGCGGCGAGCGGATGCTGGGCCTGCCAGCGGCAGGTGAGGTACCCTAGAAAGGATCTGCAGAGAGTCTGCGAGCCTCGTGCTGCGCCGGAGAGTTGATCGCCGTGATGCCCGTCCAAGACACGACTGTTTGCCAGTGGGCCCCAGTTTGCCAGTGGGCCCCAAGGGGGCCGCAGCTCACAGCAACCCCCGCAGCCCTGTGGGCCGCGGCGGCAATGCTGCTCGGGATGCTTTTGCTGCCGGAAGCCGCGCGGGCTGATCAGGCGGCCATCGAGCAGGCCGCAGCGGCGGTCTCCTTCGACCGTGATGTGATGGCGGTGCTTTCCAAGGGGGGCTGCAACGCCGGCACCTGCCACGGCAACCTCAATGGCAAGGGCGGCTTCTTTCTCTCGCTGCGGGGGCAAGACCCAGCGGCCGACTGGCAGGAGCTCGTGGCCTCGGCCGACGGCCGGCGGATCAATCGCATCGACCCCAGCCGCAGCCTGATTCTGCTCAAGGCCACCGCCGAGGTGCCCCATGGCGGTGGGCGGCGGTTTGGACGGGAGGATCCCGAGTGGGCCGTGCTCGAGCGGTGGATCCGCGACGCCGCAGCCGGCCCGGCCGCCGATGCGGTAGGCGTTGCCGAGCTGATCGTGGAGCCGGCTGATGCGGTGGTCTCCGGCGAACAGGCTGACGTGCCGCTTACGGTGACGGCAGAGTTTGCCGATGGCAGCCGCCGGGATGTGACACGGATGGCGGTGTATGAACCGTCGGATCCGCTCGTGGACGTGACGGCCGACGGCGTGGTGGGCTTCGACCGCCCCGGCCTGGCGACGGTGACGGTTCGTTATCTTCGTGGTCAGGCCGTGGCCCGGGTGGCGGTGGTGCCACCCCGCGAAGGCGAGGCTGCTCTCTGGCGTGGGCCGGAGCCTGCCAACATCATCGACGAGCAGGTGTTTGCCCGTCTGCAGCAGCTCGGCGTCGAGCCGGCGCCGGCCGCGAGCGACCTCGTGTTTCTCCGGCGGCTTTCTCTCGATCTGCTCGGCGTGTTGCCGACGCCAGACGAGGCCAAGGCCTTTGAGGCTGACCAGGCGAGCGACAAGCGGGAGCAGCTGGTCGACCGGCTGCTCGCTCGGCCAGAGTGGGCCGATGTCTGGGCGGGGATCTGGAGCGACCTGTTGCGGGTTGAGGAGAAGACGCTCGATGCCAAGGGCGTTGAACTGTTTCACGCCTGGATGCGGCAGAGCTTTGCCGAGGGCACGCCACTCGACGCGTTCGTGCGAGAGATTGTGGCGGCCCGCGGCAGCACCTACGACGTGCCGCCGGCCAACTTCTGGCGGGCCCATCGCGAGCCGATCATCCGGGCCGAGACGACCGCCCAGGTGTTTCTCGGCGCCCGCATCGGCTGTGCCAAGTGCCACAACCATCCCTTCGATCGCTGGCTGCAGGACGAGTATCACGACTGGTCGGCTGTGTTTACCGGCATCGACTACGAGATCGTGAAGAACGAGCGGAAAGACGATCTCGACAAGCATGAGTTTGTCGGTGAGCAGATCGTGCAGCTCAACGACTTTCAGGAACGGAAAAACCCACGCACCGACGCCCCAGCAACCCCCAGGCTGCTCGGCGAGGAGGGCTACCCTGACGGGGATCGGCTTGAGGCGCTGGCCGCCTGGATGACCTCACCGGCCAACCGCCGCTTCGCCCGCTCGCAGGTCAACCGCATCTGGTTTCACTGCATGGGCCGCGGGCTCGTGGAGCCGGTCGACGATCTCCGCGACACGAATCCGGCGTCGCACCCAGAACTGCTCGAGCAGCTCACCGATCACTTCATCGCCTCCGGCCACGACGTACGTGGGCTGGTGCGGCTGATCTGCACCTCACAGACCTACGGCCTCGCCTCGCAGCATCCGGCCCCCGGGCCGCTCGTCGACGATCCGCAGCTCTATGCCCGCGCGATCGTCCGCAGGCGGTCGGCCGAGCGGATTCTCGATGCGCAGGTGGCGGCGCTTGGCGTGGCTGCCCGCTTTGAAGGCTACGACGAGGGCACACGGGCCGGCGAGCTGGCGGGCGTGGAGCGGGTGAGGCGGAAGGCGGCGGATGGCGATGAGTTTCTGCGGCTCTTCGGCAAGCCGGAGCGGCTGCTGGCCTGCGAGTGCGAGCGGAGCAACGAGCCCACGCTCTCTCAGGCGCTGACCCTCGTCGGCGGCCCGGGGCTCAACCGACGTCTGGCTGCCGATGCCAATCGGCTCACCCAGCTGCTCTCGGCAGATCTTTCGCCGGAAGCGATCGTCGACGAGCTCTTCTGGGCCGCGCTCGTGCGGCCGCCCACGGCCGATGAGAAGGCCTCAGCCGTGGAGGCGTTTGCCGCGGCGGCCACTCCACGCGAGGCTGCCGAAGACCTCGCCTGGGCCCTGGTCAACGCCAAGGAACTGCTCTTTCGCAACTGAAGCCGGCAGCGGGAGACGACCAGCTGGCCTCCCCCGCACCTCCCCGATCCCGAGACGATTCCCATGTCGCACACCCACCGAGGCTGTTCGAGCTTTCATCAGGCTGCGTTTGGCCGCCGGTCGCTGCTGACGGCGGGGGCCGCCGGGCTGCTGGGGCTGCAGCTGCCCGCCGCGAGGGCTGTGGCATCGGCGGGCGTTGACCTGCCGGTGCGGGCCAAGCGGGTGATCTTCCTGTTTCAATGGGGTGGGCCGAGCCATCTCGACACCTTCGACCTCAAGCCCAATGCCCCAGCGGAGATCCGCGGGCCGCTGGCGGCGATGCCGAGCGTCGTGCCAGGGCTGCCGGTGTCTGAGCACTTCCCGGAGATGGCCAAGCGGATGGACCGGGTCACGCTGATCCACAGCATGACCCACACGATGAAAAACCATAACTCCGCCGGCTACTACGCCCTGACCGGCCATGCTCCGCCGAGCGACGACCAGCGGCTGCGAGACTCGCTCGACCTCTGGCCGGCGTATGGCTCGGTCGTTGATGCCCTGCGGCCCAGCCGGGGCGAGATGCCGACGTTTGTTTCCTATCCCCACACGATCTCAGACGGCTCGGTCACGCCGGGCCAGCATGCGAGCTTTCTCGGCAAGCGGCACGACCCCTTCTTCTTCTCCGAAGACCCGGCCGAAAAGGGCTTCCAGCTGCCCCAGCTGGCCCTGCCAGCCGATCTTGAGCTGTCGCGGATGCAGCGGCGGCGCGAGCTGCTGCGGATGGTGGATCGGCAGGCGGGGCTGCTTGAGCGATCCGCGGAGGTCGGTGGCTTCGACACCGCCTACGACAAGGCGATTGGGATGCTCACGAGCCCTGCGGTGAAGTCGGCCTTCGACCTGGAGGCCGAGCCACAGGAGGTTCGTGATCGCTACGGGCCAACGAGCTACGGCCAGAGCTGCCTGCTCGCCCGGCGGCTGGTGGAAGCGGGCGTGACCTTTACGACGGTCTACTTCGCCCAATCGATCGGCGGCCGCCGCGTCGACTCCGGCGGCTGGGACACCCACGGCTTCGACAACACCCGGATGTATGAGATCGTCGACAAGTATCATCACCCGCTGACAGACCAGACGCTTTCGGTGCTGCTGGATGACCTGGAGGAGCGGGGTCTGATCGACGACACGCTCGTCGTGTGGGTTGGGGAGTTTGGTCGCACGCCGAAGATCAACGACAACGCCAGCCGCGACCACTGGCCGCAGTGCTACACGGCGCTGCTTGCCGGCGGTGGGGTCAAGCGGGGCTATGTGCACGGGGCGAGTGATGCCCAGGGGATGTTTCCAGCCAAGCATCCGGTGCGGCCGGAAGACCTCGCCGCCACGCTCTACATGCTGATGGGGATCGATCCGGCGTCTGAGGTGCACGACCTGGGAGGGCGGCCGCTGGCGATCGCCGGTAAGCCGGTGACCGAGGTGATCGCGTAGCCGATTCGGCTCGGCCGGGAGGCAGGGGCTCCAGCACGGCTGTGACTGCAGCCCTCACAGACAAGGAAAGCTCGCACAACGGTGTTCACAGCAATGTTCACACAGCGATGGATGCGGCAGGCGTGCACCGCGGGGGGCATGCTGCTGCTGGCAGCCGTCGCTTCGGGCGGTGTGAGGGCAGCGGAGGCGTCCGAGCCAGCCGACCTGCCGTCGACGGTGGAGCGGCTCGACGCGGAGCGGGCAGCCCTGCAGGCGGCGCAGCAGACGACCAGCGAACAGGCCGCGGCGATCCGCCGCGAAGCGAGCGAGCTTGAGCGACGACGGCAGGAGCTGCTGCGGGCCCTCGATGCGGAGGCGGCCGCCCTGGCGGCGCGGGAGCAGCAAAACGCGGAGGCTGCCGCGGAGCAGGAGTCGGGGCTCGCTGCCCGGGCCGCTGAGATCGAGGCGATCCTGCGGGCGGGTGGACGCTGGGTGTCGTTTGCCGACCAGATCGCGCCGCTGCTGCGAGCGCGGTGTGTCGCCTGCCACTCCTCGCGTGAGCCGGGCGGCGGGCATGTGCTCACCTCCTATGCAGGGCTCTTCAGTGCTGGTGCCAACGGCCCTGCGGTGCTGCCCGGCGATGAGGCCTCGCTCTTGTGCGAGGTGGTGGCGGATGGCTCGATGCCGCAAGACGGCGAGCCGCTCTCCGAGGAGGAGGTCGATCTGATTCGGCGGTGGGTGGCGCTGGGGGCGAGGCTTGATGCCGGGGCCGATGCCACCGCGGCCCTGGTGCGGATCATGCCCCGGCCGGTGCAGCCTGAGCCGCCTGCGACGTATCCGGCTGCGATGCCGGTTTCGGCGGTTGCCTTCGATCCGACAGCCATGCGGCTTGCGTCGTCGGGCTACCACGAGGTGCTCCTCTGGGATCTGCGGACGGTGGCTGATGGCGGGGCAGGGCAGACAGCGCTGCCTCAGCTGCTCGGCCGCATCCCCAACCTGCCGGAGCGGGTGCAGGGCCTGGCGTTTTCCGCGGATGGGCAGCGGCTCGCGGTGGCTGCCGGCACGCCGGGGCTGATTGGCGAGGCGGCCATCGTGGCGGTGGGCTCTGCCGGTGAAGGGGCCGCCGCTGCAGCCCAGCTGACATCGCTGGGGCGTGCCGACGACGCGTTTCTCTCAGTCGCCTTCTCGGCCGATGCTGAGCGACTGATAGCGGCCGCTGCCGATCAGAGCGTGCGGCTCTACGACACCGCCAGCGGCGTGCAGCAGAGCGAACGAACAGACCATGCCGACTGGGTGCAGGCGGTGGCCCTCTCGCCGGATGGCACGAGGCTGGTGACGGCGAGCCGTGATGCGACGGCCAAGGTGATCGATCTGGCTTCCGGAACGCTGCAGACGACCTTTTCCGAACATGGCGAGCCGGTGACGGCAGTCTGCTGGCTGGACAACGAGCTGGTGGCCACCGGCGGTGCCGATGGAGAGGTGCGATTCTGGAAGGCCGACAGCGGCGAGGAAGTTCGCTCGATCAAAGGCTTTGCGGAGAGCATCGAGGGGCTCTGCCTGCTGGCGGATGGCCGGCTGGCGGTGGCCGATCGCTCAGGCACGGTGCGGCTGCATGCGGTGGCCGATGGCAAGCGGCTCCGCACGATTCCCACCGGTGGCGGTGCGGCTACAAGCCTGGCGGTGTCGGCCGACGGCCGGCTGCTGGCCGTGGGAAGCCTGGATGGTTCGATCAGCCTGATCCGGCTCGATGCCGACGCCGCCGAGCCGCTTCGCTGGTTGGCGGCTCCATGATGCAGCCGCTGCGCAGCAGGGCCATAATGGCCAGCATGCTGATTGGGGGATGAGGCTCTCACGAGGAGGCTGCCAATGCTGTCTTGCGATCGAACGCCGCGACGGTGGGTGCCGACGCTGCTGCCGTTGCTCGCGATGCTGGCCGCCTGCGGCAGCTTTCGGCAAGCGAGGAGCGAGGATCCGCCTCCCCAGGCCGGCAATGCCGAGGTGGCCCGGATCATGCGGGAGTTTGCCGGGCGGGGCGACCTTGGAGATGGCAGCCAGCCGCGGTCGCCAGAAGCAACCCTGGAGGTGCTGACGCTGCCCGATGACCTGGCGGTCGACCTGATTGCCAGCGAGCCTCTCATCGCCCAGCCGCTGCAGATCAGCTTCGACGAGCAGGGCCGGATGTGGGTGGTCGAATACCGGCAGTATCCCTTTCCCGCCGGGCTCAAGGTGGTGCGGTACGACCAGCACCTGCGCGCGGTGTTTGACCGGGTGCCTGCTCCGCCGCCCCACCATGTGCCCGGCCGCGACCGGGTGAGTGTGTTCATCGACACCGACGGCGATGGCAGCTTCGATACGCACCAGGTGGCGATTGACGGCCTCAACATCGCCACGAGCGTTGCCGTGGGCCGTGGCGGCATCTGGGTGATGAACCCGCCGTATCTGCTCTGCTACGCAGATGCCGACGGCGATGCTGTGCCGGATGCCGATCCGGTTGTGCACCTCTCGGGCTTCGGCCTGGAAGACACACACTCGGTGGCCAACAGCCTGCTCTTTGGCCCCGACGGCTGGCTCTACGGCGTCAATGGGAGCACGACGACAGCGAAGGTGGTCGCCCCTCTCGGCAGCCAGGCCCCGCTGGCCTACGAGGGGCAGTGTGTCTGGCGGTATCACCCCCAGGAACATCGCTTTGAAGTCTTCGCCGAGGGGGGCGGCAATCCGTTTGGCCTGGAGATGGATGCGGCTGGGGAAATCTTCTCAGGCACCAACTGGGGCGAGACCCGCGGCATGCACTATGTGCAGGGCGGCTATGGCGTGAAGAACTGGGGCAAGCATGGGCCGCTGACGAATCCCTACGCCTTCGGCTTCTTCAACCACATGCCCTTCGAGGGTGACGGCCGGCGGTTTACCGAGGAGATGGTGGTCTACGACGACGTGGTGATGCCCAAGCGGTATCAGGGGCAGTTGATCGCTGTCAATCCGCTGCAGCGGCTGGTGATTGCAGCTCACAAGATTCCCGAGGGCTCCACCTACCGCACCCAAGACTTCGAGAACCCCCTCGACACGGCCGACCGCTGGTTTCGGCCAGTCGATATCGTGACCGGCCCCGACGGCTGCCTCTATCTCGCCGACTGGTACGACACCCGCCTGACGCATGTCGATCCCCGCGACAACTGGCACAAGACCAGCGGCCGGATCTATCGGCTGCGGCCGAGCGACCAGGCGGAGGGCGATGCGACCGCCTCACGCGTGCTCTCTTCGCGGCGGCAGTTTGATCTGCGGATGCTCGATGACGCGGAGCTGCTTGGCCTCTTTGACCACCCCAGCAGGTTTTTTCGGTTTGCCGCGGTGGAGCAGCTGGTGGCGCGGGCGACGCCGGCGACCACAGCGGCCCTGCGGGAACGGCTGATCCATGGTGAGCCGCCCCGACTGGAAGAGCTCTGGACCTTCGCCCGGCTGGCAGGACGCGAGGCGTTTGTGGCGGATACGGAGCTGCTGGAGGCAGTGGCAGCATCGTCGGATGCCAGGCTGCGGCGGTGGCTGGTGCGTCTGTTGGGCGACGCGAGCGACGTGCCTGCCACAGCAGTGGCGGTGCTGGCTGCCCTTGCCGACCAGGACGCCGACCCGCAGGTCCGCTCGCAGCTGGCCTCCACGGCCAAGCGGCTGCCAGGCGACTGTGGCCTCGCGATTGCTGTGGCCATGCTCGCCGCAGACCGCAGCGACGACCGGTCTGATCCGCATCTGCCCTTGCTGTTGTGGTGGGCGGTCGAGTCGCATGCTGATGATCCAAACGGCATGCTGGAAGACGCGGTTGCCAGCATGCCGGAGCTCTGGGCGTCGCAGCTGTTCACCGGCACCGTGCTTGAGCGGCTGGCCCGGCGGTGTGGGCTGGTGGC
>ERZ891134.2636-NODE-2636-length-10179-cov-4.238740_pt1 | contig 10179 bp, 10 predicted proteins | sample MGYA00520888_ERZ891134 | MGnify/ENA primary metagenome ERZ891134 (study PRJEB32303, sample SAMEA104408692) | aquatic metagenome | biome: Brackish water; feature: Coastal; material: water | place: Baltic Sea | collected 2014-10-23 | depth 10 m ... | reverse complement strand
CCAACAGCAGAGAGTTGAATCGGTGCAATCGCATACGGCCTCCTCCGATCTGGGAACGCTTGGGCACGCTACCAGTTTCGCAGCCGCCATGCCATTTGCGAAGCATGCCGTGCGGCGTCATCCGGCGTAATTTTGCAGGAAGTTGCCGCAATCGCGCCGTGGGTGACAATGCGAAGCTGACATACATTCGTAGGAGATCGTCCTGGGTTCGAGTCAGAGCTCGGGACTGCTTGCTTCCATCGTGCATGAAGGTTTTCCGTGCCTGCTTCCCTTGCCGGTGTCTATCCGATCGTCAATACGCCGTTCCACCCGGACGGCTCCATCGACTACGCGAGCCAGGATCGGCTCGTTGATTTTCTGCTCGAGCAAGGTGCCCACGGCCTCGGCCTCTTTGGCAACGCGAGCGAGGGCTACACCCTCGCTGCCGGTGAACGCATCGAACTGATGCGACGGATCGCGGCGCGGGTCGGTGGCCGCGTGCCGCTCGTCGCCTCCAGCGGCCACACCGGCACTGATGCGGCGGTGGAGCTGAGCAAGGAGCTCGAAGGGCTCGGCGCCGACTGCCTGATGGTGCTGCCCCCCTATTACCTGAAGACCGACGGCGACGGCCTGATGCACTACTTCCAGGCGATCTCGGCGGCTGTCGGCATTCCGATCATGGTGCAGGACGCGCCCCTCATGACCCAAGTGGCGATGCCGCCGGCGTTGCTCGCCCGCATGGGTCGGGAGATCGAGAGGGTCGAATACGTGAAGATCGAGGCGCCGCCGACGCCGTCGAAGGTGTCAGCCGTGGCAAAGCAGGCGGGCGACGCCCTCACGCTCTTCGGCGGGCTCAACTGCCAGTTCTTCATCGAGGAGTGGCAGCGGGGAGCCCGTGGCCAGATGCCCGGCAGCGATCGCACCCGTGATCTCGTCGAGATCTGGGACCATCTCGAAGCGGGCCGGATCGACGCCGCCTGGAGTGTCTTTTCGCGGATTCTGCCGCTGTTACGGTTTGAGCTGCAGCCGGGCCTGGGCGTGTCGGCCCAGAAGCACAACCTGGTGGCGGCGGGCGTGATCGCCTCGGCCCATGTGCGGCATCCGACGGCCGCCCTCGATGGCGACAGCCTTGCCGAACTGGCCCACCTGCGTCGGCTGGCCGGTCGGGAACCGGCCGCCATGGCGGTGGCATCGTGAGGACACCGGCCCGATGAAGATCCCCCATCTCCGCTGGTGGATCGCCGGGCTGCTCTTTTTCTCGACGGTCATCAACTACGTCGACCGCCAAACGCTCTCCGTGCTCGCGCCGGTGCTCGGCCGCGACCTCGGCATCTCCGACATTCAGTATGCCAACATCCTCACCGCCTTTCTCGCCGCCTACACCGTGATGTATGTCGGCTCGGGCTTTCTCGTCGATCGGCTCGGCACGCGCGGCTCGCTAAGCCTGTTCATGGTGTGGTGGTCACTGGCCAACATGGCTCATGCCTTCGCCCGCGGAGCCTGGTCACTGGGGGCATTGCGATTTCTGCTCGGCATGGGTGAATCGGGCAACTTCATGGCGGCCTTCAAGGCGGTGAGCGAGTGGTATCCGGCCAAGGAGCGGGCGCTTGTCCACGGCATCATCCAGAGCGGCGCGGCAATCGGCGCGATTCTCGCCCCGCCGGTGATCACCTGGATCAACGCCCGCTACGGCTGGCAGCCGGCCTTTCTCATCACGGGGTCGCTTGGATTCGTGTGGCTCGTGTTTTGGCTGTTGCTCTACCACCCGCCAGAGAGCCATCCGCGGATCACCGACGAGGAGCGGGCCCTCGTGGTGGGCGATGCACCAGCCGCCGCGGCGAAGGCCACGATTCGCTGGCGCGACGTGCTCTCGCACCCGCAGGCCTGGGGCCTGCTGCTGGGCCGCTTCCTCTCCGACCCGGTCTGGTGGTTTTATCTTTTCTGGCTGCCGAAGTATCTGGTCGAGCACCGCGGCTTCTCGATGGCGGAGATGGGGATGCTCGCCTGGCTACCCTATCTGGCCGCCGATCTCGGCGCGATCTTCGGCGGCTGGGCCAGCGGCCGGCTGATCGCCCGCGGGAAGACGGCGATTCCGGCGCGGCTGGCCGTTATGCTCCCCTTTGCGCTGGTGATGCCCGTGTCGCTGGCGATCAATCAGGTGTCGTCTCGCGGGCTCACGCTCGGGCTGATCTGCGTGGTCACCTTCGCCCACATGGCCTGGAAGACCAACCAAAACACGCTCACCAACGACGTCTTTCCGAAGCCGGTGATCGGCACCGTCTCGGGACTGCTCGCCTTCGGCACCGGCCTCGGGGGCACGCTCTTTACCTGGATGACAGGCTACATCGTGGCCTGGTTTGGCTACGATGCGATCTTCGTGATCATGGCGGTGTTGCATCCGGTTTCATATCTGCTCACGCGATGGCTGGTGCGGAAGCCGCTTGTCGAGGAAGGTCGCTCGTGACGCGGATTGAATCGATTTACACGCTTGCCATGCGTCTGCCCCGGGATCATGCCGCTGCTCGGGGCACGGCGGGCTCGCCGACCAACCTCACGGGCGACGGTCGCTATCGCTGGTCGACCGCCTATCCGGTGCTCTACTCGGTCGATTTCGAGACGGCGATCGTGGTGGTGCGGCTGTCCGACGGCCGTGTGGGCTACGGCGAGGCTCAGGCACCGCTGGCGCCGGAGGTGGCCTGTGCGATCGTCGAACACGTCTTGAAGCCGGCCCTCGAAGGGGAGGCATTTGACGGATCGGTGGCCCGCATCGGCCGACTCTGGGACCGCATGTATGCGACGATGCGGGTCCGTGGCCACAGTGGCGGCTTCATGCTCGACGCGATGAGCGGCGTCGACATCGCGCTGTGGGATCTGGCCGGCAAGATCGCCGGCCAGCCCGTGTGCAGCCTGCTCGCGGCCGCGCCGAAGCGGGCGGTGCCCGTCTATCTCAGCGGCACGTCGGGTACGACGCCGGCTGAGCGAGCGGCGTTTGCAGAGCGGTTTCATGACGAGGGAATCGATCTCGTCAAACTCTACTACGAATCGGACTGGGCCGATCTGCTGGCGATCGCCGACGCCCTCCCGGCGGGGATGCATTTTGCCGTCGATGCCCTCTGGCATCTCCCGCCTGCCGACGCCATTGCGATGGCGCGTGACCTTGATGCCCGCAACTGCCGGTGGCTCGAGTGTCCGCTCTATCCGGAGGACGTCGCCGCCCACGCGGAGCTGGCCGCGGCGATCACGACCCCGCTGGCCGTCGGCGAAAGCTACCGCACGCTCCGCGAGATGCAGCCCTTCTTCGGGATCGCGAACATCCTCCAGCCCGACCTCGGCCGCTGCGGGATCACGGGCACGCTCGCCATCGCCCAGGCCTGCGGGGGCCCTATCGTGCCGCATGTGAGCATCGCGATGGGGCCGCAGATCGCGGCGGCGATCCATGTGGCGGCGGCTCTGGAAAACTGCCCGCTGTGTGAGTTCAATCCCAACGTGCTCGCCACGGCCAACTCGTTTCTCGCCGAGCCGATCGTCCGCGAAGGGCCTGCCTATCGCGTGCCCACCGGCCCCGGGCTGGGCATCGAATGGAGCGACCGCTTCGATGCGATCTGATCCGGTCATGATCGGCCTCGACTGGGGCACCTCGTCGCTGCGGGCGTATCTGCTTGGAGCCGATGGCACGCTGCTCGACCGCCACGACGCGGGCCACGGCATCCAGCATCTGCCCCCGGGCGGGTATGTCGCTGCGTTTCGTGATGTTGCCGGCGACTGGCTCGATCAATGGCCATTGCTGCCGATCGTGGCGGCCGGGATGGTGGGCAGCCGCAACGGCTGGCATGAGGTGCCGTATGTGGCCTGCCCGGCCGATCCCAAATCAATCGCGAAGGGGCTCGTGGCGTTCGACTCCAGGTACGGGAAGATCCACCTCGTGCCGGGGCTGAGCCAGGGGGGGCCGTTTCCCGACGTCATGCGGGGAGAGGAAATGCAGATCATCGGGGCGGTCGCCCTCGAGCCTGATCTCGCGGCCGCAGCGCTCTTCGTGCTGCCGGGCACGCACTGCAAGTGGGCGACGATCGCCGAGGGCCGCGTGACACGCTTCACAACCTATCTCACGGGCGAACTCTTCGCCGCTCTCCGCGATCACTCGATCGTGGGCCGGCCGGCCAAGGAGGCGGGCGTTGTGACTCAGCCGGGGATCGTCGACCGCGAGGCCTTCGGGAAGGGAGTGCAGGCGGCTCGGGAGAGCGGAGCTGTCGGTGTCGCTGCGCGGCTTTTTTCAACCCGCAGCCTGTTTCTCACCGGCGAGCTCACCGCATCGCAAACCCTCGATTATCTCTCCGGCCTCCTCATCGGTGAGGAGATCCGCAGCGTGCTCGCCGGCCTGGGGGCCGCTGCCTGTCCGCCGCTGGTGCTCCTCGGCGACCCGGCGCTCTGCGATCGCTATCGGCTGGCACTGATGACGTTTGGCATCGACCGTGTGCGGGCGTTGAACGAGACGGGCCCGCTGGGGCTGTGGCAGATCGCCGTGGCCGCCGGCCTTGTGACTCGGGCTCCCGAAGAGCAGAAAGCGAGCATGCCCCATGGCTGACCGTGATCAGGCCAAACGACACTTTGCCGAACTCCCGCTCATCGCGATCCTGCGCGGCGTCACGCCCGATGAGGTCGTGGCGATCGGCCGTGTGCTCGTGGAGGCTGGCTTCCGCCTGATCGAGGTGCCGCTCAATTCCCCCGACCCGATCGAGAGCATCCGGCGGCTGGCCGCCGCTCTGGGGAATGCCGCAACGGTCGGCGGCGGCACGGTGCTTTCGGCCGATGACGTCGCGCAAGTGGCCGCTGCCGGCGGCAGCCTCGTGGTGTCGCCCAACATGCAGCCGGACGTGATCACCGCGACGCGGGCGGCGGGCATGCTGAGCGGACCGGGCGTCTGTACGCCGACGGAGGCATTTGCGGCGATCGAAGCGGGCGCCGACTTCCTCAAGCTCTTTCCCGCCGAGCAGCTGGGGCCGGCCGCGATCAAGGCATGGCGGGCCGTGTTGCCCCAGCCCATCCCGCTGGTGCCGGTCGGGGGCATCACTCCGGAATCGATGGCATCCTGGCGGGCGGCCGGTGCCACCGGCTTCGGCCTCGGCTCGGCCGTCTACAAACCCGGCATGACGGCAGGAGACGTCCGCCATGCCGCCGCAGCCTTCATTACGGCCTGGAATCATCCTTGATCGTACGAGTTGTGTCGGTAAACCAGCGGCGGAGGGCCGTGGTCGATTCGCGGTCGTCAGGGTCGCCTGCAATACAATTGGTAAACTACGTTTGGGAAGGCAGCATCGCTTCCTGCGAAAATCGCAACCCCCCGGTATCAGGATTGAGGGTTATATGCCAACGATTGATCTTACTTCGGATCAGGTCATCGAATTGATGCAACAAATGCCGGTCCAAGAACGGCAAAAAGCCCTTGCTGTTCTGGTGCAAGGACTTGTCTCCGGCGAGAAGGAGCGGAATGAATCGCTCGCACATGGGATTCGGGAAGCCTGCGAGGCACGTGGGGTACAGTGGGACACAATGACGGACAATGGCCGAGAAACGTTCATTGACGATCTGCTTCATGAGGATCGTTCGTGCGGATCGTAGTCGTCTTCGACACGAATGTTTTGCTTTCGGGCCTTCTCTGGCAAGGCCCTCCGGCCCGCTGTCTGGCTCTCGCTCGCAGCGGTGATGTAGAGGGAATCACGTGCGTTCAGATTCTGGCCGAACTCGCAGACGTGCTTCGACGCAAACTGGGGCAGCCGCAGAGTGTAGTCGATGAATGCCTCGCGGATCTCCTGTCATTTCTTTCACTGGTTCAGATCACCGGTGAACTGTCGGTCGTGACCAATGACTCAAGTGACGACAAGATTCTTGAATGTGGTGTGGCAAGCAACGCTTCGTTTCTCGTAACAGGAGACCGTCGCCATCTCCTGCCCTTAGAAAGCTTTCGTGGCATGCAAATCCTGCGGCCAGCCAAGTTCCTGGAGAGAGTCACTGGCGACGCGCAAGGCGGCTGATCCGCTCCGCCAGATTGCCCGTTCTCTCGTCCTCATTCCGTCGCCACCTATCGATCCAACGGGTGACAGCGAACGGACATGCTTCGGCGGTGATCACTTTTTCGCGGGCCCGGTGATCACCTCGGTAAACCAGCGGCGGAGGGCCTTGGTCGACTCGCGGTCGTCGAGAAACATCGCGGTGGAGTGGGCGCCGAGGCCGGACTGGACGAACGTGGTGGGCACGTTCATCGCTGCGGTGACCTGGCTTACCCGTTCTTCGCTGTTGTCGGTGTGGAAAACCGATACGCCACAGAATCGCCCGGCCCGCCCGATGGCGTCCTCCATCGTCGCCCCGCCCCAGCCGTCGCCGTCGAAGTGCTGGCAGAGATGAAATGCTTTCCAGAGGTGGGCGATCCGGTCATTGCGGAGGCCGATGAAGCCGCAGGCGATGGCGCCCCGCGAGAAACCGGTCAGCAGCACGTTGCTACGGTCGCCGCCCAACGATCGACAAATGTGCTCCACGACGCTCACGGCGTAGTCGGCGGTGTCGTCGGGATTCCCCCAGCCGTGTTCGGCGATCGTGCCGGCTGCCCGATCGATGAAGGGCAGGCTCACCCAGATCGCTCCCTCGCCCTGCGTCATGCCGTAGCCGATCGCACACTGGTCGGGCAGGCCGGTGGAATAGCACCCGGGTGTGTAGAAGATGTTCCCGGGATATTCGACGATCAGCGGATACCTGTGGCCCGGGTTCCAGTCGCCGGGAAGGTAGACGAGGCAGTGAATGCCCGTGCCTTTGTCTTCAGGCAGTTGATACCGCACGCGTCGGCCTGCGGCGGGAGGACGGGTTTCGATCGGCGGCAGTTCGAGCCGCCCGGTGGGCCGCTGCCATGGTTCCGCCACGCCCACGGCAGTGAGTCGGCGAATCGTCACAGTCGCATTGGCCACCGGCTTACGAAGCATGACCCGCACGCCGGTGACCCGCTGCGGATCGAGTTTGGGCGTGGCATCCGGGAATGTCTGCCTCAAAGGGCAGCTGAACGTACGCGTGATCCCCGGCTCGAGGATCGAATAGTCGGCGATCGACTCCCAGCCGCGATCGGCCACGACCCAGAGACCCACCTCGGTCGGCTGAGACCCGTCGTTGGTGATCGTGGCCTCGATCGCGGTGCGGCAGGAAAGATCCCAGCCGCCCGAGGCCGCCGGGATCGTGGCCCACACGTTCGGATTTGGGGCGGTTGCTCGCAGGGTGAGGCTGCCTCCCTGCTCTCCCGTCCACGATGGTGCAACGCTGCGCACGTCGCCCAGATCGTCGGTGCTCGTGATGTGAGTCAGCAGAGGCAGGGGTGTGGGCTCAGCGGCAGCCAAAACACCGGCTGCCGTGAGCGACACGACCACGGTACAGCACCACTCCGCGAAACGATGGTCAGGCAAAAAGGCAGGCATGTGGAAAGTCATTGAACCTTCCAGACCTCCACCTCGTCGACCCAGGCGGCATCGTCGCCGGCATGAGCAGGGTGGCCACCCAAGGCCGACGCAGTGACGGCAGCGACGACAGATGCGAGCCTATGAACCGATTTCATGGTGATCTCTCCGAGTGGTTCTCCGTGCTGGATGGTGGCAGGGCGGCGGCGAACCCGGCCCCCGTACGGCGGAGCTCCGCGATGGCCATGTCTCGCAGCCGATCGAGCAGGGGCCGGTGGGCCGGGTCGAGGGCGAGGTTCGTCAATTCTTCAGGATCGGCCCCAAGATCGTAGACCTCTTCCACCTCGCCCGGGACGAGCGTGCGCACATACTTGTACGGCCCGTCGCGCAGCAACACCCACCACGGCACGCCCGCCTGCTCAAACATCGCCTCGCCCACGGGCAATGTGGCCGTGTCAGAGCCGTATTTCCGGCCGGTGTTCGTGAGCAGCATCGGGGGTGCTGGCGGCTCCTCGGGAACGTTGGCCAGAAGTGGGCTAAAATCGCGGCCGTGCATTTCCCATGGGATCTCGACCTCCGCCTGCCGGCAGAGTGTGGCGGCGAGATCGGCGGAGTTGACCGGCCGGGACCGTACGACACCAGCCGGGAGCGTGCCCGGTCGGCTCATGATGAGTGGCGAGGCGATTGCGGCGTCATAAGGGGCGAGTTTCGCGGACAGGCCGTGCTCGCCAAGCGCGAAGCCCTGATCGCTTGAAAATATGACGAGCGTGTCGGCAAGCTGTCCTGTCTCTTCGAGCGTGGCGAGCAACCGGCCCATACCCTCGTCGATCGCCAGAGCGCACTCATTCACCTGTCGCACCCACGCGGCATGGTCGCGGCCCGGCAGATTGGCATCGAAGCCGGCAGCCGACTCCGCACGACGCCGCATCACGGGCCGGCCCTTGGGCCCCCGATCCCAGGCCTGCGTCATGTCGAGATAGGCGGGCTTGCCCGGCCGTGGGCCGAAGATGTCGGCGGGCACGGGAGCGTCGTGTCCCGCAAGGGTGCCGTGGTGCCGCTCGGCGGGCTTCGTGGGACCATGGACCGCGCCGTAGCAGAGCCAGAGATACCAGGGCTTTTCGGCAGCGCGGTGATTGCCGCGGATGTAGTCGCAGGCGAGATCGGTGTAGATGTCGGTCGAGTAGCCCGCGACGGGCCGCTCCACGCCGTCGAATGCGAGGATCTGCCCGTCGTAATAAGCACCCGCGTTGTCGGGGAGTTTGGGACGGTTCCAGACCACCTGGTGGTCCCAGTCGCGGCCGAAGCCCGCGTCGGTACCGGTGTGCCACTTGCCGATATGCGCGGTGTGGTAGCCCTGCCGGCGGAACTCGGCCGGAAGGAACGGGCAGGCCACTGGGTCATACGTGCTTCCGGGATACCGGCCGGTCATCCGCATTGACTCGATTCCATGCTGCAATCGCCCGGTGAGCAGGCTCGCCCGGGACGGCATGCACCATGAGCCGAGATAGGCCCGTTCGAACCGCACGCCCGCCGCGGCGAGTCGGTCGATGTGCGGTGTGCGAACCCATTCGGGGGCCTCGGGATAACAACCGACCGTCTTGTAAGGCTGGTCGTCAGTGAGGATGAAGAGAATGTTCGGCGGCCGCTCTCCGGAGGCGCAGGCCGCCCCTGGGAGCCACGCGAACACACCAGCAATGATGAGTTTCAAGTAGTGCTTCATAGAAAGTGTTTCGCGAGGTGAAAAACTCACGAATGGCTACGGCAGGCAGCAATGTGCGGCGGGCACGACACCGCGGACGGTCGGATCATTTGACCTTCCAGACCTCCACCTCGTCGATCCAGGCCGAGGGGTTCATCAGCAGGCTGAACCAGCGCTTCATCGGATGGGCAAAGCCTTCCGAGCGATGGCTGCCGATCAGTGTGCCGTCGAGGGTTGCCCGCATCTCGTCTCCTTCGGTGACCAGAACGAGTGTGTGCCACTCGTGGTCGGCATCCCACGAAAACGTTTTTTCTTTTGTGGCGAGGAGGGCCGCCAGATCGGCTGGGAGCGGCTCCTTGGCATCGAGGTACTTCTGCCGCCGCTGCCGCAGTTCGAGGTTCATGACGCCTGTCTTGTAGTCGGTCAGCCGAATCTTGGGCGGGGCATTCGAAATGATGGCGTAGCAGAGATGGCCGGCATGAATTCCCTTGGTCTCGCGGTCGACGAAGCCGACGGTGAGCGACTCAGTCTTGCTCACCCCCGGCAGTTTGAACCGCACGATCGCCCCGCCATCTTCGAATCCCGCCTCGTGGTGGATATGGGCCTGATGACCGGCCTCCACGGCGCTGGTCACCTTGAGCACCCCACCGTCGAGATCAGCCTGCTTGATCTGTGGCACCCGGTTGGCCGTGGCACTGTTCCACCCATTGCCGATCGCCGCCGCGAGATTGCCATCCTCTTCGCGGTCAAAGGTGTCCTTGAAAATGAGCGTGCCCTTGTCTCGCAACCAAGCAGCATCATCAGCCGCTACGGTGGAGAAGCCAGTGGTGATGAAGCCGCAGGCGAGCAACGCGGCAGCGAATAAACGTGCGAGAAGCATGGGCACCTCGGGAAAAAACGGTAAGTCCAAAGCGTTGACGGTACCGCCCGTTTGCCCTGGTGACGCAGGCAGGCAGGAAAAAAGCGTGTTCGCGCAGGTTATCGGTGACGAATTGCGTCGATAATGAGAGGATCGAAGCTGACGCGATGCGCATGAAGCTGCTGGTTTGTTGTTCCGTCGTCATGACGTGC
>ERZ891134.2635-NODE-2635-length-10179-cov-6.672461_pt1 | contig 10179 bp, 9 predicted proteins | sample MGYA00520888_ERZ891134 | MGnify/ENA primary metagenome ERZ891134 (study PRJEB32303, sample SAMEA104408692) | aquatic metagenome | biome: Brackish water; feature: Coastal; material: water | place: Baltic Sea | collected 2014-10-23 | depth 10 m ... | reverse complement strand
ACCGACTTCAACCAAGCCGTAACGGCGACGGGCCGTTTGAGCAGCAGCAACCCCAACTTGCAAAACATTCCCGTTCGCACGGAATACAGCCGCCGCATCCGCAAGGCGTTCCTTCCCCAGGAGGGCTGGACATTGCTCAGCGCCGACTACTCCCAAATCGAATTGAGAATCCTCACCCACCTCTCCGGAGAAGCCGTACTGCAGGAGGCCTACAGCACGGGCGATGACGTACACGCACTCACAGCACGCTTGCTACTGGACAAGGACGAGGTGAGTGCCGATGAACGCCGGCTCGGCAAAACGATCAATTTCGGGGTGATCTACGGCATGGGCGCCCAACGCTTTGCGCGGGAAACAGGCGTGAGCTCGGCCGAGGCCAAAGAGTTTCTGATCAAGTACAAGCAGCGCTACCCCAAGGTGTTTGCCTTCCTTGAGCTGCAGGAACGGCTCGCCCTCAGCCGCGGCTATGTGGAAACAATCTTGGGTCGTCGTCGCCCATTCCATTTCGATCGCAACGGCCTCGGCCGCTTACTAGGCAAGGATCCACTCGAGATTGATCTCGATGTGGCACGACGGGGGGGGATGGAAGCGCAACAACTGCGTGCTGCCGCCAACGCTCCCATTCAGGGCTCCAGCGCCGACATCATCAAAGTGGCCATGGTGCAATTACAGGCGTTGCTTCTGGGCCAAGGGGTTCCCGCCCGCCTGCTCCTGCAGGTGCATGACGAACTCGTCCTCGAAGTGGCCACAGAAGCGTTGGACACCACACGAAACCTTGTGGTGAACACCATGGAAAATGCCATCAAGCTCAGCGTGCCCCTCGTGGTGGAAACCGGTAGCGGCTGCGACTGGATGGAAGCGAAATAATTCGTCCCCAGCAGGCCGTAACCTCAGATTCAGCGCTTGATCGGCTGTTTTGACCCTGCGGCTCACCAATACCCTGACCCGCCGCACGGAACTGTTCACGCCATTGCGTTCTGGCAAGGCGAGCATTTATTGCTGCGGCGTCACGGTCTATGACCTTTGCCATCTCGGTCATGCCCGCAGCTACATCAATTGGGATGTGCTGCGTCGCTATCTGATCTGGAGCGGACTGGACGTGAGCTTCGTTCAGAACTTCACCGACATCGACGACAAGATTCTCAAACGGGCTTCGGAAGAAAACTCATCGATGACCGCCGTCAGCGAGCGGAACATTGACGCCTTCCATACAGACATGGATTCCCTAGGAATCCTGCGACCCGACAGCATGCCTAGGGCCACCCAGTGCCTTGATGGGATTCGTGCTCTCATTGGCGAACTCGAAGCGAAAGGCGCTGCCTACAGCGCCGATGGAGACGTGTACTTCGCAGTGATGAAGCACTCCGGTTACGGAAAACTGAGCGGCCGAGATTTAAGCGAACAACAAGAGAACGCCGGCGGTCGCGTCGCTGATGCCGAGGGAGCGCGCAAACAACACCCCTTCGACTTTGCCCTCTGGAAAGGTGCCAAAGAGGGGGAGCCCAGCTTCCCATCGCCGTGGGGCGCCGGCCGACCCGGTTGGCACATCGAATGTTCAGCCATGGTGCGAGCCGAACTCGGCGACACGATTGATATTCATCTCGGTGGAGCCGACTTGGTGTTCCCGCACCACGAGAACGAAATTGCTCAATCCGAAGCCGCTACCGGGAAAGAGCTCGCCCAGGTGTGGATGCACAACGGGATGGTGAATGTGGGCGGCCAAAAGATGAGCAAGTCGCTCGGCAACTTCACCACAATCCGAGCGCTGCTCGAGAGCGGTGTTTCGCCCATGACCCTGCGTTTGTTTGTGCTCCAGGCGCACTACCGCAAGCCCCTGGATTTCACCGCCGATGCCCTTGATGCAGCAGCCACCGGCTGGAAAGGGCTAAATGCAGCCTTGGGCTTGGGTGAGCGCCATGGCCAGTCGTTGGGATGGCCCGCAACACCGGCCTTAGCGCCAGAAGCATTGGTGGGAACAACCAACGATCCATCCGAAACCTTGGGACCCCTCCAACAACGGTTCATCGATGCGATGGACGACGACCTCAACAGCTCCGGAGCCCTTGCGGTGCTGTTTGATTTGGCCAAGCCCCTGCGTGCGTTAGCCAACCGTCTTGACCGAGGCGATGGTGCTGATCGACCGGCGGACGAGGTCGTTGCCCTAGCCCTGCGCTGGCAGTTGCTGCGCGATCTCGCTGCGGTCCTCGGCCTTCGCTGCGAAGCGGACTCCGAAACCACAGGCAGTGCAGATGACAGCACCAACCAGGTTGAAATTCAAGCCGCGATCGATGCCCGAATCACCGCCAAATCCACCAAGAATTACGCCGAGGCTGATCGCATCCGCGATGAGCTCAGGGCTCAAGGAATCGAACTCATCGATAAACCGGGGGGCATCACGGAGTGGATTCGCCGCTAAGCCCGTCAAACTGCATAGAAGTGATCACATCTCAACGGCATGCTCTGGCTTAAGAAGCTGAACTTCATGGAGACAGCAAAGCTGGAGATGGAGCTGATGAAGGCTCTTGATGCTGGTGAAGATCTCGACGTCAAGCTCAAGGATCAACAGCGTTTGGCGGAGCAAACCAAGGACGCAGAGCAGGTCTGGAAACTCGAGGTGTGGCAAAAGATGCTGGTACGCATCCGCAAGATGGAATCGATGCTGAATCAACCCAGCGATCCCGAGTCCTGAAATAACGCTCCAGCTCAGCCCTGCACCAGGTCGATCACGCTGATCACCAGGCCCGTAGCCACGATCGGCGGCGACACCCAGCGCAACAACACCAGCAAGAAACGGCGCAAGGCAGGGGGAGTGGACGACTGAGCCAAATCGTCTGAGAAGCGGCGAGGCACCACCCAGCCGAGCAAAAGAGCCAACAGCAACCCCCCCAGGATCAGCAGCAAACCACCAAACACCGAGTCCATCCATCCCAAAACGCCCAGGGATGTTGCAGCGGGCAACCCCAGCACAAAGACGACAGCGGTAGAGACCCACACGGCACGGGAGCGGGTCCAATTCAAGCGATCCATCAGGCACGCCACGGGCACCTCAAGCAGCGACACGGCCGATGTAATCGCGGCAAGAAAAGCCAATCCAAAAAACAACACCGCCACAAGTTGACCCGTGGCACCCAGGGAAGCCAAACCTGTAGGCAGTGCAATGAAGATCGTTCCAAGCGTGGACCCACTGATCACATCCTGAAGTCCAAAACTCATCACCACCGGGAAGGTGACCATGCCGGCCAACAGACCCACAGCCGTATCCATTCCCACAACGGCCACGGCCTCCCTGGGCAGGTGAGCGTCACGATCGAGGTAGGCGGAATAGGCCAAAATGCAGCCAATACCCGTGCCGATCGAGAAAAAGGCCTGAGTAAAGGCATTGCGAATCGTGGTGAGATTCGTGAGTTGAGCGCTATCCCATCGCAGCAAGAAGGTCCGGTAGCCCTCTGCCGCACCATCCAGACCAGCGGCCCAGATGGCCAGGCCGATTAACAGGGCAAAGAGCAGCGGCAAACCCCAGCGGGATAACCGCTCGATGCCACCTCGCACGCCTGCCGCCACCACAGCGGCCGTGAGCACCAGGCTCACCAGCTGACCGAGCAGGGCGGCACGGCCACCACTTAAGCCTGCAAAAAAGGCTTCGGCTTCGCCGATATCTGCAGGGAGGCCTTGGGTTAGAGCCTGAATCAAGGTCACCCCAGTCCAGCCCATCAACACGGCGTAAAACGCCAAAATCCCGCAGGACGCCAGCACAAACAGCCAACCCATCGGTTGCCAACGCTTGCCAGCGGCCGTGACCGGAGCCAGCAGCGGGCTATGGCCCGTGCTACGACCCAGCACCATTTCCGCCACCAACACCGGCAGACAGACCACCAAAACAATCAAGAGGTACAGGAACAAAAACGCTCCGCCTCCACCCTGGGAGGCGCGGTAGGCAAACCCCCAGAGATTGCCCAAACCAACAGCGCTACCGGCCGCCGCCAGCACAAATCCGAAGCCAGACCGCCAGTGCTCCTTGATCGCCATGACGCGGTGGTGTTTCAAAGCTCTAAATCAGCTTGCCAGCGATTGAGCACCTTGGTGGGGGAGACTGTTTAAAACGACTGGAACCGCATGAAAGCCATCAGCGTGCTGGGTTCCACTGGGTCGATCGGTACGCAAACTCTGCAAATCGTCGATGACTTTCCAGACCAGTTCCGAGTCGTAGCGCTGACGGCGGGCCGCAATTTGGCTTTACTCGTTGAGCAGATCCAGCGGCATCAGCCCGAGCTGGTGGCTTTGGCTGATGAAGCCTTGCTGCCGGAATTGAAGCAGCGCTTAGACGCCCTTGATCCCTCCGACCGACCCGCTCAATCTCCCCAACTGGTGGGGGGGGCTGATGGTTTGGAGGTGGCCGCTTCTTGGGGTAGTGCCGACCTCGTGGTCACAGGAATTGTGGGCTGCGCCGGCCTCCTGCCAACCCTGGCTGCGGTTCGAGCTGGGAAGGATCTGGCTTTGGCCAACAAGGAAACATTGATTGCAGCAGGCCCCGTTGTGTTGCCGGAGCTGAAAAAAAGCGGCAGCCGCTTGTTGCCAGCGGATTCAGAACACTCGGCCATTTTTCAATGCCTGCAAGGCACCCCATGGGCGGACACCGCTCGCCTCTCCACCGGCGTACCGACCCCTGGGCTGCGACGCATCCAACTCACAGCATCGGGTGGTGCATTCCGCGATTGGAATGCCGCAGACCTTGAAAAAGCCACCGTTGCCGATGCCACGAGCCATCCCAACTGGAGTATGGGCCGCAAAATCACGGTCGATTCCGCCTCATTGATGAACAAGGGCCTTGAGGTGATCGAAGCCCATTACTTATTCGGGCTGGATTACGACCACATCGAAATCGTGATTCACCCCCAGAGCATCATCCACTCGATGGTGGAGATGGCCGATTCCTCGGTGTTGGCGCAACTGGGCTGGCCTGATATGAAACTACCCATCCTGTATTGCCTCAGCTGGCCGTCCCGCTTGGAAACACCATGGCGTCGTCTTGATCTCACTGAAGTTGGACAACTCAGCTTCCGAGCACCCGATCCCAAGAAATACCCATGCATGGACTTGGCCTATGCCGCGGGCCGAGCAGGAGGGACGATGCCCGCTGTGATGAATGCCGCCAATGAAGAAGCCGTGGCCCAGTTCCTGGAAGAACGCATCCACTTCCTTGATATTCCTGAGGTGATCGAAGCGGCCTGCGAACGCCACAAACCTGATCTGATGGCCCATCCACAGCTGGATGATGTGCTGAACGTGGACCAGTGGGCACGAATGGCGGTGCGGGAACAGGTGAGCCGTGGCACCACGCGAATTCCAGTCCCCGCCATCGCGGCATGACTGCAGACAAAATCAGTCATCACCTCCTGCTGTGCGCCACCCCCAGCAAGGCCAAATGCTGCGATCCCGAATTGGGCGCAGCCACTTGGAATGCTTTGAAGCAAGGTGTCAAACGCCTTGGGCTCGAAGCCTCGTCGCGCCCTGAAGGACTTGTGTTGCGCACCAAAGCCGATTGTTTACGAATCTGCGAACGAGGCCCCATCCTGCTGATTTGGCCCGACGGCACCTGGTATGGAGAGGTGACTCCAGACCGGATTGAGCGCATCCTCACCGAACACGTGATCGGCGGACAACCGATCGAGGAATGGCTGATTCAACGATCGACGATGGACCCCAACCAGGCGGCGGCGAGCTGATCACCCCAACAACCACCTCGACCATGAAAACCGTTGTGCCCGCCTCTCTGGGTGAACTGCAATCCAATGGGGCTCGTGGCCTTTAAAGCAACAGCCAAGCTGAGAGCCGCTGAGGCTGGCACCCAGGGATCATCCAAAGCTTGAAGCAACAAGGTGGGAGGCAGCTTGTCTTGCCCGGCGATGAGATGGAGCAACGGTGAGGCCTCCCGGTAATAAGCCTCTACATCCTCAAAACCCCAACGCGGTGCCGTTACGGCGGTATCAAAGGCACGAATCGTGCGCGGTGCTGCATCACCGCTGAGGTCCTGCAGCTCTTTGGCACTGACGCCAAAGGGATCGGCAAGGGTCTGACGTACCAAACGCTTGAGCAGCCAACGTTGATAGACGCGATTGCGGGGGCGCTGAATCGATGCACTGCAATCGGCGAGATCCAGCGGACTGCTCGCACAAAAGAGCCCATCCAGAACCCTGGGGACACTGAGGCAGGCGTTGAGCAACATCGTTCCCCCCAGTGAAATGCCAGCACCCAACAACGGACGATCACCGGCCAATTCACGGGCACGGGCAATCACCGGCAGGAGATCGCTATTGCAGCGGGCCGCGTAGGTGCCACCGGCAAACTCGCGACCAGGATCCGCGCCCCTCAGATTGAGACGAAGTACTGCAAATCCTGCTGATTGCAGACGCAGCCCCATCCGCCGCAGCCCTTCTCGAGCACTCGACCCTCCCAAGCCATGCAGCAACAACACCAGGCCACGGGGCTCCCGATTCGGTTGATCCAGAAGGGCCAAGAGTTGACCTGCTTTCGCCGCACCCGTTGGCAGCGCAGGCACATCCACTAACACCCGATGACCCGTCTCAGCGGGGAGATCCACGGGGCGAAGGGTGTCTCGCAACGTTTGCAGATCACCCCCAAACCAGGGAAAACGCTGCTGAAACAACGAAACCCCCAGCTGCTTCAACAGCTGAGGGTCATTCGACACCCGAGAGGGATGGTCAGTCACTACTTGCCAACGCCTAGATCCTTGAGTTCCACAAGCAGATCTCCCAGAACCTTTTTGGCATCGCCAAACACCATGGAGGTATTGGCAAGATCAAATAGATCATTCTTGATCCCGGAATATCCAGCACTCATGCCCCGCTTCACCACAAACACCGTGCGGGCTTGCTGGACGTCCAGCACAGGCATGCCGTACAACGGCGACGTGGGATCGGTCTTGGCCTGAGGATTCACCACGTCGTTGGCTCCCAACACCAACACCACATCGGTGGCCGGGAACTCAGGATTAATCACATCCATTTCTTTGAGCTGCTCGTAGGGCACATCGGCCTCGGCGAGCAGAACATTCATGTGCCCTGGCATTCGGCCAGCCACGGGGTGAATCGCGTAGGTGACATCGATACCCGCGGCCTCAAGGGAACGGGTCACCTCACGCAGTGTGTGCTGGGCTTGGGCCACGGCGAGTCCGTAGCCAGGAACGATGATCACCCGTTCGGCAGCCTCAAGGGTGAGGGCGCACTCTTCAACACTGCAACTCGTGATGTTGGTGTATTCCCCACCACCACCACTCGAGCTGGAGCCAGCTCCAAGCGCTCCACCAAACAGCACCGACACCAGGGAACGGTTCATGCCGTTGCACATCACCTGGGTAAGGATCAAACCGGCAGCTCCCACCATGGCTCCCGCCACGACCAGCAATTGGCTGCCGACGACGAAACCTGCTGCTGCTGCTGCAACACCGGAATAGCTGTTCAGCAGAGAGATCACCACAGGCATATCAGCACCACCAATCGGCAGCGTGACGCCAATACCCAACAAACTGGAGGCCACCACCAACAGCCACAGGCCCGTAGCACCACCGGTGGTCCGCACCATTTCGATGGCACCAACCAAAGCCGCCACGGCCAAGGCAATATTCACGACGTGGCGCAGCCGGCTTTGCATCCAGGGCGGCGTCGACAGCCAGCCCTGCAACTTGGCCATCGCCACAATCGATCCGGTGAAGGTGATTGAGCCCACGAAGACCGACACAACTATCGACACCAGCGCGACGGGTCCCGTTGCATCGAGAGCAATCGGTTCCAAAGCTGCAGCCAAGGCCACGAGTAACGACGACATACCACCACAACCGTTGAACAACGCGACGGTCTCTGGCATCGACGTCATGGGGACCCGCTGGGCCGTAATCACCCCGAGAACACCACCGACGATGCTTCCACCAACGATCCAAGCCCAAGCTTGGATATCAAACGTTGGTACCCCGACGTAATTCACCAGTAGGCCGACCACCGCCAAGCCCATCGCCACCGCCGCTAATTGGTTCGCCCCTCGGGCGGACCGGACTTTCGATAGGCCCTTGATGCCTAAGGCCAACAACAAAACAGCGACAAGATCGATCGCGTACTTGAGATAGTCAGTCATCAACGGTTCTCCTTGCGTGCGGGCTTACGGCTGAACATCGCCAGCATTCGATCCGTGACGAGAAAGCCACCGATCACATTGAACAGGGCAAAACCCAGAGAGATCGAGCCGAGCACCAACAGGGTTGTATTGCCATCGGCCTTGATGATTGCGGTGAGGGCCGCCAACACCGTGATGCCCGAGATGGCGTTAGCACCACTCATCAACGGTGTATGCAGCGTGGGTGGAACTTTCCCGATCAGTTCAAGACCGAGAAGGCTGCCCAAGAGCAACACCCATAGAAATTCGACAAAAGAGGATTCCATTAGTTGGCTCCTGGGGTGAGAACGTCGCCGCGGCGGATCGTGCCGTCCTGAGCAATCAAACAACCGGCAATGAGTTCATCGTCTAGGTCCAAACTGAACTGGCCATCCTTCATGGTGGGCTCCAGTAGGGCCACAAGGTTGCGGGCGTACAACGCACTGGCGTGGTTGGGAACCGTGCAGGGCAAATCATTCCCCCCGATCAACTTCACCCCTTTGCGGTCCACGGTCTGCCCAGGGACCGTATCCGCACAATTGCCACCCTGTGCCACCGCTAAATCAACAACAACGGCACCCGGGCGCATGCGATCCAACATGTCTTCACTGATCAAACGAGGAGCACGGCGCCCCGGAACCTGGGCGGTACAGATGGCTACATCCGCCTCGGCCAATTGATCGGACAATTGCTGACGCTGAGCGGCAAGAAAAGCGTCGGAGGCTTGCTTGGCATAGCCACCGGATTCGGCAGGCTTGTCGTCCGTTTGTGGCGGCTCGATAAAGCGAGCGCCAAGGGATTCCACCTGTTCCTTCACGGCAGGCCGAATATCACTGACATAGACCACCGCTCCAAGACGGCGGGCCGTAGCCACCGCCTGTAATCCAGCCACACCAGCGCCAAGAATGACCACCTTGGCTGGCTGCACCGTGCCAGCAGCCGTCATCAGCATCGGAAAGTAGCGATCCAATGCGGACGATGCCAGTAGCACCGATTTGTATCCAGCGATATTCGCTTGGGATGAAAGCGCATCAGCCGACTGAGCACGGCTGATTCTTGGCAGCAGCTCAAGGGCCATGGCCGAAAGGCCGCACTGTTGAAGGGTCGTTGCCAACGCCGCATTGGCATAAGGCGCCATCAGACCCACCACCAATGCCCCCTGATGCAGACGACGCAAGTTGTCCGACGACGGCGGCTGCACGCAGAGGAGAATGTCAGCCTGAGACCAAGTGTTGGCATCTCCAACCGCAACCAACGTTGCACCCTGATCGGAATAGGCGGCGTCTAAGTAACCCGACGCCACACCGGCGCCGCACTCAACAGAGACCGAACAGCCGAGCGAAATAAATTTTTTGACCGTGTCGGGCGTTGCCGCGATCCGGGTTTCCCCCGGTGTCGACTCCACCGGTATTAGAAGTCTGGGCAAGGCGAATACATCCACCGACCCAATCAAGATTACGAGGTCATCATCTTGAGATCCGCAGGATTGTTGAAGAACGAGGACGAAAGTCGCTGGTGTGGCTAATTGAAAAGCAACATCTCGTGTTTTGTATGGGTCTCACCGCAATCGAATGTCCAGATGGCGTTTGCCACAGCCACCACGGTGGTCATGCGGTGGAACGTGAAACGATGAAATCCACCCTGCAGGACCACGGCAGGGACTGGTGCGAACGCCTGGCTGAGCGGATTTATGAGATGTCGGTCGACACGTTCTCCCAAAGCGTGATGCCCAGCCTGCATGCATCGGGCTGGCAGCGTCGCCATCTGGACTGGGAGTTCAAACTCGCCGAGAACGACTCCGAACCCGATCAAACCCTGGTGGACGGCATCATTAATGCCACCGAGAGCTTCCTGCGCAGCAGTGAAGTGCATCGGTTGTTCATCCAAGAGCTTGTACAGGGCACGTTTGCCGAGGCGAGTGAAGACGAACTGCGTGTCCAAGCGGTTCGCACTCTCGTCGAAAAAGAACTGCTCGCAATGCTTGAAGAGAGGCGCCCTGAATTGCTCGACCGTGTG
>ERZ891134.2631-NODE-2631-length-10191-cov-4.350434_pt1 | contig 10191 bp, 8 predicted proteins | sample MGYA00520888_ERZ891134 | MGnify/ENA primary metagenome ERZ891134 (study PRJEB32303, sample SAMEA104408692) | aquatic metagenome | biome: Brackish water; feature: Coastal; material: water | place: Baltic Sea | collected 2014-10-23 | depth 10 m ... | reverse complement strand
AGTGTGCCGGTCGCTGCGTCGATGCCATAGACCGCGATCGTGTCGTGGCCCCGGTTGGAGGCATAGAGAAAGCGGCCGGACGGGTGCACGGCGATCTCGGCACAGGAAAAACCGGTGCGATCGGCGACGCCCTCCGGCAGGGTGGAGAGCGACTGGATCGGAGTGAGCGTGCCGGCCTGTGGGTCGAGGTCGAAGGCCGTCACCGTGAGGTCGAGTTCATTGACGCAGTAGGCATGTCTGCCGCCAGGGTGCAGGGCGAAATGCCGTGGGCCGGCCCCGGCCTTCACGGTGGCCGAGCCGTGCGGGCGAATCGTGGCCTGGTCGGTGTCGAGGGCATACACCAGCACCTCGTCGAGGCCGAGGTCGCAGACAAATGCGAAGCGGCCGTCGGCGGCGATGTCGGCCGAATGGCCATGGGGCTTTTCTTGCCGCTTGCTATTGATGCCGGCCTCACCAGCCCGATCGTACGCATGCTGGATGAAGCCACCCGGCTCGCCAGCCACAACCGGCTCGAGACTGCCGTCGGCAGCGATGCCCAGACAGACGGTGCTGCCGCCACCATAGTTGGCGGCGACCACGACCTTGCCGGAACGATCGACCGACAGATGGCAGGGCCCGCTGCCGCCGGACGATTGGTGATTGAGCAGCGTGAGATGGCCGGTGGCAGGATCGATCGCATACGCCATGACCGCGCCGGCCGGCTTGCCATCGGGGCCCGGCGCTTCGGATACGGCATACAGCACCGGCAGCCTCGGGTGGAGGGCGAGGAACGAAGGGTTCTTGGCAACGGCTGCCACCTCGGGTGCGGAGAGCGTGCCGCTGGCGGCAGCGAATCGAGACACGTAGATGCCCTCGCTCGCGGTCTCCTGATTGGTGTAGGTGCCGAACCAGACAAAATGCGTGGCCGGGTCGGCCGCAAGGACGGAGGTCGGGGCCGCAAGCATGGTCAGGCATGCGAGGGCGACAGCATGGCGAGCCACCATGGCAACGATGTCACGCCGGGAAAACATCCTGATGGAAAAACGCACCTCAACACCTCATGCTGCGGAAGTCATGAACGCAAGCCCGAGGCAGCATCCTACCCACACTGCGACCGCATGCAACGAAGACGATCGCGGTGCGGAAGCAGTCGCCCGGTGGGAAACCCACAACATGCTCTGCTTCGTGGTCTACCAGGTGGTGGTTCGCGTCGGATGGATCTTCAAGACCGAGACGGTGATCATGCCGGCCGTGCTTGACGCCGTGGCCGATTCGGGCCTGCTCCGCGGCCTGCTCCCGGTCTTCAACCGCGGGGGGCAGAGCCTGCCGCCGCTGGCGGCCGCCGGGCCCGTGGGCCGGATGGTGACCCTGAAATGGGTGCTGATGGGCACCACGTTGCTGATGGCCGTGTGGTTTGCCGTGCTTGCGTTGGCGTGGGCACCGCTGCAGGCGGAGCGGCCGCAGTTGTTGGCCGGGCTCTTTCTTGTGATCTACGGACTGTTCGCCGCCTCCAATGGTCTCAACCAACTCGTCGCGGCATCGCTGCAGGGAAAGCTCATCGCCCCGGCGCGACGCGGGCGGCTGATGCTCGTGAGTATCACGATCGGCAGCGTCGTGGCGATTCTCGCGGCCGTACTCCTGCTTGGGCCGTGGCTGGAGAAGCCTGGTGGGTTTTCGTGGATTTTCGGTGTCACGGCGGCCTGCTTCGCGGCCGGCGCGATCGTGCCCGCCTTCTTGGTCGAGCCGGCCGGAGGCGTGCCTGTCGAGCAGCGTTCTCGCGACACCGCGGGGTCATGGTGGCGGCAGGCCCGCGCCGGCTGGAACGATTGGCGAATCATGCTTGCCGTCGATCGGTCGCTCGTGCGGCTATGCCTCGTTGCCGGCTGCTTCTCGGCGGTGCTCATGCTGTTTCCCCACTATCAGGCCTTTGCCCGCGATCGTCTCGGCAGCCAGATCGGCAGCCTGCTTACCTGGGTGGTCGCGCAAAACGTGGCCACGGGTGTCGCCAGCCTCGTAGCCGGGCCGGTGGCCGATCGACGTGGCACGCGGATCGTGCTGATCTGGCTGGTCGCGCTCTCGAGCCTCACGCCGCTGATTGTGATCTTGCTCGCCAGGCTTCCTCACGGCACGGCGGTCAATCTTTTCTGGCTGGTCTACCTGCCGCTGGGTCTCAATCCGATCTCGCTCAAGATCTTTACCAACTATGCGCTCGAACTGGCCCCACGGCCGGCCGAGCATCCCCGGTATGTGAGCATCGTGGGGGCGGCGCTGGCGGCGCCGTTCGTGCTGTCGCCGCTGGTGGGCATGGCAGTGGACTGGATCGGCTTTCAGCCCATCTTCGTTGCTGGAGCGGCGGTGATCGTGGCTGGCGCGGCCCTGGCAGCCGGCCTTCCTGAGCCCCGATCGGCGGCCGAAACACTGCGGTGAATAAATGTTGCTGCGGGCCGCGGGGTGGCTTATCCTTACACGCTCAGAGGCCCGATTTCCTTTCACGTGAAGGCTTTGATTATGAACATGCGTCTTGCTGGATGTGCGGCCCTGCTGGCCGTCTGGTTTTCAACCGCGATCGTCTCGGCCGCCGTCAAAGATCCCAAAGATGCTGCTTGCCCGGTGTCGGGCAAGAATTGCAATCCCGAAAAGCATGTCGCCTTCGATGGCGGGCAGGTCTACTTTTGCTGCGGCAAATGCGAGAAGGCCTTCGAGGCCGATTCGACCAAGTTTGCCGCGAAGGCCCACCAGCAGATGGTGAGCACGGGCCAGCTGGTACAGAAGGGCTGCCCGTTTAGTGGTGGGCCGGTGAAGGCTGGCACGGAACTGGCCATCGACGATGTCGAGGTTGGCTTCTGCTGCAACAACTGCAAGGGCAAGGTGGAGAAGGCCGAGCCGGCGCAGCGGGTGACCATGGTGTTTGGGAATATCGAAAAGGGCTTCGCGCCGGCTGCAAAATAAGCAACCTGCGTGGTCCGGGCGAGCGAACGGCAAAAGTCTCCTCGCCGGGCGAGGATACGCCCAAGGCTCGTCGAGCGTTCGCCGATTCGCTCGCCCTCCCGTTTGTCCCTGAAGCTCCATGAAGCTGGGCTAGGGTGATGGGAGGAAAACTGAAATACTCCGCGGGGCCTGCGGGCTTCGCGGAGTTTTTTCATGCGCGTCTTTGTTTCGGCCGGCGAGCCATCGGGTGATCATCATGCGGCGCTGCTTGTGCGCGCGATCCGTTCCCAGTGGCCCGACGCAGAGTGTGCGGGGCTCGGCGGGCCGTGCATGGCGGCCGCGGGCTGCACCCTCGTGGCCGACATGACGCAGCTGGCCGTGATGTGGTTTCTGCGGGTGCTGCTCAACATCCATCGGTTCGTCGATCTGGCCCGCCAGGCCGAGCGGAGTTTTCTCGACGCGCGGCCCGATGTCTGTGTGATGGTCGACTTTCCCGGCTTCCACTGGTGGCTCGCCTGGCGGGCCAAGCGGCATGGCATCCCGGTCGTGTTCTACTGCCCGCCGCAGATCTGGGCCTGGGCGAGTTGGCGGAGGAAGAAGATGCGGCGGCTCGTGGATCACGTGCTCTCCGTGCTTCCCTTCGAGCATGACTGGTTCCTGGCGCAGGGCATCCCGAGCACGCTGGTCGGGCACCCGTTTTTCGATGAGCTGAACGTACTCGATCAGTCCCGGCAGCCCTCCGATGAGAACCCCCTCGTGCTGCTTCTGCCCGGCTCGCGTGGACAGGAAATCGAAGGCAACCTCGATTCGATCCTACGGGCGGCGGCCATCGTCCACGATCAGGTGCCCGCGGCGCGATTCGTGATCGGCGCGTTGCACGAGCGGCATGCGAAGCGTGCCCGCGAGGTGCTCACGGCGATGCAGGGTGAGCTCGACGAGCTCGAAATCGCGATCGAAGCCGGTCGCACCCGCAGCCTGATTGCGGAGGCCCGCGCGGCGATCGCCGTGAGCGGATCGGTGTCGCTTGAGCTGCTGGCCGCCCGGGTGCCCACCGTGATCGTCTACCGAATTAGCGGCCTCGCCTACGTGGTGCAGAGTTGGTTTCGGCGGGCGCGGTTTATCACGCTGGTCAACCTCTTGGCCTGCCGTGAGCCGATCGGGCAGCCGCGGCCGGTGCTGCGGCCGCCGGCGGGTGTGCCGCCGGCCGACCCGGAGATGGTCTTTCCCGAATATCTTTCGGTCGTTGATCCGGCTCCCGTGGCTGCCGGCATGGTGATCGAGTGGCTTACCGATCCCGTTGCCCGCGGCCGCGTGGGAGAACGGCTGGAGGAAATCGCCCGTACGGTGGCCCACGCCGGCTCGGCCGAACGGGCTGCCGAGGCCGTGCTGGCGATTGCCAGCGGGCGACAGCCAGCCGTTGATCAGGCAGAGAGTCCTGTCACCCCGACGGCCGCGGCGGCATAATGCGGCGATGCTTCTCGCCGAACCGCAGCCGACGCCCACCGATCTGAGATTTTCGCTCGCCGGAATTCCTGTCCGCGTGTCGGTCTGGTTTTGGCTGGCCGCAGGCTTGCTCGGCTGGCGTATCAGCCAGGCGTTTGCTGCCGGTGACCAGCAGGCGCTCCTCCGCTATCTCGTTCTCTGGATCGGGGCGGCCTTTATCTCGATCCTGATCCACGAGCTGGGCCACGCCCTGGTCTACCGCTTCTTCGGGCAGGCCACGCAGGTAGTGCTCTACCATTTCGGCGGCCTCACGGTGCCGACCCTCTGGGGCCGCCGCGGCGCCCGGCTTCCGCAGCAGCAGTTTCTCGTGTCGGCAGCCGGGCCGTTTGCCCAGCTCATGTTTGTTGCCCTGCTGATCGCTGTGCTCAAGATGGTGGGCTATGCCGTCCCGTTCCCGATCCAATCGATTGGTCTGCAACTCGGGCTCTACGACGGTGACCGAATCGAGTCGCCATTGCTGTTTGTGCTTGTCTCCTTCCTGTTGCAGGTCAATATCTTCTGGCCGCTGTTGAACCTCATGCCGGTGCCGCCGCTCGATGGCGGGCAGATGGTCCGCGAGGGGCTGCTCACGATCGGGGTGCCCGATGCCGCGCGAATCGCCAACATTCTTGGCACGGGCGTGGGGGGAGTTTTGGCCTGGCTGGCCTACACCGGCGGCGCGCCGTATCTGGGCATCATGTTTGCGATGCTGGCGGTGTCGTGTTATCAGACGCTCTCCGGCGGAGGACGGTGGCCGTGAGCGGCCCGGTGGAGGAAGGCGGTGCGCAGAACACACGTTCTGCTGGCGCGGCGGTCGTGGTGCTCGGGGCGAGTAATGTCTCGCGGGGTTTGGCTCGGCTGGCGGCGGTGGCGAGGGCGCGGCACTCGGGGCCGGTCGATCTCTTTGTCGCCGCCGGTCATGGCCGGTCATATGGAGCCAACAGCCGCGTCTTGATGCGGCGTCTGCCCTCGATCCTCTGGAGTGGATTGTGGCGGGCGGTGGATCGGGAGAGGGGCGGCGACGGCCGGCCGCTCCGGGCTCTCGTCACCGATATCGGCAATGATCTGCTCTACGGCTTCTCGGTCGAGCAGGTGGCGGAGTGGGTGAGGGAGAGTCTGTCGCGACTGTCGGCCCGGGGGTCGACGATTGCCATCACTCGGCTACCACTGGCGAGCGTGGCCCGCGTCGGGCCGCTGCAGTATCGCGCGCTCCGCACACTCTACGTACCGGGCTGTCCGCTTTCGATCGATGCGTTGCAGGACGCCGTGATGCGACTCGATGCCGAGGTTGTTGCCGCCGCGGCTGAGCATGGTGCGGCCGTGCTCGATCAGCCGGGCGAATGGTATGGCCTCGATGCGATGCACGTCCGCCGGCGGTGCCTCGATCGGCTGTGGCACCGAGCCTGTGACGCGTGGGGTTGCGGCCTGGCCGCAGGCGATGACCGTGCCGGCCTGGTCGAGTGGGCGCGGCTCGGCGCGCGGGCCGCCGAGGTGCGGTCGCTGGCCCGCGTGCCGCGGTTCACGCCGCAGCCTGCCTATCGCAGCGAGGATGGCCAGCGGGTCTGGCTGTATTGAGCGAAAAACGTGCCACCATGATTCCATCGTTGAACGCCGATCCCACTGTGACGATTCTCCGCACAGTGTTTGGCCATGCTTCCTTCCAGGGGAGCCAGCAGGCGATCATCGATCGCACGCTCGCCGGTGGTCACAGCCTCGTGCTCATGCCGACCGGTGGCGGCAAGAGCCTCTGCTACCAATTGCCGGCGGTCATACTCAGCGGTCTCACCGTCGTGCTGAGCCCCCTGATCGCCCTGATGAAGGATCAGGTCGATGCGCTCACCCGCCACGGAATTGACGCCGGGTTTATCAACTCGTCATTGAGCAAGCAGGAGCGGCAGGCCCGCATGGCGGCCCTTGCCGCCGGGGCCTACAAGCTGCTCTATGTGACGCCGGAACGGTTTCAAAAGGCCGAGTTTCGTGAGGTGATCCGGCAGCGTGAGGTCTCGCTCCTGGCCGTCGACGAGGCCCACTGCGTGAGTCAGTGGGGTCATGACTTCCGGCCCGACTACACCCGCGTCGGCGACATCAGGCAGTTGCTCGGCGGCCCCACCGCTGTCGCGCTCACGGCCACCGCCACTCGCGATGTGCAGCGCGACATCATCCATCAGCTCGGCCTCCAGCCAGGCGACATGGAGCTGTTTCACGAGGGGATCGACCGTCCCAACCTCACCCTCGCCGTCGAAGAGGTATGGGGGGAAGACGACAAGCTGCGGCAGCTCTGCGGACTCCTCAGGCCGGAAGCAGACACGGCCCAACCATCCTCCGGCAGCCACATCGTCTACTTCACGCTCATCAAGACGCTTGATCGGTTCAGCTCGCTCCTGGAAAAAGAAGGGCTGCCGCACGGCTGCTACCACGGTGGCTTGAATGCCGCCGAGCGGAGACGGATGCAGGAGGCATTTCTGAGTGGTGAACACCGGCTGATTCTCGCCACCAATGCCTTCGGCATGGGCATCGACAAGCCCGATATCCGCACGGTCACCCATGCCGAGGTGCCGGGGTCGCTGGAGAGCTACTACCAGGAGATCGGCCGGGCGGGCCGCGATCGCTTGCCGTCGCGCTGCACGCTGCTCTACGACCAGCATGACCTGCCGATGCTGATGGAGTTTATTCGGTGGGCAAACCCCGACGCCGACTTCTATCGCCGCGTCTACCACGGAATCGAGCACGACCTCGAGCGGATCAATTCCTTCGGCATCGAGTGGTACAATGAACAGTTGCTCGGGCGACAGGCCCGCCACGATCGCCGGTTAGACAGTGCGCTGTTGATGCTCGAGCGGTTTGGCACGATTGCCCATCGGGCCGATGGAGCGGGCGATCGCCGCCAGATCGAGCTGCGCGGCGAGCTGCCGCCGATGCTTGCCGACGACGAGGGACGCGCCGCAAAGCTCCGCCGCGATCAGCAAAAACTGCTCGCCATGGTCGAATACGTCCGCTGCGAGGGGGATCGCCGGCAGTTTCTGAAAGACTACTTTTTGGGCGCTGGATCCGATGGTGCAATGGTGTGACACCGACCGCTGTGCCTGATGTGGCACAGATCGCCTGCGCCGACGGCATTCTCGGCGGCCTGCGACCAGCCGTGCTGCGCAGCGTAGACCGGGGCGAGCCTCGAAGGAGAGAGCTCGGCACCGAGCCAGACAGCAGTTGCACCGCGTGCGCCGCTCACGCTGTCGCGAAATTCCCTGAAGCAAAGCGCCGATGGTGCACCGGCCATCGGACCGGCGGTTGCCCCGCCGCTTGTGCCGCAGACGCGTGGCATCAGCCGGGTGTATCTGGCCACCTCTCGCCATGCCGATCCGTCCGGCACGCATGCATGGAGTGGCCGAGAGCCTGCCCCGGGGAAGTTCAGGGCGCCATCCCCGGACGCTCCCGCGGCGGTGAGGCCGGGCAGCTGCGGATGTAGTCGAGGAGGTCTGTCAATCGTGCCGTGGCCAACGCCAGGCAGGAGTCGGCACCACCGTAATACATGCGGATCATGCCGCTGGCCTCGTCGAGGATCCAGCCGCATGGGAAGACCACGCCATTAACGTCTCCTTGCCGCTCATACGGCATTTCCGGTGCGAAGATCCAGTCGTCGCTGCGCCGCAACACCCGCCAGGGCTGCTCCAGGTCGAGCAGCGCCAGCCCCAGCCGGTAGAGACAGCCGCCGGCCGTGTGCCGCACGCCGTGGTAGAGCAAGAGCCAGCCTTCCGGCGTCTCCAGGGGCGTGGGGCTGAGGCCGATCTTGTTGGCGTCCCACCATGATCCGCGGCGGGCATGGAGCAGCACGTGGTGATCGCCCCAGTGCCGCAAGTCGGGAGAAAAGGAAAGCCAGATGTGGGCACCGGAGCTGCCTGCCGACACCGGCCGATGAATCATCGCGTAGCGGTCGCCGAACCGGCGTGGAAAAATCGCGGCGTCTTTGTCCTCCGGAGGCATTACCGGGCCGAGGCGGATGAACGACTTGAAGTCGACAGTGGAAGCCAGCGAGACGAGCGGACCGATCGACGAGAAGGCGGTGTACGCGATGATCCACTCCTGACGATCCGCAACCCAAGTGACTCGCGCGTCCTCCACGCCCCAGGCCTCTTCGGCATAGTTCACCGGATCGGACGCAAACGAGGGCCGGGGATCGATCCGCCAGTCGGTAACGCCGTCGGTGCTGCGGGCCACGCTGAGGTGGGAATGGCCGCGCCGATCCTCCGCCCTCACCAGGAGCAGTGTGGCGCCGTCGATTTGACAGGCACCCGCGTTGAAGACGGTGTGGACCGGATACGGCCAGTCATTGGCCGTGAGGATCGGATTTCGTTCATGGCGTTGAAACATTTCGGGATAGTGTTGCGGCTTCTTGCTGGGCGTCATGGGTCGTGTGTTCCTGGACAGATGGGGACGAGGGATGAGGGCCAAGGGCGAGCTCATCGTCAGTGCAGTACAGTTTTCGTGTCGCGATGCCCAGCCAGCGGGTCCAAAGTGCTGCGAGTGTCGACTCCGCGCCCTGGTTGCGGTTGAGGCCGTCGGGCTGCAGGCCATCGCAACAACCGCCGGTGAGCGGATCGACCAGCGCGAGCCCCAGGCTGTTGCGGCCGTCGAACCACGCGTGTGCCCGTAGGAACGTCACGCGATGGCCGGCCATCGCGCGGACCGCGCACGCGGCCAGTGCGGCCTCGGCCATCGTCGCGGCCTCCACCGGCTGCTGATCGTAGGGTGATTTGGGCTCACCCCGCGTGTACCAATCGAGGTTCCCAACCGGCCAAAACACGCCGTCTTTGGTCGTCTCACGGGCAAGGAAGCTGAATGTCACCTCGGCCACCTCGAGGAAGGGGCCGTCTGGCCAGTGTTCGGCTGCCGCAAACAGGCTGTGCGGCAGCACGGCGTTGGCGTAGGTCATCCGCGATTCGAACCACGGCCAGGCCGGCCGGCGCGACCGCTCGTAGGCGTCGGTGAGCCGTCGCGCAGCCTGCTCCGCGACCACCTCCAGCCCGCGGGCCAGCGGGATGTCGGCCTTCCAGAGATGCGACCAGGCCATGATCACGTACGCCTGCGCCCGCAGGCTGCGGAGTTCGGCCAACGTCGGCAGCACCGTCTCGATCAGTTCTTCGGCCACCGCGCGGAAGCCCGCGGGCAACCGGCTCCCGAGCACCTCGGCCAGCGCCAGCACCGCCTGCCCCTGACAATCGCCAGTGCCGGTCGTATCGAGCCAGTCCCGTTGGTAGCCGAGGAAGTTGTGGAAGCCCTTCACCGGGCAGCGGGCGTGTTCCAGGAAGCTCAGGTAGCAGGTGATTCTTGCCAGCATGCGATCGTCTGGATGGCGACCCCACAGCCGGGTGCAGAGCCGCAAGGCGCGGGCATTGTCGTCGGTCGTGTAGCCGCTCTCGCGGCGTGGAATGCCGTAGAGTGCATGCTGGATCAGCCCGGTTGAGTCGGTCATGCGATCGAGATGGGCAAGCGGCATGTCAGCGGCGTGGATCAATGGATGTCTTCCTGGAGGGCGGGGGGGCAGGGGTTGGCATTGGCTGCGGCCCAGGGTCGCTTCCGAACGGCCTGGCGGTCTGCCGCGGCGAACCGCTGAAAGAGAGCGTGATAGCTGCGACCCACGTTCGGCCAGAACATCGGACGCACATGGTGGTAGGCTTTGCGTCGGGTCTGGGCACGGAGCCGGTCGTCGGTGAGCAGCAGGGAGGCGGCCCGGGCCAGGCTTTCGCTGTCGGAGAATGGCACCAAGATGCCCCGGCCCCCTGCCAGCATCTCACGGGCATACAGATA
>ERZ891134.2624-NODE-2624-length-10219-cov-15.064640_pt1 | contig 10219 bp, 9 predicted proteins | sample MGYA00520888_ERZ891134 | MGnify/ENA primary metagenome ERZ891134 (study PRJEB32303, sample SAMEA104408692) | aquatic metagenome | biome: Brackish water; feature: Coastal; material: water | place: Baltic Sea | collected 2014-10-23 | depth 10 m ... | reverse complement strand
CTAAGTTTTGCCAGAATGGTCCACCCCACTATTACACTCAGGAACACAGTAATACGGGTGCCACAAGCCTCTTTTTTGGTAACGGTTATTATCGTTACAGCCATAATAATGTGTATCCAAACCCTCAAATTCTGACATGGAACGGCGTTCCTGTTTTATTAGGTGGAGGTGGAGAAGACAGTAGAGAAGCGAATGGAAAGGCTTATTCAAATACACTGAAAGAAAAAACTAAGAGTGTGATAAAAGGAATGAAAAATATTGCAAGTAAGTATAGGAAATAAAAATGTCAGAAGATAAGTACAACACCCTAGATAGTTTGGCTATTGAAGAACGTAGACGTGCTATGCTTGACGCAGATGCGAAACGAGATGCTCAACGACAGATGACTTGGATAGCACTCTTTGGAATGGTATCCTTTCCATTGCTCATCATTATTGCGTCAGCATTAGGATTAGAGAATGGCGCACAATTATTGAGCGACACTGCTAACATCTATGTTGTAGCGGTGAGTGCCGTTCTCGCATCATACTTTGGATTCAATGCTCTTGAGACCAGTTTGAAGAATAAGTTGCCTAAGTGATATACGGATTATAGATAGCATAAATATCTATAGGTCTATAATGGAGAAAGAGTATGGCGCAACCTACAACAAGAACCGAGTTTACTGAGTGGTGTCTTAGAAAGCTAGGTAAGCCGGTAATTGAAATCAATGTAGATGATGATCAGGTAGAAGATAGGCTTGATGAGTCTTTATCTTACTATTGGGACTATCACTTCGATGGTGCTGAAAGAATATATCTATCTTACGGAATCAACGAGGCTGATATAGGTAACAAATATGTTACCATACCTGACAATATTATTGGCGTGGTCAATATATTTGATATGGGGCGTAATCCCACAACTGGTAACGGTGGTATGTATCCAGTTGGAGGCGGTGGTATACCTGGTATGGGTGGCATGATGGGTGGTGCTATGATGTATCCCACACCATATCAAGCCTCGCAGGGTGACGGAATGATTGGTCGCAACTATGGCTATAACGGTAACCATATGACTGACTGGTATCTAATGAAGCAGAGTCAAGCGTTGATGCAACAGATGCTTGTAGGACTCAAACCATTTAGATATAACCGGCATGTAAATAAACTACACATCGACACTAACTGGAATAATGTTGGTGTTGGTAACTTTATATGTGCCGAGTGCTATCGTGCGGTAGACCCAGAAATCTACAGGGATGTGTGGAAAGATCGTTGGCTTCAAAACTACACCACAGCAAAAATAAAGTACCAATGGGGTTCGAATCTAACTAAGTTCAACGGTATGCAACTGCCAGGTGGCGTACAGTTCAACGGTGAGCAAATACTAGGAGACGCAGCGGCAGAGATTGCGAAACTTGAGGAAGATATGATTGAAACATATTCACTCCCAAGTTATGATATGATAGGATAAATAATGGCCACCAATTTTTATTTTAACAACTTCACGAATAGTATGGAGCAGCGACTTATTGAGGACTTGATAGTTGAATCTATACAGATGTTTGGTCAAGATGTATGGTATATAAGCAGATCGTTTGGTGCGTTAGATGACTTACTCAACGAAGATGACTTGCCTATATATGATACAGCACATATGTTAGAGATGTATATCAAGAATGTAGATGGCTTTGAGGGTGAGGGCGACTTCTTATCTCGCTTTGGTCTACAGATACGCGACAGTATTACATTTACAGCCGCTAAAAAGTCTTTCTCAGAAGAGGTTGGACTCAATAATAATAAGGCTGGCGAGGGTAGACCTAACGAAGGCGATCTTATATACTTCCCACTCAACGATAAGATATTCGTAGTTCAACATGTCGAACACGAAGCAATATTCTATCAGATGGGAGCGTTACAGACATATGACTTACGTTGTGAACTTTATGAGTATTCTCAAGAGCGTTTCAATACCGGTATACCAGAGATAGATAATAGGTTCAAGAATTATGAAACGACCTCATCATATGTGGTAAATAATGCTGAAGCCCTTGAGATTATAGATAAAGAGGCTGACAACTTCACCATTCAAACAGAAGCCGATACTGTTCTTGACTTCACTGAGACAGATCCCTTCAGTGAAGGTGGCACTTGGTAGTTTATAAATAGTTGTGTTGAACCAAGAAGGGTATTGCAATGTTAGGTCATAGATACTATCACGAAACTACAAGAAGATATGTGGCTGTCTTTGGCACACTATTCAATGATATTGTTATAGACCGTAAGAGTAATAGTGGCGATGTGGTTCAACAGATGAAGGTTCCTATCTCTTATGGACCAAGACAAAAGTTTCTTGCGAAACTTGAGGGTGATCCTAATTTAGATAGACCCTCAGCGATTACTTTACCTCGCATGTCTTTCGAGATTACGGGCATGACATATGATGGGTCAAGAAAGCTACAACAAATAAACCGACACAATAAGGCCGATTCTGGGCAGCCTAATAATGTAGATACGCAGTTTCATCCATCTCCATATAATGTTGACTTCTCTCTCACTATTATGACTAAGTATGCCGAAGATGGTACTAAGATACTTGAACAGATACTACCATTCTTTCAACCAGCATGGAACTCTACGATGCGGATTGTAGATGAGATGGAAGAGACTGTAGATATACCTCTTGTTCTGAACGGTGTTGAGACAGAGGATGCTTATGAAGGCGACTTTATTACAAGACGGGCTTTGATGTGGACTATGACATTTACTCTCAAGGGTTACTACTACGGACCTATTACGAAGAAGAAAATTATTAAATTCTCTAAGACTGATGTATATTCAACTATGGAAGCCACAAGGAATCTAACATCGGTTATCGTAAAACCAGGCATGAATGTGGGTATTCAAGCAAGAGGGTTAGCGGTAGTAGATGGTGGTGGTGTATCTGAGGTTGAAGTCACATCAGGCGGTGCTGGGTATCTCAACCCAACTGTCACAATTAGCGCACCTGATGTTTTTGGCACACCAGCTACAGCAAGACCTGTTGTGAATCCTGATGGGGTTATCATATCTATAGATGTACTTGAGAGTGGCTCTGGTTACACAGATTCTCCCAAGGTCACTATAGATGAACCAGACAATGGGGATGTGCCATACGAAGAAATAGACTTCGATGATCCTTGGGATTATGTAGTCACATTTGAGGATGCTGAAAATGGATGACATAGCAAAGAGTTTGAACCTAGACCCTATTGAGGATGCTGTATATGTGCCTACTAATTCTCCAAAAAATGTCGCCATATCTAAGAATGTAAAGCCGACAGACAAGGAAGAGTTAGCGAATGACTTTGACTATGCTCGAGGTAACTTCTATAATGTGATAGAGCGAGGCACAGAAGCACTTGATGATATGCTTGAGGTCGCGAGGCAGTCTCAACACCCAAGAGCATATGAGGTCGTGTCAACTCTTATGAAGACATTAGCGGATGCTAACAAAGACTTGATAGAGGTCTCTACCAAGAAGAACGAAGACAAAGATGGTGAAGATAAAGGTCCGGAAGTGGTGAACAATAATCTGTTTGTAGGCTCTACAGCAGACTTACAGAAAATGTTGAAGGATATGGATAGTGGCGGAAATTGAACGAGGTTATAATGGCAACATAAACCTAAAAAGAAAAGGCGTCAATATCGAATGGGACGCTGAAAAACTACAAGAGTTTATGAAATGTTCTCAAGACCCCATATACTTTGCTGAAAACTACATACAAATTGTTCATGTTGATCATGGACTAATACCCATTGAGATGTATGACTATCAGAAAGAGATCGCTCTTGCTATTACGAATAACAGACGGGTCGCTGTAAACACATCACGACAAGCTGGTAAGACTACTACCGCAGCGGCTATCATTCTACACTACGCACTCTTCAGCGAATATAAGACAGTAGCACTTCTTGCGAACAAGGGCGATTCAGCCCGTGAGATATTAGATCGTATCAAGATTGCCTACGAAGCACTGCCCGACTGGTTGAAGCAGGGAATCATAGAGTGGAACAAGGGTCACGTCGAGTTCGAGAATGGTTGTAAGATTCTCGCTGGCTCTACATCTTCAAGCGCTATTCGTGGTAAGTCAATCTCTTTTCTTTATATTGACGAAACGGCTTTTGTCGAAGGCTGGGATGAGTTCTTCGCTTCTGTGTTTCCAACAATCTCTTCAGGTAACACTACTAAGATTCTCTTCACATCTACACCGAACGGTCTCAATCACTTCTATAAGACGTGTGAAGGTGCGAAAGATGGAAAGAATGGCTATATTTATATAGAGGTGCCTTGGTATAAAGTGCCCGGGCGTGATGATGCGTGGAAGAATGAAACGCTAATGGCTATGGACCATGATACACAAAAGTTCTCTCAGGAGTTTGAGTGTGTGACGGGAGACGCTATAGTGCGAGTCAGAGGTAAAGAATCTGGTGATATAAAGTCTATGAAAATCTCATCTCTATATGAGGAGTTGTATTCGTATGACAAGAACGATAAATATCTTATCGAAACACCAAAGGGTTGGAAAGCCTTTTTGGGAGTTCGAAAGGGAATAGGTAAAAACACTATTACGATTACCACAAATACGGGTAACAACCTAGAGATGACTGAAGACCATTTGGTCATGACACCCTTTGGTTGGACAACAGCTAAAGAGTTAGATATTGATGATAGGATCATAACTCGTGATGGCTACGAACTCGTGAGAACTATTCACCATGATAAATTCTCAAGTAAAGAGTGTGAAGTCTATGATGCGTTAGAGGTGATGGGTGGTAGCCAGTATTACACTAACGGTATTCTAAGTCATAACTGTAATTTTCTAGGCTCATCTGGCACTCTCATAGATGGCTCTAAATTGAAGAGTCTTGTTGTGAAAACGCCTATTCATGAAAGAGAAGGTTTCTCACAGTATGAAGCCTCTATCCCAGATAATATATATGCTATAGTCGCTGATGTGTCAAGGGGTAAAGGTATGGACTATTCAGCATTTCAAGTTATAGATGTTACGTCTATGCCATATAAACAGGTCGCTTTATTTAGAGATAATATGATAACACCTATTGACTATGCTGAAATCATATACCGAGCATCTAAATCTTATAACGATGCTTATATATTAGTAGAGATCAACGACATAGGAGAGCAAGTGTCTTCACTACTACACTACGAGTTTGAATGTGAGACATTACTATCAACACAGAACGCTGGCCGTGGTGGTAAAAGACTCACAGCAGGATTTGGTAAGAACTCAGACTTGGGTGTAAGAACCACTAAATCTGTGAAGTCTATTGGTTGTAATATGCTCAAGATGCTAATGGAGCAAGACCAGCTAGTCATTCAAGACTTCACCACTATAAACGAACTTTCGACATTCTCACGAAAAGCTAACTCATATGAGGCAGAATCTGGATGTCATGATGACACGGTCATGTGTCTTGTCCTTTTTGGTTGGCTATCAGATCAGCCATTCTTTCGTGAAATGACCGATATAAATACTATGTCTAGACTAAGAGAAAAAACCGATGAAGAAATGATGGAAGACATTCTACCTTTTGGGTTCATCGAAGATGGTGAAGACAGAGAGGCGAGAGCCATAATAGACACTGTTGAGGAGAACTGGATGAGATTCTAGGTTGCTGGTTTTATAAATAAAGAAAGAAGAACTAAGAACCATTGATTTCATATACCATTATCAATATACATAAGGAGAAATGATATGCCATTTCAGGTAAGTCCAGGCGTAAACGTCAGCGAAATCGACCTAACTACAGTTATCCCATCGGTATCTACCACCGAGGGTGCTTTTGCGGGTGTTTTTCGCTGGGGACCAGTATTGGAAAGAACCCTAGTAGACTCAGAGATTACTCTGGCTAACCGCTTCGGTAAACCAACAAGCGATAATGCTGAAACTTTTTTCACAGCCGCTGATTTTTTATCATACGGTAATAAACTATTCCTAACTCGTGTTGTAGGCACAGGCGCTTGGAATGCCGTAGGATCATCAGCAAATAATGCGTCCTCAGCTAACGCATTAGTATACTCAGAAGAGAGTGCTTTAGAAACACAAGTAGGTTCAGACTTTATAGCTAGATGGCCGGGTGCACTTGGCAACAGTATGGAAGTATCTGTCTGTGCTACAGCAGATGTATATGAGTCCGACATTACTGCTACTATCTCTGATTTAGAGATTGGCGGATCAACAGCGACATTTACTGGCACTATCTCTGCGGCTGAAATTATAAATGGTGATATCATCCATATCGGTAACGAAGATATTGGATATCAAGAACTATTGGTCGAAAGCATTGTTGAAGATTCGGCAGATCCCAATATCAGCGTATTAACATTTTCGAGCAAATACCGTTTGGCTGATAACACAGGACTCTTTGCGAAGCGTCGGTGGCGCCACTTCAACCGGGTGAACGGCGCTCCTCGTGAGAATGAGTTTCACGTTGTAGTCGAAGATTTACTTGGAAAAATCTCAGATATACCTGGCGCTGTTATGGAAGTATGGGAGGGCATGAGCGTCTTACCAACATCCCGCGGTGAAGAAGGAGAATCGAAGTATTATAAGGATGTTATAGCACAGAGTTCTAACTGGATTTGGGCTACAGAAGCCAATCTCAGCACTGGTACTGCGATACGATATGAGAAGTTTACAGGTGGCGCAGACGGTGACAGTGAATCATCAATCTCACTATCCAAACTCGCAAAGGGTTATGACTTATTTATCTCACCAGAAGATATTGACATCTCTCTTGTATTACAAGGTCGTGCTGGTCACGGTACTAATGATACAGGTCTAGCTAACTATATCATCGACAATGTTTGCGAAGTTCGTAAAGACTGTGTAGCCTTTATTTCACCAGCCCGAACAGATGTTGTGAACTATTCAGGTTCTCGCACTGACGCAGTGGTTCAATTTAGAAACGACCTATCTTCGACATCATATGCTGTATTGGATTGTGGATATAAGTATCGGTACGACAAGTATAATGATGTATATCGTTACACGCCTCTCAATGGTGACATTGCCGGTCTTGCTGTTCGCACAGATAATATTCGTGACCCTTGGTTCTCACCTGCTGGATATAACAGAGGGGTTATCAAGAATGTTGTGAAACTGGCTTGGAATCCAAACAAAGCGCAGCGTGATATCCTTTACAAGGCTGACGTGAATCCTGTAATCACACAGCCTGGATCTGGAACACTATTGTTCGGCGATAAAACCCTCTTGGGTCGACCTAGCGCATTTGATAGGCTGAATGTTCGTCGCCTCTTTATCACTCTTGAGAAAGCTATTGCTATCGCTTCCAAATCTACACTCTTTGAGTTCAACGATGAGTTTACACGGGCTGCCTTTCGCAACCTAGTCGAACCATTCTTGCGTGATGTTCAAGGTCGTCGAGGCATATATGACTTCCGAGTTGTGTGTGATACGACAAATAACACACCAGAGATTATTGACCGTAACGAGTTTGTGGGAGATATATATGTCAAGCCAGCCAAGTCAATTAACTTTATTCAGTTGAACTTTGTTGCGGTCAGAACAGGCGTTGAGTTTGACGAAATTGTAGGTCAGTTTTAATCATAGATAAATATATAAAAGAGGAGAAAACATATGGCCTTTAACGTCAACGAACTACGAAGCCAACTAACACTTGGAGGAGCGAAGCCCACGCTCTTCCAGGTTCAGCTTGCTAACCCAGTAAATTCAGCAGGCGACTTGAAGCTACCCTTTATGTGTAAAGCCGCATCTTTGCCAGGGTCCACACTAGGTACGGTATCAGTCCCTTACTTTGGTCGCACGATCAAACTTGCGGGTGATAGAACATTTGATGAGTGGGAAGTCACTGTAATTAATGATGAAGACTTCTTGGTAAAGAACGCTATGGAGGAGTGGATGCACTCGATCAATTCTCACGAAGGTAACATTCGTGAGTTTTCTTCAGCTAGTGAAAGTCTCTATAAAGCGCAAGCAGAAATCACACAGTTCTCTAAGACTGGTGTGCCATTGAGAGTGTATCAGTTTAACGGACTGTTTCCATCAACCATATCTTCGATTGAAACTAACTGGGAGAGCGTTGATACGATTGAAGAATTTACAGTAATATTCCAGTATGACTGGTGGACTGTATCGGGCGGCATCACTGGCAACGCTGGAACAGAGTGATAAATAGAGAGTGAGGAAATACTTCTCACTCTCAATTATTACGGAGATTATATTATATGCAACTTTTCGGATTTTCTATCAATCGTGCTGATGATGAAACAAAAAATCAACCATCATTTACCAACAAGGTGGATGATGATGGCGCACTTCAGGTAACAACTGGAGGCAATGGCTTAGGTCATTTTGGTCGTGCGCTCATAGATATGCAAGGAGAAGCCACTTCAGAGGCTGAACTGGTATCTTTGTATAGGTATATGGAGCAGCACCCAGAAATATCTAAGGCTGTCGATGATGTTGTCAATGAAGCGATAGTTATATCTGATAAAGATGAGACAGTAGAGATCAATTTAGATGACACTGATCTTTCTCAAAATGTAAAAGATAGGATTATAGAGGAGTTTGACGTAGCACTTGGCTTACTCGACTTCTCTAATAAAGGATACGATATTTTTCACAGGTGGTATGTAGATGGTCGTATCAACTACCATATGATCATTGACACTAAGTATCCCAAGAAAGGGATTCAAGAACTTCGTGTGGTTGATCCTCGAAAACTGCGTAAGGTACGTGAGATTGAAGAGGAAAAAGATACTAATACGGACGCCATTCTCAAGAAAGTCAAGAGCGAATACTATATCTATACAGACGATGGATTTATGAGAAATGGTGGTATTGGTGGTGCTAGTAACGGTAACAAGTCTGTGGGTAGTGTGACAGGTGGAAATTCGTCGGTCAATGGTGTGAGAATTGCGAGTGATTCTATATGCCGTGTGACAAGTGGTCTACTCAATGAATACAACACATTAGTCTTATCACATCTACACAAAGCAATGAAGGCTATGAACCAACTCAAGATGTTGGAAGATGCTGCGGTTATCTATCGCATCTCAAGAGCGCCTGAACGCAGAATATTCTACATTGATGTGGGCAATCTACCTAAAGCAAAGGCTGAACAGCACTTGCGTGATATGATGGTAAAGCATAAGAACAGAGTTGTCTATGACGCATCGACCGGTGAAGTCAAAGATGATCGTAAGCATATGACAATGCTTGAAGACTTCTGGCTACCAAGGCGTGATGGTGGTAAGGGTACAGAGATTACAACACTCCCAGGCGGACAAAGTCTTGGTGAGATGGACGATGTGCTTTATTTTCAGAAGAACTTATATAAAGCCCTTGGTGTTCCAATCTCTAGGATGGAGACAGATTCTGGATTCTCTATGGGTCGAACATCAGAGATAAGCCGTGATGAAGTAAAGTTCGCTAAGTTTATTCGTAGACTTCGGAGCAGGTTCTCTATTCTCTTTGATGAGATACTAGAGAAGCAGTTGGTTCTCAAGTGTATTATGACACCAGAAGAGTTCAAGTCTATCAAGAACAGAATCCGTTACAACTTTCAAGAAGATAACTACTTTGAAGAACTCAAGCGCACTGAAATTCTAAGAGAGAGAACTCAAACTCTGGGCGATGTTTCTGATTATGTTGGAGTATATTACTCTAAAGATTGGGTACGGAAGAATATCCTAATGCAATCAGAAGAAGATGCCCGGGAGCAAGATGATCTTATAGCGAAAGAAGCTAAAGAATCCGATCAATCTTCTGAAGAGGATGATGGGAATGATAATTACTAACGCAAATAAAAAAATTATAAATAATAGTAACGAAATATATAGGAGACTCTAATAATGGCTACTGTAACTGCTGCTGTAAAAAAAGATGAAGACGATACTAAAGCCGATATTGTCAAGGTTATCAAGTCTTCTTTTGAAGGAAAGCCTAAAGGTGAAGACGATACTAAAGCCGACGTTGTCGATGAAGACGATACTAAAGACGATGTTGTCAAGATCATCAAGTCTTCTTTTGAAGGAAAGCCTGTTGAGGCCCGTAAAGCCTTTGATGAGGCTATGATGAGCAAAATCTCGGCTGCGTTGGCTCTCAGGACTGAAGAGATCAAGGCTGATATCTATGACGAAGATAAGGATGAAGAAGACCTTGACGAAGATAAGGATGAAGTAGACGAAG
>ERZ891134.2623-NODE-2623-length-10221-cov-8.145878_pt1 | contig 10221 bp, 3 predicted proteins | sample MGYA00520888_ERZ891134 | MGnify/ENA primary metagenome ERZ891134 (study PRJEB32303, sample SAMEA104408692) | aquatic metagenome | biome: Brackish water; feature: Coastal; material: water | place: Baltic Sea | collected 2014-10-23 | depth 10 m ... | reverse complement strand
TTAGCTGTAGTTACGTTAGCATCGGCTAGCTTAGCTGTAGTTACAGCATTATTTGCTAGCTTAGCTGTAGTTACAGCATTATTTGCTAGTTTAGCAGCAGTAATAGAACCATCAGCAGGTGTAAATGAAACATCAGGTCCTAATTTAGCAGCAGTTACTGCATCATCAGCTATCTTAGCAGTAGTAACAGAACCATCAGCAATACCACCAGATATAACATCTTGGATTTTATTTGCGTCTTCTTGTCCAATAAAAAGAGATTGTTCAAAATTTCTATTTAAATCTTGTGCTCTAATAGCTGAACCTGGAAAGAATGTTGAAGATGTAGCTGTTGTATCAGTTTCTCGGAAAATACGAATAGCTACATTATCAGGTGGTGCTATAGTAAAATCAATTAGTGTTGGCGTGTTATCATTAATTGTAAAATCAGTTGTACCTATCCCATCAAAGGTAACCTTTACGTCTTCTTTTTTTATGTACGGAAATGAAAAAGCATAACTTGTTAGTATACCATTTCCTGTATAATTATTTTCAGTTGTTGCCATGATTTTTTAGTACCGAATGTTAAGTGTTGAATCTACTCCAGGCATTAAACCTTGTTCAGCTCTTTGATCAGTTAGTTGTTTTTCCATGATGCGTTGTTCAATAGAAAGACGTACTGGTGATTCTAAATCATTAAACGCTAATTCTTCTGCATTTTTTAGTGCTTCATCTAGCATCATAAAAATTTGATCGTATTTACCAATAGGTAATTTGTCAGAAGTTATGCCATTTCTACGTGCTTCTTTGAGTTCATTAATAGTATTACGTGCTTCAGCTGTACGCATAATATTTTTAATTTCATCTTTAAAATAACCACGTTTACCCGTAAGGCTATTAAGTTCAGCACGTTCAGTATTAAGCAATTCAACGCCATTACGTTTCTTAAATGCACTAGATACATCGTATTCAATATCATAAAGAAACTCCTCTTCTTTAGACATTGCAGGGTGTACTTTAACTGGTGAATAAGTATTAAAAATACGTTGTAGCATTGTGTATTTATTCGGTGCTTCACCTGTAACAGGACTGATTACAGTAGGTAGACGATTAGCAGGATCTAAGACACCAAGTAATTGGTTGCGGTTTTTTAAATTACTTAGTATATCATTATTAAGATCCTTAAGTCCACCATCAATAATCTTACCAAATTCATTACGTAATCCACCTAAAGGACCAAGTGAATTGATTTGACCTGTTGCAAAAGTAGTAGCAGCAAATTGATTACCACTTAAAGTTTCTACAAGAGGACGTAAAGCAGATAAACCAGCTTGATCAGTTAAACCAGCTGCAAGTATAAAGGCTGCTTTTTGGAAAGCATTCTCAGTTGCTGCTTCACCAAGCATATCAAAGTTATCAGCAATGTTAGCTACAGTAGCAACCCAATTACTTAAACCAGGCCCAAGTAATTCATCATAGGTAAACCTAACTCCATCAGGTCCAATAATTGACCTTTCTTTCCAGTTACTATTTTTAGTACGTGATCTTTGTAGCTGTCTGTCAAAACTACCGTCTCCTGTCATGCTGAACAAACCATCACCAAATAGTTTATCTTTTATAACAGAACCAATAGCTAAAGAAGTGATAAATGTACCAATTGCCTTTTTACCTAGTGTTTTATTTTTAAGATCTACAATAGCATTTAACCTAGCTGTTTCATCCATTTGAGTTAATTTATAACCACGATTAGTAAGGATTTTTTCTACTAATTCAGGTTGTTCCATAAATGTTTCAACTGAAGTGTAAGCTAGTTCATTTACATCACGTTGGAATGAACGTAAAGGTGCAGGAAGATAATCATCAGCTACTCTAACCATATTTGCCATAGTTCCGGGGAACATGATAAAAGGTCTTAGTCCAGGTATTTCTTGCAGAAGACCATTTAGTTGAGTATTTAGTCCAGTATCAAGGTTTAAAGCAATCTCTCCTGTATTATATTTAACTGCTTCATCAACAATAATACCGTTTTCATTAAACATACTATTGTATTCTTTATCAGCAATCTTTTTAATATTAGCAGGTGTTGCTTCTTTACCAAGACGTTCTAGTTCATCCATAGCACGAAAACGTGCAGTAGCATTAGCTAGGTTAGCACTGGTAAAACCGTCAAATCCAGTAAATAGATTCGGTGTAAGCCTGAATACAGGATCAGCTGCCATTGCTTGTAAATTTTCATATTGATCTACAAGAAATTTAAAACCGTAATTACCTTTATCTGCTTCTACTCTAGCAATGTTTTTGTATTGTGCTAGTTTCTTTTCATTTTTAATTACTAAGTCTAACCTAGTTGCACCTGCTACACTATTAGGATTTTGGGAAGCTTTCATAAACATCTTACCAGCATAAGGTAAGGATTTCATTTGTGTATCTAAGATAGCACTGTAAGCCATCCAACCACGTTGTACGGATTTAAGATCACCACGTAACATAGAACCAGCAAAATAAGATACTGGTTCTGCAACCAAACCGCTTAAGTTACCATATAAAGCTCTAACTGCTGTACCAGCAGAAGACAAAATAGAATTAAAGAAATTAGCTCTAACAGCTTGATCTAAAATATTAGGTGCATCAGGAGCATTATCAATAAGTGGTCGCCAACGAGTAAAGCTATTAAGAATATCTTCATTCATTTTAGTGATACTATTGATCTTACCATCACTAAGTTCATATAACTCAAGAAATGAATCAAGAACTTCTGGGTTATTTTCTTCTAAATACTGCCAGCTTTGGGTAAACCGATCACTTTCGTCTTGAATAATACGTAAAGCTTGTGGTGTTTGTTCTTGGATTTCTTTTGTTAGTTGTTCTGGTGTCTTACCAAATGCACGGACACGCTCACCTAAAGCCATAACACCACGTTTCTTATCTAAATAATATTTAGTGGTTCCTTGTAGTTGTTGTAGATAAGCAAGGTTATCACGTATTTGTTCTTTAGCTTGATCAACAGCAGCTGAACCTCGGTTAAGTCTAATACCTTCAGATAGGTCAGCGATTTGACCGGAAATTGACGTAGCACTATAAGCTTGTGCTTTAGCAATATCCATACCAGTAAAGGCTTTAGCTTGATCATCAATCATCCTAAAGATACCAGCATAACCTTCATCAGTCAATGTCTCGACACCAAACTCATTCTTTACAATGACAGGATCAAGAATCTTACGGATTTCATCTACACCAACAGTAGGGTCAAACAATTCAAGTACTAGGTTATCACCTTGCTCTTGGATTTCATCAAAACTAATTGCCCAATCTGCTGCATCAACACGATAACGATCAGCATCTTTTAGTTGTTTAGCAAGACCAATCGAAACTTCTTCAACACCACCTGGTGTACTGATGGCAAACTTACGAGCAGGTTCACTAATAAAGTTACCTAAACGACCATAAACTGATCCTTTGTTTTTAGCAACACGTACTGCATCAACACTAGCACCAATAATACCAAAATCATCAAGACTACGCATACCAACTTCATTCCAATCATAAAGGTCATTAACACCTTTTAATGGTACATTAGAATTAGGATTCATAGCTTGATTGTAGTATCCAAGTTCATCAAGATCTGCTTCTTGTTTAGCAGCATATCTAGAAAGCTCTTCTACTGCATCATCACTTTTAGCAACTGGTGTTATATCATTAATAATTTTCTGTGCTTGAGGTGTCTCACCAACAATTTTAGGAGCTTTAGAAAAGGTTTGACCTACTTCATCAATTGCAGCCCCAAACTTACCAAGAAAACCTACAAACGGGATAAGAAAACCAAGACCTAAATCTTCATTTATGTTTTTAATACGTTTTTCATCTGGACTATCAGTATCAAGTGTAGCCCAGCTATCAGGGATAAAGTCATATTGTGGTGGTAAAGCTTTCTTAAGAGTACCGAAAGCATTGTCTTCTTCATACTCAGAGCTGAAAGCACCGACAGCAACACTAGCACCTGCTTCTACACCCCTAGTTCCAAGGAATTTCATAAAGGCAGTATTACCTAACCTATTGATAACATTACCGGCTCCCAGAGCTTTAGTAGTTGCAGCCTGTGCTTTAGTTGCTGCTGTCATACCAAACCCTTGAAGTGCTAATGTAGGAACAACAACAGAAGAAATAGCTCTTACTGCTGATGATACACCATTTTCATAAGGTGTTACTTTAGGAATCTGTGCACTTTTTGGTAGGAATTTATTAGCTAAATCAGTAATTGGATCTAATACACCACCAACCGGAACAGCAGTTGCTAGTTCCATAGCGTATCTAGGATCAGTAGCAAAACCTTCTACGTCACTCCCAATGCCACCGCCCATTTGTAAACGGTTCCATTCCCCACGGCTCATACCTTGGGCTTCATAATAAGAATAGTCTTTACTTGGATCGAATGGTTCAGCAGCCATTTCAGGTTGCATTGTAACCTCACCCGTAGGTGCAGGTTGTCCAGATGTTGGTGCAGTTTGACCTCCCGTAGGAGGTTGTGCCTCTTGTTTTTGAAGTTGTTGCTGTTCGTAAGCGTCAACTCTCTGTTGAATTTTTTCTATTTGTTCATTAGAGAGTTGCTTGTTACGATCTTCTTCACTCAACACATATTCACTGCCAACATTTGAATAATCTAATGGATCGTTCATGTTGTTTGTTTTTTAATTAGTTTTGACTAAATGTTATTGACCAGCATAATGATAAAAATTACCCGCAGGATCAAACATAGGGTCTTCTGAAGCTACTCGGTTTTTTAGCATAGTTTGACCTTTAAATTCTGTACGACCATCTAACCTTTTTATAAACTCTTTAATTTTTGCTTTACCTTCAGTAGATTTCAACCTAGCAGCAATTTCAGGGCTTGGTCTAGATAAACCTTTGTAAACTCCTTCGTATTGACCAGGAGCGTTTATAATTTCTTCAATAGTATTGCCATACCCTCCTGTTTTTAAACGAGTAAGAATGTTAGCAGCAACCCCAAATTCATCATCAGTACCTAAAGCAGCTTCACTACTGATTGCATAAGCTAGGTCATTATAATCTTTATCAGTAAGTTGATCTAAATTAAATGACGTACTTTGCATACTAGCTCTCATAGGTCCAGCTGTGCCTGTAACAAAAGCATTAGCACGCTTTGCTCTAATTGGGGATGACTTATTAAAATCAGTGTATAGTTTTTGAACTGAAGGTACTTGATCAAATATAGCTTCTTCAGCTGGTGTGGGCATAAGTAAACGACGGTTTAACCCATACTTTTTATTAGAAGCTTCAATCTGTGCATTAATAGCTGCTATAGGACTAACACCTAGTATCTTAGATGTATATTCTACATTTACTGGTATTCTAAAAGTACCATTGTTAGCATAATAAGAACCTATACTAGTTTCAATTTCTTGTTCAGTTAAAATTGAATTTGGTTTTGAAAATAAACCAATATCATCTTGCATTAAAAGTTTATTTAATTCATTACGACGTTCTTGAGCAGCAACGCTTAATTGTGTTGCTGTACCTTGGATTTTTGGAAAAACAGTTGAGTTGTTTGGACCCGTTTCAGAGTAAAATTTATTTTGTTCGTCCCCTGCCACACCTTTAGCAACATAAGCTTTAAGTTGTGTGTAAGCTTCTTTAGATGCTACTTCAGGTGAAACACCTTTATCTATTAAACTTTTAAAGAAAAATTTGTATTCATTTTCTAAAGCTTTTTTAACATATAAAGTTGTAGAATCCATACCTTCTGTAGTAAGTTGAAACTTTGTCAAACCTTTAGCATCAGCAACTAAAAGTTTTCTTGTTTCAGCATAAGTAGGTCCATACTTTTCTACTTCTTGTTTTTTGTATAAATCAATAACTTGCATTTTATTTTGAGGATCTTGTATAGATTCAATAAAAGCTTCATCTATGGTTTTGTTTGTATATTGCTGGACAATAAGTGATAATTCTGTTCTTTTATTACCCTGCAAAGCTGCCTTTTTTGCATCTAGGTAACGTGCAGGTAAACTTTGATTAGAGAACCTTTCATAAAATTCTTTTTCAAATGTTGCTGCACCTTCTAAATCTCCTTTTGGATCAGCATTATCAAAATAAGCTTGCATTTTTGGTACAGCACTAGCTGCAAAATCTTTTGCTTCAACGCTAGTTCTAGCTTGATCTTCACGCATTGTATCTATTCTAGTTTTCACACGTTCAGCTATAGCGTATTGATAACGTTGGCTATTACCACGTGTCTCTAGAACAGTTCCTTCACCTAATAGGTTAAGGTTATCTAACTCTTCTTTTGAATAACGAAATGAACCATCAGAATTTTGTGCAGAGTATAAATCAAAGACATTTTGTAAAGCCTTTTCTCTACCAATAAGAGGGTTCTTTAGGTCTATAAGATAACCTTGTTGAATCTGACCACTATCTCTTAAGCTTTGTCCTTGACTAGCAAGAGCTTCATAGTTTTGTTTTGTTTCCCCTTGTAAAGATCTTTGAATATAAGCACTGCGAATTTTATCAACAGCATCATTTGAATCAGCTAAAAATCCAGGTTCAAGTTCACTAATGTTTAAACCTGTTGATCCATATAGATTTTTTAATACAGTATCTAATACAATAGTAGTTTTTGCTGGATCGTTAACAGCTTCTATACCACTAAATTTATTACCGGCTGCATCAGTAAAAAGAGCTTCAGTTCCTTGAAATGCTCTACCTAAAAGCAAAGGTGTTTGTTCTTTTACCAGTTGGTTGTAATAACCTTTCTGCCAATAGTAACCTCTACCAGGGTTAGCCAGTAAGCTTTTAGATGTTTCATTAGGTGTTTCTAAACCTTTAGCACCAGCTAGTTGAGTAATATTATCAGCCTTTACTGTCTCAATACCTATCTGACTTTCAGTTGTATTAAAGTTAATCTGTGCTTCAGGGTTATTACGGTATTCTGTAAGCCTAGCTTGACGACCTTCTTCAGTTTGATCGATGATCATCTGCTTAGTTCTTTCAGCAGCTACTTTACCAGCAGTTACACTGAAATTAACTAAAGAATCTACTGTAGACTTAAATGCTTGCTCATCAGCTTCAGCTTGCGCTTGTCTAGATTTAGCTTGATTTTGAATAGCAAGCTGTTCGTTTTCAAAGTTACGGTTTTGGATGTCTTGATTACGGTCACGTGCGCGTCTTTCATACTCAGAGTTTTCCTTCATATCTTGAAGGTCACTATCTCTTTGTCTTATTTCAGCGTCACGTTGACGCTCCATACCTCGGATAATCCTGTTACTTTCTTCTTCCATTCGAGCAATACCAGCCCTACTAAGTTGAATAGGTTGGAATCCTCTTGGTCTTGTAGCGGGTTGGTATTGTAGTCGTGCCATAATTTATTAACCTTAAAATTGATTTGCGAGAGAAGTACCTAAGTTAAACCCACCAGCAGTGGCAGCAGCAGCTGTTGTAGCACCAATCGTTGGAGCAGAAGCAAAGAGATTACCTATAGCTGCGCCACCTGGACCCGCTGCAAACGTAGCAACTGATGCAACACCACCAATAATTTCAGAGGTTTGATCACGACGTGGACCTCTAGGAACTGTTGGAGCTTCCTGTTTAACAGGTTTAACAAACGTTCTTTCTGGTCCCAATTGTGGTTCAGGTAGTGTAGGTAGCGGTTCTGGGAAGATACTCATCTGTGCTTCAGCTTGTAAATCTTGGCCTAATTTTTGTAGTTCAAGTTGTTGGATGTTACGTTCAGTTTGGGCAATCTGGCTATCCATGTTAGCCTGCAATACTCTGTTGTTAAAATCAGCTTCTTCATTAGCAAACTTGATAGCTTGATCAATTCTAGCAATATCAATGCCAACTTGATCCATCTGAAGACCTGAACTAACTCTAGCAAATCTAGTTGCTTCGTCAATTTTATTAATATTGAGATTAACACCAGTCTCTCTGACTGCTGAGTCAACATTTAGATTTAATAGTTCAATACCAGCCCTACGTCTAGAACCTTTTAAAGAAGATTTTAATTGTGTTAAAGTTCTAAATGATTCGGCTTGAGCAGATCCTATACTTTTAGCTGTTGATTTACCAGCTTGACCTAAAGCAGCTTGACCGGCTGCTTGTAATCCCCTTACAAATTCAGCTTCTTTTTCAAATGAATTAGAATCAGAAAGATTTTTTAGTTCAGTTTGAATCCTTTCGGTTCCAATACGTTGACTGCTTTGTATACTAAATAAATTTGCTTGTTGTTGTAATTTATCAATACCTAAATTAGTAAGTTCATTTTCAAACCCTGTTTTAATAGTTTCAGCTTTAACTTCTTGTGTTTCTCTATTTAAACCTTGGTTAATTAATTCATTGTTTAGATCTGCATAAACAGCTTCACGTTGAAATGCTTGTTGTAATGCAAAATCTTGTAAAGCAGCTTCTTGATCACTAACAGCTAATTCAAAAGCATCTTGATTATAACCAAGCTGTGCTTCATAAATACCAAGATCTTTTTCGTAACGAGCTAAAGATTGACCGTATGAATAATCTTGTATTTCTGTATTATACTCGTACTGTTTTAATTGAGTTTCATATTCAAACTCTCGTTGAGCATAATAATCTGTTTTTTCTGCTTGAAAAACTTCTTTTTCGTATGCGTAATTGGCGTTTGCTTGCTTGTTTAGTTTTCTTTGTTGTTCGTTTTCTTCTTGTACTCTTCTTCGATTTTCTTCCCCAGCTCCGATACCAAAAAATCTCATCTCAAGACCAGATACTTCTAACTGTTCTTTAAGAAAACTTTCCTTAGGATTAAATTCAATGTCAAACATTAAGCTCTCCTATAATATCGTGGTGAATAGTTACCTTCCCACATCATCTCTACAAGAGATACAGGATATGGATAATCACTTGTCATTTTTAATTCAAAATTAGTGTTACGTTGATGGATAGGTACATCAAATCTATACTCAGGTTTTACAGGGCTTGTGCTAAATTGATAATCATCACTTACTGTGACCTCTTTAATTAAAGTCCATTCTTTAGAACTACCTAGTTTAGTTTCAAATACTAGTGGACCTGAACGACCAGTAGATACTTTAATTCTAGCAATAGTTAATATAGCACTAAAGTCAACAGAGTTACCATCTCTTAGTCTAAAATAAAATGTAGGTAATTGTACTTCAAAGTGATAGTTGTAGCCAATAATAATACTATCAGCTGAATCTCTTAAATCCCCTACAGCTTCAAAATAATTATAATTTGTACCAGTTTCAATTTTAGGTGTTACCTCTACAAAGTAACCTTCATCTTTAGCAGGTTTACCGATTAAAACTGCACCATTTTTACCAGAAATAGGTGTATAAGGTGTGTAGATTTTAGTTACGTTGTCAGTTTCATTATAAGAAACTTTATCAATAATTCCATCAGGAGATGTTGGAAGTGCAAACAAATCAAGACATGGATTACCTGTTATAACAAACTCACTTGTATTAGAATCGAATACAACAGAAACATCTCCTGTAGGCAACTCATTAACTGTGATTGAGTTTAACAAATACACATCTTCTTGTTGTGTTACAACTACAATATCATCGTTTAAAACGTAAGCATCTTGAATAGTACCTGTTAATTCCCATTTAGTCCAGGCTTGAAATAGATCTTTTTCACCATCATTATAATAACTATAAATATAGATATAAGATGATTGTCTATCTACAAGTAAAATAAAAGAGTTTTGTGGGCTAGATACTAATCTATCTACAGTTTCAGGAATCCATTCAAGTACAACTTTACTGATGTCAACAACAATTGGAGGTTGTTCTACATCTCGTAACTGCATACTAAATACTTTAGCATAATCAGGTACTTTATTAACAAAACCTACAGTAGTACCAATATCTACAGGAGGTATATTACTATCCATTTCATAGCTAGATACTGTACGGATAATAGAAGACGTAGGTGTTAATGTATTTGCATCAGTAGCAGATAACATAAATTGCTGACGATCAGCAAATAACAAAAGACCCTGAGCTGTAGGTAAGACATCAAATAATTGAACAGGTCTTGTACTAGATACACTTAAATCGATAGGATCTGAAGCAATTTGTGTCAGAGCTGATTTAACAAAGAAGTTAAAAGGCTCATTAGCTACACTTAAAATTACATTATCTTCTGATAAAACCCCAAATCTGTTGTTATAAAAAAATGTAGCCTTGATTTTTCTGTCAATGAAAGAAGGCTCTGGACTTGTAATATCATCACCAGCTA
>ERZ891134.2622-NODE-2622-length-10223-cov-4.593430_pt1 | contig 10223 bp, 8 predicted proteins | sample MGYA00520888_ERZ891134 | MGnify/ENA primary metagenome ERZ891134 (study PRJEB32303, sample SAMEA104408692) | aquatic metagenome | biome: Brackish water; feature: Coastal; material: water | place: Baltic Sea | collected 2014-10-23 | depth 10 m ... | reverse complement strand
AGCCTGTGTCGGTGGTCGAAGTGGGGCCACATGACTTTCGTGTGCTCCGGCCGGGCATCGTCTCGGCGGAGACGATCCGCCGGCTGTCGAGTGTGATGGTGCTGTTTGTCTGTACGGGAAACACCTGTCGCAGTCCGATGGCCGAAGCGCTGTTTCGCCAGATGGTGGCGGACCGGCTTGGGTGTCGGCCCGACGAGATCGACGCCCATGGCGTGATCGTGGGAAGTGCCGGTGTGGCGGCCTGGGCCGGGGGCCGCGCAAGCACCGGTGCCTTGGAGACGATGGCCGACTTCGGGATCGACCTGTCGGGCCACGAGAGCCAGCCGCTCACCGAACCGCTCGTCCGCCAGGCCGACGTGATCTGGACGATGACCGCCGCCCACCGGGCCGCCCTGCTCGCCCAGTTCCCTGAGGCTGGGGATCGCGTGGCGGTGCTTTCTCCCGATCGGATCGACGTGGTCGATCCGATCGGCGGGCCGGTGGAGACCTACCGTACGTGCGCTCGGCAAATCCACGCGCATCTGCAATCAAGAATCGATACACTCGGACTGCCGCCTGGTCGATCACAAGGATGATCCGGGCCGTGGTGGGACAGGGAGAAATCGATGCGGATTGCGATTGGGAGTGATCATCGTGGTGTGGCTTCGAGGCTGCGGGTGATCGGGTTGCTCGAACGGCTGGGCCAGGAAGTGATTGACTGCGGGAGCCACACCGAGGAGGCCGTCGACTATCCCGACATCGCCGCCGACGTCGCCACCCGCGTGAGCGAGGGCACGGTCGATCGCGGCATCCTCCTGTGCTGCACGGGCGTCGGCATGGCGATCGCCGCCAACAAGGTGCCTGGCATCCGGGCGGCCACCTGCCATGACGAGGTGACGGCCGAGATGAGCCGGCGGCACAACGATCTCAACGTGCTCTGCCTGGCGGCCGAGATGATCGGCACCGAAGAGCAAGACAAGATCGTGCGGACCTGGCTCGACACCGCCTTCGAGGGGGGCCGCCACGCCCGCCGCGTCGCGAAGATCTCCGCCCTCGAACCCTGCGGTAAGCAGGGTTAGCCGGCGCGGCTTGCGTGAAGCTGGCAAGCCGCGGGGAGTCGTCGGCTGGTAGCGATCGTAGCGGCCGAAGGATAAAAAAACCGGCCCAAACAGCCTCGCGAATTGTTGAACCGCCCGCGGCGGTGAGTATCGTCGAAGGCATGGCACACACACATCTGCCCGGCCCTGAGGAAGTCGATTGCCTGATTCGCAACGCCGAGTTGCGGGACGCCATCGAGCCCTACCTCGACGAGGCCATTTTCGAGATCGATTTCCGCACGCTCCCCACCGAGGCCGAAAACCGGTTTCTCGAATCGATGCTGGCCTGGGAGCAGGCCCCGCTCGTGCCGATCGCCCGCTGGTTCGAGCCCACGCTCGCCCTGCAGCCGGCCTGCACCCTCGATGACGACCAGATTCGCGACCGGCTCTGGCAGACGATCGAGCGGCTCTACTCCAAGCGGATCGTGCTCGACTTCACCGACCATCTCTCCGACCGCGAACTCTACGCCCTCATCCGTCGCGACATCCTGCCGGCCCAGGTGAAGCTGGTCGACCTGCCCGACAACTACTTCCACTGGGATTGCAGCGCCAGCGACGGCGAGGATCCCACGATCTGGCTTGCCTTCTACGCCTCCGACGAGGAGCGGGAGCAGTGGAGCCTAGAGGAAGGCTGCGAGCCTCCGCCACGGCAAGTGCCCTCGCACCCGCGGGCGTTGCCGACGGCGCCGGTCTGACCGCCGCGGCCGCGGCGGCAGGTATCTCCGTACATTTTGGCGGCGAGTGGTTTCCATTCGGATTCACTGCCGCCTATGCTTTCCGCGGAGGTGCCGCGATGAAACGTGTTCTGCCGACGCTCGCCGTCATTGCCGGTCTGGTTTTCATGCCGGGTTCTCAGGCCGCCGATAAGGCAGCCATCAAAGCCGCCATCGACAAGGCAACGACGTATCTGGTCGAGACAGGCCAGGCCAAGGATGGCAGTTTTTCGGCGCAGGTCGGGCCGGCCGTCACGGCCTTGACCGTCGCGGGCCTCGTGAAGAGCGGCACTCCTGCCGATGCGCCGGTTGTGAAGAAGGCTCTTCATTATTTGCTCTCGTTCAAACAGCCTAGCGGCGGCATCCATCCGCCGGAGTCGCTCGTATCGAACTATGAGACGGCCATCGCGATGATGGCCTTGGTGGCCTGCAATACCGACGGCCAGTACGACGCCGACATCAAGGCGGCCGAGGCCTTTGTGAAGGGTCTGCAATGGGACGGCGGCGAAGGCCCGGGCCCGTCCGACCCGGCCTATGGTGGCGCGGGCTACGGCAGGAAGAACCGCCCCGATCTTTCCAACACGTCGTTTCTCATCGAGGCCCTGCGGAGCGCGGGCGTGGCCGCAGATGACCCGGCGATCCAGCGGGCGCTCGTGTTTGTCTCGCGGACGCAAAATCTCGAAGGCCCGCACAACACGCTTCCCTTTGCCGCCAAAAATCCTGATGGAGGCTTTTACTACACCCCGGCTGCCGGCGGTGAGAGCCAGGCCGGCAAAACGCCCGCCGGTGGCCTGCGGAGCTACGCGTCGATGACCTATGCTGGGCTCAAAAGCATGATCTTTGCCGGGCTCTCGAAAGACGATCCGCGGGTGACGGCGGCGATCACCTGGCTCGGCAAGCACTACACATTTGAGGAAAACCCCGGCATGGGTACCGCCGGCCTCTACTACTATTTCCACACCGCCGCCAAGGCACTCGACCTGCTCGGCGAAGAGACCTTCACCGACGCCCGGGGCGTGGCTCATCCATGGCGAAGCGAACTGGCCGACGCCCTCATCGCGCGGCAGCAGGATGACGGCTCATGGATCAACGAGAATTCCCGCTGGATGGAGGGCGATCCCAACCTTGTCACCGCCTACGCCCTCCTCGCGTTGTCGTATTGCCAGTAGGACAGGCTTCAGCCTGTCATGCTTTTGAGACAGGCTGAAGCCTGTCCTACTCTTTCAAATCAAACAGCCGCTTGAGCGCGTCGAGCAGGCCGTGTGGCGGCCCGGCATGGCTCTCCGCGCGGAGCGAAGTCAGCGGCAGATGCAGCATCTTGGCGGCGTAGCGCTGAAACGACTGGCGGATCTCGGCCCGGGCCGCCTCGCCGAGATCGGGCAGCCGACGGAAGAGCCGCTTCAGCTCGGTATCGCCCGTCTCGCTCCAGCCGGCCCGCAGCTGCTCGATCACCGGCCCGCTCCAGCGGTGATGGAGGTCGCCCATAAACCGCCGCGTCTCCTCTTCGATGATCACCACCGCCGCCGGCATCTGTTTCTCACGGCTCTTGCGGTTAGCCTCGCAAGTGCGGCCGAGGTCGTCGATCGAGTAGAGCCACACGTCGGGCCGGTCGCCGATCGCCGGATCGAAGTCGCGGGGAATGGCCAGGTCGAGGATCACCAGCGGCCGGCCACCGCGGGCCTCCTCCACGGGCCGGTAGAAGTCGGCGGTGATCACAGGCTCGGTGGCGCCGGTGGTGCTCACCACGAGGTCGGTGGCCGCCAATTCGGTGACCAGGCGATCAAACGTCGTCGGCCGGGCCCGCAGTTCAGCGGCGAGTGACTGGGCTCGTTCGATCGTGCGGTTGACGATCGTGACATCGCGGGCTCCTGCCTCACGCAGGTAGCGGAGCGTCTCCCGAGCCATCTTGCCGGCACCGATCAGGAGCACTTTCTTGTCGTCAAGCCGCTCAAACACGCCGCTTACAAAGTCGGTCACGGCGATGCTCGGAATCGAGAGCCGCTCCCGGCCGAGGGCCGTCTCCGTGGCCACCCGCTTGGCCGTCCGCAGCGCCGCCTGAAACATCTCGCTCGTGAGCGGCCCGGTGGTACGGCTCTCCTGTGCGATTGCCCAGGCCTGCTTTACCTGCGCCACGATCTGCGGCTCACCCAGCACCATGCTGTCGAGGCCGGCGGCCACGCTGAAGAGGTGCCGCACCACAGCCTCGTCGCTCTCGCCCGAGAGCACCGGCGCGAGAAGCCCGGCATCGATCCCCCGACATTCCGCCAGAAACAGCACCAGCTGTTCCCGCGGCGGCGGGGCCGAGTCGCTCTCGCCGGCCGCGTAGAGTTCCACCCGGTTGCACGTCGAAAGCAGCACCCCTTCCCGGCCGGGGAAGCGGTCACGAAACCGCGCCAGCGCCTCGGCCGCCTGCTCGGCGGAGAAAGCCAGCTGCTCTCGCAAGGGCAGCGGCACCGTGCGGTGGGTTCCTCCCACGAATGCCAGCGTCATGCGGCGACCTCGTTGATGGCCGGTGGCGACACGGGCGGCACGCCATGCCGCGTGTCGCCGAAGAGGCCCCACAGGATCGAGCCGGTCAGCACGGCGAAGCTTACCAGCGACAGCCAGACGATCGTGCGGGCGCCGCCCGGTCGTTGCTTGACGACCCGCGCGATCACGGCCGCAACGATCAGCCACGATACGAGCATCCCCATCCGCAGCACGACCGGATCGGTCCACGGCACCGTCTCGAGTAATCCCCGCTGCTTGTTGACGGCGTTGAGGATGATGCCAGAGGTGAAGCCTGCTGCTGCGGTCCAGGCGGCGACCGTCATCGCGTGCCTGGTCGTCTCGAACAGTCGCTCGAGGCTCGGCATGCGGAAGCCCCGCTTGGGCGCCTGCTTGCGGGCCAGCCGCCCGGCCTGAAAGAGCCACATCACGGCGGCGATCGCCCCGGCCGCCACGGCGAGGCTCGCGGCCAGATTCAAGCTGCCATGGATCATGCCCCAGACCTGCGTGGCCGGAGTCTGCGGAAAGGGCTCCCGGCTGGAGAGCGTGGCCGCCCCGATGAGGGCCAACACCACCGGCAGCATGAAGAGGCCGATGGGCGTCCGCGGAGTGGCGAGCGTGAGCGCGAGCGACCCGGCAGCCAAGACCCACGCCGCGAGCAGGTACCAGTCGAAGGGGCTTGAGAGGGGCACCGCTCCTTCCGAGGCTGCCCGCCAGAGGAGAAAGGCCGTGTGGGCCACGAGCCCCGCCGCCGCAAAGCCCACCATCACCGCCCCCCGCACGCCGGAGCGAAACAGGAGCCGCGAGGCCTCGCAGGCCAGCGCGACTGCATAGCTGGCAGCGAAGCAGACAACGGAAATTCGCGACACAAAATCGAGCATGGCGATCCTTATTGCCGTCCGCAGAACCAGCCCTCTCATTCTAGCCCCGAATCGTGCCGGAAAACGGGGGTATACTCCGGAAATGACGCATCCCCTCGCCCCCGCCGCCCCGCTCGATGCCCACGAGCGCCGCCGCCAGTCGCTCATGATGCGGGCCTGCCGGATGGAGCCGGTGGAGCGGCCCCCCGTCTGGCTCATGCGGCAGGCCGGCCGCTATCTGCCGGAATACCGGGCGGTGCGAGCCAAGGTGGGCTTCATGGAGCTCTGCAAAAACCCCCGTCTGTCGGCGGAGGTGATGCTCGCCACCGTCGAGCGGCTCGGTGTCGATGCCGCGATCATCTTCAGCGATCTGTTGCCGCTGCTCGAGCCGATGGGCATGAACCTGGAGTTTGCTGCCGGCGAGGGGCCGGTGATCCACAATCCGATCCGCGAGCCGGGGGACGTGAAGCGGCTCCGCGAATTCATCGACATCGCCCCAATGGACTACGTGATGGACGTGGTGCAGGCCACGCGGGCGGGCTTGAGTGATTCCATTCCGGTGATCGGCTTCGCGGGGGCCCCCTTCACGCTGGCCGGCTACTGCATCGAAGGGGGCACCAGCAAGGCGTGGCTGCTCACCAAATCGTTTATGTATCGCCACGAGGCGGCCTGGCACGATTTGATGGGCCGGCTGGCCCGTGCCGTGAGTCGCTATCTCATCGGCCAGCTCGATGCGGGAGCGCAGATCGTGCAGGTCTTCGACAGCTGGGTCGGCTGCCTGGGGCCCGACGACTATCGCCGGTTTGTGCTGCCGCACAGTCGCGCGGCCATGGCCGAGGCGGCAAAGCGGGCGCCGGTGATTCACTTCGCCACCGGCAATCCGGCACTCCTGCCGCTGTTGAGAGAGGCCGGCGGATCGGTGATCGGCATCGACTGGCGGATCGGCCTCGCCGACGGCTGGCGGATGGTCGGCCACGACCGGGCCGTGCAGGGCAACCTCGAGCCGGTGGTGTTGTTCGCCGATCGCGATACGGTCCGCCGCCGCACGCTCGACGTGCTCGCGGAGGCTGCCGGCCGCCCCGGACACATCTTCAATCTGGGCCACGGCGTGCTGCCGCAGACGCCAGTGGAAAACGTCCTCGAACTGATCGCGACGGTGAAGGGCGGCTGATCGGGCTTCACGTCGACGCGCGTGCGCGTGATAGATCACCGGCGGGAATCAATCCGAAACACGGTCTACTCGGAGGCCGGCACGGTGGCGGCTTCGTGGGGAGGCCAGTCTCGCATCAGCCGGACACGCAAGGGGGCGGTCAGCCTTTCATAGTGGCCGGAATTCTTGAGCGGCCCTCGTCCGGGGCCTTCGTGGTAGCCCGGATATTGGAGCGACCCCGGATTGACGGTATGCGGGCCTTCGGGCAGCGTCTCCTGCCAACGCACGGCGATCCCGGTCAGCCGCTTCACGATCTCCGGATGGGCCGCCGCCTGGCTGTGCAACTCCATCGGCTGCCGCGGGATGTCGTAGAGCTCGACGCGGCTGCCGTCGGGATTGAAGAGCAGTTTCCAGTCGCCGTCACGGATCGCGAGCATCGGGCTCCGGTGGAACAGCGGGCCCACGCCTTCGTACCGCCATTCCCAGAGCAAGGGCTTCGCGCGCACATGCCTCGTGCCGGTCAGCAGCGTCTCCGAGAAGTCCTCGCCGTCGATCCCCGCATCCACAGCGAGCTTATCGCCCGCAAGGTGCGCGAGCGTGGGCAAGAGATCGACACCACTGACGACGGACGCCTCGTCCACCGTGCCAGCGGGGATGTGGTCTTTCCACCGCGCGATGAACGGCATGCGGACGCCGCCCTCGTAGAGACTCCGCTTCCGGCCCCGGAAGGGGCCCGTTGAGCCCGCGGCCGCGTAGCCCGCGTGCGGGATCTCGGGAGCTTCGGGGCCGTTGTCGCTCGTAAAAAGCACGAGCGTGTTTGCGGCCCGGGCCGGATCGGTGTCGATCCAGTCGAGCAGTCGCCCGAGTTGCTTGTCCATCTCCGTGACGGCTGCGTAGTAGATCTGCATCGCGGTCGGCTTTCCCGGCCGGCTCAGAAACCGCTTGTATCGTTCCAGTGCCTCATCGGTGGGCGCGAGATCGGCGTGGACGTCGCGGGCCCAAAGTGCGATGAAGAACGGCCGCCGCTCGGCCAGGCACCGCTCGCCGAACGCGATGCTCCGATCGACGAGCTTCGCCGTGCCGTCAGGAGCGTTTATGGCAACGCGAGGGTTCGGCCCCACGCCCTGCCACACGATGTCGGCTTCGTCGTAGCCGTAGGCGGTGACTGGCAGGTTTTTCTCCTCGCCCACGTGCCACTTGCCGAAGTGCCCCGTGCGATAGCCGGCCTGCTGCATGGTCCGCGGCAGGTTGACGAGCTTCGGATCGAGCGCATCAACCATCTTGAGCATCTTGTTGTGAGGTGGATTCATCCAATAGTGAATGCTGAGTTCGGCGGGAAACCGCCCCGTCAGCATGGCGGCCCGAGACGGGGAACAGAGCGACGCATTCACGTAAAACTGCTCGAACAACATCCCCTCGGCGGCCATCCGATCGAGATTGGGCGTGGCGATGTCGATGTGGCCGTAGCAGCCGAGGTCACTCCAGCCGAGGTCATCGACCAAAATGAAGATGATGTTCGGCGGCTGCGGTGCCGTGTCAGCCGCCTGCACCGAAGCAGCAAGCACGAGTGACGGGAGGGCGAGCAACGCGAGTGCGGTCTTCATGATCAAGAGTCTCTCTCAAGGGATTTCCGCATCAATGCGCTGCAGACGGACAGACTGGATCTCGATAGTAGGAGCGGCTGTCAACCTGAGTGAATGCATGCCGGAGGGGATGGCAATCGTGCCGATGTTCAAGGCTGCAAACTCCTTGTCTGGCACTTCCCACCGCGGGAAAAGGTCACGGCGGGGAATCACCGGTGGATCGTACGCGGCGGTCACGACGGTCTCGGCTACTGCATCCCCGAGCGTGGCCCGCACTCGCCCGCCTGGGCGGGTGGCCGTGTGCAAGGCGCTGACCTCGTAGCGGCCGGCCTGCGGCACGACGAGGTTCCACACGACTGCCGCGGTCTCCCGGGGAAACACCGCCCAGTCGTTGTCCCAGCCCTTGCCGAAGAATCTCGCGCCTCCCTCGAGTGCCGCGTAGGGGGCGAGCAGATCGGTGCCCTCCGCGAGGGTGATGGCAAACCGGCGGACCAGGCCCTGCGTCGATGCCACTGCCTGCGCGAACCATCCGTCGTAGGCTCGCGACAGGGCTGCAGCGAGGGCCGGCTCCTGCGTTGCGATGTCGGTCTGTTCGCCCGGGTCGTCCCGCAGATCGAAGAGCATCTCCTGTTTGCCGTCATGCACCCAGCGATGCGTCTGGCTGCGGGCGGTGCCAGGATATTTCCTGATCCGATCCCCGTCTCGGCCGCCGCGGCCGCTGACCTCGAACAACACCCGGTCGGGCCACTCCGCCGTGGTGCCGCGCAGGAGCGGCGCGAGGCTCGTGCCGTCGAGGGGTGTGGCCGACGGCAACGCGACGCCGGCCAGATCGAGCAGCGTCGGCAACACGTCGATGTGCTGAGCGATGTGTGACACCTGCGCGCCGGTGGGCAGCGTGCCCGGCCAGCGGATCACGCACGGCACCCGCTGGCCGCCCTCGAAGAGGCTCCCCTTGGCGCCCCGCATGCCGCCATTGAAGCGGCCCGTGTTCATCGGCCCGTTGTCACTCGCAAAGACGACGATCGTGTTCTCTGCGAGATCCAGTTCAGCCAGTCTCGCGAGAATCCGCCCCACGTTCGTATCGAGATTCTCGACCATCGCGAAGACCGCTGCCGTCTTGGGCTCGAACCCCTTGGCCCTGTACTTCGCAAACAGGTCGTCCGGCGCCTGCATCGGCGAATGGCAGGCATTGAACGGCACGTAGCAGAAAAAGGGCCGCTTGGCGTGCTTCTCGATGAACGCGATCGCGCCATCGGTGAGGACGTCGGTGATGAAGCCCTTCTGCACGGCCGTGGTGCCGTCGTGCTCGAGCGCCGGATCGAAATAGTTGGATAAGAACCCGCCGTTGAACCCCAGGAACTCGTCGAAACCCTGGCCCTGGGCCGTGCAGGGATGGTTGGCGCCGTTGTGCCACTTGCCGAAGCAGCCGCTCGCATAGCCCGCCGGCTTCAGGGCCTCCGCCAGCGTGGTTTCACCGCCGTCCATGACCTCCAGGCCGCCCGTGGTGCTGAGTACCCGCAGCCGCAGATGGTGACGGCCGGCGAGCAGCGATGATCTGGTGGGCGAGCAGACTGGACTCACGTAGAACCGATCGAGCGTGACGCCCTCGGCGTACAGCCGATCGATCGCGGGCGTGGCGACCGCATCGTTTCCGTTGTGGCGGACGTCGCCCCAGCCCATGTCGTCGGCGAGCAGCAGGACGATGTTGGGCGGGGCCGCGGCGGGGGCACCTTGGCTCGACGCCGCGATCGCGAGAATCGTAGCCAGCGAGACCGGTAGGAAACGACGTGCGGACCGGATCGGCATGTCAACGCGCGAAGGTGTGGCCATGGGCGTCAGGGCGTGCGAGGTGTCGGCTTCGGGAGCGGCTTCCCGGTGAGTTCGCCGGTGATCCAGTCGAGGCCTTCGAGGTTGTCGAGCAGCCGGGCCTCGGCGTCATGGCCGGTGTGGTTGAGAATGCCGACCGGCCCGGCGTAGCCGCTTTCGCAGATCGTTCGTGCCAATTCCAGGTCGAGGTCACCCTGGCCGAGTACCATGATTTTTTGGCCCTTCTTGTCTCCCTCGGCCGTCATGCCGTTGAGATTGAGGAAGTGCAGATGTGGCAGCATCTGCGCGAGCGCCTCCTTGAAGCGAGGCAGGTGATCATGGCCGTGGTGCTGGTTGTAGACGATGCCGACATTGGGCAGATCCACGGCTTCGCAGACGGCCACCATGTTTTCCGGCTCGCCGCCCCAGCCGCCGTGGTTGTAGATCGACACGCGACAGCCAGCCTTCGCCAGTGTCTCGGCCAGCGGCCGCAGCCGGTCAGCGGCGTGCTTCACCTTGGCGGCTTGATCGAGATCTGCCGGCGCTCC
>ERZ891134.2619-NODE-2619-length-10228-cov-20.649268_pt1 | contig 10228 bp, 15 predicted proteins | sample MGYA00520888_ERZ891134 | MGnify/ENA primary metagenome ERZ891134 (study PRJEB32303, sample SAMEA104408692) | aquatic metagenome | biome: Brackish water; feature: Coastal; material: water | place: Baltic Sea | collected 2014-10-23 | depth 10 m ... | reverse complement strand
GACCACTTATGGATGACAAAATTGAATTCAGTAACATTAAACCATCTCCCAATAGGAAGTATAATGAAGATGAAATCTTGAAAGAGTTGTCAGATTATATTTCTGGCACATACAATCAACATTATTCTACTGGTACTGATAGAATACAAACACTTGACCTCATTGAAGCCTGTGGAGATGGTGAATCATTCTGTCGGTCTAACATTCTAAAGTATGCCTCTCGGTATGATAAGAAAGGTACAGCAAGACGTGACATCTTAAAGATTCTGCATTACGCAGTTCTTCTGTTACACTTCAATGACAAAAATGCACAACGTGAAACTTACCCCCAATGACAATGAAACTCTCTGACAAGACTGTAAACATCCTGAAGAACTTCTCTTCTATCAATCAATCCATCCTGTTCAAGGAAGGTAACAAACTTCGCACTATCAGTGTGATGAAGAACATTCTGGCAGAGGCTGAGATTGATGAGGACATCCCTAAGGACTTCGGTATCTATGACTTGAACCAGTTTCTCAATGGTTTGAATCTTCATACTAGTCCTGACTTGGACTTTGATAATGAGGGTTATGTTGTCATCAAAGAAGGTCGTTCTCGCTCCAAGTATTTCTTTGCTGATAAGAATGTTATCGTAACTCCTCCCGACAAAGACATCACCCTTCCTTCTGAAGATGTGACCTTTGATCTGGACACTCAACAGTTAGATAAACTCCTCAAGGCTGCTGCTGTTTATCAAGTACCTGACCTCTCTGTCGTTGGTGAGAATGGTGTTGTTAAAGTGGTTGTCCGTGACAAGAAGAATGACACATCAAACAACTTCCAAATTGTTGTTGGTGAGACAACTTCAGAGTTCTTCTTCAACTTCAAAGTTGAGAATATTAAGATCATCCCTGGAACATATGAGGTCGCTGTATCCCAGAAACTCTTGGCCAAGTTCACTAACAAGAACTATGACTTACAGTATTACATTGCCCTTGAGCCTGATAGTACCTTTGCTATTTGATATGACACAGTGGGAACTGACATACAGACTCCCCACCACGGGGAGTAAGTATCATAAAATGATTGTGGAAGCAAATTACCAACATGATGCAAAGAAGATTGCACAGGCTCAAGTTCCCTCTGCCACAATTTGTGGTGGGGCCAGACGTATCCATTGATGTTCCTATGAGAATTATAGGTAGTATCACTGTGATTGCTGCCTACTTTGTTGTCTTACATGTGAATGTGTTAGCGGGTGTTGTGATGAATGTCATAGCAGATTGTTTATCAGTCCCATACTTTGTGAGGACTAAATCATGGGATGTTGTTATTATGCTAAGTTTTTTATTAGCAATCAGTTTCAGTAAATTATTAACATGACAAATTGGAAAGACAAATACAATGAATTGACAGATAGTGAACTCAACAAAATTGCAGTTCTCCGTGTCATGGAATGCACTAATGGAGTTATTCAACACGCTTTCCGTGATAATACTTCAGACGCATTACCTGTCGAAGACACAAGAGCAACAATGAAGTTCAGTATGTCATGTATGAAGAACATGGCTATTCCACTTAAAGAAGAAACCATTACCTTCAAACCTGCAACAGAAAAACTTCTTCGTCGGGCCAGAGAACTTTATGTCAGTGGTGTGAAACAGGGTAATGATGAGGACTTCAAAGAGTTCATGGAAATCTCTGAAGCCACTGCACAAGTATGTGGTCTGAAAAGAATCATCGATGCCAAGAAGATTCTTGAACAAAACGTTGACGTGTTCCCCCCAGGCACATTAGATTGGGGTGTAAGTTACCTTATGCAATTCTTTACTGATGAATATCTTCGTGACTTCTTTCAATCCGGTGGATTCGGCACAAGTACTTCCAGATAAACATATTGTGAAGATGCCCTTAGAGACATGTCAGATGCTCTCTATTGTTGCTTCAGACAAGTGGGGACACAAGTATGGAACTCTTCCCAAACTTGACGGTACCCCTTACAAGACCGAGAAGGGTGCGTTTCGTAACCATCCCTGTACCATATGGGCAAATGAAACTGTTGCAAATTCCCGATGGCTAATTCGTCATGGTCTTGCACTATGTGAAGAGTATTCTAATAGGTATGGAAAAATTCATTCATGCCTTCATACTCTCGCATATGCAAATAAGATCTTTCCATTAGACGCAATTCATCAATCAAAACTTACTCCCTTTGTTCGTGCAATGCCAGAAGAGTATAAGTTTGATGATAGTATTACTACCATCGAAGCATACAAGATGTACATTGCATCTAAACCATGGGTGAAAGATAACTATCTTCGTCTCCCTGATCGTAAACCTGAATGGGTATGAAAACTACACTAACTGTTAGTGATGATGGAATCCTTACATTCCCCGAAAAGTTTCTTGAAGAACTTGGATGGAAAGAAGGTGACCTACTACAATGGATCGACAACAATGATGGATCTTTTTCTCTGGTGAAACATGACAAAACACTTTAAACAAACCTGTGACAAACTGTATGATCGTCATGATTACAAAATAGTGTACTCAAACAATCAATCCGTCACAGTAGATTCATGGAAACAAGTTCAACAACTTTGGTGGGAGACTCCATCAGAATTTCAATCTCATATTGAGGTGTTGGATAAAACTGACACCCGTCCTAAAGGATTTGTATGATCATTGATTACGATCACAATCAAGTACAAGTTCCACAAGAGATAGTTGATTTCTGTGACCACTTCACCTATAATACTGAACGTGATGAACTGAAGTACCTTGATTGTGTCTACATGCATATGGGGTATTATGGTGGTGACCCTGTACAACTTGAACAGATGAGACAACGTATTTTACCTATTTTTTGAATTTATTATGAACAATGATTTCTTGTGGGTCGAAAAGTATCGACCACAGACTATTGATGAATGTATCCTTCCTGAGGCTACAAAGAAGACCTTTAAAGAGTTTCTAGATAAGGGTGAGGTTCCTAACCTTCTTCTTTCTGGTCCTCCTGGTGTAGGTAAGACCACTGTTGCTAAAGCCCTCTGTAATCAACTTGGAGTAGATTCCTATGTCATCAACGGATCCGATGAAGGTAGATTTCTTGACACTGTACGGAATCAGGCCAAGAACTTTGCTTCGACCGTATCACTTTCGTCAGATGCAAGACACAAAGTCATCATCATTGACGAAGCTGATAACACAGGGAACGATGTACAACTCCTCTTACGGGCAAACATTGAGACGTTTTATAACAACTGTCGATTCATCTTTACCTGTAACTACAAAAACAAAATCATCGAACCCCTACATTCTAGGTGTGCCGTCATCGACTTCGGAATCAAGGGAAAAGAACGACAAGAAATTGCAGCAGGATTCTTCAAGCGTCTCCAAGAAATCCTGGATATCGAAGGCATTAAATATGATAACAAGGTCCTGGTAGAACTCATCAACAAACACTTCCCTGATTGGCGTCGTGTTTTGAATGAGTGTCAAAGGTATTCCACTAGTGGAAGTATTGACTCTGCTATTCTCGCATCATTCTCTGACGTATCTGTAAATGATCTCATCAAAAATCTTAAGGAAAAGAACTTCTCCGAAGTTCGCAAGTGGGTTGTTTCTAACCTGGACAATGATGCTAGTGTCCTTTTCCGTCGTATTTACGATGCTCTTGTTGTTTCCCTTGAGAACAATAGTATTCCTGCTGCTGTGTTGGTTCTTGCTAAGTATCAGTATCAGGTTGCGTTCGTGGTAGATCAGGAGATCAACTTTCTTGCTGCCCTAACAGAAATTATGGTGGAATGTGAGTTCAAATGACAAGTATTCCAACTAAAATTGGTATGACCCTTATCATAGTTTATTGGTTGGCTATGGGGGGTATGGTTATTAATGCATACTATAGTCAGGATGTTTTTATTGATGGAATGAGTTTAAGTGACTAAATCTAAAACAAAGAAAAGACACCAAGTAAAATCTAGATGGTATTATATCTTCTGGGGTACGGCAACTATATCTGTAGTTCTGGGTCAACTTTATGTTGGAACTGGATACTATCAGATGGCTGATAAAGTAAATACTGTATTGGGAAAATTAAAATGAATGTAAAACTATTTCGTATTATCACTGGTGAAGAAGTGATTGCAGAACTTCTTTCTGAAAATGCAGCAACTGTGACTCTTCAGAATGGTCTAGTTGTTCTTCCTTCAGGACAGAGTGTTGGGTTTGCTCCATGGGCAATGGTGATTGATAAGGATCAACCTGAGATCACAGTAAGTAGAACACACATTGTATACATTGCTGAGGTTGATGAAGGTATCACCAAGAAGTATAATGAAGTGTATGGAAGTAAACTGGTAACACCAGACAAAAAGAAATTGATTCTCTAAATTATGGAACTTAAGGACTGGTTGAACTCAATCAATTTTACCAAGGAGGATCTGATTAAAGATGAACCTTCTTTGGCAAAAGACTATCCACCATACATTATCAATCGTTGTCTCTCTGGACACATGGATTGTATTATGTTCGCCAATGAGATGAACAAGTACAGTTTCTTAGATAAAGATATGCAATATACATTTTATCTAAATATATTGAGAAAGAGGAAGAGATTCTCTCCCTGGCTCCGCAAAGATAAGATCTCAGATTTAGAGATTGTGAAACGTTACTATGGTTATAGTAATGAAAAGGCTTCTCAGGCTTTGAAAATTTTATCCAATGAGCAACTTAATTTTATTAAACAACGACTTGAAACTGGTGGAAAAAAATGACACAGACTGTTGAGCCTCGGGTAGATTGGTCAAAGGACCAAATGGTAGAGGTTAGGCTAAATGAACCTGATGATTTCTTAAAAGTTCGTGAGACATTGACTCGTATTGGAGTTGCCTCTAGGAAAGAAAAGAAACTTTACCAATCCTGCCATATTCTTCATAAGCAAGGTAAATATTACATCGTACACTTTAAGGAGTTATTTGCCCTTGATGGTAAATACGCTAATCTTACTGTTAATGATGTTCAGCGTAGGAATCGTATTACTCGCTTGCTTGTTGATTGGGGCTTAATTGATGTCGTCTTTGAAGAAGCAATTCTAGACATTGCACCATTGAATCAAATCAAAGTACTTCCTTACAGAGAGAAGACAGAGTGGGTTCTAGAACAGAAGTATAATATTGGTAAAAAGAATAAGGTAGAAGGAGAGACTTCTAAATAAGACTGAGACTCCTTTCGTGCGGTCTCTACAAAAGTCGGAAACCCTTATGAGGTGGTGTGGTTATCTACACTACCTCTTTTTTGTTTTTTCTGTTATAAATAATAAGTGAACGCCTCCGGGGTTCACACAATCAAATCTCGCTTATTCAAGGAGAAGTACATGGCCAACCTTATGAAGTACAATGCTGCCGACCTGGACAAATTCATGGACAGGATTACGCGCAACACAATTGGAATGGATGACTACATTGATAGAATCCTAAGAGGTCAAGAAACATCAAACTATCCTCCATACAACCTCATCCAAGTCAGTGACACAGAATCACAACTAGAGTTAGCTTTGGCAGGATTCACACCCGAAGAAGTTAATGTCTACACAGAAGAAGGAAAACTTTTCGTCGAAGGAAAACGAGAAGAATCCACAGAAAAAACAACATACGTCCACAGAGGAGTGGCTGCAAGATCTTTCACCAGAGCTTGGACACTGGCAGAGGACACGGAAGTTGGATCAGTTAAATTTGAGAATGGGCTCTTAACAATCACTATGGAAAGGATTGTTCCAGAACATCATCAACGTAAGAACTGGTTCTAAATAGAACGTATCGTCGCCGCAGAGGGGTAACTGGCACAATCCAGTTGACACCCCTCTTTTTTATTGGTATAATTTATAAGAGGTATATTGTAAAAGATGACTGTTAAACTATTACTATTGAAGTCTGGGGAAGATGTTGTCGCAGATGTACAAGAAATGTGCGTCGGTGATCCAGAAAAACCGACTGTTATTGGTTACTATCTTACATACCCTTGTCGGGCAAAGTTGGTAAGTGAGACACAACCATCAAATGGAGAATCTAAACATCCGTTTAGACTTCAACTTACACCATGGATGCCGTTAACAAAAGACAAAAAGATTCCTGTTGTTGCAGATTGGGTTGTGTCTGTTGTGGAACCAATTGATGAATTAAAAAAAGCTTGGGAACAAGGAGCAAAGAAAAATGAAGATAGAGAACTTGAAACTTCTGGCGCTGACGGATCAGAGATTAATTCTGACACAGATTGAAGAGGTCTCTGCAGACCTGGGTGAACCAGATTGTAAACTGATAGAACCCTTTATTCTCAATCCTGATTCAATGGAGTTGACTCCATGGTTTGTTAACATTACAAATCAGAATGAGTTTATGATTAGTTCTGAAAAGATTTTGACAATTATGGAACCTAACAGTAAACTGAAAGTGAAGTATGAGGACCTACTAAAGGAATGAATTTCTACACAAACATACAAATGATTGGAAATCAATTCCTTGTTCGTGGTTATGAGGACGGTAAAAGAGTTCACTATCGTGATACCAACTACCGTCCAACACTGTATGTTAACTCTAAGGTCCCCACAAAATATAAAACACTGGAAGGTGAATATGTTGAGGCAATTCAACCTGGAACAGTAAGAGATTGTAGAGACTTCTTCAAGAAGTATGATGAGATTGAGAACTTCAAGATCTATGGGAATGAGAGGTATATCTATCAATATATCTCTGACAAGTATCCTGAAGATGAAATTAAGTTTGACATCAAAAAGATGAGACTTTTGACCATTGATATTGAGGTCTCATCAGAAGAAGGATTTCCTGACCCAGAACATTGTTCTGAAGAGATGTTGACCATCTCCATTCAGGATTATGCAACTAAGAAGATTACAACATTTGGAAGAAAACCTTATACTCCCAGTCAGGATAATGTTACCTATCATTACTATTCTGAAGAGAGGGAGATGCTTGGTGCATTCATTGACTGGTGGATGAATGACTATCCTGATGTTGTGACTGGGTGGAACACCCGCCTGTATGACATCCCATATATCTGTGGAAGGATTGATAGGGTTCTAGGTGAGAGGGCCCTTAGGAACCTGTCTCCATGGGGTCTAGCAACCAAGAAAGAGACCTGGATCAATGGTCGTATGTTTTATATCTACGATATTGGTGGTATCACTGACCTAGACTATTTGGAACTGTATAAGAAGTTCACATATGTGAATCGTGAGTCTTATCGACTGGACTTTATTGCAGAGGTTGAACTTGGCCAAAAGAAATTAGACCACTCTGAGTTCGATACATTCAAAGACTTTTATACTGGTGACTGGAAGAAGTTTGTAGATTACAACATTGTTGACGTAGAACTTGTTGACCGTATGGAAGACAAGATGAAATTGATTGAGTTGGTTATCACCATGGCCTTTGATGGTAAGGTGAACTTTGGTGATCCAATGTTCCAGGTTCGTCTATGGGACTCCATCATCTATAACTATCTGAAGAAGAGAAATATTGTTATTCCTCCTAAGGTACAGACTGATAAGAGTGAAAAGTTTGCTGGGGCATATGTAAAGGAACCTAAACCAGGTGTATATGATTGGGTTGTAAGTTTTGACTTGAACTCTCTGTATCCTCACCTGATTATGCAATACAATATCTCACCTGAGACACTTCAGGAAGAGAGGCACCCATCAGTTACTATTCAAAAGATTCTTGATGAGAAACTTGATTTTCAGATGTATAAGGACTATGCGGTCTGTGCCAATGGTGCAATGTATCGTAAGGATGTGAAAGGTTTCCTACCTGAGTTGATGGAAAAGATGTATGCTGAACGTAAGGCATTCAAGAAGGAGATGTTGAAGTCTAAACAGAAACTGGTTGATATTGAATCAAAACTGAAGACTCATAAAGATACTGCTCTTTATAAACTGAGAGGACAGACTATCAAGGACATCGCCAAGTTCAACAACTTTCAGATGGTGAGAAAGATCTGTTTGAACTCTGCCTATGGTGCAATTGGTAATGCCTACTTCAGGTATTTCAAACTTGCCAATGCAGAAGCGATTACGATGTCAGGTCAGACATCTATTCGTTGGATTGAAAATCATATGAATGAATATCTAAATAACTTACTCTCAACAGAGGATGTAGATTATGTCATCGCATCTGACACTGATTCAATCTATCTTAACTTTGGACCTATTGTTGATAAATTTCTTGGTGATAAAGTTAGTGATACGAGCAAGGTTGTTTCAATCATCGATAAAGTCTGTCAAGAGAAACTGGAACCGTTCATCGAAACATCTTATCAAAATCTTGCGACGTATGTAAATGCATATGATCAAAAGATGCAGATGAAGAGAGAGAACATTGCAGACCGTGGAATCTGGACTGCAAAGAAGAGATACATTCTCAATGTATGGGACAGTGAGGGTGTTAGGTATGAAGATCCTAAACTTAAGATCATGGGTATTGAGGCAGTCAAGTCATCCACTCCAGCACCTTGTAGGAGTATGATTAAGGATGCCCTCAAGTTGATGATGAATGGAACAGAAGATGAGGTGATTGAGTATATTGATAAGTGTAGAAGTGACTTCAAGAAACTTCCCATTGAATCTATTGCTTTCCCTAGATCTGTTTCTGATGCTCAGAAGTATAAGGCACATGCGACAATCTATTCAAAGGGAACACCTATTCATTGTCGTGGCGCCTTATTGTTCAATCACTACATAAAGGAAAAGAAGTTAACAAACAAATATTCACTTATCAATAATGGTGAAAAGATTAAATTTTGTTATCTTAAGAAACCAAATATAATTCATGAGAATGTGATCTCCTTCATTTCAGAGTTTCCAACAGAGTTGGGACTTGACCAATATGTAGATTATGACTTACAATTTGAAAAGTCTTTCTTGGAACCTCTTAAGGTTATCCTTGATGCCATTGGATGGAGTGTGGAGAAAACTGTAAACCTAGAATCTTTCTTTGGATAATGTACAAAGTTTGGTACTGCACTATCAGGCCACCAATAATTTTATCCTCTATCGAAGAGGTTAATACCCTGTCCCGAATGATACACATTGTGAGTGGAACTACTCCCTATTGGGAAAAACTTGTAAACCTAGATGACTAACATGGATTTTTTAAAAGAGATTGTAAAAGAGATTGGAGATGACTTTACCAAACTTGCAAGTGAGATTGATGACACTGAAACATACGTTGACACTGGTTCGTTCATCCTTAATGCTCTTGTATCTGGGTCTATCGGTGGGGGTGTTTCTGGGAATAAAATCACTGCAATTGCTGGGGAAAGTTCTACTGGAAAGACTTTCTTTTCACTCGCAGTGGTCAAGAACTTCTTGGATACTAATCCCGATGCATATTGCCTTTATTTTGATACTGAGGCGGCAGTTAATAAGTCACTACTAGAAAGTCGTGGTATTGATCTAACTCGACTGGTTGTTGTTAATGTTGTTACCATTGAAGAGTTTAGGAGTAAGGCTCTCAAGGCGGTAGACATGTATTCAAAAAAACCTGAAGAGGAACGTAAACCTTGTATGTTTGTGTTAGACTCTTTAGGAATGCTTTCTACAGAGAAAGAAATCACTGATGCCCTCAATGAGAAACTTGTCCGTGATATGACAAAATCTCAATTGATCAAAGGGGCATTCAGAATGTTGACTCTTAAACTGGGTCAAGCCAAAATACCAATGATTGTAACTAATCACACATACGATGTCATCGGAGCTTATGTACCAACTAAGGAAATGGGAGGAGGTAGCGGCCTCAAGTATGCAGCGTCTACAATCATCTATCTCTCAAAGAAAAAGGAAAAGGATGGAACAGAAGTGGTCGGAAATCTCATCAAAGCTAAGACTGCTAAGTCGCGTCTAAGTAAAGAGAATAAAGATGTTACTATACGTCTCTATTATGATGAACGTGGTCTTGATCGATATTATGGTCTTCTTGAACTTGGAGAACTTGGTGGACTATGGAAGAACGTTGCCGGACGTTATGAGATGGATGGTAAGAAAGTTTATGCTAAGGCCATTCTGAAAGAACCAGAAGTATACTTTACTCCTGAGGTTATGGAGAAACTTGATGCAATTGCAAAGGAACAATTTAGTTACGGTACTTGATGGACAAAGTTGAATTTTTAGTTCTGAAAAATCTAATACACAATGAAGAATACTTGAGAAAAGTTCTTCCTTTTATCAAAGAAGAAT
>ERZ891134.2617-NODE-2617-length-10230-cov-4.466339_pt1 | contig 10230 bp, 9 predicted proteins | sample MGYA00520888_ERZ891134 | MGnify/ENA primary metagenome ERZ891134 (study PRJEB32303, sample SAMEA104408692) | aquatic metagenome | biome: Brackish water; feature: Coastal; material: water | place: Baltic Sea | collected 2014-10-23 | depth 10 m ... | reverse complement strand
TCTTTGACGACTTCTTTGACGACTTCTTTGACGACTTCTTTGACGACTTCTTTGACGACTTCTTTGATTTAATTTTTGACGATTTCATTACAAAGATTTATACTTTTTTATAGAAAGAAACAATTATATATAAATACAATGAATTATTTAATCCGAAAGAATTTAACCGAGGTATGTTAATAACATTTGGTTGTAGAATTTAATCTAAACTTATCTTGTGAAATTGTATATAAATACATTGTTATTGTAATACAAAATCTTAAAAACTAATAATGAGTTCAGAATCGGCAGCAAGTCAGTTAACGAAACTTTTGGATGAATTGGATGATGATAGCCTGGCTAAGATGACAGACGAAGAGGTTTTAGAGTTGCGAAAGCAGTTAAACCCGTATGGGCGAACTATTGAGGGCTCTGACAAGATTCTGACATATTCTTACACGGATCTGCAGTTTGAATATACAAAAAAGTTAGTGACAACCACAATGATTGGATTTTTAAACAGAATGTGTGATGAGTGGCGTGTGCCTGATGGTATTCCTGTTATTCCTGTATATGATTATGTTAAGGATCCGAGTAAGTTAGATGAGTTTGAGAAGACTCTGCAGAAGCCAGAGATTATGCGAAAACACTTGGATGCAAATAAGGAAAATATGCAGAAGCGTGTTATTATCAAGGAGTTCTTGGAGGACATGTTCCAATATAATCCAGACTACCATGTTCGGTCTGCATATAAGCCCAATGTTAAGGATGATGAACGGAAAATCATTGATACACCGGCGGCTCACCTTGCTATTTATGAGCTGAAGCTGAAAAATCCTGAATTTAAGGAGGATCTAATTCTATACGAACGTGAGAAGCTCCTTAAGGAAAAGCTCGATGCCGAATCGGAGAATAAGGACAAGACTGAGGTGAAGGTTCCCGAAAAGATCGTATCTGCAGTTACCAAACAGGTTACGGAAATTATACCACCTGCTGACATTTTCCACCGATTTCAGTACTACTACGATTCTAATTACGAAGAGTTGCGTGCAATTGTCGCTGACTTGTACTGTGATAAGCCGTGTTTTGAGACAGCCATTAATCCATATGCATGGCATGACACGGAGGATGATGCTGAGAAGTTTATTAACAAGCATCGTGATGAGGTAATTTCTACCATTTTTAAGGCACATAGCGGTAAATGGAATATTTTCAGCCCTTACAAGAAGGTCAGGGATTCAATGAAGTACTTCAATAAGAAAACCGCCGTTCTGGAGGAGATTGCCAAGCAGATTGAGTCTGATGCCAAGATGGGTTCTGAGCTTATGCGAAAGCGTATCAAGATCAAGAAGAAGAAGAACATCGCCGAAGAGGGCCCTGACGATGAGGCATTCATTAAGTGGAAGTCCGAGAACAGCAAGCTTAAGGAAATGGGTGCTGAAAGTATTAAGCCCAGCGAATACGAAAATCAGGACGAAATTGATGACGCACTTGAAGTCCCTGTATTCCGCATCAGCAATGGTGGTTCCAAGATGGAGCGAACTACGTTTTACACGGAATCAGTAGCACCTAATGTACCCGATGCCGAAGAACTTGCCAAATACAACAAGACAAACAAGTGATTTTAATTCATTCAATATCTAATATTTCAAATTCGCCTAAATCACCCGACTCTACTCCCCGAAATTCAATTAATATGGGATCTGGTGGTAATTGGTAATTTATTCTTTTTTTTAACGCTTCAATAATGCCAATTCGGTCACTGACGTAAAATGCGAACTTGGACGCGTCAAAAATACTATATACTGAAATTAAAAATCTCCTGTTTTCAATAGCGTAGCTAGTAATAATAAACATATATTTGCCAAAACTAAAAAGTTCCGTAAGCATTATGAACGTTTTAAAATTTAAAACACTCAATATATATAATTAAGATCATATAAAATTTATCAGTTAGAACTGCTATTTATAAAATGGAAGGTGGTAAGAAATCAGATGATACTAATATTTTTGATTTAACTGCATTGGTTGGGATGCAAAATGAGCAAGAACTTAAAAAAACGGTCAATACTGTGACAATTAATGAACAGGAGAAAATGTTGCAAAATTATGAGGAGGTTGACTCCACTGAATGGGCGGCTATTGTACCATCAACACATGTTAGATATTTGAGGAAAGATGGGGCGTTTAGACGCGGTGGTTTTGTAAAGAATTCGTGGGTTGGATTGTATGGGGCAAGTAAGGGTAAAAAATGTCTTCAACTGTCGTCGGCACAATCTTACAAATCGACAAAATGGACTATATGTCTTGATGATATTGACAAAATATGGAAAAAAAAACTAAACATTGTTGACGAAGGTGAAAAAAATACAATATCTCCTGCGTTACATACCACTATCAATGCTAATAAGGAAAGTGTTGAATATTTGATTCGCACGGTTGATCAATTAAAGATAGATATATCTAAAATCAATAATGAGCAGATCCGCATAGTTAATCTGATTAAGAAACTTCACCATATTAAAAGTTCATCAGGTAGAAAGTAGTGAGTAATATAGATCGGTGAAGTGTTCGCCTAGTAAAAATGTCGAAATCAATTTAATGTTTCGTCTGTCGTGGGGTACGATGCGGTATTTGTTGTTAAGAGATTCGTAAATAAAACGAATGTTGCTGTTCATGGGTAGATTTGACTCAGATGGGTTATTTGAATAAGTCATGACCTTTTTAACTAAGTCCGCGGTAATTGCGTCGAGTTTGTCGTATTGAGGTCTGTACTGTGGGAACAAGTTAATAAATGTTGTATGTGAGTTGATATTTAAATATGCGAATGTAATAGTGTACAACTCTCGGTCGTATTTCATTTCATTAGCGAATTTGCTGAAATTGCTATGGTAATATAGTTGGCGTATTTTTTGCAGCAGTGAACTTTCCAAAAGAATGCTGCTGTGGTCGCCAGTTTCGGCCTTGTTTTTTGTTCGAAGGATGTATCCGTATAGCACGCCATCACCTGTGTTGTTGATGAAGTTATCCAGACTGTGATTTAGAGTCCCAAATAGGTATTTGGAAGTTTTGGGAACTCCTTCCGGGAATTCGAATTTAGTTTGGTTGGGAATTTGAAATTCGTTCTCAAACTCATATGAGACTTCATTGTTTTTAACAGACTGGATAAACCACAGTTTGTTGATGGAGTCACCAAGACCCTCTTGAAACGGGTGCATACTCGAATGTTTGAATCCAAACGTGTAACTTGCATCCTTATCGAGAGACCCGTAGAATGTCTCATCGTCGATGTTATTTATGGCGAGTAGGTTTGTTACAATTTCTTTGTACGATATAGTGCCCCACTTAATGTCGGTGATATCATATGACCTCGCGGTTGAAATACGCCATGAATTAAGCGGCTCCCAGTAATACAAGTTAATTAGCGTACCGTCTTCAACGCGGTAAAGATCATATAGATCCATACATAGATGCTTATCTAGCACATGGGCATTAACATTGCTTCTGAACGCCTCAGGTGGTGTAGCCAATACTTTGAGGTTTTTGGTATCAATAACCAATCCATTGCATTCATCTGACAGAGCCTGATTGCCACCTTTAGTAACTGTATTAAAACGTTTGTTCTTTGATGAATATAACACCATACGCCCATCAGAATTGTCGTAACTTCCCAGAATGCCCTTTTTGTAAAGGATTGATCGAATATTTGCAGGACTTTGATCCGCCAATTTTTCAATGAATTTTAAAGTCTCCATGTTATATTGTTATGGGTTTTTTTTGATACACTTCTTTCTTTTAATCTTTAGACGGATATTGATGGATTGGTGCGTCTGAAATAAATTTGAACTAAAGAATAGAATATATTTTTTAGTTTTAAAAATTGTTGTAAATATAAAATAAAGTCTTAGATATAAGACTTATCAAAGAATAATATAAATAATCATGGCTGGCATGGATTCAATCGTAGGTAGTGGGAGTGATATGCCAATTGATATGTTAATGCGTAAGCAGGAAGTAACATGTTACTACGAAGATCCACATTTAGTGGAAAATTTTCATCGATCAACTTTAAAGAATATGCGTCCAGAAGAACGATTGTTCGAGTCTGATCAGCAGCGTGGTGGTACGGATACACACGGAAATCCAATGGGTAATAATGTGTCGGAACGATTTTTAAGTTTTCGCGACAGTGGGTTCCAAACGGAGCAGGGTGCTGAGCCGTATCTTCCAGATGGTACGTTTTTAGACCACCAATTTTTGGAACAAGATCCCAGAGGTTCGGCATTAGGACCAGATATGCGAAAACACGCTACACAGCAATTTTCAAGGGCTTCATTAATTAACTTTAAGAACGACGAAGACGACAGCGTCCCATCGGCTGGTATTAACCCATGGGACATGAATCGAAACGTTAGAAACATTCAAAACATTACCAAAGACTATTATAAGAACTTTGATACAGGATGGGACTCTTGGAGTACAGCTGGTGCAAAATCAAATCCTAAAGTGAGTAAAATGAAATACACACAAAATAGTTGTGACATGCGAGACCCAACACAATTGCTGAATCGCAACGTAATGAACGTTACAAACAGCCTATCTAATGACACGTCCATAGGATTTCGACGTACAACCGATCACGAATTTAAAATAGCACAATACGGCAGAACAAACATTGGTTCATCATTCACCAACGAAGATTGGTACAAAAATAGGTCCAATGCTCACATTGATCACGACGTTATGGTATCATGGCAAGATGTAAATGTGTCGAAATCGGCTGCTCTTAAGATGATTGATTTGTCTAAACAGAAGTTTAATGCCCATTTCACAGGCCTACAGGGAATTGAGTGGGATGAGAGTAAGTCATCGCGGGGTACAAAATACAAGTTGACTCCTGTTGACATGTCAGGCATGACAAAGCGACCCACACTTGAAACACGACCAACAGACGCACATACAGACCTAAAAGGAGAAGTCGTGACTAAATCTGGTGCTCGATTGCTACTACACGATGCCCCAACCATTAATAAGACAAGAATTAACACTACTATTTTTGAAAAAATGGGTCTGGTTAACAGACAAGCGACCAAAATTCAGAAAGACGACCTGCGTAAGGGCATTCAACAGACCGCTGATGATGGCAATATGTATATGACAGAAAAAAACAAGAAACGAAAAACTGTGTCCAAGGATTCTGGGGCAATCTTGTGGGATTCTATTGCCAATTATCAAAAAGGAAGTGCAATGACTATAATGAACTATAAGGCCGCCGCAAAAAATATAAAGGGACACAACTTGCAAAAACTAGGAAAGGTTGACTTCGATCACGATTCTAGGAACACTACTCAACGTAGAGGTCGAATAGATAAAGTAGCCGTCAGTAAAAAAAATGAAGGTAAAATTGACACCGACTTTGGTAGAGATGACTCAATATCCAAAACTATCGGTGGTGGTATGGGGACTAAGTATATGACACCACACATGGATCGCGATGGTTATATGAATGATATTAACGATCGATAAACTATGGAAAAGAATACGAAATCCAGGTATTATAGATGTCATATGAAAACATTAGATAAACCGATATGCCGACGCGTATTGATCAGTTGTGTTGATTCTAGCAATAATGCTTTCATAGGACCTCTGAAACCCATTATTATTCATGGGATTTGATAATTTTTTTTTTGAATCATTCAATATTTGACTATACATTTTACTTAATGAATTATACGACACACATTTGGTTCTTATTTTTAAAAACAGGCGACTTGCGTTACATAGGGTGTTGCATACAGATAATCCAAATAATACACAAAATATAATATTTTTTGGGTCATCAACTAACTCCAATGCAAGCATAATACTAGACACGAGAGAAGTCATTAATACAACGATGCCACAAAATCTATCCATGTAAACATGTTTCCAATACAAATTCGTATACATATATACTTTGTCACCGAGCTCGCTAAGAACTTCTTCCAGTGCTAATTTAATATTGGTTGTTTTTATAACCAACATAACCTGTTTATCTGAATTAAGTTCGTCGATATCATCAATGTCATCGTCAAATTGTACTTCGATGGGTTCATCAATGGATTTAGCAGTTTCCATAATATCAACTTAATAAGTTATATTATAAAATTGGCAGATTGTCTAAAATATAAATCAAGCAACGCCGTAAAGTTAATAGTTCTTATTCCTGACTCTATGTTTTTGTTTTTTTAATTCGTGTGGTCTCTTAATCTCACATATGAATTTATCAGCAAATATGGAGTTAAAATCCAAACGACGACTAAATGAATTGTGGTATTTATAGCGACTATTTAGTATGCCATCGACATCACCATCGTTCAAATAACTCAAAAGATTGCCTTGATCAAATGGATCTAGACACGCCTGTGTTATGTCTGATATCATCAAAATTAAGTCTGTGTGTTTTATATTTTCCTTCTTTTTGTATATCGTTAAATAATCATATAAGATTTGAGTTTCCAATATAGCATCTTGACCAATTAAATTAGTATCTAAAACATGCGACCAGATGTCCTCCAGAGTTGCGTCAGAATTTCCAGTTACATTAATGTTAATATCCTTTAATTTAATAGCACTCATGTCATGGGTTCGCATAATTAAGTTAAATGTCTTTAATTTGTCGGTATATTTTTTGACATTATAAAATGCTGGTTTTCTGTCGGGTCTAACAAATAGCCTTGTTTCTGTAGATGCTATTGGTGCCCACGCCTGTAAGATAATATCACCGTCTGGGTATTTATACTGAGTGTTTTGTTTGTCCACAAAACTTTTTGTTTTTAATTTGAACTTGAACAACCCATATTGAGCCTTTACAAATTCCAACCATTCCTCTTGTAACTGCATGTCTCTAACATAATCGGCATGTCGTATTTTTTCATTAACTATACGCAACGCAATTGTATCGTGGTAGTCTTTTACCATGTTAAATGTCAATGCGTTTGTTGCTTCTGATTTCGTAAATAATCGAATATCTGATACAAACAACGTGGGGCTGTCATCTTTCTGATCTTTTTTATATTTTAAGAAGTAATCGGCTGACTTCTTTGTGAAGAATCCATATTCGGGTCCAAAGTTCTTGTGAATGTTACCCGTGGTTGAATTGGTCCAATACGTGAGAAATACATCATTGGGTAGTTCCATGTTAATAAAAACCCGACCAACGTATTTTTTTGCCATTTCCATATGTTTTTCACTATATTCGTATGGGATATCCATTTTGCGTCGTAAAAAATCGGCCAGATAAAGAACCTTGTTATATTTGGCCGGATCCCATAAATATAATACCAATGTTGGATACATTTCCATCTCTATTAGTAAATGGTGCCCATGGGCAGAACCCGGGTATACGAGTGAAATATTTTGCTTCTTAAACTTATCACACCCCATATCAATGGCAACCCTATTAAAAAAGTCTATCTCTGACAGTAGAAGTTTTCTCTGACCCCAGTGTAATTTTTTATATTTGTTAGAATATGGTTTTTTTAATTGATATGAATTACAGTGGTATATATCTTGCGATGTCTTATCATTAAAAATTAGTTTCATTTTCGGTTGAGTTAATTCACCCAACTGAAACTTATTAATTAATGACTCTAATTCATTTTCCTCATCGATTTTTAAACTTCTAATTGACATTATAATAGCATATTCATATATTTTCTCCATTGTTTTTTCATACTCTTCTTTATTAGTTGGGGTGTATTCAATGGTTGCAATGTCCCAAATAGTATAAGCAGCTGCTGTTGTTGTGGGATAATCATTCTCCAATGTTCTATAGTGCATAAGTTTGTCGATAACTGACTTAGTCATATTCTTGTCACCCGTACTTATATGACTAAGAGACGATGTGCTATTATAGGCACCGACAAATTTTTCATATTCAATATCGAAGATCTTGGAGTCGGCCTTTTCTTTCTTATAAATAGATTTGGCCTTTGCTATGCGTTTATCTTGTAATTTCATACATTCACCAGTTGGTTTCATGAATCCATATGTTTCAATCTGCTGAATTACTGGATTAAACGTTTGTTTTGAATCAGTATACGATTTAAGTAAAATATCAACATTGGCTTTAACTTTATCAATTGCCTTTAATTCTTTCGCTTTTTTAGCAGCCCCGCCAATAATATCAGATTTACCACCGCATCCGATTAGCAGTCCTAGAAAGCACAATAGTGCTGATGTTAATGTAGTTACCAATAGTATGAATATAGCAATGACAACTGCTAACAATAAGTCGTCTATTACGAACATGTTTTTACTTATTGCCAATTAATTACTTTTTAATTATATAATAGGATTTGTTTCTTTTTTTAAAGAAAAGGTCATTTGAGTTTACAAATAATTCGTTTTATAAACAAAAGTCAATTTAAATTTAGCAAACCATGGGAATTATATTATCTTACTTTGGTGTTGTACAATATAGATATCGTAATAGGTGTGTTATATGTAGCAAAGAAATAATAGATATTGATTTCAATCACAGATGCACCGCGTGTTATTTTCATGACATATTTGCTACAGACGTGTCATCAACGGCAAAATTATTGTCATCGTCGGAAATAGACGATATGATGTTAATATCAGAATCTTCAGTGGGTTCTTCAGTGGGTTCTTCAGTGGGTTCTTCAGTGGGTTCTTCAGTGGGTTCTTCAATTTTAGCAAACCACTTAATTAGTTCACCAGCAACTTTAGGCCCAACTTTGCGACCCGCTGGTGATTTATGAATTACTTTTATATCTTTGGCTGTGACTTCACCCTTTAGTAATTTTTCAAATGGTATGGTGCTTAAAATTATAGACGCTGTTGTTTTTGTAATACCGTTAAGTTGAGTTAACATCTTGATAAATACCTCATTGCCAGAAGATTCATCGGAAAGTCTAGTTGATTTCCATATCTTTTCTGAACGTTTACCAATAACGTATCCGTTGGGATATTTCATAGAGTATATCTCTTCTTTGGGTATGTTTCCCAAAATAAGGTCTGAAATGTGATATCCCTTATTTATAAATAGACAAGCCGTTTTCTCAGTAATATTTGGTACACAGCACCATATTTTGTAAATAATTGCCTCTGCTGTGATTGGTACCTTTTCTTTAAGTTTATCTACACCACCACCATTCTTGCCTTCGTTAGAATCGGCTAATACATCAATATCTAAAAGCGGTGACGGCATGATGGTTAAATAGTTCTTTACTAGTTCAACTATTCGCTCAACCGTATTTTTTTTATTCTTTGAATACACCATGTGAATACCGTCTCGGAAGGCTAAATGATCTAGGTGTGAGCGTAGTGCATTATACGGAATTCTGCCGAATTTCGCAGTTGATCTAGGAATAGGATTTCCCTCAATTAAATATATTAACTGACACCCCGTATCCTCCCTAATCTTGAGCAATTTCTTTGTGTTCTCTTTACGACCATCTCGCAGCGATGCCGCTAGATCCTTCCAAGTTTTTCTTTCTATAATAAAAAGAATATAATCCCTATACAACACGCTATAGTCCCCATGATTGACGCGAGACACTTTAAATGTAATATTAGGCGGCATGGTAAATCCATTAAAATACGGAATAACTTTTTGCTCGCGATCATCGACTATAATCTCAACCTGAGACATGTCGACCGATTTAATTTTCCTTAGTGATTTGTACCAAAAATAAAGTGGGTAGTATAAGAACTCGGTCTAATATTTAAGTTATAATATTAGACCGAGTTCTTTTAATTGAACTAGAACGTATAGACAATACCCGCCGCGATCCGTATCTCATAGACATCTGTTCCTGTTCAATATATGCCGACTTGAAAATATTTTGAATTCTAAGTATATTATTTACATCTTGGCTCACATACGCACACCTTTCCTTATCAGCGTCTAACCGTCGCCTCTCAATTTTTTCTTTTTTTGTCGGGTATTCTGTCATAATCTCTAGTGAACTCTCACTCGTGGTGCTGTTAGAGCTAAATAGTTCATCTAATATATTAACCGCTGTTTTTTCATCAATATTGCCAACTTCATATTTTTTACTGGCGTTGTGGCTTCGCCGTAATCGTAATTTATTAAGTACACAACCCATTCATATACACACACACACGGACCTTGTAATACAAGATCTGAAAAAAGTATATAATAGTGTTTTTTAAAATTTATTATTAAATTTTAATGATCAAAAAATCCCAAATCTATATCTAAATAAGCATCCAAAATTG
>ERZ891134.2616-NODE-2616-length-10234-cov-6.881619_pt1 | contig 10234 bp, 9 predicted proteins | sample MGYA00520888_ERZ891134 | MGnify/ENA primary metagenome ERZ891134 (study PRJEB32303, sample SAMEA104408692) | aquatic metagenome | biome: Brackish water; feature: Coastal; material: water | place: Baltic Sea | collected 2014-10-23 | depth 10 m ... | reverse complement strand
CTGGCCGGCTCCACAGGTGCGGCTGGCTCTACCGGACTGGCCGGCTCCACAGGTGAAGCCGGCTCCACAGGAACAACAGGAACGACCGGCACCGAGGAGAACGTCGCCGAGTTGGCGATGTTCACTGTGGCCATCTGATCGACCGGCAGTTCCTGATCCGGCGGGGTCGCGTTGTTCTTTACGATTGTCACCACGTTCCCCGGATCTGTTCCCTGGTTGTTGGTATACCCCGGGGTGTTCCAGGTGTACCCAGCAGGAAGGGTCGGTAGCGCGCCCTCTGTCACAGCGCACTCATACCCACCAGGAATGCTGCCCTCGGTCGGCACTTCAACGGTTCCTCCGGCAGTCACCGTTGTCGATCCGGAAATGTCCTCCTCTCCTGTTGATGTGCACAGGTAGGAGATATCGAACTCCGGATCGAAGTCCGGCGGCGTACCGGTCAGGGCCTTGGTGATCCGCAGATTGCCCTCATCCCTGGTGAGAGTGTTCTGAGTGGTCACGGTGACCTTTTCCTTGCTCTTGATCTTCACCGAGTTCGACGGATCGAAGGTTGGTTCACCGAAGGAATATGCGTTCGGTGGGTTCGGCAGATTCGGTTCACTGACCACGCAGTCCGATCCTGGACGAATATCCGAGATCATCGCCGACGATCCGGCGTCGACGGTCCTGGAACCGGAAACGTCATCGTGGCCTTCCTTGCTGCAGACATACTCCAGCGTGAACGGACCGGTGTAGCTCTCCGGACCACCCTTAAGCGACTTCACAAGCTCCAAACCACCCTCGTCCCTAGTGAGGGTGTTCTCCGTGGTAACTGTGACCTTCTGATCGGCTGTGATCTCTACAGTGTTCGACGGGTCAAAGGTTGGTTCACCAAAGGAGTACCCCACTGGGGGATCGGGCAACGCAAGCTCACTGACCACACACTTGGACCCAGCGGGGATACCCATAACCATTGCAGAGGAGCCTGCTGCGATTTCCTTGGAACCGGACTTCCCTATTGCATCATCCATCGAACAGGAATACTCGATCGTGAACGGACCGGTGTAATCCTCAGGACCACCTTTGAGTGACTTCACCAGTTCCAGATCACCCAATGGTGCCGGCTCGTAAGCAAACGAGTAATGACTGATCGCCTTCCCGCTCGGGTAAACAAGAGTGAGGGAGGTTTCGCCTGGGTTCACCGTCACATACACCGGACCGCCGGTGCCACCTTGAGCGGAGCCGGCTTTCACGCAGTACTGGACGATGACATTGCCCGCAGGCAGTGGAGCTTGGGCGTTCGGGATGTCCACGGACTCTGGATCCCCGGTCGTATCGATTTTCCCCGAGTCCAGGCCGTCGCAAACTCGACCGTCGGAAGGCTTCTTCTCGTTCAAATCCTCAGGCGGTGACTCGGATTCCTCTTCGATCGAGTCGCCATCTTGATTCTCCGCGGGCACGGTGGCCTCTTCGCCGCTTTCTGATGCACCCTCCTCATGCGACTGAGCTTCTTGATCGGCCTGCCCTGGTGTCGCAAGTACCAGGCCGCCGAACACCAGACCTAACGCTGTGGCTAACGAGAGAAGCGCATGCGATTTTCGGAAGCGCTTGCTACTTCCCAAGCGCGAATGCGACTGCTGTCTGCTTTCGTCGATCATGACTCTCCTGTGGTGTCCGAAGGCCCTGTTGCCGTGGAGTCAGATCGCAATCAGCGGTGCCGAAGCAGCCACCGAAGGATCCGACATATCCACCTTCAACCCGCAGAGCAGCGACTCGCCAGAGCGCAGAACACGTCAAGTCCGGGCAATGCCCACACCGGCTGGACATTCGGTGACTGAAAAGGGTGAACATTGCGTCCGGGTTTAGGTAATGCCCCATATGTCCTGAGCGGTCTTGGGCAAACGGCGCTACGGTCGCTGGAACTCAAGCATGGGATGTGAGCCCGATGGCTACCAAACGTCCGAACTGGTTTATGCGACTAATGGTGATGTTTTACGGCCCCGCCGAACACAGTCCGGTGGACGAACCACGCACGAGCCCGGAAGCCACGCCTGCCAACTGCCCGATGTGTGGCAAGCCGTTGGATCAGCACGTGGTCGATCGAACCGACGGGAAAGGACGCACCCGCTGTCCTAGCGATTGAGTTCAGGCGATCGACGTCAGGGAGTAGCGGGCGGGCGAGGGGGCACCGGCGGTGCAACGTCACAGGTGCGAGCCGCCGGTCGCCCTGCGAAACGATCTGCGATCCACGAAACGGCTGCAGGGCCAGAGACGTGAGCAGCCTGCTCGTGGTTGACATCTCCCATCCACAGGAAGCTCACCGTCGCGCCACCCTGGCACCACTGCTTTTGGATCATCGCGTTCGGCCATGGCAGAACGACCTCGTCTGCCGTCCCTTGAGCGATGAACACTGGCATGTCCGAACGCATCACCGGAGGAGTTTGGGCTCGCATGGCATCACTCCAGGCCTGATCGGTGAGTGGGTCCACGGCGAAGATCTGCTGACCGAACTTCTCTCGAGCAAGTGCCTCCAGCCCTGATTCCTTGATGCATTCGGTTGCTAATCGAGCACTCGCGCTTCGTCCAGCGCGGGACAGGATGGAATCGATGGGCAGGTTCGGGTAGTAGGTGGGCCACGATTCAACGAGGTCGGATCCAATTACCCAACCCACAGCTGTGTCCCACTGTGCGGAGGCGATCTCCGACAGGTTCAACGCGGGCGCCGCAGCAGAAACTCCCACCAACTCCAACTCCGGCGCATACTCCGGTCCTAAGTGCCCCGTCCAAATCGAAGCATGCCCACCCTGCGAGTGCCCGAAGGTTGCGTACCTATTGCCCGCAGCCGCTTCTGGCATCTTTTGCGCTGCGCGCACCGCGTTCACCACATCACGAACTTCCGACTGCGCGATCAGGTACTGGTTTGGACCCGGGGTTCCTAGTCCGACGTAGTCCGTCGCAACGATGACCCACCCTTGTTGCATCATCGGCCCCACGAAAGTGAACATGTCGGCCGTTGGATTTTTCGAACGTGAAGGCACACAGGCATCACCCATGCCCAAGGTGCCGTGCTCCCACGCCACAACAGGCCGGCCTTCCGGTGGCGCTGGCGCATCGGGGATGAAGATCATTCCTCCGGAGACGGCCGGCGTTCCGTCCGGCCTTTCGGAGACATACAAGATCCGCTGAGCCGATCCGCCTTCAACATCGATGTCGAGAGGTTCACTGCGAATAACTGTGCCAAGTTCACTTGGGATGGGATCCGGCGGCGTATAGAAGGGATCAAGACTGGACTGCATTTCGCGGGTCTCCTCCCAGGACGCTCCCAGCCGGGCAAGGCCGAACAATGACGCGGCAACGACGACAGCAACCGTGAGCACGCCGACGACTCGAAAGAAACGCATGGCCCGAACATTAGGCCTTGCGATGGGAGGTCCTCAGGTGGAACCAGCGCAGGCAAAGGAACGTCTGACGGGAGTGGTGAATTGTGGTTAGGGCTCGACTCGCCGGTGCTGTAACTGCGAGCTTCGTGATCGGCGCCGGTGCGGGCGCAGGATCCTTGTGGCTGATTCAGGAGAATGTTTCTGAATCTCGGGAGGTCACCTCTGAGGATCCGCGAGCTGCACTTACTGCCGCGAAGACGCCGGACACTTCCGCAGCAATCACTTACGACCCCAACATGGTGACCATCGAGTACCAAGTCGTCACGGACGGAATGAGTGTCACGCATCTTTCCTACGTGGACGTTGTTGACGGCGCTCCTGTCATGATGGAGAGCCTTGGATCCCCACCACCCTTCGCACACGTGATCCGGTTGCCGAAGGGCGAAGGATTTGATCTAGGCAAACTGTCGGTAACCGGAATGGGCGCAGCGACCTCAACTATGACGACGTGCCTATTGAAAGTCGATGGAGAGGTAGTATCCCGTCAAAGCGCCGATGGCACCTACGGGCTGGTGAATTGCGCAGCCTCCTAGGTCTGAGAGGGCCAGTGCGTCAGGGCAGTCTGCCGCGGCACATGACGAGGTGTCGACTTCGCTCAACTCAGCGAAACCGCCTCTTTTCCGACTGCATCATGACCTTTGACCACAAGGCCGCCGAAAGACTGGATGACGCGAATCTGTTCGTCATGACCGGGAACAGCAATTCGCATGATGAGTTCTTTCTCCCGAACCGTTAGATGCCGCAAAAAATGAAGGTTAGTTCTTGTCGAGTGCATGACAACGGAGTGCCTATCGATCCTCAAAAGGGACTCCAACTGCCTGATTCACATCAAGCCTTTCGTCCAGGGGAACTGATTCTTCTTCAGCAACGTTTACCAACAAGTTCGTCGTAGACTCCCGCAGTGGCGTTCTCCTTCATGCTGGATCGTGACCACCACCTCGGCAACTGGCGCAACGATTCGGCTGCTCGATGATCGCGACCGTAGTGAGCGCGACTTCGGACTGCGAGAGGGTCCGCGAATCCCTGCTGAGCCAGCCTGTCTTGGCGGTATCGAGTTTGGGTCTAGTCGCAATCGGTGCCTGGCTGCTTTGGGCTTGGCGCCACTTACCCACGAACGAGCGCTGGTCAGCACGTGTGTACGCGGCGCTGCTCGTGTTGGTCGGTATCGGAAGTGTGGACTTCCATGGTCCGCGGACCCCGCTCGCACCATTCCTTCACGATGTGCCGATCGCATTGTTGCTTTTTTGGGCGGCTATCGTTCCCATCTGGCGGCTTGTCCGCCGGAATCCAGCGTTCCACTCCGGGAGCAGGAAACTGATCCTGGCTGCCATCGTGATCAGCGTCTTCGCTGTGGCGTCTTACTGGGCAGGACGCACGTCGTCACCGTTGTGTAACCCGGATTCCTGGGTGCAGCCGCACGCAGCTTGGCACATTCTTATCGCAATCGCCCTGGCACTGTGGGGTGTGGCGCTATGGCCAATCAAGGACGTGAGGGCACGAGAGGAAGTGCCGTCGTGATCGCATCCGCCATCGTGCGCCGTGCAGCGGCGTTGGCCGCTCGCATTACCTACCGGGACATCGAAGTGCTCACTCGCGATCTACCCGGGGACGGTCCGGTACTCGCCGTTTCCAACCATTTCGGTGGCGCAGCAGATGGCATCTTGCTCGTGTACTTATCTGATCGAATGCCGCGGATTGTCGTGCGCGATGTGCTCTTGCGGGTTCCCATCGCTGGCTCAATCATGCGCAGCATCGGTGCTATCGCCGTGCACAAAGCCGACGATGCCAGTGGAGACGCGTCAACCAACGACATCATGTTCCGCTCCTGCTATCAAGCACTTGCCGACGGCTCACTCGTTTTGATTTTCCCTGAGGGAGTCACACAAGATGATCCGTACCTAGCGCCCGTCAAGACCGGTGCAGCCCGAATCGCTTTGGGCGCTCGGGCATCCGGGGTCGAGAAGATCAAGATTCTGCCGATCGGTATTCACTACGAGGACAAGGCCACTTTCCGCAGTCGCGTACTAATCGTTGCCGGTGCACCTCTCGATCTCGACGAACTGGCACCCGAGCTGGACCGCGGTCGCGAACCACTCACAGCCGACAACCGAAACGCTGTGGTCGCTCTCACCGAATTGATAGACCAGACGATGCGCTCAGTGGGTCCCGTTTACCAAGACTGGGAACAGGCATTGGATTTGCAGTTGGCATCGTCGACTGTCATGCGCAGCGCACGACGGGGATATGCAAGCACTCTCGCGAATGTCCCTCTTGCATTGACCGAGCAACTGGCAGAGCGTCTGGCCCAGCGTCCAGCTGCCGCCCGGGAACGCATCTGCAGTAGTCGCCCGCGACTACCGGGAATCTTTAGCGGCTCTGCATCTAACAGACAGCGAAGTCGCCGCAGGTGGTCGTGCGGGCTCACGTCTGCGCGTGGCACTCACCGCGCTCTTAACCCTCTTACTCGTTCCTTATGCCATCGTCGGCGCAATCGTGGTGGCGATCCCTTACCTCATCGCCCAGAGCACCCGCCTCATCCCACTCGCGCCGGCCGTTCGCGCAACAATTCTCCCACTGGTGGCGCTCTTGGCATTCGTCATCGAATGGGTATGGCTATCCATCAGCGTGGCCTCGGGTGAGGATTCAGTGAGCGCTGCTGTCTTCGCGCTGCTGTTCCCCGCCTTCGCGGGAGCGCTGATTGTTGTCGTTGAGCGAACATCGTTGCTGTGGCGCTCGTGGAAGCGCTGGATCACCACGCGCCGCCGCGGTGCGTCCATTGAGCAGGCTCACATACAGCGTCGTGACCTGATCGCAGCCGTCGAAGAGGCATGGTGAGGTGAACATGCGAGACTTCATTTTCGAGCACCCCGTGGCACTCATCGTGCTGCCCGCCTTGGCGGTCTGGATCATTCTGCTCGTCGATATAGCCACCTCATCGCGACTTGCAATTCCTTGGCGGATCGGCTGGATGGTCGCCATCACGATCTTTTTTCCATTAGGTCTCTTATGGCTGCTCGTTCGTCCAAGCGGCGGATTCGCGCGCCAATATGGCAGCCAGTTGACCGACGACGATCCTGGACAGAAATTGATCGACCTCATCAGCGAGCGTGAGCAGGGCACCATTTCGGATCCCGACTTCACTCGACGATTCAGGGACTTGATCCAGCATTCGGTACCCGAGGACTAGTTAACAGCCCCGTGGCTCGTCGGCGCAGGGACGGTGTGATGATCGTTTCGTACAAGACGCCCGCTTGCCGTGCTTCTAGCGTGAACACGCACTACAATGGAAAAGTTGTAACCACGCGCCGCTGGAATTCGACGGGACACATGCATCACTTGAAGCACCTGGTGCCGAGAAGCCTTTGGTGCAAGCCCGCGAATAACCCTGACGGTATCCGCACCAAGGAAAGGAATCAGTTGTGAACTTGTCACGGCGAAACTTTATGTTGGCATCGGCGTCGGCTGCCGTCTTGGCTGGTGTCCCTCTTGCTGCAGGTAGTTCGGCGACCGCGGCGACATCTGTCTCGCCTGCGACAGCCTTAAGGCGATTGGAGCGCGGGAACACCCGCAGCGTTAATCGCAACTTAAAGGCGAAGAACTACTCGCCACTGGCGTCTACTCCCGCGAAGGGGCAACAACCCTTCGCCGCAATCCTGACGTGCGGTGATTCACGAACAGATCCGGACTTCATCTTCGACATGGCCCCGGGGAATCTCTTTGTTGTTCGGAACGCCGGAAATGTTGTTGAGTCAGTGGGTCTTGGAAGTTTGGAATTTGCGGCCTCCGCGTTGGGGGTTTCCGTGATTGTGGTCCTTGGTCACACGGAATGCGGTGCGGTCATCGCAACAGAGGGAAGCGTCAAGACCGGGGACATGCCGGGACCGCACCTAGATAGTTTCGTGGAGCGGATTGCGCCAGCAGTTGAGGCGCTGCCGGCGGGTCATTCAACTAACGACGCCATTGCCGCCAACGCGACTTATCAGGCTCGCCAGATACAGGCGCGAAGCTCGACCATCGCAGACATGACCGCAAGTGGAGATCTGGCGATAGTCAGTGGTGTTTACGGGCTGGCGAGTGGTCGGGTCACCTGGCTTCAGACGTGAAATCCCCACGCCTAGCCAACTTGTCCTAGCGCGGAAAGCTTCCGCTCAAAAGGGGAAGCATTCCATTCACGGAGAGGCACCCAGAAATGGCTTCAGAGAATCGTGCACGAATCTGGATCATCGAACTAGTCGCGCTTATAGTCCTGGGCGTAATCTTCGGAATCATCGTTGATGCGCTGGGTATCGAGTTGGGACTACTTGGCTGGATCATTTACATCGTGGTTGTCGTCGTGCTAGTTGAAGTTGCCAAACATTGGTGGAAGCGTCGTAACGAGAGTAAATCAATCGAGTAGTCGGCCTCTGCCGCATCTCTCAATTGGTTTGCGAGCCGTCTTGTGCAGTTGCCTTGCGCGCCCGTCGTGATCCCCCGCCCAGAGTTGCAAAGGTGCGAGGGCGCATAGTTGGCGTATAAAGCTGAGTTCAATGTGACGATCACGAACGCTCAGCAACGCAATACCCTCACCATTTCAGTCATCGTCGGAATAACCACGCGCTGTCTAGTCGTTGGGCGCTGTCGCCGCGATTGGTCGGTGCACTGCTACCGGTCTACGCCTTTGGCATCTGGACTCGGACATCGTCTCCGGCATTGGAGATCCCGGAAGTCCAGGCCGTCGCCATCGCCATTACCGCTCCATTAATCGGGTGGGCCGTTTTCGTACTCGGTGCTCTGATCATCCGCCGTTCGGGGCAGTACTCGCTCTGGGTCCCCCCAGCCCTGTGGGCCGTAACGGGTCTGGCGATATCAACCGTCGGAAACGTGCTTCGCTCATTGGCATCCGACAGCGCACAGTGGGGGCTGGCAGCGCCCCTGCAGTACTCGTTGTTTTCAATGATGATCGTAGGCACGACGGTCTATGGATTGGCGGCGCTCACCAGCCGGCGCGAGCAACTCAACGTGCTGCGCCAGCAGCGTCAACGTCTCGAGGGCCTCAAGGCAGAAGCAGCAGCATTTGCCGTCGACCAGACCAATAACCTGATGGAGACGGCCGTTGACGTCATAGTTCCCGAGGTCGAGCGGCTTCGTCGGGAAGCCAGTGATCTTGGAGATGCACCCTCGGTAGCGCGACTCGAGAACTTGCGAGCCGAAGTGAGTGCATACGCCACGGGCGTCGTGCGGGCGATGAGTCACGAGTTAGCAGGCGCCGCCACGGACACCCCATCGCGTGCTGAGACCCATGCTCCCCCGAAGCACAAATCTCCGTTGAGATCCTTCACGCGGGCATCCGACACGGCAAACCTCATTCTTTCAGCGCGCACCAACACACCCCTGACCATTGTTGCGGCACTGTTGCTCTTCATAGCCCAATTCAACAACGGCTGCACGGGCATCCCGGCAGCCGCGGCTGGAAGCTTCCTCGTTGTGATGCTGCTAGCTGGGCTACTAGGTCGTGCACCAGTGCTTACCCAAAAGCCATGGAGCTTCTGGTGGCTCCTGACGACATCGATCGTGGCCTTCGCTGTCTTTCGACTGGTCATCAGCGCAGGCGGACCAACCTGCACATGGGTAACGCAAGAATGGGAACTCTTGGCCGCCAACGCTGTTGCGGTCTTGGCCCTTCTTGCCATGTCCGCAATCTTCGAGGGCTCCCGCCAGATCGCCGCGGTCGGCGCTGAGACGCGGCAGGTCAACATAGAACTTGCGGACGAAACCGAGCGTCTCCAGGCGGCGGGCTCCGTTACCCAAGAGCAGGTCGCTCTCCTGCTCCACGGTCCCGTGCAAGGCCGGTTGGCTGCCATCGCCCTGGCGTTGAACATTCACGTTCAGAAGTTACGAGAAGACGAGGCTCCGTCGCCCGTAGAACTGAGTCGGCGCATCAACCGCTTACTGGACGAAGTGGAAAGTGATCTGGATGCACTGCTTGAGACATCGTCTCATCAGGCTGTCGCTATTCGACCCTTTCTTGAGTCGTTGTCAGAGCGATGGCGAGGGCTCGTGACTGTTACATTCACTGTCGACTCGGGAGTTGACGAATGCTTGCATGACAATGCGCGCTTGGGCATCCCCGTCATGGATGCATTAGAGGAAGGCGTCTCTAACGCCAGCCGCCATGGCAGTGCAGATGTCGTGTCTATCGCGCTGCGGTGCACTTCCGATGCCGGAGGGACGCTCGAGGCAACTGTCGTCGATAACGGTGTAGGTCCAGAAGCCGACCCCTCAGCGGGTTTCGGCCTGAATTCAATGACCAGCAGAGGCGCAATGTGGAGCCTGCGTTCGGGAGACCGTGGAGGCGCAAAATTGACGATTCGCTGGCCTGTTACGCAAGCGGACAACTGATTCCGCTCACAACATGAGCCGCCTCGGGGATTTGAACCCCGGACCTACGCATTACGAGTGCGTTCAAAGCCTCAAGAAACCGGCAGAGAATCTTTGTTCACGAGGGATCAACTGTCACTCGGGACGATGGTGTTTCAGGGTTTGGCACCTTGAATGGTTCTAAATTGGTTCCACCCACCACCGGCACTTTCGCCCATATTTGGACATCAGAGACTGCGACCCGCGGGGTTCTTTAAGCGCACCCCCACCCAGGCGTCCCACTATCTGGATGCAAATTTTCACCATTGCCCGCCGACCTTGTAGCCGTCGCCGTGGTCTCGGCCTTTCTGCCGAAAGGACGCGTATAGGTTTGAACTGGGCCAATCCGTCGTCGGCGTCTTACTACGGGGCGGGAAGTACTGCGAGTTTTTCGCTCTCCGATGTGGTGGTGAAGAATT
>ERZ891134.2609-NODE-2609-length-10250-cov-4.778617_pt1 | contig 10250 bp, 7 predicted proteins | sample MGYA00520888_ERZ891134 | MGnify/ENA primary metagenome ERZ891134 (study PRJEB32303, sample SAMEA104408692) | aquatic metagenome | biome: Brackish water; feature: Coastal; material: water | place: Baltic Sea | collected 2014-10-23 | depth 10 m ... | reverse complement strand
ACGATCTCCATAAGCGCAACCGCGATTGGCTCACTGAGCATCTTGAGGTCGAGGGGACGAGGATGTTCGCACCGAGCTCCGAGAGCTGGTGGGAGACATGGCCTTCGGACGCGACTGTGATGTGACGGATCGCGACCAGGGCAGCGACGCCCAAGAGAATCGCGAGCCCGCTCGAGAGCGCCGCCCACGGGCGGGATCGAAGCTCGTGCCAGATGATCGATCGCAGAGTCATGGGTTCATTCCTTCTTTTAATGAGGTGATCAGGGTATGTCCTACTTGCGGCTGCCGCCCGAGGCGGATGCTTTGGCCGCGTGGTTGTGTTTGCAGTTCGCGTCGTCGCAGCACTTGCCTGCCTTGTGGATCGCCGCCGCGATCGACTCCGCAGTGGTCTGGGAATCGTAGTGGCCGACGAGGACACCAGGGGGGGCGATGAGCACGGCGTAGGGTCCGGTGACCTGGCTCGGGTCGAGTTTCATCTGCTCGTAGAACCGAGCCTCACTGGGGTCGTCGAGCCGCATGCCCACCATCGATATCCGATCCTTGAACTCCGGAAGCTCTTGGATCGCTCCGACTCCCGCCGGCACCTCGACACGATCGCTTCGCGTCAGGCACACGAAGACGAGCTTCTGATCCTGAAGCGCTTTCATGCACTTCATCATCGTCGGTGGTACGATCGCGGACGCAACCTGCTCGGCCTTGATGGCCCGAGGGAAGAGCCCGGTCACCGCCCCGTTGGGAGCGACCACCACGACCATCGGCATCGGGGCCCGGGCGATCCCGAATTTCTCAACCAGGGCTTTCTCGGCCGGATCGTCAACGCGGGCTGTCGCGACGGTTGCTTTCTCTGCATGCGACTGCACCTCGGCCGCAACCTGCTGGGTCAGAGTCCGACCCGCATCACCACCGTCGCGATGAAACACGACGAACGTGAACGTCCCAGAGGCCGCGGCCTGGTCGAGCGTCGCCTGAAGCGGCACCGGGGCAGGCGCCTGCTGGGCCCGCGCGACCGTGCTCAGGAGCATGCACGCTCCCACAAGAACACACTGAATCTTCCGTGACCTTCTCATGCCAAACTCCTTTTCGTTGTCTTCTCGTTTCTGGTCCCATCACACTGATGCGACACGAATTCCACAGTGGCTTGTCATCCCTGAATGCTCCGCCAAGTCATCGCGGGGGGTTTGGTTCGGTCGCCGGCGGGGTAGCGGGTGCGAACCGTGTCTCAATTGGGTCGTACACGAGGCGAATGCCGACGGCCGTGTTGATGCGGAGCGCCGCTCGACGGAGCTCGAGGAGCGTGTCGCGATACTGCCGCACGACATCGACGTAATCCCGTTGGGCTTGAAGATAGGTCAGCATGTCGGCCTGGCCACCGCGAACCTGAGCCAATGTCAGGTCGCGGATTCGTCGAGCCCGCGGAAGGATCGTGGTCTCGAGCCGCTCGGCTCGTTTGCGAGCGACCTCGACCTCGCTCGCCGCCTGCCGGACCTCGGTCTCAATTTGGCGGCTGATCAGATCGAGCTCCGTCGCGGCCTGCGAACGGCTGGCTTCGGCGCGACGGATGTTGCCCTGATTGCGGTTGAACAAGGGAACGCTCGCCATACCGCTAATACCCCACGATGTGGCGTTCTGGGCCCCGAGGGCGGTGTTGTCGACAGCGCCCCATGGCGTATAGAGCACGAAGACATCCGGGTACCGCTCCTTGACGGCAAGCTCCACTTCGGCCGAGGCCCGGTGCGTGCCCAAAAGAAATGCCTGGAGGTCCGGCCGATGCCGCCGGGCCAACTGGAGGAGCTCCTCGGCCGGTGGAATCATCTCGGTGTCGGTGCGGATGGTGGCCAGGATGTCGAGCGGCACCTCATCCGGGCTCGGCAGCACGAGCTCGAGTGCCAGCCGACGCTTGGCCGCGGTGAGGGCGGCTGCGGCTTCTGCGTGGGCGATGTCCGCGGCCTCGAGTTGCAGGTCGATCCGCTCGAGCTCGATGCTGCTCAACTCCTGTCCCTTCACGAGGCCCTGCACGGTTGCGCGAACGTCTCGGAGGCCCTTGATACTCGCATCGACATACCGGATCGTCTCCCGCGCTGCGAGCACGTCCGTGTAGAGGGCGTAGATCGAATCGACTTCGCGACGAACGGCCTCCTGATACTGGGCGTGGGTCACGCTCTTCGCACGCTCGGCGGCGATGATCCGATAGCCTCGTTTGTTGTTCACGTCGAAGGGCTGGATGACGGTGAGCGAGTATCCGGGCTCACCGGGCCGCTCCGGCGAGTAGCTTCCGTACGGCACACTATCGACACTGCCGAAGACGTACGGATTGCCGCGGAGACCGGCTGTCAGCACGTCGGCGTCCGCCTTGCGGATCTCCTGAAACCGGGCCTGGAGCTCCCGGTTGCGCTCGATGGCAAGGGCGATGGCCCCGTCGAGTGTCAGCCCTTCCGGAGGTCCCGGATCATCCTGCGCGGGCAGGTCCAGCGGGCCACCGGCGGGTAGGTTGGCCGCGGCGATCGGTGCCGGGACCGGAATGATTTCAGCACGCGGGCGAAGCGAGGCCGTCGCGATCGGATCTGACGCGGCTGCCAGGGGATCGCGGTTCCTGGCGAACGGCGGCGCGACTTCCGGGAGAGGCTGAATGCCGTCACCAAGGGCACCGACAGGCACGCTGAGCCGGTTGTAGTCCGAACCAGGCTCCCCGATGCCGGCCGATCGCTCCCGCTCGATCGCCCGTTGGCCGGCATTCAAGATGATCAGGTCATCGGCAAGCTGCTTCTGGGCGAACGCCCACGAGGGAAATCCACCCACCGCGACCACCGCGCCGACGACGACGGCCACGAACCGCAGCCGCCGGTGGTTTGGACGATCCGTCGTCATGATTGCTTTGCGCGTCATGTCAGTGTCCTCCTTGGCATCAGGCGTGTGCCCCGCCGCACCCGAACCGCGGCGGGGCAACGCGCTGATGGCTAGTTGTGTTGCTCTTTCTCGTGATCGCCGTGGCCGCCCACCTCGCCCACGTAGACCTTGCCTCCGATCTCGACGTTCACCCGGCCCTTCGTGTCCTCCGCGTCGAGCACCTGGCAGAGTGTTTTGTCGGTGGCGGCAAAGGCGGACGACAACCCGTTGGGGTCACCCTCCTGGGGCTTCGCCGCGAGATGAAACTGCTGCGGCTTGCCCGCCGCCACCATGTTGAGCGTGAGCTTCTTGGCGACGATCGGCACGGCCTTCTTCGCGGCAGCGTCGAGGATGTAGATCGTGATCGTGTCGGTGGCATCGTCGTGGACGAGCTCGGCGTGGAAGTCTTCCTTGCCGAGCTCGATGAGCGTGCCGTGATGCGGCCCCTCCGTCGGATGGTCGTCCTCGGCCGCCATGGCCGACGTCATCACGCCGCAGGCCGCGACGCCGCAGGCCAATACCACCCACCGAACCGTGTCGAAAAATCGCATAACCGTCTCCTTTTCAATCATGGGGGGAACAATCAGTCCAAACATCAGATTCGTCATTCGCCGGAGGCCACGTCGGACAACTCGTCGTGGGACTTCGCCGCCATCGCCCTCTCTGCCTGGGCTCGGCCGAAGCACCAGAACAACGCCGGGTGAACGAAGAAGTCGAGGAGCGTGGAGCTGATGAGGCCGCCGAGAATCACCGTGGCAACCGGATAGAGGATTTCTTTGCCAGGCTCGCCGGCCGCGAGCACGAGGGGCACTAGCGCGATCCCCGCCGTGAGCGCCGTCATGAGCATCGGCGCCACCCGCTCCTTGCCCGCCCGCTCCACCATCTCCGGCGTGAACTGCTCCCCTTCGTGCTGCACGAGATGGAGGTAGTGGGCAATCAGGAGAATGCCGTTTCGCGAGGCGATGCCCGAAAGCGAAATGAATCCCACCATGCTCGCGACCGTGAGCGACTGCTGCGTGACGACCAGTGCCGCCACCGATCCGATCGCCGCCATCGGCAGGGCCGAGAGGACCTGGAGGGCGAGATTCGTGGAGCGAAAAAGCGTGTAGAGGGCCAGGAACATGCCGGCGAGCGAGACGAGGCTCAGGATGCCGATCATCCGCGTGGCCTGCTTCTGGCTTTCGAACACACCGCCGTATTCGATGAACGAACCGGTCGGAAGTGCAGCCTGAATCGGCGCGAGCCGCTCCTGGATGTCCCGCACGACGCCATCGAGGTCACGGCCTGCGGTGTTGCACTGCACGATGATTCGCCGACGGACGTTCTCGCGATTGATCGTATTGGGGCCGCTCCCTTCGCGAATGTCGGCGATGGTGGAGAGCGGCACGCGACCGCCGGACGGGAGGTTGATCGAGAGTCGTCCGAGGATGTCGACGTTGACGCGGTACGGATCGTCGAGCCGCACGACGAGATCGAACTTCCGCTGCCCGTCCACCACTTCCGACACCGTGCGGCCGTTCATCGCCGTCTCGATGAACTCGTTGACCTCGTCAGCCGTGAGCCCGTACTGCATGAGCTGCTCGCGCCGGAGGCGAATCTGGAGCTGCGGAATCTCGGTCTGCTGTTCGACCATGAGATCCTTGACGCCCGGCACGTCGGCGATCGCCGCCTTCATCTTTTCGGCCGTCCGCCGCAGCTCGACCAGGTCGTCGCCGTAGAGCTTGATGCCGACCTGGGCTTTGACGCCCGAGAGCATATGGCTGATGAGGTGGGCCAGCGGCTGCTCGACGGAGATCACAACACCTGGAATCTGCGTCAGCTCCTCTCGCAACTCCTCGAGGACCTCCTCGCGGCTGCGACCGGCCTTCGGATCGAAGCTCACGATGATCTCCGACGCGTTCACGCCTTCGGCATGCTCGTCGAGCTCGGCTCGCCCGGTTCGCCGGCTGAAGTTCTCCACCCCGCGGATCTTGCCGATGCGTGCATCCACCATCTCCGCGATCCGGTTCGACGTCTCTAGCGACGTTCCGGGAGGAAGCAGGGCGTTTACCTGCACACAGCCCTCGTTGAAGGGGGGCAGGAAGTCACGGCCGAGCCCCACGACCACCACGATGCTCAGGATCACGGCGGCGGAGACAGCCGTGAGAATCGGCACGGGGTGTCGCACCGAGAGCCGGATCGCCACGCCCGCGAGGCTCTTGCACACTCGCAGGAGAAGACTGTCTTTCTCGTGGTCCATGAACTTGGCGTTCGGCAGAAGCCAGTAGGAAAGCACCGGCGTCACGGTGAGCGAGACGAGAAGCGATGCGAGAATCGACACGATGTAGGCGATGCCGAGCGGCGTGAAGAGTTTTCCCTCCATGCCTTCGAGGGCGAAGAGCGGCACGAACACGAGGACGACCAGGATCGTGCTGAAAACGATCGAGTTGCGGACCTCGCTGCTGGCCTCGTACACGACCCGCAGGGCCGACTTCGGATCGGCTGCGTGGGCGTTCTCGCGAAGCCTGCGGAAGATGTTTTCCACGTCCACGATGGCGTCATCCACCAGCTCGCCGATGGCCACCGCCAGGCCGCCGAGCGTCATGGTGTTGATCGACATGCCACACGCCTTGAAGACGAGGCCAGTGATCACGATAGACAGTGGAATCGCCGTGAGCGTGATGAACGTCGTCCGAAAATTGAGAAGGAAGAGGAACAGCACGATGACCACGAGAATGCCACCGTCGCGGAGGGCCTCGATGACGTTCTGGATCGAGAGATCTATGAACGTCTTCTGCTGATAGATCTCGGGATTGATTTGAATGTCTTCGGGAAGCGAGCCGCGCAGGTCTGCGAGCGCCGCGGTCACGTCGTCGGTGAGCCGCCGTGTGTCGGCGCCGGGCTGCTTGGCGATGATGAGGATCACCGCGGGCTTGCCGTTGACCGCGGCATCGCCCCGCTTCACCTGGGCCGCCTCGGCCACGCGGGCCACCTGACCCAGCACGACCGGGCGCTCGCCCGTCCCCTTCACCACGACCGACTCGAGGTCATGAATCGTCTGGATGCGACCGAGGGAGCGGACGAGCAACTCGTTACCCCCTTGGTTCAGATAGCCGCCGGTGGCGTTGGAGTTGCTCGCCCGGACGGCGGCCTCGACCTCCTCGAGCGACACGCCGAACTTGAGGAGTTGCTCGGGATCGACGAGCACCTGGAACTGCTTCCGGCCCCCCCCCATCGTCACGATCTGGGCGACGCCGGGGATCGTGAGCAGCCGCTGCCGCACCACCCAGTCGGCGAGCGTTCGGACTTCGATCGGCGGAGTCGTGCCGTCCTCGCTCCACATGCCGACGTGCATCACCTGGCCCATGATCGACGAGATCGGGGCGAGCTGGGGCCGTATCCCCTCGGGCATCCGATCGATGGCGACGGCCACCTTCTCCGCCACGATCTGGCGATCGATATAGATGTTGGTTCCCCACTCGAACTCGACGTAGATGACCGAGAGCCCGACGCCCGACGAGCTGCGCACTGCCTGCACGCCCGTGGCCCCGTTGAGCACGCTCTCGAGCGGAAACGTTACCAGCGTCTCGACCTCTTCCGGTGCGAGCCCCGGCGCCTCGGTCATGATCGTCACTCGCGGACGATTGAGGTCGGGAAACACGTCGATCGGCAAGGATCGCAGCGTGATGCCGCCATACACCAGCACGACGAGCGCGAGCACGATCGTGATCAGGCGAAAGCGAAGGGCACTTTTGATGATGGCGTTGAGCATCGGCGTAAGGTTCTCGGAAGGCTCGCGTGACCGTGTTCAGTGGTTGTGGCCGGCATGGGGATCGATACCACCGCCCGCCTTGTTCTTGAGGGCGAGATGAAGCTGCTGGGCCGCCGACATGGCGACGCGGTCTCCGGGAAACAGCGTGCCGTCATTGGCGATCACCACCCACTGGGGGTCACGGTATTCGACGTGGACCGGCTCGCGATCGAAGTGATCGCCGTTGGCGCGAAAGACGTAGTTCTCCACGCTCTCCTGGGCCACGGCGTCGGCCGGCAACACGATGCGCTCGGGCCATGCCTCCACCGGCACGCGAAGCTGCATCCGCTGGCCGGGCTTGAACCGCCAGGTCACGAACCGGCTTTCCCCCTCGGCTCGCGGGTTCCCGATGAGGTCGTTGGGGAGCGTGACGAAGAACCGGAGGGTTCGGGAGTCGGCCGTGATGCGATCGGCCACGTAGGCGATGCGGAGATTGTCGATCGTCTCGACTTGCTTCGCCGCCGTCTCGACGAGCGCCGTGATCGGCCGCCCCTCGGCTGCGGCGGTCGTGACGGCAGCCATGTCGTGCTCGAAGGCATCCCCTTCGACGAGGAGCGTGCCGTGATCTACGAGCGTGGCGAGCGTATCGCCGGCATTCACGTGCTGGCCGCGATCGACCGAGAGCTCGGCCACGACGAGCGTGCCACTTCCTCCGTCGGTGGCCGCGGTGCCGGGAGCACGCACGATCATCGTGCCGAGAAGCGTGCGGGTCGTCATGATCGCATCAACCTGTGCGTCTGACAGACCGTGGAGCAAGAGCGACTGCCGTTGGGAAAGTTGGACGGCCTCGAGCTTCTGGAGCTCGTACTTCCGCTCGAGGATGACTTTCGTCGCGATGAGGCCCTCAGGACCGATCCCCTCGAGCCTGGCGATTTCGCGGCGAACGACGTCCAGCTCGGAGGTCGTTCTCAGGAGATCGGCCTGGGCCTGCACGAGCTCTTCATGCGTCAGGCGAATCTCGAAGAGGGGCTGGTCCGGAACGACCGTCTCGCCGGCGGTCACGAGGATCTTGGTGAGAAACCCGGTCATCGGGGCGATGGCGGCATACCGCGATCGACCAGGCCGCTCGACCACCATTCCGGGAATTGTGATGGTTCGTTGATAGGTCGAGAGGGCGACCTCGCCCTCCTTGAGGCCAATGCTTTTGCGAGCCTGTGCAGACAGTTCGATCGAGTTCTCCTCCTTGTGACCCGCATGGCCGTGGTCGTGCCCCTCGTGCCCATCCTTTTCGGCGTGATCATCGGGTGCCGCGACCGCTCCCGAACCGGCGGGCACGCCGCCGAGTCCACGGATGAGCATGTCGCGGACCGGCTTCACCACGACCAGGAGAAGGACGACGGCGGCGATGACAGCGGGGAGTGCGAAGCGAAGTGGCGAACGCGAAAGCTGCGGCGATGACACGGGAGAATCCTCGGGAGCAGGGGTGGGCATAAGTGGCGGGCAAACGCGTGCCGCAGAGCAAACGGCCACCGCACTCAAGACCGGGACGCGGCCTTGGGTGATGGGACGAACGCTGCGGCCAGAAGGGCCGCGCGCAGTTTCAGATCAAGAGCCGCTCGAAGAGTCGAGGCTCGATCGCTGTGCTCACCGGCGGGTCGGCTGGCATCCACCCGCCGTTTGACACCGCAGGTGTCAGTTCGGGTGCGGGGAGCGTCCACTCAGCAAGAAAGAAGTTGACCGGGATCGTATCGAGCGACCTCGAGTCGCTGGTCGCCACGCAATCGCAGCCGTGGCAATCGTGCTCCGGGGAATCGGGAGAAGCATCGCAGAGGGCCACGATGCCATCGACTAGCGCATCGTCGGACGAAACTGATGGCGTCGTGTGCTCGTGATCATGATCGTGGTCGTGCCCGTGATCATGTCCGGCATCGCACACCTCGGCGACACGAGCATGCTCGCATGGGCGTGTTCCGTCGGCATGGACGTGCCCGCAGCAGCCCACGGTAAAGTGGAGCAGCGTGGCGAGCAGCGTAAATGACGCGATGACGGGACGCACGGAAAGCCTATTCCTTGAAAGGATTATCGACCAAGCGACTCTTTTGCTCAACTCGGATCTGCGGCCGTCGTCTGGCGTCGCCATCGACCCCAGTTCGCCCTGCCAGCCCAATCTGCCGCTGTCGTCATTTCTGCGAAGGTGCATACTGCCAGCCGCTTTGACTGTATCGACACCGTGCGAGCTGCTTGGCGACACTCTCATTCTCACGGGCCTGCCTGCGGACGATTGGAAGACAGCGAACAAAGCCTTGCAGCAGAATCGCGATGACGTCTTGCGGAGTTGAGAATCTATTGGCTGCGATCTGCTGAAGGCCGCCGACCCACTACCACCAACCACTGATACCTAAGAAAAAGCGGCACAGGTTTTGAACCCCGTGCCGCCCTTTCTCGCGAACCCTATCCACACCAAGCCCGACAAGCAGCCCGATACCCACACCCCGAGCATGCCATCACACTTGGTGCTGGATAGAACACGCCCGCTTCAATAGCCCGCCAAACCCGCTCCGCTCCTGCCATCGTTCGCTTCACATTCCCGGGCTCAACCTCGCGAGTATGCTCCTCGATGACCGGCTCCTTGGCCTTCGTCAGCACCAAGAATCTGGTCGCGATCTTCTTGCCGGGTGCGATCTCCGAGGCGAGGTGGCTATACAGCAACAACTGCTCGCCTGAATCCGCGACCTGCTCCGGGCTCCATCTTCCACGCGAGGTCTTGATGTCGGTCACCACCAGCGAATCCGAGTCTTCCGTCAGTAAATCCACACGGCCATACAGGTCCGGCACGCCTTGAACGAGCATGCCGCGAATCTCTTCCTCGACGCCCAGCACCCGCCCCTGAACGCTCGCCGCTGGGCTGTTCAGGAACGCCGTGAACATCTTCGAGGCTAGAGCATCCAGCGAGGCCGGTGTTTCTGAACCCCCGAACTGGATCGCGTCCGGGTCGTGCGGCAGCCATGCGGAGCGGTAGGCGAACAGTAGGGAGTCGAGATCCGGCTTGGGATCGCCAGACAGGATCGCTTGGTAGTGCTGCTCGACGGCCGAATGAATCCCGCTGCCGAAGACGAGCGCGCTGGAAACGGATTCCTCGGGCAGGCCGTCGATGTACCTGAATCGGTATTTCAACGGACACTGCCGGAAGGTGGAGAGTGCCGACCACGAAATGTAGTCCCGACCGGTGAGTTTCTTGGCGATCTCGTTGGCGGGATTCGTGCTGCGCGGCTCTATCACCGGCAGCAGTTCAGTCCCAGCGATCATCGGGCACCTCCAGTCACCGCATAGTTCCCGGTGCCGTTCGTGCCGGGGCTGGTTCCCTCATCGCCTTTCAACTCGTCGATGAGGTTGGACGCCTGCCGGATGCCCAGTTCGTCCGCCGTGGTGAGGCCGAAGCGTTCCCGCAGCATTCCAACGAGGTCGATCTTCCGGCGTGCGGCGATGGCCCTGATGGCTTTCACCTGCGAAACCGTGGCGGGACGGGGGCTGGGCGCGTCACGGAAGGCGGCACCGTTGGTCACGGGCAGTTCGGCACCTTTGGTCGCGGCAGAGTTGGTCGTGATCCGTGCGCCGCTGATGGCCGGGCTAGTGCGGA